>Ga0209443_1000030_pt1 | contig 82896 bp, 70 predicted proteins | sample LauGreBMM110DCMD_2_FD_187571 | JGI IMG/M metagenome (GOLD analysis project Ga0209443, IMG submission 187571) | Freshwater lake microbial communities from Lake Michigan, USA - Su13.BD.MM110.DCMD (SPAdes) (version 2) | ecosystem: Environmental > Aquatic > Freshwater > Lake | place: Lake Michigan... | reverse complement strand
AGGCGAGGCTTGCCTCGGGACACGGCGATCCGCAGCTTCGGCCCGCCCATGAGTCCGCTCGACCGCTTCCTCATCGCGCCGCGCTGCGTGCCGGTGCTCGACCCTGTCTTCCGTCCCGCCTCGCTGGCCACGCGGGCCTTCGCCGCGGAGGCCACCGTGCCGGTGACGCTCGCGCTGGAACAGGCCGATGGATCGGTCTTCCACCATCCGTTCCGCGTGCTCGCCGTCACCCATCCCGACGCCGCGGTGGCCAACCCCTATTTCACCGAGCGCCTCGCCAAGTTCCTGCTCTGGGCCTACGGCGGCTGGCGCATCCATGTCGCCGGGCCGGCCGCGCTCGCGGATGCGCTGCGTGCCCACTACACCGGCACGGCGACCGGGCGCTTCGATTCCGAGATCATCGGGCAACGCATCTACGACCGGCCCATCGAGGTCGTCCACGCGCCGGCGCCGGCGGACCTGCCGGCACCGAGGTCGGTCACGGCGCCGCTGGGACGCCACTGGGACGGCTGCCGCATCGGGTTCGACCTCGGCGGGAGCGACCGCAAGGTGGCCGCCGTCATCGACGGACGCTGCGTCTTCAGCGAGGAGATCGTCTGGGATCCGTACTTCCAGCCGGACCCGCAGTACCATTTCGACGGCGTGATGGATTCGTTGCGCCGCGCGGCGGCGCATCTGCCGCGCGTGGACGCCATCGGCGGCAGCGCCGCGGGCGTGTACGTGAACAACCGGGTGAAGGTCGCCTCGCTCTTCCGCGGCGTGCCGCAGCCGCTGTTCGACTCACGGGTGAAGGACCTCTTCCTGGAACTGCGCCGCGCCTGGGACGGCATCCCCTTCGACGTGGTGAACGACGGCGAGGTCACCGCGCTCGCGGCGTCGATGTCGCTCGGCGTGGACTCGGTGCTCGGCATCGCGATGGGCACCAGCACCGCGGCGGGGTTCGTGACGGCGGACGGAAACATCACGTCGTGGCTGAACGAGCTCGCCTTCAACCCGGCCGACTACAGCCTCGCGGCCCCGCGCGACGAGTGGAGCGGTGATCGGGGCTGCGGCGCGCAATACTTCTCCCAGCAGGCCGTCGGACGCCTGATCGGGCCGGCCGGGATCGAGTGCGACCCGGCGCTGCCGTTGCCCGAGAAGCTCAAGCTCGTGCAGGAGCTGATGAAGGCGGACCGCGACGTCCGCGCCGCGCGCATCTACGACACGATCGGCACCTACCTCGGCCACGGTCTGGCGCACGACGCAGATTTCTACGCGTTCGACCACGTGCTGGTGCTGGGCCGGGTGACGACCGGCGAAGGCGGCGACCTCATCCTCGCGGCCGCGCGCCGGGTGCTGGAGACGGAGTTCCCCGCGCTGGCCGAGCGCGTGCGCTTCCACACGCCCGACGAGAAAGACAAGCGCCACGGCCAAGCGGTCGCCGCGGCGAGCCTGCCGGTGTTGCCACGGTGAACCCGCGGTGAACCCGCGGTGCCCGCGACCTGCGCGGGTGCCGGTCGCCGCTCGTCGGTCGTCGGTCGTCGACAAGCCCGTGTCCGGCCGGATCAAGCCGGATCGGGAACGAAGAAGGGAGCGAACTCCGAGCGGAGGTGCGGCGGGAGCCGGACGCGGAACTTCGCCACCTCGCCGCTGTAATCGCGCTCGACGACCTGACCGACCGCGTGCAGCCGGGCGATGACGTCGGGCGCATCGTGCGGCACCGCCACGGAGACGAAATCGCGGATGGGCCGCAGCATCACGCCGAGCTCGGCCATCAGCTCGACGAAACCGGTGCGGGCCCGCGCCGAGATGCAGACCGATCGCGGGTACCGGGCGGTGAGCCGTTCCGCCATCGCGGCGCCGGCCTCGCGGTCGACCTTGTTGAAGACCATCAGGGTCGGTTTCTCCGAGGCGCCGATCTCCGACAGCACCTGGTCCACGGCCTGGATCTGTTGCTCGGCGTTCACGTGGCTCGCATCCACGACGTGCACCAGCAGCTCGGCCTCGACGACCTCCTCGAGCGTGGCCTTGAACGCCTCGACCAGGCCGTGCGGGAGCTTGCGGATGAACCCGACGGTGTCGGACAGCAGGACGTTCTGGTTGGTCGGCAGGCGGAGCCGGCGGGTGGTGGGATCGAGCGTGGCGAAGAGCTTGTCCTCGGCCAACGCGTCCGCGCCGGTCAGCGCGTTGAGCAGGGTGGATTTGCCGGCGTTGGTGTAGCCGACGATCGATGCGAGCGGCCATTGGTGGCGCTGGCGTCCGGCCCGCTGCGTCGCGCGTTGCTTGCGGACGATGGCCAGCTCGTCCTTGAGCTTGAGGATGCGCTCGGAGGTCTTGCGGCGGTCGGCCTCGAGCTGGGATTCGCCTTCGCCGCCGATGGATCCGGTGGAACCGCGCTGCCGGGAAAGGTGGGTCCAGAAGCGGGTCAACCGCGGCATCAGGTACTGGAGCTGGGCCAGTTCGACCTGCAGCTTGCCTTCGCGGGTGCGCGCGCGCTGGGCGAAGATCTCGAGGATCAGCGCGGTGCGGTCGAGCAGCTTGCACTCGAAGATCTTCTCCAGGTTGCGGCCCTGGGCGCCGGACAGCTCGTCATCGAAGATCACCGTGTCCACCTCCTGCTCCTTGCAGTACCGGGCGAACTCCTCCGCCTTGCCTGCGCCGATGTAGGTGCCTGGATGCGGCGATTCCAGCTTCTGCGTGCCGTCGCCCACGACCTGGGCGCCGACCGTTCCGGCCAGCTCGGCCAGTTCGTCGAGCGAATCGCGGACATCCAAGGTGGTGCGGGATTTCAGCTCCACGCCGATGAGGAAGGCGCGATGGGTTTGCTTGCCGGCGGTGTCGAGAAGGGCTTTCAAACTGGGTCGAGGAGCGGAGCGTAATGGAAGGCGGCCTGGTGTCCAACGGCGGTATGGCCAGGGGCGCCGGACCTCACAAGGGCACGACCTTGAGCCATCCGACCTCGCCGAACTCGGCGCGGAAGCCCGGCACCGCGGCTTCTGCGGAAGCCACATCCGGGAACATCGCGAAGGTCGTCGACCCGCTCCCGCTCATCAAAGCACCGAACGCGCCGCGAGCGCGCAGGAACTCCTGGTAGAGCGCGAGGACCGGATACTTCTCGAGCACCGGCGCTTCGAGCGAGTTGTGGAGCGCGGCGCCGGCCCGGGTGAGGTCGCCCGACAGGAACAGCCCGGCGACCTCGGCAGCGCGACCGGGCCGGCCGTTGAGGGATGCCGGGAACCGCGCCAACTCTTTGAAAGCCCAAGGGGTGGGGATCCCGAAGCCGGGATGGAAGAGGAACATCGCGCAGCCGCGGAGCGCCGTGAACGGCGCCAACGGGATGATGCGCTCGCCGCGTCCGCCGGCGAGCGCCGGTCCGGGCTGGAGGAAGAAATTGACGTCGCTGCCCAACGTGGCGGCGATGGTGTCGAGCGCGGTCGCATCCAGCGGTCCGCCGAACAGCTCGTCCAGCACCCGCAGCGTCACCGCCGCGTTCGCGCTGCCGCCGCCGAGCCCGGCGGCGAGCGGAAGCCGTTTCTCCAGGTGGATCCGCACACCAGCGGAGATCCCGGCCGCGGCCAAGAACTTCGACGCGGCCCGGTGGACGAGATTCGTGCCGTCGCAAGGCAACGCCGGATCATCGCACGTCAACGTGATCCCGGTCGCCGCCTCCTCGACCACGAGGCGGTCGTGCAACGGCACCGGGAAAAAGAGCGTCTCCAGCTCGTGGAACCCGTCCGGGCGTTTGCCGAGGATGTCCAGCAGCAGGTTGACCTTGCAGGGGGAGAGCCGCTCGATGCGCATCAAAAAAAACGCGCCAACGGTCGGTTGGCGCGCAGGGGAAGATTGATCCGGGACACTAGTCCCCGAGGACCTTGAAGCGGCTTCCCGGGAACATCGGTGCGATGTCCGAGCCGTCGAAACCAAGACGCGTGTCGGTCTGGATGGCCGGGTTGTCGAGCGCGCCGGGCTTGTAGCTTTCGGGATAGACCGGATGCTCCGGGTAGAAATACGGATCGCTCGGGATCGGGAAGGTCACGACCTCGAAGGCACCGACCGCGGTGCGTCCGATGGTGCGGTTGATCCCGTGGATCAGACCCCGCGACCCCGCCACATCCGAACCGTCCCAAAGATAGCTCTGCTCGTAGGAACGAGTGAGCTCGCCCATGCGGAAAGGCTCGGAAAGATTGTTGAGGCCGCGGCCGAGCTTCTTTTCGGCGCTGGCGCAACCGGTCAGCAAGACGGCGAGACCGGCCAAGGCGTACAAGGACTTCGTGGGGCGCATATGGAAATGTTTGACACCGAAAAACTAGACGGGCCGGCGCGTCAGGCAAGCACCGAGTTTGCGAGAAACCGTCCCGCGGTCCCTTTGCTTTGGCGCGTTCCGCAAGCCTCCGCCCTCTCTCGGCCAGCGCTCCCGGCGGCCTCGTTGGCGTGGTCACGATGGCGGAGACCCAACCCGGGAAAGATGTCGGGGCAGGGGCGGGACGATGGACCCGGAAGATCCGGGGGGCTTGCCGGTCGACGAGAACGTGCTGATCCGCAGGGCATGGCGGAGCGGTCGTCGCCGGAAGCAGAGCCCACGGCGGGTGCGGGAGGTCTCCTCGTCGCTTGCGTTGGCAAAGGTCCGTGGGCGGTCGGTCATGGACCGGACCTCGTCCTCCTTCGCTCAGGGGGACGCTGGCCGGCCGTTCACGGCTCCGGCAGCCGTTGGAAATCCTCCTGCTCGATGCGCGTGCGGACGCGGAAGCCGGAGAAGAGCTTGCGTCCCTCGGCGTAGCTGCCGAGCCCGGTGTTGAACCAGAAGCCGTCCTGCTGTCGCCGGCGCTCGATGGTGAAGTCCAACCGGTCCACGGTCGCGACGATGCCGCCGAGGATGCGCAGCGGCTCCTTGAGATGCGCGTCCACTTTCACCAGCTCGGATTCCTCCGCGTCGATCCAGATGCGACCGACGAGCAGGTCCAGCGCCCGGTCCGAGGTGTCCTTCGACGTCCGGCCCGGCACGGCCGTGAATTTCAGGACGTGGGCCTGGCGACCGTCGATCGGTTCGGTGCCGGCGAATTCGTAGCGGAAACGTCGGACGAGCTTCTCGTCGATGAAATCCGGTCCACGCTCGCGGGCCTTGTCCTTGCGCTCGGCGAACCGCCGGCGCTCCTCCGTCTCCGTCGCCCGCTCGCGATCGTTCTCGGGGGCGGTCGGCGCGCGCGTCCCGAGCTTCAGCAACCGAACGCGCTGTTCCTCGCCGCGGAGTTCGATGGTGTGCTCCTTGGTCTTGCGCTCTTTGACCTGGCCGTCCGACCCGAGTTCTTCCCGGACCGTGCGCCGGACGCAGGTGTGGTGCTGGGCGGCGAGCCGCTCGGGTGTGGTCCGGCAACGTTCCAGGAAGCGCGCGATGATGTCATCCGCCGAGGGTCGTGGGCCGGCCTCGGCGCCGAGCGGCGACAACGGCAGCAACGACACCCATCCGAGCAGCAGCAGCATTCCACGCCTCATGCGCGTGGCTCTAGCTGGGGACCGGCGCGCCGTCAAACCGTGGCTCGGTCATCGCCGTGGACACCGGTCCTCGTGACCGGCACGTCACCGGGCCGCCGCCGCGCGTTCCTGCATGCGGATCCGCATCCGGTCGAGCCACGCGGTCTGCGGCGGCAGGAGGAACCGGCGCTGGACGCGGTCGACCGCCTGCAAGCACTCGGAGGGACGCTCCTCCGCAGCCGCGAGCTCCGCGCGCGCGAGCGCCACCATCGTCAGCTCCAACGGGCCCAGGCCGTGTTCGTCGATCGCCAGCAGCATCGGTCTGGCCGCGGCGGGGAGCCCGTTCTGGAGCAGGGCGAAGGCGTGGTTGAGGCGGGTGGCGAGCGCGGTCGGCGCGGCGGCAAGTCCCCGATGCGTCAACCCGAGGAGGAGGGCCGGGTCCTGGCGGTTGATGATCAACGCCGCGGCGAGGTCGTTGGCGGCCCCGGGCTGGTCGGGCGCGAGCGCATGGTGCCGCCGGGCCGCTTCGAGCAGCAGCGTCGCGTCGCGGGTCCGGTAGGCGGCCTGCTGCATCGTCTGCCAATACCCCGGGTCCGAGCGGAGCGCCGGCTCGTGGTCCCGGAGGAGCTCCCGCGCGGGCGCCGACGCGCCGTGGGCGAGCAGGTCGCGCGCGGTCCGGAGGGCGACGGCCTCGTCGCGGATGGGCAAGGAGGGGACCTTCGCGAACGCCGCCATCGCCGTGTGGGTGCGTCCCTGGGAGATCTCGGCCAATCCGTCGAGATAATGGCTGAAACCACCGAGCGAGATCCGGGTGAGATCGTTCCGGCGGATCTCCAACGCCACTTCGTGGAGTTCTTCCCAACGCTGCTGCCGGGCCAGCAGCTCGGTGTGCGCGAGCCAGACGTCGCTGGTCACGCCCAAGGTCGGCACGAAACGGCGCAGAAGCCGGATCGCCTGGTCCTCGAGCCCGAGCCGGAGGAAGGCCTCGGTCAGGCCGAGCACCTCGGTGGAGCTGACCGGCGGGTCGGCGAAGCGGAGCGCGAGCCCGACGGCTTCGTCGCGCCGACCGGCTCGGTTCAGAAGGTCCCAATGCGCCGCGTGCTCGAGCGGTTGGTCGCGATGCAGGTCGCGCAGGCCCGCCAGGTTGACGTCGTAGGCGGCGAGATCCCGACGGATGTACGATGCCGAGAGAAGCAAACGGAGCGCCTGTTCACGCAGGGCCAGGGGGCCGGAACGCTTGGCTTCTTCCAGCACCCGGCGTCCTGCGGATGCCGTGGCCCCGCCCCAGTTCGCCTGTGCCGCGGAATCGTATAGCCGGAGCTCGGGATCTTCGGTGGCCACGGCCGGGGGCAACTTCGCGCGCGCCTCGTTGAAGGCGGCCTCCGAGCCGCGTCGTAGCAAGGCTTTCACCCGGGCGCCCTGTTGGCGCGGGGTCGGCCGCTGCAGGGCGCCGGTCAGACGGATCAGCAGGTCGTCGACCCGATAGTGCTGGCAGGCCTCGACCGCGAGGTCCAGGTCGGCGGCGTTGGTCGAGGTGAGGCGGAGAAGCCATAAGGTGTCGCCGATGGCCCTCGAGAAGCGGGCGGCATCGCGCGGCGGCAACCGGATGAGGTTCGAGATCGATCGGCGCAGCAGCGCCGGGTCGCCCGGGTCCAGGAGCACCGCGGCACGCCAGTGGTAGGCCGCCTCATCGAACCGGCGATGCGTCTCCGCGTTGCGGGCCATGCCCGCCCGGACCGATGCCTCGGCCATGTCGATCCAGCTCACGCGGATGACCGGCGAGATCCCTGGAGGCGTCACGATCCAGACCTTGGGAAGGCTGGCCGAGATGAGCAGCACGACGAGCGCGCAACCGAACCAAGCGCACCGGAAGCGGCGCTCGAACAGGAGATGACGGAGCAGGGGCCGCTCCGCCAGCCGTTGCCAGATGTCGTCCGGCGTCCAGATCCACCAACGCCCGACCGGCAGGGGCGGCGGCGCGATGTCCGCCGTTGGAGGATCTTCGGCCATGGCTCGACGACATCCCTTCGGAGTGCGGTGCCGGACCCCGTCGGCGCGGGAAGGTTCAGCCCTTCTTGAGGCTTTCTTGTGCCGTCTCGAACCACCGGACCTGCGGCGGGAAAAGATGCCGCAGATCGACCTTCTCGGCGACGGTGACGGCTTCGTTGGCCCGTCCGGCCTGCAAGTGGCATTGGAACCAGCTGAACGCGAGCATCGTGAGGTCGCCGTCGCCCATCCCGGTCGCGGAGACCGACCGGAGGATCCGCTCGCTGTCCGCGGTCCGGCCGTTCTGGACCAAGGCCAGCGCGTGGTTCACCTGGGCGATCCGGGAGTTCGGCGCCCGGCCGATCACGTCGAGGGTCAACTGCACGGCGTCTGCCGGTCGCTCCCGCATCATGAGGAGGGCCGCGGCGAGGTTGGACATGCTCACCGTGTCCGGGGCCATCGCATGCACCTTCTCGCAGGCGGCCAGCAGGAGTTCCGCCTGGCGGCTCTCGAAGGCGGCCAGTTGGACCTGCTTCCAGAAAGCGAGGTCGGTGCCGGCCACCGACTCGAGGCGCTTGAGCAGCACGGCGGCCGATCCAGGATAGCCGAGGCGGTTCAGGGTGACCGCCGATTGGAACGAGACCATCGGGTTGGGCGGGGGCAACGCGACGAACTGGTCGAAGGCATCCTTCGCCATCCCAAGATGTCCGAGGCCATGTTCCGCGACGCCCATGAGGAACCCGCCGTAGTTGCCCAGGACCTCCTTCAACCGCTCGTCCTGCCGGACCTCCATCGCCATGCTCCGCATGTTGTCCCAAAGCTTCCCGGCCGCCAACAACTCGCCCATGCGCACCCACATCACGGGGTGCTGCTTGAAATCGTCCATCTGCTGGCCGAAGAACTGGAGCCCTTCGTTGTACAATCCAAGCCGGGTGAACACGGCCAGGAGCTGTTCTGCTTCGACCGGCGTCTGCGGACGCGCGGTATAGGACCGAGCCAAGGCCGCGGCGTCGGCCTTGCGTCCCACGACCTCGAGCAACTGCCAATGAAGCATGTGGTCCTTGATCGTGTCGTGGTGGAGGTCGGCCAGCTCCGCCAAGCGCTTCTCGAACGAGGCAAGGTCGAGCGTCTTGTGGTGCACGCGGACCAGAAGGCTCAAGGCGAGGTGGCGCGACGCCGCGTCCGCCAGCGCGGACTCGAGTCGGGTGCGTCCGCCGGGGGCCTCTCCGGCCGGACCCCATCCGGCCTGCCACGCGGCATGGTAGAGCGCAGCGGCGGTGTCGCCGGCGACGCTGCTGCCGCGCTGCTTCCACGCCTGCGCGAACTTCTCCATCCGGCCGGACAAGAACAGGGCCTCCAAGTAGGCCGTGGTGGTGGACGGACCGTTCGGTGCATCGGATTTCTCCAGCGTGGCCACGATCCATTCTTGCTGGTCGTACAAGGCATGGAACCGCACCGCCAGGTCGAGGTCCGCGGCGTTGGTCCGGGTGAGCCGGAGAAGGCTCAGCGACTGCCAGCGGCCGTGGGCGAGCCAAGCCCGGTCCGGGACCGGTTGTTGTGTCAGGGCGCCGACGAAGCCGCGCGCGGACTCGATAGAAGCCTGGTTGTTCGCCAGCGCGGCCAACCACATCGGGAGCGCGTCGGCCAACCGGCCTCCGGCCTCGGCCGCTTTCGCCGAGCGCCGCAGCGCCGAGGCCTGCAGCAGGTCGAGACCGCTCACCTTGATCGTCTGGTCGTGATGGGGCGGAGACGTCGTGTAGACCTTCGGCAGCATCACACCCATCACGATGAAGAGGGTGAAGCAAGCGATGACGGCCCATCGGAACTTCGTCTCGTAGAAGAGCAGGTGGAGCAGATAATTCGTCTGCACCGCGCGTGGAACCTTCCGCTTCCGTGTCCGCATCCGGCGCTGGCCGGATGTGCTGACGGAGACGGATCCCGCATCGGGGGAACCCGCAGCCGTCGGGTCGGCCGAGGACGGTTTTTCGGACGAATGGGGATCCATAGCCTAAATTCAGGCTCCATTAGAGACGGTTTTTCCGGGGGATGGGAAGGGGGATTTCCGTGCGGCTCTACCCGTCGTGCCGAGGCTTCCGGAGCGGAGGACAGCGGCGGCATCCGCGACGATCCAGTGGTGCCTCTCCAAGGCGTCCTTCGCCGTCGTCGGATCCGATCCGGTCAGCTCCGACACGATGCGCACGGCGCGGTCGCGCAGTTTCACATTGGACGGGTTGAGGTCGACCATCAGGTTGCCGACCACTTTGCCGCTCCGCACCATCGCCAGCGTGGTGACGGCGTTGAGGACCAGCTTCGTCGCCGTGCCGGCCTTCAGGCGGGTCGAACCGGTCAGGACCTCGGGTCCGAGGTCCGGCGCGATGACCACGTCGGGCCGATGCCCGCGCGCGAAGACGAGGTGCGGGTTGAAGCAGAGCAGCGCCGTGCGGGCTCCGCGCCGCTTCGCCTCGGCGAGCGAGCCCCAGACGAACGGGGTCCGCCCGCTCGCCGCGATGCCCATGACGACATCGTGCTTGCCGACGCCGCGGGACCGGATCGTCTCCGCGCCGGCCGCGAAATCGTCCTCCGCTCCCTCCACGGCCGAATGGAGCGCCTTCACGCCGCCGGCCATGATCCCTTGGACCTGCTCCGGCGAGGTCCGGAAAGTCGGCGGGCATTCGCTCGCGTCGAGCACGCCGAGACGTCCGCTCGTCCCGGCACCGACGTAGAAGAGCCGGCCGCCGGCAGCGAACGCATCGGCCACGTTGCGCACGAGCCGTTCGACGGCCTTCCGCTGGGTCCGCAACGCGGCCGGGACCGTCTCTTCTTCGGACCACATCAGCTCCAATGCTGCGGCCGCCGTCATCCGGTCGAGCTGCATCGAACGGGGGTTGCGCCGTTCCGTGGGCGACATCGCGCGCGATGACGGGATCTCCGGGCGTGTCGGGACGGCGTCGGCGGGCCCGGGCCCGGGCGACGGCCGGGGCGTCGTCGCCGGCGCCTTTCCTTGCCGGGAAGCGGCGAGCGCCATCGCGACCGCGCCCCAAGCGGATTCCTTGGCCATCGGCGCGACGCTGGATCCCGGTCGCGCGGCGCGGATCCGCTTGGCCACCTCGCCGGCCCAGCGCGGCTGTCGCAGCAACACGGATCCGGTGAGCACGAAAGCGACGGCGGATCTCTTCCCCGCCAAACGGCCGGCGCAGGCGAGCGCGTCGTCCGCGAGCATCCCGGCGGTTTCCGACAGGACGGTCCGCGCGACGCGGTCGCCTTCGGCCGCGGCGGAGAAGACCTCGGGCGCAAGCGCGGCGACCTCGGTCTTCGAGGCGGATTGTAGCCACGCGATGAGCACGTCCGGGGTGCCCGCCCCGACCGTTCTCAAGGCGCGTTGACCGAAACGGCACCAGACCTGGCCATGGTCGAAGGACCGCACGGCGGCCCGCAGAGCGCGGAAGGCGATGTCGTAGGCGCTGCCGCGGTCGCCCAGTTGGTGGCCCCAACCGCCGACCTTCACCGTCTTTCCCGTCGCGTCCTTGCCGTAGCAGCACGAACCGGTGCCGCTGAGCACGACGACGCGGGCGGCGGGCGGCCCACCCTTCGCGTCGAGTTCCGCCGCCGCGAGCGCGGATGCCAGGTCGTGGTCGACGCGGTGCGGCACACCCGGCCAGATCGCCTCCAAGGCGTCGCCGACGCGGGTTCGGTCCGCCGCGTCGCGCGCGCCGGCCATGCCCACGCCGATGGCGTCGGGCCAAGGCAACTGTGCGCGCAGCCCGCGGAAACGTTCCGCGAGCTGCGCGTCGGTGAGCAGGCGGAGGTTGGCCGGCCCGGCCTCGGCCCGCGCCACGGGTCGCAGCGCGGCATCGGCCGCGATGGCCACGGTGCGGGTACCGCCGCATTCGATGCCGAGGAGGACGGACAAATCGGTCACGCGTGGAGCATGGGCGGTCGATGCCGCGGCGGGCAACAGCGGGAGGGCGCGGGGTGTGATCGGAAGCGGCGGACAATGATGTGGCCCTGGCGGGCCGAGCTCATGCCGTCGAGGTCCGGGTGGAACGGGTCGACTGCCGGTCGGGGCGGATGACTCGCCCGCCGCTCCAGGTGCGCCGGGAACGCTCACTCGGGAAGGTGCGCGGCCGGTGCCGAAACTCGGCGGCACGTTGCCGCCGAGCACGGCCAAGTTGGCCGTTCCCCCCGGATCAAACGGGAGCGTTCCTTACGTGGGCCGCTCCGCGCCACCTATGTCCGCCACTTCTGACCGCACCCGAAGGCAGGCTTGGGCTTCGCTTCCGGGGCCGCCTCGGGTTGAATCGCGCCTGATGGATTTCCCGAAGATGGCCTCGTTCAAGACGCCGCAGGACCTCGTCCGCCGCATCGCCGAGCTCGGGCTCGACCTGCCGGTCGCCGATCCGGTCCGCGCCGAGCTCTTCGGAGCACCGTGCCAGACCGCGACCGCTTCGCCGCGGCCGATCGGGAACCGGTTCGCCATCCTGCCGATGGAAGGCTGGGACGCGACGGCGGACGGACGCCCAACGGATCTCGTGCGCCGGCGTTGGCAACGGTTCGGCCAGAGCGGCGCCAAACTCGTGTGGGGCGGTGAAGCGGTGGCGGTCCGGCATGACGGGCGCGCGAACCCGCGTCAGCTCGTGCTCACCGAGGCGAACCGGGCCGGCATCGCGGAGCTGCGCGAGCTGCTCGTCGCCGAACATGCGAAGTCCGGCCCGACCGACGACCTGCGCATCGGTCTCCAGCTCACGCATTCGGGCCGATGGGCGCGTCCCGATGACCCGAAGCGTCCGGCCCCGCGCGTCGCCTACCGGCATCCGCTGCTCGACGCGCGGGTGGGCGTCGTGTCGGACGCCCCGGTGCTGACCGACGGCGAGATCGGCGATCTGGTCGGGGATTTCGTCGCTGCGGCGGTGCGGGCGCAGCAGGCGGGGTTCGACTTCGTGGACGTGAAGCATTGCCACGGTTATCTCGGGCACGAGTTCCTGAGCGCGGTGGACCGGCCGGGTCCGTATGGCGGACCGTTGGCGAACCGCATGCGCTTCCTCCGCGAGATCGTCGAGGGGATCCGTCGCGACGCGCCCGGGCTGGAGGTCGGCGTGCGCTTGAGCGTGTTCGACCAGCTGCCGTACCAGAAGGGCCCCGACGGCCGCGGTGTGCCGGTGCCGTGGAGCGGGCCGTATCCGTACGCGTTCGGCGGCGATCCGGCGGAACCGTCGCGGATCGCTTGGGACGAGCCGTTCGCTCTGTTGCGGCAGATGCGCGGGCTCGGGATCCGCATGGTCTGCCTCACGGCGGCGAGCCCGTACTACAACCCGCATCTGCAACGTCCGGCCGCGGTCCCGCCGAGCGACGGCTATCTGCCGCCGGAGGATCCGCTCGTCGGTGTGGCGCGCCAGATCACCGCGGTGGCACGGGTGAAGAAGGAGTTCCCCGACCTGCTGCTGGTGGGCACCGCGTACAGCTATCTGCAAGAATGGTTGCCGGCGATCGCCGGGGCGCAGCTGGCCGCGGGCAACGTGGACGTCATCGGTCTCGGCCGCACCGTGCTCAGCTACGCGGAGCTGCCGCGCGATGTCATCGCGGGACGTCCGCTGCGCCGCCGCGAGATCTGCCGCACCTTCAGCGAATGCACGACCGGTCCGAGGAACGGTCTGGTGAGCGGATGCTTCCCGCTCGATCCGTTCTACAAGGCGCATCCCGACGCGGAGAAGCTGCGCGAGCTGTCACGCGCGGCGACCGGCGGGCGATGACCCGCTAAGAAAGGGCTTCCCCTTGGTCGTCGGCGTGGACTGAATCCGGGGGTCCGCACGCTTCCATCGTCCATCCCGCGCTCGCCATGCTGTCCCTCCTTCGCCGCCTGAAGAGCCGAGTGCTCGGCCCCGGATCCGTCTCGTACGAGGACGGCATGGACCACGAGCTCGGGTTCTGGCGGCGGGCATTGGCCGACCAGGGCAAGCGCTGGGACAAGGGCGCGTTCGCGTTCCGCACCGATCCCGATGCCGCGTTCCATCAGCAGCACCGCGACTTCATCGGGTCCTCCGCCGCGGCCGACCGGACCTCGCTCCGCGTCCTCGACGTCGGCGCCGGCCCGCTCACGACGCTCGGCAAGAAGTGGCCGGGCCGGGCGTTGGAGATCGTGGCGGTGGATTGCTTGGCAGAGAGCTTCGACCGGGTGCTCGGCGAGCTGGGGATCGTGCCGCCGGTGCGGACGACCAAGGCGTTCGGCGAGGAGCTCTCGGCGACGTTCGCGAAGGATTCCTTCGATTTCGTGGCCAGCGCGAACGCCATCGACCACAGCCGCGACCCGATGAAGTGCGTCGCCGAGATGGTGGAGGTCGTGAAGCCCGGTTGCGTCGTTTTCCTCTGGCACTACCGGAACGAGGCCGTGCGCGAGGGCTTCGCCGGGATGCATCAGTGGAACTTCGACGAAGAAGGCGGCGACCTGGTCATCACCGGGCGCGACCGGCGACCGCGGTCGTGCCGCGCGGAGCTCGCCGGGATCGCCACGGTGGAGTGCCGGCGCGACGGGAAATCCGGCGAGGCGGTGGCCGCGGTCATCCGCAAACAGGCCTGATCAGCCGGCCCGGCCGCGCGCGGTGATCCGCTCTTGGTAGAGCGCGAGGTATTCCTCGGCGACCGCCGAGGCCGACCTTTGCCGAACGCTTTCGCGCGATACTTCCGGAGCGGCGGGCCGGATCTCTCCGCGGACCATGGCGCCGAGCTTGGCGGTCAGGTCCTTGACGTCGTCCGGCCGGAACAGGCAGCCGGTGACGCCGTCGGCCACGATGTCCACGTTGCCCCCGCTGGCGGACGCCACGACCGGGATGCCGAGCGCCAGCGCCTCGATGAGCGCGACCGAGCACGGCTCGTGGGTGGAGGGCAGCACGAACCAATCGGCGGCCGCGACGACCTCGGCGACCTGGTGGGTCGGGCCGGGGAAGCGGACGATGTCCCCGAGGCCGAGCGAACCGGTGAGGGCCAAGAGCTCGCCGGCATAGGCCTTGGCATCGGCGTCTTCCGGCGTGGGGCCCCACACCTCGAGGCGGAGCGCACCGCGGATCCCCGACGGGAGTCCCGCGATGGCCCGCAGCACAAGGTCCCAGCGCTTCCATCGGACGAGATTCCCGATGCCGACGAACCGCACCGGCCCCGGCGCTCGCGGGGCGATGGGAAGCGGCCGGGTGAAGAACGCGTCCGCGCCGCACTCGGAGATGATCCGGACGTCCGGCCCCGCTTCGAGCCCGTAGTGGCGCGCCATGTTCGGCGTCAGGAGGGTCGTCGTGAGCCGGGGCCAGCGTCCGGCGCGGCGATAAAGCCCGGTGCGCCGGGCGTAGGCGTGGTTGGTGAAGACCACCGGCGGCGCATGCCGGAGCGCGGCGAGGGCGCAGGCGAGCGGGAAGGATCCTCGCGTGTGGGCGTGGACGACATCGAAGGCTTCCGCGGCGAGCAGCCGCCGGAGCCCGGGCCACGCCTTCAGCGCGCGGAGCAGCAGACGCAGATGGCTGTCCGATTCATCGAGCGCATGCGGTGAGCGGCGGAGATCGAGTGCCGGGGAACGCTCCAAGCGGAAGCCGTCGTTGACCCAGGCCACGTTCAGGAGCCGGCCCTGGGTGGCGACCTGCAACCCGCGGAGGACGGAGACTATCCCGCCGTGGTCCCCGGTGGCGCCGAGGAGGTGCAGGACGCGTGGGATGGCCGGCGTGCCCGCCGGCCGGTCAGGCGACGTCGGGCAACTCGGACAGTTCACGGGCGCGCCGGATGAGGTTGTGCTCGCAGGCCATCAGGATGCCGGTCATCAGACCGAACGATCGGACGGCGTCCTCGGGGGAACCCGCGACGACGAGGAACAAGATCAGGTTCGCCATCCAGACCGATGCCAACACGGCGCAGGCCCGGTCGAAGGTGTCGTGGATGCCCTGGGTCCGGAGGCGCCGGATGATGCGGAGGGCCAGGGCAAGTCCTCCGCCCATGTAGACGAAGAGGCACACGGTGCCGGGGATCCCCGTGTTGATCAGCAAAGTGATCGGGCCGTTGTAGAAGATGCCGGCCCGGACGTGCTGGTCGGCGACGCTGAGCGATTCGTCCGACGCATCGCCACCGAGCGAACCGAACCCGCGTCCCAGGAGCAGGTACTCCGGCATGATATCCATGCTCGCCTCGAAGACCGCTTGGCGGCCGTAGATGGTGTTCTGGGCGTCGATGCGGACCTGCCCTTCCGCCGGGAAACTCGGCAAGATGTACAGCGCGCGCTGGACCGATTGGGGCAACGATTCCGCGAACGTGTAGGAGAGGCCGAGCGCGAGGGCGACCAGCACGGTCGTGACCATGATCCGCATGGGCTGGAAGAAACGCTCGGTGATGGCGAGCGTCATCAACAGGAAGAACATCAGATAGACGAACGAACGGTGCCCGCTCAAGAGCCCCATCCCGATCAATCCGAACACCAACGGACCCAACCACACGACCCGGCGACCGGCGAGGTCGCGGATCGAGAAGAACGTGAACACCAGCGACAGCATCGATACCGAGAGGATGCTGAGGGACTGGTAGCGCCGGATGCCGCCGATCCACCGTTGCTGGAGGAAGTTCACGCCGTCCCAGGGAAGATCGACGAAATAGAGCACCGTCGCGACGGCGCTGTTCAGGTGGTCGAGCGCGAACTCCGCCGCCACGAAGGTGAAGGAGAGGAGGCACTGGATGACAAAGAGGCGCCGGATCAACCGGTCGTCCGGCAGGGTGGCGGCGAAAAGCGCCGGAAGGATCGAGCAGACGAACTGCAGCACGTAGCGGCGGCCCCCGGTCTGGCTGCTGCCGAACATCATGAACCCGCTGCCGCGCTGCCTCATCAGCAAGAGCAGCACGAGCATGTAGCCGGCGAGCCCGATGAAGACCCACCGGTTGCGCCGGATGGCGTCGCCCATCCCGACGCTGTATCTTCGGAGCGACAGCGTGATCACGAGCCCGGACCAACCGAGAAGCGCCGCGGCCTCGTAGACGGGCGGGCGGCCCGGCAAGAAGGGCACGATCAGCGACGAGCTGAACGTGGCGATCGCCAGTCGCACCGCGATCTGCGAATGGTACGGGAGCAGGACCAGCCACAGGAGCCCGCCGAACGCGAACAAAGCCAGGTAGCTGCTGGCGACCAGCAGCGCCGAGAAGAGGATGAACGCCACGATCGCGCCTCCGAGCCAGAGGATCTTCTCGAACTGCAGTTGGCGGGCGAACGCGGACATCGTTGTGGGACCGTACCGAGGGGCCACCGGTGCGGCAACGCCGTTCTCCGCGGGAAACCGCTGGTTCGGCCCGCTGCGCTCTGGTAGCTAACCGGTCACGCCGCTTCGCCCGGCGGCTTCCCATGCTGTTCAACAGTTGGTCCTTCGCCGTCTTCCTGCCGCTGGTGTTCGCCCTGCACCACGCCGGCCGGCGCGCGGGCTGGCAGGTCGGGGTGCTCACGGTCGCGAGCTTCGCCTTCTACGGCTGGGGCACCGATGCCGGCGGGAGCCCGCACTGGAAGCTTCTCCCGCTCCTCGTCCTCTCCACCGTCGTCAACGGCTTCGCCGCGCAGGAGCTCCTCTCCGCCGGACGCTCCGACCGCCGCCGCCGGGTCGTGCTCGGCCTCGCGCTGGCCTTCAACCTCGGCGCTCTCGGGTTCTTCAAGTACGCGGCGTTGATCGGGAAGCTCCTGCTCCCGGCGGCGCTCTGGGCGCGTTGGGGCGACCCGCTGTCCCACATCCCGCTGCCCATCGGCATCTCGTTCTACACGTTCCAGGGCATCAGCCTCGTGATGGAGGCCTGGTGGGCCGGCGCCGCGGGCATCGTCGGGCTGGCCGCGCCGACCGCGGCCGGCGGACGCGGCTGGTTCCACGCCAAGGTATGGTTCTTCAAGTCGTTCTTCCCGCAGCTCGTCGCCGGTCCGATCGTGAAGGCCGGCGAGTTCCTCCACCAGATCGGCGCCAAACGGTGGTCGGACGTCGATTGGGACGGCGCGGTGAAGAAGCTGGTGCTCGGCTTCTTCCTCAAGATGGTGGTGGCCGACAACCTCAAGGACGCGACCGCCGCGCTGCGTTTCCCGGACTTCACCGATCTGCCGAGTATCAACCTGCTCGCGCTGCTGTACGGGTTCTCGTTCCAGATCCTCGCCGATTTCGGCGGCTACTCGCTCATCGCCCAAGGGTTGGCGAAGCTCTTCGGCTACGAGCTGCCGCTGAACTTCGACATGCCCTATCTCAGCCGCAGCCTCACCGAGTTCTGGCGCCGCTGGCACATCAGCCTCAGCTCTTGGCTGCGCGAGTACCTTTACCTCCCGCTCGGCGGCAACCGTCGCGGTGCCGGCCGGACCTATGTGAACCTGTTCCTGGTGATGTTCCTCGGCGGTCTGTGGCATGGCGCCGAATGGAGCTACGCGATCTGGGGCACCGCCCACGGTCTTCTGCTCGCGGGCGAACGGTTCTTCCTCGGACCAGGGCGCGCCAAGGAAGCCGTCGGCTGGACGGTCGGCAGCGCCGTCCGCGCCTTCGTCGTGTTCAACGTGGTGTCCGCGCTGTGGCTGCTCTTCAAGCTGCCGGACCTCTCCCATGCCCTCGCCTACGCGCGCTGTCTCGCCGGCAACTCCGGCGCCCCGCAGGTCCAGGCGCTCTTCGTCGTCGCGGTGTTCTCGGCGCCGGTCGTCGCCTGGCATCTGTGGTCGGTCGCCGCGCCCGGATGCGTGCGGCGGGCCCCGGCATGGGCCGGACGCGCGGAGACGGCGGTGCACGCGATGATGCTGTGGATGACCGTGCTCAACGCGGGTTCGCCCGGCGACTTCATCTACTTCCAGTTCTGAGATGCATCGTCACCGCCAAGCACTCGTGATCGTGGTGTCCGCGCTCCTCGGGGTGGGCGCGTGGGCGTTCGTGCGGCCGTGGCTTCCGCGGGCCGAGCTCGCCGAATCGAACTTCCAGGCGAACCTGATCCGCTTGCAGACCTGGTCGATGGAGCCCCCGCGCTCCAACGTCGTCGTCGGTTCGTCGATCGCCGGCCGGTTGCTCCCGAGCTGCTTCCGCGGCACGCCGTTGGACAGCTTGGCCAATCTGGCGCTCGACGGCTCCGGGCCCGAGCTCGGGATCCGGCTGCTGCTGGGCGCGGGCACGGTGCCGCCCCGCGTGTTCGTCGAGGTCCATCGTCTCGGAAAACCGTGGCACGCCAACGACGACAGCTTGCTCGGCGTGGTCCACGAGACCGGTTTCGCGCTGGCGGGACACCTCCCTGCGCTCCGTGCGGACACCCGCCCGACCACGCTGCTTTACGCCTGGCTCAAGGGCCGGCGCGAGCCTGCCGGCGAGGCCCGGGCACCCGGTGCGGCCCCGGCCCCCGCCACGGCCCGGTTCCCTGCCGCGGATCCGGGGTGGGAGGAGCGCTTTCGCGGCCAGGTCGGAGAACTGCGCCGCCGCGGCTGCGAAGTGGTCTTGCTCCGTCTCCCGGTCGGCCGCGAGAACCCCGCTGATCCGGCGGCGCCCGGCGATGCCGACCGGCTGGCCCGGGAGCTCGGTGTCCGGCTGATCGATGTGAACCGCGAAGCGGCGAAGCGCGGGCTCGTGCCCGCTTATTCGGACGGCTTGCACCTCGCGCCCGCATCGGCCCGGGCCGTGGGCGTGCTGTTCGCCGAACTCGCCGCCCGACCCGCGCCCTGAACCGGTCCGGCGACGACCGGACGATGCAGGACGGACGGCGACGGAGCCTGGCGCGGCGTCACGAGAAGAGGTCGAGCTGCGGCGGAGGAGCGAGCTGCTTGAGCTTGTCGCGTTCGGCGCGGTGCCGTCGGCCTTGGGTCCTCGCGGGCGCTCCGGTCGCCGGATCCCCGTCGCTGCCGGCCAGTTCGCGCACGTTGAGCTCCGCCTCCTCGAGCACGCGGAGGATCTCCTTGGCGCGCTCGATCACCGGGCGCGGTACGCCGGCGAGACGCGCCACCTGGATGCCGTGGCTCTTGTCGGTCGGGCCGGGCAGCACTTTGCGGAGGAAGATCAACTGGTCGTTCCATTCGCGCACCGCGACATGGTGGTTGCGGATCCGCGCCAACGCCGGCGTGCGGTGGCCGGGCACCGGCGCGGTCGGGACCTCCTCACCCGGAGCCGTGGCGGTGGCAGGATGACCGGCGTCCTGTGCCGGTGCCGCCGGCTTCGTCCCGAGCTCGGTGAGCTCGTGGTAGTGCGTCGCGAAGAGCGTCTTCGCGCCGACCTGCTGGTGCAGATGCTCGACGATGCTCCACGCGAGGCTGAGGCCGTCGAACGTGCTGGTACCGCGGCCGATCTCGTCGAGGATCACGAGACTGCGGCGGGTGGCGTTGTTGAGGATGTTCGCCGCCTCGCTCATCTCGACCATGAACGTGCTCTGGCCGCGGGCGAGGTCGTCGCTCGCGCCGATGCGCGTGAAGATGCGGTCCAGCAGGTCGATCCGTGCCGAGGCGGCGGGGATGCTGCTCCCGGTGTGCGCCAACAGCGCGAGCAGCGCGACCTGCCGGATGTAGGTGCTCTTGCCCGCCATGTTGGGCCCGGTGATCAGCGCGATCTGCTCTTGCACGAGGTCGAGCGCCGTGTCGTTGGGGACGAAGCGTTCTTCGGTGGCCGCCAGGTCGAGCACCGGATGCCGACCGTCGCGGACCGACAGCACGCCGTCGTCGCGCACCTCGGGACGGATCCAGCCGTGCAGCCGCGCCGTCTCGGCGAAGGCCGCGAGCACGTCGAGCTGAGCCAGCGCACCGGCGGTCTGTTGGATGGGGCGCAGCTCGGCGAGGACCTCTTCGCGCACCTTGAGGAAGAGGTCGTGCTCCAGTTTCGTCGCCCGCTCCTCGGAGCCGAGGATCTTCGACTCCATCGCCTTCAGCTCCTGCGTGATGAACCGCTCGCCGTTGGCGACCGTCTGCTTGCGGACGTAGTCGCCCGGCACCTTCGCGAGGTTGGCCTTGGTCACCTCGATGTAGTAGCCGAAGACGGAGTTGAACCCGACCTTCAGCGACGCGATGCCGGTGCGGGCCGCCTCGTCCTGTTGGAGCTTGGCGAGCCAGTCCTTGCCGCCGCGCGCCGCCGCGCGCAGCTCGTCCAGCTCGGGGCTGAAGCCGTCACGGATGATCCCGCCCTCTTTCACCGCGAGCGGTGGATCGTCGGCGATGGCGCGGCCGAGCAGCTCGACGAGCGCCGGCAGCTCCGCCAGCTGCCCGGCCAGCTCTTCCAACAACGGGCGCGGGACCTCGGTGACATCCGGCAGGGGTTCTCCGCCCCAGGCCATCGCATCGGTCGACGTGGGGGCATCGGCACCGGTCGCTGGACGGATGCCGGCGAGCAGCGAGCGGAGCGAAGGGACCTGTTCCTGGGCGAGGCGCAGCGCGATGAGCTCGCGGGCGTTGCCGGACCCGAGGCTGAGCCGGGCGAGCGTGCGCTCGAGGTCGCGCACATCGGCGAGACGCGCGCGGAAGGCCTCCAGCACGGTCGGAGCGGCGATCCAGGCGGCGACCGCGTCCTGTCGGCGATGGATCGGCGCCGACGCGGCGAGCGGCTGGGTGAGCCAGTCGCGGAGCCGTCGAGCGCCCATCGGCGTGGCGGTGCGGTTCAGCGCGGCGAAGAGCGTGGTGTTCCGCACCGCGTCGCGGTGGAGCGGCTCGAGCACCTCGAGGTTGCGCAGCGACGTCGCGTCGAGCACGAGATAGTCCGCGACCTGGTAGAAGCCGAGCCGCGTGAGATGCGCCAGGTCGCGGCGGAGATGGTGCGCGAGGTAATGGAGCACCGCGCCCGCCGCGCCGACGGCGGCGGGACGGTTCCGCAGCCCGAAACCGTCGAGCGACGCGACCTTGAGATGTTCGCGCAGCGTGAAGACGGCGGTCTCGGGCTGGAAGGCCCAGTCGTCGTAGCCGCTCAACTGGGCGCCGGAAGCGGACCGCGCGGGAAGCATGCCCGCGGCGTCGTCGGAAGCGGCGGAACGGCCGACGATCGCGGCGAGCTCGCGCGCTTCCGCGGGCAGGACCAGTTCCGCGGGACGCAGGCGCTCCAGTTCCGCGAGCAAGGACTTCGCCTCGTCGAGCTCGGTCACGCGGAAATCGCCGGTGGTGAGGTCGACGACGGCGAGGCCGAAGGTCTTGCCGTGCGCGCAGACGGCGGCGAGGAAGTTGTTCCGCTCGGCCTGCAGCAGGCGCTCGTCGAAGTGCGTGCCCGGCGAGAGGATCGCGGTGACCGCGCGCGACACGAGCTTGCCGGGCCTCGCCTCCTCGGCCTGGTCGCAGATGGCGACCTTGCGGCCGTGCTTCAGCAGGCGACCGATGTAGTTGTTCGCCGCGTGGTGCGGGAGCCCGCACATCGGGACCCCGTTGCGTTGGGTGAGCGCGAGGTTGATGAGCTGCGAAGCGACGACGGCGTCCTCGAAGAACATCTCGTAGAAGTCGCCGAGCCGGAAGAGCAGCAGCGCGTCCTTCGGGAGCTCCGCCTTGATGCGGCGGTACTGCGCCATCATGGGCGTGAGCTGAGGTTCCGGAGCGCTGCTGGACATGTGTCGGCGAGGCTAGAAGAGCGGCGCGCGCGCGCAAAGCGCGCAGACGGAGAGACGTCCGGCGCAAAATAATCCGGGCACAGAAACGAAAACACTCGCCCGCGTGGGCTGTCGCCATTAGAAAAGGCCCAGACGAATCCCACATTTTTCCCCTCTTCGCTGACGCGAAGCAACATGGAAGTAAGTTCCAAACTTAGAAGGGAGGTGACAATCGATGGCAGCCAAAAAGGCACCTGCAAAGAAAGCTCCGGCGAAAGCCGCGGCCAAGCCCGCCGCGAAAGCGGTAGCTAAGCCCGCCGCGAAAGCGGTAGCTAAGAAGAAAACGACGAAGAAGTAACGTCGCCCAACCCAACCCTGAGGCGGAAGCAGGACACCCAAAGTGTGCTGCTTCCGCTTCTGCTTTTCCCGCGGTCCTTCGCGGCCCGCCACACGGGATATTTCTTGGCTCCCTTCCGCGCCGCGCCTCTGGCTAGACTCCTCGCATGGCCCGATTGGTCTTCGACATCGAGACGTCCGCGCTGGGGCTCGAGCACTTCGACGAGACGCAGCAAGAGTATCTGTTCCGCGAGGCGGAACGGCTCCCCGATCCCGACGCGCGCGCCAAACGCCGTGCCGAGATCTCGCAGATGTTCAGCCTGTGGCCGCTCACGGCGCAGGTCGTCTGCATCGCCATGGTCAACGCCGACACCGGTCGCGGCCAGGTGCTCTTCCAGTCCGACGACTTCGACGATGAGCAGCCCGATGAGGCCGCCGCCGCACCGGTGGAGTTCGCGCCCCAACCGGACGAGAACGAGCTGCTCACCGCGTTCTGGGACGTCGCCAAGCGCTACGACAGCATCGTCACCTTCAACGGCCGCGGCTTCGACGTGCCCTTCCTCTATCTGCGTTCCGCGCTGCTCAACGTGCCCATCACGCGCAAGGACTGGTTGGGATACCGCTACAACACCGAGCCCCACTGCGACCTCGCGGAGCAGTTCTCTTTCTACAACGTGAGCGGCAAGGAGGGCGCGGCCCGGAAGTTCAACCTCGATTTCTACTGCAAGGCCTTCGGTGTCCCGTCGCCCAAGGCCCAGGGCATCTCCGGGCTCGACGTGAACGACCTGCTCGCCGAAGGACGCCACCGCGAGATCGCTGAATACTGCCTGCGGGACGTGGAGGCCACCGTGGAGCTGTTCAAGATCTGGAAGGACCGCCTCGCCGGGATCAAGTGACGTGCGGGGACCCGTTGCGCTTCGCCGCCTCCGATCCGGCGCTGCTGCTTTGCTCCGCGGGGGCGTGACCTCGGCCAAGCCGACGGAGCCTTGGATCGATCGGGTCCAGGTGGGTCCATCCGGATGGTGAGCGCCCCGTTCCGACGGGCCGCGGGCGGCATCGGCAGGCGACAAAGGTGATCGATCATGGGGTATCCGTTAAGATATCGGGCGCGACGGCGGAGCTTCCTCGCCGCCGCCGCGCTCGCGGTGGCGGCCTCGACAGCGGGCCGCGGAGAAGGCGCGGGTGATGCCCAGCCGTTGTCCGCGCGCGAGATGGTCGCCGAGCTGACGCACCTGTTCGTGGTCGGCGAACACCTGGCGATCCAGCCGGACCTGCAATACATCGTCGGTCCGGGCGGATCGGGTCGGATCCCCGACGCCTTTGTCGCGGGGCTGCGGCTGACGCTCTCGTTCTGAGCGTCGTCGTCCCCGGGGCCGCATCGGGCACCACCGCCTTGGCCGCTCAGTTTTTCGCCTGGGCTTTGTTGAACGCCTCGGACAACGCGCTCCATGCGTTTCCACCCAGATCCGGGGACGTCCGCGGACCGGGGCCCCCGGGACGGCGCGGAAGGGCGGGCGGCCGCGGGCCGGCGGGCGAGGTGCGTTGTTCCTTCGGCGCGCCGATCTGAGGATTGGCGCGGAGCGACAGCGCGATCCGCTTCCGCTCGAGATCCACCTCGGTGACCGTGGCGTGGACCTTCTGGCCCACCTTCACGACCTCCGACGCCTCTTTCACGAAGCGGTCCGCCAGCTGGCTCACGTGGACGAGGCCGTCCTGGTGGACGCCGATATCCACGAACGCGCCGAAGGCGGTGACGTTGGTGACGATGCCGGGCAGCTTCATGCCGGGCCGGAGGTCCTCCATCTTCTCCACGCCTTCCTGGAACGCGAAGACCTCGAACCTCTGGCGCGGGTCGCGGCCGGGCTTGGTGAGCTCTTCGAGGATGTCCTTCAACGTCGGCAACCCGACCGATCCGGTGACGTACTTCTCCGGCTGGATGCGCGCGCGGAGCGAGCTGTCGCGCACGAGGTCGCTCACGCCGCAGCCGAGGTCGCGGGCCATGGCGTCCACCAGCTCGTAGCGCTCGGGATGCACGGCGCTGGCGTCCAGCGGATCGGCCGCGCCACGGATGCGGAGGAAGCCGGCGCATTGTTCGAAGGCCTTCGGTCCGAGGCGTTGCACCTCGAGCAGTTCCCGACGGGAGCGGAAAGGACCGTTGGCATCGCGGTGGGCGACGATGTGGGCCGCGAGCGAAGGCCCGAGACCGGAGACGTAGCTGAGCAGCTGGCGGCTGGCGGTGTTCAGCTCCACGCCGACGCGGTTCACACAGGAGACCACGGTGTCGTCGAGGCCGCGCTTGAGCGCGGACGGGTCGACGTCGTGCTGGTACTGGCCCACGCCGATCGATTTCGGGTCGAGCTTCACCAGCTCGGCCAACGGGTCCATGAGCCGGCGGCCGATGCTCACCGAGCCGCGGACGGTGAGGTCCTGGTCGGGGAACTCCTCGCGGGCGACATCGCTGGCCGAGTAGATGGACGCACCGCTCTCGTTGACCATCACCACCACGACTTCCGGCGGGAGCTTGAGCGCGCGGATGAACTGCTCCGTCTCGCGGCCAGCGGTGCCGTTGCCGATGGCGATGGCCTCGATCGAGAACTTCGTGACGAGCGCGCGGACCGCCTCCGCCGCCTCGCGCACCTGCGACGCGCCGCCGGCCGTGGCGTGGATCACCGTCTGGTGGAGCAGCTTCCCCTGGCGGTCGAGCGCCACGGTCTTGCAACCGGTGCGGAACCCGGGGTCGATCGCGAGCACGTTCTTCTGGCCGAGGGCGGGGGCGAGGAGCAGCTCGCGGAGGTTGTCGGCGAAGACGCGGATGGCCTCGGTGTCCGCGCGCTTCTTGGCCTCCATGCGGACCTCGGCCTCGATGGCGAACCCGACCAGGCGCTTGTAGCAGTCCACCGTGGCGAGCCGCACCTGTTCCGCGCCGGGCGTGCCGCGGGCCTTGATGAAGAGCTCCATGAGGATGCCGATCGCGTCCTCCTCGGGCGGCTGGGTGCGCATCAGCAGGAATCCCTCCTCCTCGCCGCGGCGGATGGCGAGCAGCCGGTGGCTGGGGATCTTGCCGACGGGTTCGGTCCAGTCGAAGTAGTCCTTGAACTTGGCGCCTTCGGTCTCCTTCCCGGTGAGCACCTTCGAGCGCACGAACCCGGCCTCCCAGTAGAGGTCGCGCAGTTTGGCACGGACGGTGGCATCGTCGCTGAAGCGTTCCGCCAGGATGTCGCGCGCCCCCGCCAGCGCGGCCGCGACATCGGCGACGTTCTTCGCGACATCGACGAACGCAGCTGCGGCGGCCAGCGGATCGATGGCGGCCTGTTGCGAGAAGATCTGGTCGGCGAGCGGCTCGAGACCGGCCTCTTTCGCGAGGGTCGCGCGGGTGCGGCGTTTCGGGCGATAAGGCGCGTAAAGGTCCTCGAGCTCGGACAACGTGACGGCTCCGGCGATGGCGGCCTTGAGAGGATCGGTGAGGAGGTCCCGCTCCGCGAGCGACTGGACGATGGCGTCGCGGCGTCCCTCGAGCTCCACGAGCTGGGCCATGCGGTCGCGGACGGCGGTGATGGCGACCTCGTCGAGGCTGCCGGTGACCTCTTTCCGGTAACGCGCGATGAACGGCACGGTGCCGCCCTCGGCGAGCAGTCTGGCGGTGGCGGACACCTTGCTCGCCGGGACGTTCAACTCGGCGGCGATGCGGTCGACGAAGCTTTCTTGGATGGACACGGGGCGCGTTGTCTAGCGGCCGACGCCGAGGGCGCAAGTGATTTGGGATCGGATGTTCTCGCGGACGGATCCGCCGCTCCGTGAATGCGCTTCCGCGCGCCTTCCCTGACTGACATCCTGGTCCGGTCTCCGTCATCCCATGGAACATAGATCCTCGAAGCTCCTCGTCCTTTTCTTGTCCGGCGTCCTGGCCGCGTCGTCGTCGGCCGCGGATGCCTCGTTGCCGGCTCCGCCTGCGCCTGCCGGCGTCCCGATGCCCGGACCGAAGACCGACGCACCGTACGCGCCGCAGACGATCCTGCCGGGCGGCGTGGTCATCCCGCTTTATCCACCCGGTTCGCCCTATCTCCGGGCGCAGGACATCCGCGAGCCCGAGGTCTACCGCATGTGGGCGCCGGGGCAGGTCGGGGCGATCACCCACATCCACAACCCCTCGATCGAGTTCCACCCGGGCAACGGCCAGCTCGCCACCGGCGCCGCCATCATCCTGGCGGGCGGCGGCGGGCACGCTTCGTTGAACGCGGGCGAGGCGTCGCCGTTCGTGCCGTTCTTCGCCAACCACGGCGTCAGCACGATCCTCCTCCGCAACCGTCTCCGCAGCGACGGTTACGAGCCCAAGACCGACGGCGTGAACGACGCCTTGCAGGCGATCAAGCTCGTCCGCGCGCATGCCAAGGCCTGGAACCTCGACCCCAAGAAGATCGGCATCATGGGCTTCTCGGCCGGCGCCGAGCTGGCCGCCAACTCATCGCTCGTCTGGGACGAGTTCGACCGTAAGAACGACGTCGACGGCAACCCGCTGGCCAAGATCTCGTCGCGCCCCGATTTCGTGGCCAGCATCTATCCCGGGCCGTCGTTCTTCGCGAACGGCGGCACGCCGCCCATCCCCCGGGATGCGCCGCCCGCGTTCATCACCTGTGCCGGCTGGGGCGATTGGATCCACGCGGTCTGGGCGGACCAATATTTCACCGCGTTGCTGGACGACAGCGTCCCCAACGTCGAGATGCACATCTACGCGCGCGGACATCATCCTGGCGACAAGGTCGGCCCGGGCGAGCCGCCCGCGACCGGCGCCCTGAGCAACATGGGCGGGATCTCCTACGGCACCTGGTCGGCGCGCTACCTCGACTGGTTCCGCGACCTCGGTTTCCTCGGCAAGCCGGGCGTGGAGACCCAAGCGGCCAAGGACGTCGAGGCGAACCTCGCGCGGGTCAAGAAGAGCGCGACGAACCGTCCGCGTCCGGCGGCCGCCCCCGCACCCGGAGCCGCGGCCCCGGGTGCATCGAAACCTTGATGCTCCAGGGCCGCCTTGTCGGCGGCCGGTGCCCTCCTCACGATCCGGCGACCGGTTTCTTCTCCTCGGCCCATGCGTAGAGCACGGGCAGCAGCACGAGCGTCAACAGGGTCGAGCCCAGGATCCCGCCGATGACGACGGTGGCCAACGGCCGCTGTACTTCGGCGCCGGCGCCGGTGGCGATGGCCATCGGGACGAATCCGAGCGACGCGACCGCGGCGGTCATCAGCACGGGCCGCAACCGCGTGAGGAATCCCTCCCGCACGGCGGAAAGGAGCGTCTTCCAATCCTCGCGGAGCTGGTTGAAGCAGCTCACCAGCACGATGCCGTTGAGCACGGCCACGCCGGCGAGCGCGATGAACCCGACGGCGGCGGTGATGCTGAAGGGCATCCCGCGCAGCCAGAGGGCGGCGATTCCGCCGGTCACGGCGAGCGGGATGCCGGAATAGACGAGCGACGCCTGCCGGAGCGAGCCGAACGCGAGGAAGATGAGCACGAAGATGAGCCCGAGCGCGGCGGGAACGACGACCATGAGCCGTTGTCGTGCTTCGATGAGATTCCTGAACTGGCCGCCGAACTCCACGAGGTGACCGTCCGGCAGCTTCACCTGGTCGCGGATGGTCCGCTCGGCCAGGCCGACGAAGCCTTCGATGTCGCGGGTCTTGAGGTCCACCATCAGGGCGGCACGACGCTGTCCATCGTCGCGCTGGATCGGTTCCACCGTCTTCACGGTGGCGAACTCGACGACGTCGCCGAGAGGAAGCAGACCCTGCTCGCCGACGCGCAAGGGCAGCTTCTTGATCTGTGCGTCATCGGCGCGGAGTTCTTCCGGCAAGCGCACCACGATGTCGAAGCGGCGGTTGCCGTCCACCAACTGGCCGACCACTTTTCCGGCCAGGGCGGCGTTGACGGCCCGGTTCACCTCGCCCGCTTGGAGCCCGTGACGCCGGAGCACGTCGTGCTTCGCTTTGATCTGCAATTGCGGGGTGCGGCCTTCGGTCTCGTGTTCCACCTGCGCCACGCCGGGGGTCTTCTCGAGGATGTCCTTGATCTGTCCCGCGAGCTTCTCGAGGAGGTCGTGGTCGTCGCCGAAGATCTTCACGGCCAGCTCGGCCTTCGTGCCTTCGAGCATCTCGTTGGCGCGCATCTCGATGGGCTGGGCGAAAAGGATGTCGTAGTCGGGGTCGATCTTCTTGAGCTTCGATTCCATCTGTTCGCGCAGCTCCGCCTTGGTCTTCGGACGGCCCGCCGATGCCGGCCTTCTCGTCCGCGGCGGTCAGCGCATGGGCCTGGCCGCGGACGCGCGCGGACAACGCGGTCCGGAAGCGTGCCAGCCCGAGCTCGGCCAACGCGACGTCCTGGTCCGCGATGGCCTTGCGCAGGCCGAGGCGTCCAGGCCACTCGAACGACTGGGTGACGCCGACGCTCCAAGCGACGCCGTCGCCGACGAAGCCGCTGCCGTCGTCGGTCGAGCGCTTTTGTCCGACGCTCCCGGAGACCTCCGGCAGCGCCTGCCGGCCGGAGGTCCGGCGCGACGCCCGGGCGGCATCGAGCTCGGCCTCATAGAAGCGGAGCTCCGGGTTTTGGACCGCGGCTTCCCGCGACAACGCGGCGGCGTTCGCGGAGGGGGCGGTGGGCGTGTCGGCGGCGGCGGCGCGCAGCGCGAGCATCAGGGCGAGTAGGGTTCTCGGGAGCGGTTTCATCGTGGCAGGAAAGGGAAGGGACAGGGCACGGACGGGAACGGGAGGCGGCGGCGACCGCCCATCGGCGGAGGCCGGGCACGGAAAAGCCCGGACGAACGCGCAGGCGCCCGGTCCGGGCCGGAAGGTGGATCAGACCCGCAGGACGGTCGTGCGGACCACTGCGACCGGCAGGTCCGGCGGCGGGATGGCGAGCGGCTTCGCACCGAGCGATCTCGCCGGGACGGGGCGCGCCATCGGGCAGCCCTGAAGAGTGGTCGCCGGCTGCGCCGCACCGGCCGGTGTCGGCATCGAGGCCGCGCAGAGCGTGCTCGGATGACAGGCGGAGAAGTTCAGCACGTGGTCCGGATCGGCCGTGGCCGACGGCTCCGCGAGCAGCATCAGCGTCCGCGACACGGGACAATGCGCGTGCTTCGCACTGGTCCGAGAGCCGGCCTCGCAGTGGCGGAGGACCATGCTCACACCGTTCTCGCCGGAAGCCATCATCACCCGGTGGTCGCCGTCGGTCCAGGCGACCAAGGCGGGCAACAGCGACGTCGCCACGCCGAGGTGGGTCGCGAGGCACACCACTGCCCACAAGCGATGGGGGAGGCCTCGGGAGTTGCGCATCGGATCTTGCGGGACGGTGTTCTGCTCCGGCCGGACGCGAGGTCCTCCGGAATTATTTGATACCATTGCCCGCCGCCGGCCCGGCCGTCACAGGGAGACCTCGTCCGGAACACCGTCGAAACGCTTCCGGACCGTGGCCGGAGCGTTGCTCAATCTTCACGACCGTTCCTTAAAGACCCGTGAGCCGCCGTGCTAAGATGTCGACTCAAGGCCGGGGCGTGCCTCCGGCCGACGAAACCATGATACATCCCAATCCTCGTCGGACCCGCTCTTGGGTCCTGTCCATCGCGTCGGCGGTCGTCTGCGCGCCCATCTCCGCCTTCGCTGCGGACTATACGTCCACCGTGCTCGCGGACCAACCGCTCGGGTATCACCGCCTCCAGGCGGCGGTCCGGACGAACCTGAACCTGAACGCCGGCTCGATCGGCGCGGCCGGCAACGCGACCAACTTCAACGTCCATCCGGTCGGCGGCGGCATCGCCGGCAGCCGCGACGGCGCCGCGTATTTCAACGGCTCGCGCACGATCATCCCCCACCAGGCCGCGTTGAATCCTGCCGGCAACAAGGACTTCACCATCGAGGCGTGGATCCAGCCGACCGTCGAGGTGACTGATTCCCCGGGGCCGTCCCCGCTGATGAACCGCTATTCCTACTCCGGCGTGGACCGGCAGGGCTGGGTCTTCTTCCAACGTTCGCCGGCGACCGGTTGGAACTTCCGCACCTATATCGGCAGCGGATCCTCCACTGGCATCAATATCACCGGCCAGGCCTCGGGCGCCGGCGCGGGCACGGCCGGCACGTGGAACCACGTCGTGGTCGTCTACGAGGGCGCCACCACCACGGCGACGATGTATGTGAACGGCGAGCAGGTCGCGCAAGGCACCGGCGGCTACGCGGCGAACACCGATGACCACGGCGCCGAGGCCGTCCGCGGCGCGGCGGGCTTGTCCATCGGTTCCTACAACAACACGGAGCCGGGTTCGAACCCGTTCACCGGCGCGGTGGACGAAGTGGCGCTCTACACCACGCAGCTCACCGCGGCGCAGGTGCTCGCGCATTACCAGAACGGCACGAACAGCCTCCGCGCGACGCCGTACGATGCGCTCGTGCTCGCCTCGGCCCCGGCCGCGTATCTCCGTCTCGGCGAGGCCTCGCCCGATACCGATGTCGCGGTCAACTTCGGCTCCGCCGGCGTCGCCGGCAACGGCCTCCACGCCTCGGGCGTCGACCATCCGGTCTCCGGTGCCGTGGCCGGCACCGCGGACACCGCGGCCCGTTATCGCTCGCGCGTCTCCGGCGGCGGCGTGCAGACGCTGGTCCCCTGGTCCGAGAAGCTGAACCCGCCGGCCGACCAGTCCTTCACCATCGAGTCATGGTTCCAGCCGGGCGACGAGGTCACCGACAGCCCGGGGCCCGCGCCGATCATGAACCGCTATTCCTATTCCGGCGTGAACCGCCAGGGCTGGGTGTACTTCCAGCGCTCGCCGACGACCGGATGGAACTTCCGCACCTACACCGGCAACGGATCCTCCACCGGCATCGACATCACCGGCCAAGCGTCGAACCCCGACGCCGGCAAGAAGGGCACCTGGAACCACGTCGTCACCGTGTGGGACGGCCCGGCCAAGACGGCCACGATGTACGTGAACGGTGAGCAGGTCGCGCAGGGCACCGGCGATTACCAGGCCAACACCGACGACCACGGCGCCGAAGCGGTGAACGGCGCCGCCGGCCTCGCCATCGGCTCCTACAACAACACCCAGCTCGGCGACAACGCGTACAACGGCGCCGTCGCCGAGGTCGCGCTCTACGGCGACATCCTCAGCGCTGCCCAGGTCGCCGCGCACTACAAGGCCGGCACGAACGGTCTCCGCGACACCGCCTACGCCGCGGTCGTGCTCGCCGACGCGCCGGTGGGGTATCTCCGCCTCGGCGAGCCGGCCTACCAACCCGTCCCGAACCTCGGCACCGCCGGTGGATCGGCCGGCGGCAAGGTCCTCTTCGCGCCTGCTTCGGTCGCGGGCCCGGCCGCCCCGGCGTTCGCCGGCTTCGACAGCGCCAATTCCGCGCTCTCCTTCGACGGCGGCAACCCTTACGTCTCGCTCGGCGACTCCGCCGCGCTCGCGGTGACCGGACAGGTCACGCTCGAGGCATGGATCAAGCCGGCCGCTGACCAGAAGCCCGTCGCGCAGGTGGTCGCCCACGGCATCAACTTCGCCGCCGACGCCGCGGTCTCGCTCGCCATCGTCGATTCCGGTGCCACCTACTCGGTGTCTTCCACCGATGCCTCCGGCGTGCACGGCGCGACCTTCCCGGTCCCGGCCGGTGATCTCGGCGGCGACAGCTGGATCCACCTCGCCGGCACCTACGACGGCGCCAAGTGGAACCTCTACCGCAACGGTGTCGCGGTCGCCTCGGCGGCTTCGACGGTCGGTGCCGTGGCGGTCGACGCGCTCTGGTCCATCGGCCAGAGGGGCGGCGGCGGCAGCGAGCCGTTCACCGGCGCGATCGACGAGGTCGCGATCTACGGCAAGGCGCTGGGCGCCGCGCAGATCAAGGCGCACTTCGATGCGGCCACCGCGGTCTCCTCCGCGGCCCCGGTGCTGTCCTGGACCCGGACGGCGGCCGGTCTCTCGCTGACGTGGACGGACGGCGTCCTCCAGGCCGCTGACGCGGTCAACGGCACCTTCACCGATGCGGCTGGCAGCAGCCCGTTGGCCATCACGGCCGACCGCGCGGCGCGCTTCTATCGTCTGCGCCGCTGAGATCCTCGGGCGCTGCGTGCCCGACCGGCTGACAGACCCCGCGGGCGCTCCGGTGCCCGCGGGGTCTCTGTTGTCGGGCGGGTCGACGGGTCGCCCGGCCGACGGTGGCCGCGGTGCGATGCGAAGCGGCGTCGGTGGCGGCGCAGAGTCGCGCTCTTGTGTCGCGGATCCGGGATCCGCAAACGCCCCCCTTGGTCACGCGTCCACCCGTCTTCGCCCGCCGACCGGGTGCAGATTCGGCGAAACAGCAGCAGGTTGAAGACCTGCTCTACGTCGTCGGCCGTGTTCGCCGCTCTGTGCCTCACCTCCGCGGAGGTGGGTCCGCGGAGGTCTGCCGGTGGTGATGATCCACCGGCACCGGCCCAGGTCGGTGCCGACGTGAGGACGACTCCCTTGGCAGGGCGCCGGACCTCCCCGGCGACGTCCGCCCGCCTACTTCTTCGGCGCGTCCTTCTTCGGCTCCACGGCCGCGGCCGGCGCGTTGGTCGACACCATCGCGGCGAGCTCGGCGCCCGTGTTGATGCTCAGACCGGGCAGCGCCTCCTGGAGTTTCTTCACGCCGTCGGGCGTCACCTGGGTCTGCCAGAGGTACAAGCTCCGGAGGAACTTCATCCCCTTGAGCGAGTCGAGCGCCGCGTCGGTGACGGACGTGCCGTAGAGGTTGAGATAGGTGAGGTCCGTGAGACCCTTGAGGTGGGCGACACCGGCGTCGGTGACGCCGGTGAGTTCGAGCCCGAGCACCTGGAGATGCGGAAGGTTCTTCACCACGGCGAGCCCTTGGTCGGTGACCTTGGTGGTGCCGAGGCGCAGTTCGATGAGGCTGGCGACATCCTTGAGCGGGGCGAGGGTCTGGTCGGTCACGTTGGTGCCGACAAGGCGGAGGTTGACCTCGTGCCACGGGCTGTCCTGCGCGACGAGGCGCACGTCGATGCCGGCCTTGGCCAAGACTGCGAGCGCCGCGGTCTCACCGGCGGACGGCTTGAAATCTTTCGGCAGCACCGGGACCGGGACGGTCGGCCGCGGGGGGCCGGAGAGGGCAGCGGCCGCGGCGGCCGCGACGGCCGAAGCCGACGGAGCGGGTGGCGGGACGACCACGCCGTCGGGCCACTTGGCGCCTTCGTTGACCCAGTTTTTCAGCACCTCGATCTGCGCGGCGGTGAGCGCCTCGCCTTTGGGCGGCATGTGGTCGTCGTTGTCGGAAGGCAGCAGCGTGCGCTTCACGAGGTCGCTCTCGGCGGCGTTGCCGGGCTTCACGATCTCGCCGTCCTTTCCGCCCTTGAAGAAGTCCGCCTTGGTGTCGAGGCGCAGCTTGCCCTTCTGTTTGTCCGGGCCGTGGCACTCGATGCAGCGCGACTGGAGGATGGGCACGACGTCCTTGGCGAAATCCACGGCGGCACCGGCGGGCGCGAGCGTGAGCGTGAGGGCGGCGAACAAGGTCGGGATGCGGGCGATGGTCTTCATGGCGGTCTTCAGTGTCCGTCCCTGGACCGGTCGGTCGGACGATCCGGCGCGGGGACTTTCGGGGACCGTATCGTCGGGGGCGGGCGGATCCAAGCCCTCAGCGGAGTTCCTTCCGTAAGTTCGTTCGTGACGTCATCGCCTAGGTTGGCGTAACAGAATCGCTTTCCGGGTCGTCCCGGACTCCAGCCGCCATGAGAAATCTGCTGAGCCTTGAAGCCCTGACCGGCGCCGATCTGCGCGCGATCCTCGACCGAGTCGCCGCGTTCAAGCGGGACCGCACGACCCACGCGCGTCCGCTCGCCGGCCAGACGTGGGCGCTGATCTTCAGTAAGTCGTCGACCCGCACCCGCGTGAGCTTCGAGGTCGGCCTGCGCGAGCTCGGCGCCGAGGTGCTCTTCCTCAACGCGAACGACATCCAACTCGGTCGCGGCGAACCGATCAAGGACACCGCCCGCGTGCTCGGCCGGATGATACACGGCGCGGTGATCCGCACCTTCGCCCAGTCCGATGTCGAGGAGTTCGCCGCCCACGCGAAGATCCCGACGGTCAACGCCCTCACCGACGACGAGCATCCCTGCCAGATCCTCACCGATATCTTCACCTACGAGGAGCGCACCGGCACGCCGATCACCGGCAAGACCGTCACCTTCGTCGGCGACGCCGCGTGCAACGTGCCGGTCTCCTGGCTCTGGGCGGCCGCCCGGCTCGGGTTCCATCTCCGCCTCGCCGCTCCCAAGACCTACTGGCCCGCGGAGGCGGTCATCCGCCGCGCCTCGGCCGGGGCGCCCGCCCCGTGGACCGGACATCACGAGGCCCCGACGGTCGAGCGCATCATGATCGGTTCCGGGACGATGGAACTGTTCACCGACGTCGGTCTCGCCGCGCGGCAAGCCGACCTGCTCTACACCGACGTGTGGGTCTCGATGGGCAAGGAATCGGAATCCGCCCAGCGGATCAAGGACCTCGCCGGTTACCAGATCAACGCCGACCTTGTGGAGCTGGCGAAGCCCGGCGCGCTGGTGATGCACTGTCTGCCCGCCTACCGAGGCAAGGAGATCGACGAGGCCACCTTCGAGGCGCATGCCGACACGATCTTCACCGAGGCGGAGAACCGCCTCCACGTCCAGAAGGCGATCGTCGACTGGATGGTCCGCTGATCCGCCCGCAAATCCAGCGCATCACCGGCATGCGTCGGGCCAGGTCGATGCCGGACATCGGCTGCCTCGATCCGGGCACGCCGATGGATTTCCACGCCTACTGCGAGGCCTACCTCGGCACCCGATGGTCCACCTTCGACCCGCGCTTCAACGTCCCGCGCATCGGCCGGGTCAAGGTTGCCCAGGGTGCGGACGCGGTGGACGGCGCCTTCTCCACCATCTTCGGCGAAGCCTGGCTCACCCGTTTCAACGTCTGGGCCTACCAGGTGGACCCGAAACGGGTCACCGTGGGCGACCCCGTCGATCTGGCCCAGCGGCTGGACAACAGCCTGACGGTCCGCTTGGGCTGAACCGCGGCCCGGCTGACCCGCCGCGTCCTTGCGCAGCCAACTTCGCCCTAGCCCGGCCCGCCCGGCCTCGCCTAGCTTCCGCGCTCCGTTCCGGGGCAGTGATCAGTGATCAGTATCCAGTGTCCAGTGAACGAACCGCCGCTGAACCTGATGATTGGCCACTGATCACTGACCACTGATTACTGATTACTGATCACTTTCCGCCCATGACCTCCGCCCAGATCCGCCAGAGCTTCCTGGATTTCTTCCGGTCCAAGCAGCACACCCTCGTCCCGTCGTCCTCGCTCATGCCGGACAGCCCGAACCTGCTGTTCACCAACGCCGGCATGAACCAGTTCGTCCCCATCTTCCTCGGCGAGCGCAAGGCCGACGTCTCCAAGTGGGGCGGCGCCGTGCCTTCGCTCGATACCCGCGCGGCCGACACCCAGAAATGCATCCGCGCCGGCGGCAAGCACAACGACCTCGATGACGTCGGCCTCGACACGTACCACCACACGTTCTTCGAGATGCTCGGCAACTGGTCGTTCGGCGATTACTTCAAGAAGGACGCCATCGACTGGGCCTGGGAGCTGGTGATCGAGGTCTGGAAGTTCCCGCCGCAGCGCGTCTACGCCACCATCTATCAGCCCGACAAGGCCAAGAACGATCCCGCCGACCGCGACCAGGAAGCCTGGGAACTGTGGGCCGCGAAGTTCCGCTCCGTCGGGCTCGACCCCGATATCCACATCGTCAACGGCGGCAAGAAGGACAACTTCTGGATGATGGGCGAGACCGGCCCGTGCGGTCCTTGCACCGAGATCCACGTCGATCTCCGGCCCGGCCCGGTGCAGACCGATGTCGAGGCGCAGACCTCCGGTGCGAAGCTCGTCAACGGCTCCGACGCCCGCTGCATCGAGATCTGGAACAACGTCTTCATCCAGTACAACGCCAACCCCGACGGCACCTTCTCGCCGCTGCCCGCGCAGCACGTGGACACCGGCATGGGATTCGAGCGCGTCACCTCGATCATCCAGGGCACCAAAGGCCTGACCGATTTCCATGACGCCAAGATCTCCAACTACGAGACCGACATCTTCCGACCGATCTTCGACGAGATCGAGAAGATGAGCGGCAAGCGGTACGGCTCGACGCTGCCCAAGGCCGGCAGCACCGGCGACACCGAGCAGGAGAAGGAGGACGTGGCCTTCCGTGTCATCGCCGACCACATCCGCACGCTCAGCTTCGCCATCGCCGACGGCATCCAGCCGGGCAACACCGACCGCAACTACGTCCTCCGCCGCATCCTGCGCCGCGCCGTGCGCTACGGCCGCACGCTCGGCTTCCACGAACCGTTCTTCTACAAACTGGTGGACGTGCTCGCCCGCACCATGGGCGACATCTTTCCCGAGATCCGCGCCAAGCAGCAGCACGTGAAGGACGTGCTCAAGCTGGAGGAAGAGGCGTTCAACAAGACGTTGGACCGGGGCATCGAACTTTTCAGCGAAGAGGTCGTGCGGATCGCATCGGGCGGTGTCGCCGGGACGGTGCGGAGTGGTCCGGGGGGAACGGGCCACCGGCCCGTCGCGGCAGGCGACCCGCCTGCCGCTCCGGGTGCGGTGTACTCGAAGAGGAACCTCCCGCACTTCGAGCACCCGTGGGCGATCTACGCCGCGAATTTCCAGACCCTCGGCGGACGCACCCTGTCGGCCGCCGCGCGCGACGTGGTGTTCGACTGCATCCTGCGCTGGCGTGACAGCCGATACCATCTGGTGGCGGCGTGCGTGATGCCGGACCACGTCCACATGGTCTTCCAACCGGGCATCAAGGAGACCGATGCAGCCGGGCAACCGGTTTTCTGGCCGTTGTCCGAGATCTTCCATTCCATCAAGTCGTTCTCCGCGAAAGAGGTGGACAAGCTGGAAGGCTCGACCGGGTCGCTCTGGCAAGAAGAACGGTTCGACCGTTATGTCCGCTCCGACGCGGACTTGCAGGAGAAGTTCCGCTACGTGTGCGGCAATCCTTGGGCCGCCAAGATCGTCGACGAGAGCGAGGCTTACCGATGGTTGTGGACACCGGACATCGAGGCCACCAAGCCGTACGTCGCACCGGCTTCGCTGCCGTACGCGCCGGCTGCCGGGCAGGTTGCCCGGCAGGACGGGCCGGTGGCCCGTTCCACCCAGGCCAAGTATGTTGCCCCAGAACCGATTTCCGGCGCCTTCGTGTTCCGGCTCTACGACACCTACGGCTTCCCGCTCGACCTCACCGAGCTGATGGCCCGCGAGCGCGGCCTGACGGTGGACAAGGCAGGCTTCGAGACGCTGATGAACGAGCAGCGCGCCCGCGCCCGCGCCGCCCAGAAGAAGCAGGTCATCGAGCTTTCCCAGATCGAGACCAAGTCGCCGACGAACTTTCTCGGCTACGACGCGCAAGAGACCTCCGCCAACGTCCTCGAAGTGGTCGAGCTGAAGGACAAGACCGCCGTCATCCTCGACGCCTCCGTGCTCTACGCCGAGATGGGCGGCCAGGTCGGCGACACCGGCGAACTGAGCGGCTCCGGCCAGCTCTGGCGCATCGTCAACACCCAGAAGTCCAGCAACACCTTCCTGCACTTCATCGAGGGCGGCGACGCTCCGGCCGTCGGTTCCAGCGTCGCGCTCCGGTTGGATGCCGGCCGCCGCCACGCCATCGAGCGCCACCACACGGTCACGCATCTGCTGCACTGGGCATTGCACGAGGTCGCCAACAAAGAAGCCTCGCAGAAGGGCTCCAGCGTCACGCCCGAGAAGCTCACCTTCGACTTCAACAGCGCACCGCTCACCTCCGCGCAGGTCGCCGACATCGAGAAGCTCGTCAACGAGCGCATCGTCGAGAACGCCGGCGTGAGCTGGACCGAGGTGCCGCACGTCGACGTGAAGAACCGCGCCGACGTGATGCAGTTCTTCGGCGACAAATACGGCGACGTCGTCCGCGTCGTGCAGATCGGCGGACAGGCCTCGAAGCTCGACGGCTATTCCATGGAGCTCTGCGGCGGCACGCACACCCGCGCGACCGGCGAGATCGGGCTCTTCCGCATCGTCAGCGAGGCCGCCGTGGCCGCGGGCGTCCGCCGCATCGAGGCCGTCGCCGGCCTCGGCGCCTACGCGCTCGCCCGCGAACAAGCCGAGTTGATCAAGACCCTCGCCGGCAAGGTCGGCGCGCCCGTGGCCGAGCTGGAGAAGAAGATCGACGCCCTGCTCGCGCACCAGAAAGAGCTGGAGAAGGCGCTCCGGTCCGCCGCGCAACGCGAAGCCGTGGGCAAGGCGAAGTCGCTTCTCGCCCGCGCCGAGACGGTCAACGGCACGCCGTCCATCATCGCCGACCTCGGCGAAGCGGACGGCGACACGCTGCAATCCGTGGCCGACGCGTTGAAGGGCGAGTTCAAGGGCGTGGTCGTGCTCGGCGGCGTGAGCGCCGGCGCGGTCGCCTTGATCGCGGCGGTGTCCTCCGACTTCACCGCGAAGGCGCAGGCCGGGAAGATCATCCAAACCATCGCGCCGATCGTCGGCGGCAAGGGCGGCGGCAAGCCCGACAACGCCCGCGGCGGCGGCAAGGACGCCTCGAAGCTCGGCGAAGCGCTCGCGAAGGCGAAGACGCTGCTCGCCTGAGGCGACGGCTCGCCCGCGGTCCGCAGGGTCCGATCGGAAGTGGCGACAGGATCTGCTGGATTGTGCTCTGCTGTTTTGCTGGGGCGGACTTGGCAGGGCGCAAGAAGACTCCTCGGCATTGGGGTAAGAGGAGGCGTCAGCTGATCGCCGACATGCGATGCAGCGGAGTGCCATCTGCTGTGCGGAACAGTTGGATCTGGAAAGCAGGAAACCAGGAACGGAGCCCGCAAAGCTCCGGTCTTCCTGCTTTCCTGCTTTCCAGATTCTCTCTCCTGCCTGTGTTTTCATCAGAGCAACTGCGAGTCTGCCCGGCTGTCTTGTCCGCCACTTCTGATCGCAGCCCGGTCCGCATCGCGGCTTGCCGTGTGATATACCGGCCGGTACGGACCGCGCATGACCGCAGCCAAGGTGTTCATGAACGGACGCAGCCAGGCCATCCGCCTGCCGCTGGAGTTCCGCGTCGGCACGGACGAGGTGTTCCTCAAGAAGACCGCGGAAGGCTTCTTGGTCATGGAACGCGATCCGTGGGAACTTTTCGCGGAAGGTTGCCGAGAGTTGTCGGACGGTTTCATGGAGGCCCGGGACCAGCCGCCGCTTGGCGCTCGGCGGCGTGTTGGTAGCGGACGACACCGCGCGCTTACTCCGGGGGTGTGATCGGAAGTGGCGGGCACGGCAGGTGAGGTAGCGCAGACTGGCAGTCTGCTGTATCGCGGGTTGGCAACCCGCTGGGCGTTGATAGTTCCAACGCAAACGATTCGCCGTCGCCCTGGCCGGCTACCCGCCGGCGACACAGCAGGCTACCAGTCTGCGCCACGGATGCGTGCCACTTTCGACCGCGCACTTCTCCCGGGTGTCCGGCTTGGTTTGCGAGAACTGGACGGCGTAGCATCGTCGACCTGCCGCCGCTCCGGCCCGATGCGTTGCTTGGATCACGGCGCGGCATCGGCCAGTCTCCGCCCGTGGAACAGTTCTTCCAGGCGGATAGCTGGCTCGGTTGGCTGCGTGTCGGGGCACGGAACGCGGCGTCCGACGGAGTGATCTATCTCCTCTTGGCCGGGACCGGTTGGGTGCTCGGCTACCTCCTCTTCCGACGGGCGTGGGCCCGGCGCAAGATCATCGCCGCCGATCCCGGCCGTGCCGACATCGTCCGCGAGGTGCGCCTGTCGCTGCAGACCCTGGTCGTCTACGGGATCGTGGGGGCCTCCACCTTCTGGGCGACCGGTCGCGGTGGGACGCACCTCTACTGGCGCATCGGCGACCACGGCGCGGGATGGTTCTGGGCGAGCATCGCGCTGACCCTCGTGCTGCACGACACCTGGTTCTACTGGACGCACCGGATGATGCACCATCCGGCATTGTTCCGCTGGTTCCATCGGGCGCATCACCGCTCGCACAATCCGTCGCCGTGGGCGGCGTACGCCTTCAGCCCGCTGGAGGCGTTGATGCAGGCGATGATCTTCCCGCTCGCCGTCGGGCTCTATCCGATGCACCTGGCGGCCTTCGGCCTGTTCATGCTCTGGCAGCTCACGTTCAACGTCATCGGCCACACCGGCTACGAGATCTATCCGCGCCGGATGATGGATTCCTGGCTGGGCAAGGTGATCAACACGCCCACCCACCACGTGATGCACCACGAGACATCGCGCGGGAACTACGGCCTCTACTTCAACGTCTGGGACCGCCTCATGGGCACGAACCATGATCGCTACGAGGAACGTTTCCGCGCCGTGACCGATCCCGACCGGCCCCGCGACGCCGTCGGCTGACCTGCCCTCGCCACGGACTGCGATCCCGCCCGCACCAAGGACCCGGTCGCCTGGCTGGAGACCTGCCCGGACTTCTCGCAACCGCTCATGGCGCTCGCCGGAGGACGGAAGCGGGCGCAACGGAAAGGCGTAGGAGGCAACGGTCCGGGGCAGGCTCGCGACGTCGCGTGACCGGCGGGCGTCGTCGGCGAGCGGTGCCCGGGCCAATGCCCCGTTGACAGCCTTTGCGGCTTCGCGTTGGTTCCGCGACCACCGCCGTTTACATCGGCGAACATCCTATGCGCCGCCCGATCCTGCTCGCCTTGCTGTCTTTGACGTTCCTTCTGCGCGCCTTCGCCGCCTTCCCCGTCATCACCGGCATCTCGCTTCTCAAAGGACCGCCCGGGACCCATGTCGTGATCATCGGGAGGAACTTCATCGTCTTCAACGGTGACCCCGAGTTCCGGGTCGAGTTCAACGGCGTGCGCGCGACCGTCCTTTTCGCGACCTCGTCCGGGCTCGAGGTGATCGTCCCGTCCGACGCGACCACCGGGCCGGTCTCGGTCTTCAACCGTGACGGGCAGGATTCCACCACCTCCGATTTCCAGCCTTCGCCCCGGGTGACGGACGCCTACACGTTGCTCGACCTTTTCGGCGACCCGGTGCGGCCGGTGAAGGCGACCGCGGGCCAGGACCTCACCATCACCGGGTTCAACTTCGTCGATCCCGCGGGCAGGCTCGCCATCTTCGTCGGCGGGGCGCGGGCGTCCGGTTTCGCGAGCGCCGAGACCCAGATCCACGCGACCGTCCCCGCGGCCGCCCAGAGCGGCCCGGTCATCGTCACCAACAGCGCCGGCGCCTCCACCAACGGCATCGTCTACCTGAACCCGGTCATCGAGACCTTTCCTTCGTCCGCGGCCGTGGGCGACACCATCGACATCGTCGGCCGGAGTTTCTTCGGCGCCACCGCCTTCACCATCGGCGGCGCTCCGGCGACCTTCACGGTCCGCTCCGGGACGAACATCCAGGCGGTCGTCCCCGCGACGGCGATCGACGGCAAGCTGTCGGTCACCTCGCCGGGAGGGACCTACATCACGGTGGGCACGTTCCGGTTGCGGCCGCAGGTGACCGGGTTCACGCCGGTCGGTGGCCCGGTCGGCACCGTGGTCACGCTCGACGGCACGGGGTTCGGTGGGATCACGTCGGTGCGCTTCGGCGAGGTCGCGGCGACCCGGTTCACCAACATCAGCGCGGTCAAGCTGACGGCGGTCGTGCCGCAAGGCGCGTCCACGGCACCGATCCGGGTGGGGAACGCGATAGGCACGAACGTCTCCGCGGTGCCGTTCTACGTGGCGCCGGTCGTGGTCTCGTTCGCGCCTTCGTCGGGACGTCCCGGGGACGACGTGGTGCTCACCGGTTCGAACTTCACCGGGACGACCAAGGTCGAGCTCGGTGGTTTGGACGTCCCGCAGTTCACCGTGACCGCGACCAACAAGATCTCGGCGAAGGTGCCCGCCACCGCGGTGACCGGGAGTTGGCGCGTGTCCACGCCGGGCGGCACCGACGTCAGCGATGCCAGCTTCACGGTCATCGGGCCGACGCCGACCGTCGCCGCGTTCAACCCGGTCGCCGGACCTCCCGGCACGCAGGTCACCATCACCGGCCAGAACCTGTCCACCGTGACGAAGGTCGAGTTCAACGGCGTTCCGGCGGCGTTCACGGTTGCCGGAGCCGGTCTGCTCGCCACGGTGCCGGCCAACGCGACGACCGGCCCGGTCCGCGTGACCAACCCCGCCGGGCAGGCGGTCGGCGCGCCCCCCTTCACCGTGGGCGGCAGCGCTGATCTCCGGGTCACCTTCACGGCATCGGCTCCGGCGATCGCGCACGGTCCGCTCTCGTTCAACCTCCAGGTGGTCAACCGCGGTCCGCTCCCGGCGAACGGCGCGAAGGCGGTCGTCACCTTGCCGGCGACCGCTGCGTTCGATTCGGTCAACGGCTTCGGGGACTTCGACGTCGTCGGGTCCAAGGTGACCTTCAACTTGGGGGACCTCGCCTCCGGCTCGACGATGAGCGCGTTCATCCGTGTCCGTCTCGGCGCGCCGGCGACGCTGTCGGCCAAGGCGGAGGTCTCGAGCGCGACGAACGACGACGTGCCGGGGAACAACGCGGCCGCGCTCGCGCTCGTCTCCGCCTATCCGTCGCTCTCGATCGAGTCCGCGGACAGCCCGGAGCTCTCGCTCCAATGGACCTCGCTCGCGACGAACTACGTGATCGAGAGCACGCCATCGTTGACGGCCCCGGCCCCGTGGGCGCCGGTGACCGAACCGCCGGTCGACGACGGCGTCAGCCGCCAGCTTGTGCTGCCGCTGGGGCCCGGCGACCGCTACTACCGGCTGCGGTTGAAGTGAACGCCCGGGCGGCGGTCCGTGGGCCGGCCCCGGCCTGTCGCAAGCGGACAGAAGTGCGGCCCATGCCGGTGCATCGGCCGCGTTGCCGTCGAGAGACCCGACAAGCGCAGGCGACTGCGTGACGGGTCTCCAATCCACGGACCGCCTGACGGCCTCGTCATCCCAGCTCGCCGGAGCGCAGGATCCCGTCGCCGGGCTGACGGGGGATCCTGGGCCCCCCTCGCGACCTGGACGCCCTTTGCGGCTGTCGCGCCCAGGCGTGGCCCTCTAGGCTCCGCTCCGTGCTCGCTCGATTGCCGTCCTCCTTGCTCCGCATCCTCCGCGGGGCGCCGGAACTGGCGCATTCGTATCTCGTCGGCGGTTGCGTGCGGGACTGGCTGCTCGGCGTGCCCGTCAAGGACTTCGACGTGGAGGTCTTCGGGCTCGGCTACGAGAAGCTGGCAGGGGTGCTTTCGCGCTGGGGACGTGCCGACCTGGTCGGGCGCTCCTTCGGCGTGGTGAAGCTGTCGGTCGGCGACGAGGTCTTCGATTTCTCCGTGCCGCGGCGCGATTCGAAGGTCGCTCCGGGCCACAAAGGGTTCGCCGTGGAGTTCGATCCCGCCCTCACGCCGAGGGATGCCGCCGCCCGGCGCGATTTCACCGTCAACGCGCTGATGTTCGATCCGCATCGCGGTGAGATGCTGGATTTCTTCGGAGGCGAGGTGGACCTGCGGGCGCGGGTGCTCCGGCACACCGGCGCCGCCTTCGCCGAGGATCCGTTGCGCGTGCTGCGCGGGATGCAGTTCGCCGCGCGGTTCGGACTTGATGCCGCGCCGGAGACGGTCGCGCTGTGCCGGAGCATCGCCGGGACGTTCCCCGAGCTCGCGACGGAGCGCGTGCTGGGCGAATGGATGAAATGGGCGACCCGTTCCACGGTGCCGTCCGCGGGGCTGCGCTTCCTGCGCGATTGCGGATGGATCGGGTACTTCCCGGAAATCGCCGCGCTCATCGGCGTGCCACAGGATCCGGAGTGGCATCCGGAGGGCGACGTGTGGACCCACACGCTCCACGGCCTCGACGCGTTGGTCGGGCTGGACGGTTGGCGGGAAGCGGACGAGCAGACGCGCGCCGTGCTCAGTTTCGCGGTGCTGGCGCACGATCTGGCGAAGCCGGCCTTCACGCGGACGGTCGAGCGCGACGGCCGGGAGCGCGTCGTCTCGCCCGGGCACGAGGCGGCCGGTGGCCCGCTGGCGGAGCAGTTCCTGCTCCGGCTCGGCGTGCCGAACATCCTGCTCGCGCGCGTGCCGCCGTTGGTCGCCGACCATCTCGCCCATCTCGATCCCGCGACGCCGCGCATGGTCCGCCGTCTCGCGGACCGCCTCGCGCCCGCGAACATCCGGGAGCTCGCGGTCGTGATGGTCGCCGACGCCTTCGGTCGGCCGCCGCGTCCGCAGGTCGTCCCCGACGCCGTGTCGCGCCTGCTCGATGTCGCGGCACAGCTCGATCTCCAGTCGAAGGCCCCGAGGCCGGTCCTGTTGGGACGCCATCTGATCGAGCGCGGGAGGGTCCCGGGCATCGCGTTCAAGGCCGTCCTCGAAGACGCGTTCGAGGCGCAGCTGGAAGGCGCGTTCACCGACCTCGCCGGAGCGCAGGCCTGGCTCGCGGAGCGGCTTGCCGCGGATCCGCCGCCGGCACCGGACCCGATCAGCGGCTGAAGAGCTCGGTCAGCTTCTCCCTGCGGAAAGCGAAGATCCGCCGGATGTCGCCGCGGACAAAGAAACGTTCCACCAGCGCGCCGCCCCACACGGCGTAGCGGACCTCGTCGCGGCAGAGCGTCCCGCCGTCGCGCTCCTCGAAAGTGTGGGTGTGATGCCAGAGACGGTACGGCCCGCGGAGTTGGCGGTCCGTGAAACGGAAGGGCGGTTCCCAGGTCTCGATCTCCGTGCGCCAGCGCATCGGGAAGCCGTGCAGACGGATGCGGTAGTCGATCAACGCCCCGGGCCGCATGTCGATGGGCGTGGGCGTGAGGGTCTCGAACCGCACCCAGGGCGGGGTGATGACGCCGAGGTTCCGCGCATCGGCGAAGAACGGGAACACCTCGGTGCGCGGGCGCGGTAGCCAGATCTCATCGCGGAACGTGTGCTCGTGCATCGTCCGATACATTCGCACACATCCGCGGGACGCCAAGAGCCCTGGAGTTGACCCTCCGTGCGGATCGGGTTTCCCGCGCTGCACGGCACCGGACGGATCCCGGGTGTGCCGGGCAGCGGTGCCCGCGTCAGCGGACCGGCTTCTTCTTGGGCGTGTTCTTCTTGGGCGATGTCGCCTTGGCCGGTTTCTGCACCGTGAAGGTGACTTCGCCCGACCAGACGCTGCGCGGGCCCGCGACCGTCTCGACGCGCAGCGTGTGCGGGCCCTGCGGGAAGTTCGCGAGATGAAAAAGGAAGCGTCCTTCGGCTGTCGCCACCGTCTGCCCGAGCACCTGCGTGCCGTGGTACAGGCGCACGAGCCCGCCTGGCTCCGCGGTGCCGGCCAGGTCGCCGATCGCGCCGGAGATGAAGACCGTCCCCGGTCGTGGCGACACGATGACCGAAGGCGCGAGGGCCCGCGGCGGCGGGGCCACCGGAGTCTTCCGGACGGCCGCGACCGGCGGCGCGGGCAGCACCGCGAGCGCCGCGACCACGAGCACCAAAAGCACCGGCGCGGCCAACGACCACCGGTCGATGGCCGGGATCCAGTAGCGCGGTCTCAGGGCGGCGAGCATGGGTCAGCGGAGGCAAGCGGTCCGGCACCGCACGGCGCGATGGATCGGACGGGGTTCATGGGTTCTCACGGGCGGCGGCGCGGACGGCGGCTTGGGTGATCCACGCTGCGTGGTCGGCTGGCCGTTGCGGTGTGCCCGGCCAGACCTCGGCCAGGCGCTCCGCGGAAGTCCTTGCGAGCGTCTCGAAGGTGCAGATTCCCGCGTCGTGGAGCTTCTTCTCGGCCGCAGGGCCGATGCCTTCGAGCTGCGCCAAGCCGTCCGGTTCCGACCCGTTCCATCGGCGTCCGACCGATCCCGTCTCGCGGGCGCGCCGGGCGGCGTCGAGGCGGATGCCGTCGAGGTCCGCGACCGAACGCTCGGTCGCGGTGAGATCCAGCGCTTCGGCGATGTCCGCGTCGCTGAGCTGCGAGAGCTCCCAGTAGCTGCCGACGCCGACGGCGTGGAGCTTCTGCTCGTAGGTCGGTCCGATGCCCTCCACGTCGGAGAGATGCTGCGGGCAGGCGGCGAAGAATTCTTCCGGCTCGGGCTCCGGCCCGGCCGCCGGCCGCTTCGCGCGTTTGGCGGCCGGAGGTGCTGTTGACCGGAGGCTCGCCAGCTCGGCGGCCATCTCGTTGCGTTCGCGCGTCATCAGCTCCAGTTCGGCGAGCAGGCCGGCGTCGGCCGCCATTGGGGTCGGAGTGACCGGTGCCGACGTCGGGACGACGACAAGGGAGGGCCGTTCTGCGAGCTCGACCTGGAGGCGTCCGTGCGCTTCGGAGGTCGCGCGCAGCTCGGCTTCGACCTCGTCGAGCTTCTCGCGCATCGTGGCGACCTGCCCTTCGCGGATCTGGACCTCGACCTCCAAGGTCGCGCGCGTCTGGAGCGTGGCCTTGTGGTTGGCCTGGACCTGGGCGTGCTGGGTCCGGAGGGCGACCAACTCCTCGTTCGCCTCGCCCAGCAATCCGGAGAGCTGCTTCACCTCGTCCTGTCGGGCCTTGAGCTTCTGCTCGACCGGGTCGACGTCGGCCCGGGCGTCCTTCAGCGCTGTCTCCAGCTTCTCGGCCTGGGCCCGCAACGCGGCGTTCTCCTTTTCCGCCTTCGCCAGCGCCGCGGTCCAGCGCCCGGTCTCTTGGGCGGCGGTGGCCGCGCCCTTCGCCATGGCCGCCTCGGCCTCGGCCTTCTCCGCGCGGACCGCGGTGAGCATCGACTGCGCGGCGGACAAGGCCCCGAGCGCTTCGCCGCCGGAAGCCTGGGCGTCGGCCAGGCTGCGCAACGTCTGCAGCAGGTCGGAGCCGAGCGCATCGGCTTTCGTGGTCTGGGCGCCGAGGTCGTGCTCGAGCCGAGGGATGCGTTCCGCGAGCGCCCCGACCTCGGCGACGGCGCGGGCGAGGTTGCCGCGGAGCGACTCGATCACGGAACCCGAGGTCGCCAACTCGGCGTCGCGGACATCGGCACGCAGGCGGAGATCGGTGATCTCGGAAGCCTGGCCGCGCGCCTCGGCCACCGCGACCGATAATTGCGCGGCGGTGGATCCGAGCTCGCGCCCGAGCGCTGTCCGGGCTTCGCCGACCTTCGCCAACTCGGTCTCCGTGTCGGCAAGCCGGTCCTTGAGCGCGGCCGCCTGGGTAGCGAGCAACGCACCGGACTTCTGCGCGGCGGCGAGCTCCGCAGAGCGGTTCTTCAGATCGACCTGCGTGCGGCCGTGGACGTAGCGCTCAGAATCGAGCTCCTCGCCGCGGCGTCGGACCGCGGCCTCCGCGTCGGACAACCGTTCGCGCAGCAGGTAGATGTCGAGCAGGAACTTGACGGTGAAGCCGAGCAGGAACGTCGCGAGAAGGCAGAGCAGCGGATGCTGGGCGACGAGGGTGTTCATGGAAGGAGCGGACGGCGGCGCCGCTGCCCGGCAGGCTACACAGGCGCTCGGTCTGCGCAATGGCGGCGAGGTCGGTCGCCGTCGATGCGCCGCGACGGCGGCAAAGGACCTCTCGGCCGTCGGTCCCGCCCCAAGGGCGCAGGACGAAGCGGTCGCGAAGATCGATCGGTCTGGAGAGAGGGTGCGTGGTGCGTGGTGCGTACATCCCGGCCGGCACGGGGCGACAGGTCGCCGCTGTTGCCGCGGCGGATCCTCGGTATAGGGTGTCTGCCGGGTCCGCTGGGCGGCTCCGTCATGCTTTCCGTTCGTGCCATCGTCGTCGCCGTGCTGCTCGCCGCATCCTCTGCGGTCCGGGCGGATGACGCATTTCTCCGGGATGTGAAGCCGAAGCTCGACGCGCTCTGCCTCGACTGCCACGGCGGCAAACGAACGAAGGGCGGCGTGGATCTCACCTCCTTCACCAACGCCCCATCGCTTTATCGCGATCCGAAGCTCTGGGAATCGGTCGCCCGCCAGATGGAGGAACGCCAGATGCCTCCGGACGACAAACCGCAGCCGACGCCTGAGGAGCGGCTGCGCCTGGTCGAATCGTTGCGGCATCTGCTCGACGACCCGGACCCCGCATCCGTGCCGCGCGACCCGGGTGCGACGGTCGCGCGCCGCCTCAACCGGACCGAGTACAACTTCACGATCCGCGACCTGCTCGGCGTGGACAGCCGTCCGGCGGACCGGTTCCCTGCGGACGGCGGCGGCGGCGGCGGCTTCGACAACAACGCCGACACGCTCTTCGTGCCGCCGATCCTGCTGGAGCGCTACCTGCAGGCCGCTGAATCGGTGCTCGCGGAGGCCGAGCCCGAGCGTCTCTTCGTGGCGCGGCCCGTGTGGCATCGGCGCGACCGGGCGGTGGCCGGGGAGAACCTCGCGTGGTTCGCGGCGCGTGCTTATCGGCGTCCGCTCGAAGCCGGCGAGGTCGAGCGCCTGCTCGGATTGTACGACGCGGCGAGGAAAGGCGGGATGCCGTTCGCGCCCGCCCTGCGTTCCGCCTACAAGGCGGTGCTGGTCTCCCCGAATTTCCTGTTCCGCGTCGAGCGCGAGCAGCCTGGCGGGAAGCCGTGGCGGATCAGCGACCACGAGCTTGCATCGCGTCTGAGCTATTTCCTTTGGTCATCCATGCCGGACGAAGAACTCCTTGTGCTCGCGACGGCCGGCACGCTGTCCGATCCAGGCCTCTTGGAGGCGCAGGTGCGACGGATGTTGCGCGACCCGAAGGCGTCCGCTCTGGCCGGGCAGTTCACCGCCCAATGGCTGGGCACGAAGACGCTGGCCATCACGTCGAGCCCCGATCGGTCGAAGTTCCCGCGTTACACCGACACCCTGCGCGACGCGATGATGGCCGAGCCGGTCGAGTTCTTCGGCGCGTTGCTGCGGGACGACGCGAGCCTGCTGAAGCTGCTCGACGCGGACTTCACCTACGCCAACGCCGAACTGGCCGCGCTCTACGGCATCACCAACGTCACCTCGACCAACCTCGTCCGCGTGCCGCTGCCGGACCGGCGGCGCGGCGGTATCCTCGGCATGGCGGCGGTGCTGACCCAGACGAGCTATCCGCTCCGCACCAGCCCGGTGCTGCGCGGAAAATGGATCCTGGAAGAGGTCCTCGGCACCCCGCCGCCGCCGCCGCCGCCGCTGGTGAAGACCTTGTCGCCCGACGACAAGACGAAGGACGGCCTGACCTTCCGGCAGCGCTTGGAGGAGCACCGCAAGGACCCGAACTGCGCGGGCTGCCATTCACGCATGGATCCGCTGGGTTTCGCGCTGGAGAACTTCGACGCCATCGGTGGATGGCGCACCGAATCCGGCGGCGCACCGGTGGATGCCAGCGGAGTGCTGGTGAACGGCGAGAAAGTGGAAGGGCCGGTGGCGCTGAAAGACGCTTTGCTGGCGCGGCGGGCGTTGTTCCTCCGGCACCTCACCGAGAAGATGCTCGCCTACGCGCTGGGCCGAGGGCTCGAGCACCATGACATCCCGGCGGTGCGCCGGATCGTCGAGCAGAGCGCGGCGCAGGACCATCGCTCCGCCGCGTTCGTGCTCGAGGTGGTGAAGAGCTATCCGTTCCAATGGCGCCGGGGCGAGAACCCGCCGAAGGATGTGGCCGCGACGCCATGAACCCGATCCATCCGGAGCGAAATCCACAGCGATCCGCGGCAGGTTTCTTGCAGGATCGGCCGTCGAGGTTATAACCCCTATCACGATGACAAGCCGCCCCATCTCTCGCCGGACCTTGCTCAAGGGCATGGGCGTCACCATGGCGTTGCCGTTGCTGGACGCGATGCGGCCCTTGGATGCCTGGGGAGAGGTCACCTCCAAGTTCCGCGGAACGCCCGCGGCCAAGACACCGGTGCGGTTCGCGGCTCTGTACATGGCCAACGGGGCCAACATGGCGGAATGGAAGCCGGTCGGGACCGGTCGGGATTTCGCGTTGTCGAAGACCCTCTCGCCGCTCGCCGAGCACAAGGACGACCTGCTCGTGCTGTCGAACCTCTGGAACGCCGCGACGAACACCGGCGACGGGCACTACGTGAAGACCGGCGGTTGGCTCACGGGCACGACCATCACGCGGACGACCGGCAGCAATCTGTGCTCCGGCAACACGTCGATGGACCAGCTCATCGCGCAGCGCATCGGCCACCTCACGCCGCTGCCGTCGCTGGAGCTCGGCATCGAACCGGTCACGACCGGTGTCGACACCAACGTCGGATTCACCCGTCTCTACGGATCCCACATCGCGTGGAGCTCTCCCACGACGCCGCTGGCGAAGGAGATCAATCCCCGGTTGGCCTTCGACCGGCTCTTCCGCTCCACCGCCGGCACGCGTCCCGGCGGCCTCGGCAACGACCCGAGCGTGCTCGACCTCGTGGCCGACGACGCCAAGCGGCTCCAGGCCCGGCTGGGCCACGCCGACCGGCAGAAGCTCGGCGAGTACCTCGACAGCGTCCGCGCCATCGAGAAGCGCATCGAGTTCGACCGGAAGCGGAAGTCCGCCGAGAACATGGAGGACCCGCTCGTCCGCGCCGAGATCGAGAAGCTCGGCCAGGCCATCGACCTCTACGACGACCCGGGCCGCGTGAGCGAGCGGCGCGACAACCACACCGAGCAGGTGCGCTTGATGCTCGACCTGATCGCCCTCGCCTTCTGGACCGATTCCACCCGGGTCTCGACCTTCATGTTCGCCAACTCGGTGAGCGGCCGGAACTTCTCCTTCTTGGAGGCCGGCCTCGGCAGCCACCACGAGAACAGCCACCACGAGGGCAAGGCCGACAAACGGGCGCGGTACCAGAAGATCAACCAATGGCACGTCGCCCAGTACGCCTACCTGCTCGGGAAGCTGCGCGGTTACAAGGAGGGCGATGCCACGGTGCTGGACAACTCGATGATCTTGTTCGGCGCTGGCATGAGCGACGGCAACAAGCACAGCCCGCACGACCTCCCGCTCGTGCTCGCCGGCGGCGGCGGCGGCACTCTCGATACCGGCCGGCACCTGGACTATGGGACGGATCATCCCATGGCCAACCTCCACGTCTCGGTGATGAACCGGATGGGCGTGAAGACCGACCGCTTCGCCGACAGCACCGGTGAGTTGGCGGGCCTCGCGGGCGGACGGTCTTCCGACGGGGTCTGAAGGTCCGGTGGGAGGCGGTCCGATCCCGGACGGCGGTCGTTCCGGCGACCGGTCGGGGACGAGGGTGTTACTTTGGCTCGGGCCCCGGTTCAGTCTCCAGGCATGAGACCAGGACCACGGCGCAAGGACGATGATCGACACATCCCTCCTTCCCGGCTTCTTCCTGCTGTCCTCCGCGACGGCTTCTTCTCCGTTGCAACGGGGCTTGTTTGCAGGAAGATGAAATCCGATCACCGCACCTGATGGACACCACCTTCCTGATCTATCTCGTCTGCTTCGGAGTCGGGCTCCTGTTCACCCTCGTCAGCGGTATCCTCGGCGGCGTCTTCGGCGGTCATGACGCCCATGGCGGAGTGGCCGACACCCACGCCGAGGGCGGCTTCGCGAGCCACGAGATGCCGGGGTTCTCGCCGCTGAGCCCGACGACTTTGGCGACCTTCGTGACCGCCTTCGGCGGTCTGGGGATGGTGTTCCACACCATCCCGGCCACGAGGCCACCCTGGTTCAGCGTCCCGCTCGCCGCCCTCGGGGCGTTCTTGGCGGCCGCTGCGGTCGTGTGGTTGTTCAGCGCGATCTTCATGAGGACCCAATCCAGCAGCGAGGGCCGGGTCGCCACGCTCGTCGGGCTGACGGCCATGCTGAACACCTCGATCCCGGCGGACGGCGTCGGCGAGATCGCCTATGTGCAAGGCGGCTCGCGTTACACCGCTCCGGCGCGTTCCGAAGGCGGACGCCCGATCCCCAACGGCACGGCCGTGAAGATCACCCGTGTCATCGGCACCGAGTTCTTCGTCGAACCCCTCTGACCCCCGCTCCGGACCTTTCGAGCCCCGCACACATCCATGAGACCCATCCTTGCCCAACTCCTCGCCGTCGACATCAGCACGCTGGGGACCGGTGCCGCCGTGACCGTCGGCATCCTGTTCGTCGTCTTCGTCTCGCTCGCGGTCTGGGCGAGCCGGTACACCAAGGTCGGCCCCAACGAGGTGCTCATCATCTCCGGTCGCCGGTACCGCGTGACCGATCCGGGCGGACAGGTGGTCGACCGCGGCTTCCGCGTGGTGAAGGGCGGCGGCACGTTCGTGATGCCGGTGGTCGAGAAGGTGGACATCCTCTCGCTCGAGCTGCTCACCATCGACGTCAACACCCCCGAGGTCTACACGAGCAAGGGCGTCCCCGTGAAGGTGGACGGTGTCGCGCAGGTCAAGATCAAGGGCGATGACATCTCCATCGGCACCGCGGCCGAGCAGTTCCTGAGCAAGGGCACGGCGGAGATCCAGAACATCGCGATGCAGACGCTCGAAGGCCATCTGCGCGCCATCCTCGGCACCTTGAGCGTCGAGGAGATCTACCAGAACCGCGACATGTTCGCGGTGAAGGTCCAGGAGGTCGCCGCCGGCGACATGGCCAACATGGGCCTGCAGATCGTGAGCTTCACCATCCGCGACATCCGCGATTCGCAGGGCTATCTCGAGGCCTTGGGCAAGCCGCGGATCGCCCAGGTGAAACGCGACGCGCAGATCGCCCAGGCCGAGGCCGACCGCGACGCGATGATCAAGTCGTCGCAGGCCTCGCAGGCCGGCCAGGAGGCCAAGTTCATCGCCGACACGCGCATCGCCGAGGCGCAGCGCGACTACGAGAGCAACGTCGCGCAGTACCAGGCCGCGGTGAACCAGAAGAAGGCCGAGTCCGACCTCGCCTACGACCTGCAGAAGTTCAAGACCGGCCAGCTCGTGAAGGCCGAGGAGGTGCAGGTCCAGATCATCGAGAAGCAGAAGCAGATCGAGCTCCAGCAGCAGGAGATCCAGCGCCGCCAGCGCGAGCTCGAGGCCAACGTCCAGAAGCCCGCCGACGCCGAGCGCTACCGCGTCGAGACCCTCGCCAACGCCAAGAAGTTCCAGCTCGAGACCGAGGCCGCCGGCGCCGCTTCGGCCCAGAAGGCGAACGGTTTCGCCGCCGCGGACGTCGCCAAGGCCGCCGGTCTCGCCGAGGCGGCGGCCCACCAGGCCAAAGGTCTCGCCGAGGCCGCCATCATCGAGGCGCAGGGCAAGGCGACCGCCGAGTCGATGCGCCTGAAGGCGGAGTCGTTCAAGGAGTACAACCAGGCCGCGATCATCGAACTGCTGGTCAAGGTCCTGCCCGAGATCGCCGGCCGGATCTCCGAGCCGCTGTCGAAGATGGACAAGATGGTCGTCATCAATTCCGGCAACGGTCCCGGCGGCGGCGCGAGCAAGGTCACCGGCGATGTCACCCAGATCATGGCGCAGCTCCCGCCCGTGCTGGAGGCGCTCACCGGCGTGAAGTTCGAGAAGCTGCTCGAACAGGTGCCCGCGCTGCGGAAGGCGCTGGCGAAGGATGAAGAGCCCAAGGCCTGAACCGCGGAGAACGCCATGCCCAGATTGTTGTCCTGTCCGAAGTGCGCAGCCCCGATGGACGAGGGCTACATGGTGGACCATAGCCACCAATTCGGATCCCGCACGGTCAGCTTATGGGTGGAAGGTCCGCCCGAAAAATGCATCTGGATGGGCCTGAAGATCGCCGACCGACGTTCTTTCAGCGTGGCCACCTTCCGCTGCCAGCGATGCGGATTTCTCGAGTCCTATGCGGGATGATCGCGGCGTCCGGTTTTCCATGGCCAGCCGAATCAGGGGCCGCTTAGAAGACACCCCGATATCCTACCCGACACCCACTGATGAAACTCCATCGTTCCACCCGTGAGTCCATGATCGCCGGCGTCTGCGGAGGCATCGCCGAGAGCATCGGTTGGTCCGCGACGCGCGTGCGCATCGTCTATGTGCTCGTGTCGCTGCTCAGCGCGGCGTTCCCCGGCATCATCGTCTATCTCGCTCTCTGGTTCCTGATGCCGGTGGAAGGATCCGGCGACCGTTCCTGAGAGCCGCGTCCGGCGTATGGGCACCCTCTTCACGCTGATGTTCGCCCTGGTCCCGCTCTTCATCGCCGCGGTGTTCGTGCTGGTGTTCGGTATCTTCGTGGTCGCCGCGGTCAAGGGCATCGCCGAATGGACCGACAACAACGCGCAAACGGTGCTCACCGTGCCGGCGCGCATCGCGACCCAACGCCTCCACGTCAGCGGCGGCGGGCAGGATTCAGGCGCTTCCACCTCCTACCACATCACGTTCGAGACGCTGGCGGGTGGATTGCGTCAGGAGTTCAGGGTGTCCGCCACCGATTACAGCGGTCTCGCCGAGGACGACACCGGCGACCTCACCCACCAAGGCACCCGTCACAAGGGCTTTGTCCGCATGCGCCGACCCGTGGCACCGCCTCCGATCGCTGCCGCTTCCTGCGCGCCGGCTTGGACCTGCGGTTACTGCGCGACGTTCGTCGACGGCGCGGAACGCAAATGCCCGTCCTGCGGCGCGACTGAACGCACGCAGCCCGCGACCCATTGACTTTCACCGCAAGTAAACTCTCCCTTGCTATCATCTCATGCTGGCAATGCTTGGATATACCGAACTGATGGTCCTGGCATTCCTCGTCTTCCCGCTCGGATTCGCCTTTTGGGTGTGGATGCTCTTGGACTGTGTCCGGAACCCGAGGCTGACCGACACCGAACGTCTCATCTGGGCCATCGTCATCTGCCTCGCGCATTTCTTGGGCGCGTTGATCTATTTCTTCGCCGGCCGTCGGCGCGGCCGGCCTCCGACCCCGTCGGCGAGCCGTTGAAACATTTCTCCGCACCGCGGGGTGCTCTTCCCGAAAGAAAAGCCGACCATGCTCGCTCTCCTCGCCATCGTAGGTCTCTCCATCGTCAGCGTGTTGCTCCTCTTCCTGATCGTGCCGCTGGGCGTCGCGTGCTTCGTGTTCTGGATCTGGATGCTCGTCCACGCCATCCGGAACGACGGGCTGGACGGGACGACCCGTGTCCTCTGGGCGTTGCTGATCTGGTTCCTGCCCTTCATCGGCTCGGTGATCTACTTCTTCGCCGGCCGCACGGCGTCGCCGCGCCGATTGATCGCTTGATGCCCGATCCACTTGGCCGATGGGACCGTCCGTGACGGTCTGCGCTCGTCCGGAGCGCATCCGACCAGCTCAAGGTTTCTTGGCCGCCGCCCGGAGCTTGACCACTTGGTCGAGCACTTCCCGGGCGGTGCTGTCGTCCGGCGCGAGGCGCAGCGCTTCGCGCAGATGGCGCTCGGCTCCGGCGAGGTCGCCGCGCTCTCCGAGCGCGATGCCCAGGCTTCCGTGGGCTTGCGCGTTCTTCGGATTCAAGCGGACGGCTTCCGCGAATTCCCGTTCGGCGGCGGCGGCGTCCTTCTGCTCCTGATGCACGATGCCCAAGTTAAAGTGCGTGTAGTCGTCCGCCGGATCCAGCCGGATCGCGGTGCGGAGCTGCGCCGCCCCGGCGGTGAAGTCGCCGAGATGCAGCTTCGCCACCCCCAGACGGCCATGGGCGTGGGCGTCGTCCGGGTCGAGGCGCAAACGGTATTCTTGGTAGGTGACGATCTCGCGCAGTGCTTTCGGGGCGTAGGCTTCGCGGAGCGCCTCCAGGTCGCCCGGGTTCTTCGGCAGCAGTTGTAGCCAGAGTTCGGCCATCTCGTCGGTGGTCTGCATGCCGTAGCGGACGCGCTTGGGCGGCTTATCGGGGTTGCGCGGGTTCGATGCCGAGTTGTCGAAGGTGAAGCGCATGACCAAACGGGTGCCGCGCGGCAGTTCCACCGGCTGGGCGTAGCGGTAGTCGCCCTGCCAGTTGAAATCCCAGCGCGGGATGTGGAGCAGATGGTTCGTGGTGCCGTCCGGCAGCACGGCGAATCCCTGGAGGTCCTTCCCGAGATAATGGCAATGCGGGTTGATCCCGAGCACGCTCGTGGCGACGGGCAAGGTGAACGAATCCTCCACCATGTAGTCGGCCGCGCCCGGCGGGATGTCGATGGCGAGCGAGGTCAGGCCGAGCTTGAAGAACTCGCGCTCCGGCGGCCGGTCCGTGAAGTAGAGACCGATCAAGGGCGCGATCTGCTCCGGCCGGCCGATCGGTTGCAGATGGAGCTGCACCACCACGTCCGCGCCGGCCGGCAACGTCCACGCCAAGCCGAGCGGTGAGCGGTAGGAACCGCGGCCCGGCTGCCAGCTCAGGAAATGACCGCCCGGCGATTCGGTGCCTTCCGGCAGGTCCAAGCCCGGGAACCCCGGTTCAGGGTCCTTCGCGTCCTTCGCACGGCTGTTGCCGGACTTGTCCACCAACAGGAACGCATGGTGCACCGCGCGGCTGCCGGGGCGGAACTGCATCGCGCGGACGTAGCGGTTGCTGCCGCCCGGCACGGGAAGGACGAGGTTCCGGTAGATATCGCGGCCGTCCGCCGGCAGCGTGAAGGGAACCGGCAATTGGAGCACGAGATCCGGTTCGCCCAGTTCCCATCCGCCGTTCCACCGCGGCATCTCCGGCAGGTCCTTGGCATCGCCTTCGCGCAGGCCGTCCTCCGTCCAGCGCCGGAACATGGCGATCTCCGCGTCCCCCAACCTCCGGTCGCCCACGAATCCGTGCTGTCCGGGTCCGGGCAACCACGGCGGCATGTGCCGGCGCGCCGTGACCTCGACGATCGCTTCGGCCCGCTTCCGCGCGTCGGCGTAGGTGAGCAATGTGAACGGTGCCGGTTCGCCCTCGCGATGGCACGGTGCGCAGTGCCGGTACAACAACGGCGCGACATCGCGGGTGAAGGTGACCGGCCGCGGTCCCGCAGCAGCCCCGCTGACCCACCCGATGGCGACAGCAAAGAAGCCGACGAACGCGGCGACGGCGCGGCAAGGCATCACGATCCACTGGAGCTGCACGCTGGTTTCCATCCGAGGTCTCCGAACCATGGCGAAGAGCCGTCCTCAGGGAAGCCCGGACTTGCCAGGGTTGCGCCGGCTGGTCGCCGCACCTCGCATCCGTTAGCGTCGCGCCGCCGCATGGATCGACCGACTTCCGCCGAACTGCTCCGGACCCTCGCCGGATTACGCGATCCGCAGGCGCGTTTCGCGTGGGCGGTCGAGCGCGCGCGGCACCGTCCGCTCTTGCCGGAGGCGTTGCGCATCGATGCGAACCGCGTGGAAGGCTGCCTGGTGCGTCTCTGGTTCGTGCCGGAGTTCACCGACGGACGCTGCTGGTTCCGCACCGATTCCGACGCGCTCACGCTCAAGGCGATGACCGGGCTCGTCTGCGAGCTCCACGACGGCGCCACGCCCGCCGAGATCGTCGCGCGCGGACCGGATCCGCTCGACCCGCTCGGGCTCTTGCGCCAGCTCGCGGAGAACCGCCGCGCCACGGTGCTGCGGGTCGCCGGACGGATCCGGGAGTTCGCCGCCGGCCACGTCGGACGCTAGCCGGCCATGGAACTCGTCGACGCCCACGACCATCTCCAGGACGGACGCTTCGCCGGGAAGCAGGACGACCTGGTCGCCGCGGCCGTGCGCACGGGGGTGGTGCGTCTCGTGGTGAACGGCACCGGCGAAGCCGATTGGCCGGAGGTCGCGGACCTCGCGCGCCGGCATCCGCAGGTGGTCCCGAGCTTCGGTGGTCATCCGTGGTATCTGGGCCGACGCACGCCCGATTGGCGCCGAAGTCTGGAGCGCTTCATCGACACCACGCCGGGCTCCGCTGTCGGTGAGATCGGGCTCGACCGCTGGATGCTTGAGAATCCGGACCGATGGCGGGCGAGGATGGCGCGGACCGCGGCCCTCCCGACCGTGGTGACGGAGGTCCCTCCGTCGATGATCGATCAAGAGGAGGCCTTCGTCTGGCAGCTCCGCCTTGCTGCCGCGCGCGATATCCCGGCGAGCCTCCATTGCCTGGACGCGTGGGGGCGGATGATCGAGCTGCTCCGGGACCATCCCCTCCCGGCGCGCGGCTTCCTTCTGCACAGTTACGGCGGACCGGCCGAGATGGTCGCGCCGTTGGCCAAGCTGGGCGCCCGCTTCGGATTCCCCGGCTACTTCCTGCACGAACGGAAGGCGCGGCAACGCGAGGTCTTCCGCGAGGTGCCGCCGGATCGCCTGCTGATCGAGACCGACGCCCCGGACCAATCGTTGCCTTCCGCGTTGACGACGCATCCGTCGATCGATGCGGCGGACGGCAAAGCCCTGAACCATCCGGCGAACCTGGCCGCCGTGTACCGCGGCTATGCCGACTTCACGGGCGAGCCGGTGGAACGGTTGGCCGCCCGCGTCCGCCGGAACTTCACGGAGCTGTTCGGCGTCTGATCGCGCCGCGGGTCAGGCCATCGCCGCGTAGACGTGGTGGACGTCGTCGTGGTCGTCGATCTCGTTGAGGAACGCGGCGACCTCCTTGTGGGCCGCCTCGTCGAGCTTCACCGGCGTCTTGCCGATGTAGCGCATCTCGGACGCGCTGATCTTCCAGCCGGCCTTGGTGATCCAAGAGCTGACGGCCGCGAGGTCCTTCAGGTCGGTGAGGAACCGCGAACCAAGGGCACCTTCCGGGACTTCATCCGCTTCGAGCGCCTCGACGTCCTGGGCGCCCGCCTCGATGGCGTCGCTCTCCGGGTCGCGGGACTTGTCGGTGTGCGTGGCCTCGACCACGCCCCGGTGCTCGAAGAAGAAGTGCATGCTGCCCGGCTGGCCGAGGGCGCCGGCCTTGAAGAGGCGGCGGATCTCCGGGGCGGTGCGGTTCCGGTTGTCGGTGAGGCACTCGACGATGACGGGCACCTTGTGCGGGCCGAACCCTTCGTAGGTCACGAGCTCGAACACGACCACCTCTTCCGTCTGGCCGCTGCCCTTCTTGATGGCGCGGTCGATCGTGTCGCGGGTGACCGAGGACTTCTTGGCCTTCTCGACGGCCGCGGAGAGGCGGGCGTTGAGGTCGGGATCGGCACCGCCGAGCTTCGCTGCGACGATGAGTTCGCGGACGAGTTTGCCGTGGACCTGGCCCTTCTTGTGGGCCTCGAGTTCGCGGCCCTTCTGCTTCCATTGTGCGCCCATGAGATTCCGTACAATGGAGGAACCCGTCGGATGAAGAAAGCCCCAAGCTCGGAGAACGATGGCCCCGATCGCACCCCGCCCGATGAAGGTGCGATCCGAAGTGGCGGACGGGGACGCGGATGACGCGCCGGGCAGCGGCCGGCCGGGAGGGGGCTCACTCGCGCCCGCCGCTGCGGAGGAACATCTTCCCGGGCAGTTGTCGCACGAGTTTCTTCATCTCCAGGCTGAAGAGGGCGACCGAGACCGCGCTCGCCGGCAGGCCGGTCGCGCGGATCACGTCGTCGATGGCGCGTTCGTCGCCGGTGCTGAGGACGGCGAACGCCTTCGCCTCGTTGTCCGACAACGCGAGTCCGGGCAGCGTACCGGTCTCGGCGGGCGAGGCCGGCCGGTTGCTCGGCGGGAAGAGGTACTCGAACTCGCTCAGGATGTCCTCGACGCCTTCGCAGAGCTTGGCGCCCTGCTTGATGAGTTCGTGGCAGCCCTTGCTGCGCGGGGAATCGATGCGTCCGGGAACGGCGAAGACCTGGCGCCCGTACTCGGTGGCGAAGTTCGCCGTGATGAGCGCGCCGCTGCTGAGGTTCGCCTCGACGACGACCGTGCCGAGCGTCATGCCGGCGACGATGCGGTTGCGGATGGGGAAGGACTGCTTGTCGGCGGGCCGGTTGAAGGGGAACTGCGACACGATCGCGCCGCCGGCGGCGATGCGCTCGAACAACTCGGCGTTCTCCGGCGGGAAGACCAGGTTGATCCCGGTGCCGAGAACCGCGATGGTGCGGCCCTTGGCGGTCAGCGCGCCTTGATGGGCGGCGGTGTCGATGCCGCGGGCGCCTCCGCTGACGACCGTGACGCCGGTGTAGCCAAGCTGGTAACCGAGCTTGCGCGCGACCTCGAGGCCGTAGGTCGTGGTCTGGCGCGATCCGACGAGCGCGACGGAGTTCTTGTCGGCCGGCTTCAGCGTGCCTTTCACGTAGAGCACGCTCGGCGGATCGTAGATCTCGCGCAGCGACGCGGGATAGGAATCGTCGTCCTGGGTGACGACATGGCAGCCGAACTCCTCGACGCGCTTCAGCTCACCGGCGAGGTCCACGCTGCGCTCCCATCCGGTGATCGAGGCGGCGGTGTCCTCACCGATGCCGTGGACGGCCATGAGCTGCGACCGGGTGGCTCGCAGGATGGCGGTCGGATCGCCGCCGAAATGGGCGAGCATGTGCCGGAGGCGCACCGGGCCGACATGCTCGACCATGTTCAGGGCGACGTAGGCCTCGCGGGGTTCCATGGCGCATGGGATAGGCGACTTCGGACCGCCGGGCAACCGCGCGACGTCCCGAAATTCGGCCTTCACATCCCGGAGCGCCGCGGTGATAACAACTCCACAAGCCCGCATATCCTCATCCATCATGAACCTGTCCTGCCCTGATCCCATCGATGTCACCGCGACCACGGACCGCCGGCGCGCGTTCACCCTCATCGAGCTGCTCGTCGTCATCGCCATCATCGCGATCCTGGCGGGGATGCTGTTGCCGGCGCTGTCCAAGGCGAAGCTCAAGGCCACCTTGGCGGTCTGCTTGGCGAACCAGAAGCAGCTCTCGCTCGGCACCGTGCTCTACGCGCAGGACAACAACGACGGGCTCCTGCCGCCGCAGTGGCGCTTGACCAACAACCAGGTGGTCGGCCTCGACGGCGGTGGCTATTGGCCCGCGCCGAAGCCGGAGCCCAACGCCAGCATGTCGGTCCAGAAGGCGACCGAGGTCGTGCAGGCGGCGCTCGCCCAAGGGCCGATGTGGCGCTACGTGACGGCCTATGGTTCCTATCATTGTCCCGGTGACCTGCGCTCCAAGCTCAAGACCGGCAAAGGCTGGGCCTTCGACAGCTATTCCAAAGCGGACGGCATGGGCACCGGCGGATGGACCGGCATCAAGGCGTTCATCAAGACCGGGCAGGTGACGGCTCCGTCGGACAGCATGATGTTCATCGAGGAGACCGATCCCCGGAACTATAACCTCGGGACGTGGGTGATCGATGTGCAGCCGCCGGGCTGGGTCGATCCGTTCGCCATCTTCCACGGCAACGTGAGCGACTTCTCCTTCATCGACGGCCATGCGGAGGCCCACAAATGGGTCGACGCGAAGACGATCCAGGCGGCCAAGGATTCCGCCAAGGGCATCCAGAGCTTCTTCTGGGCGGGAGGCACCGGGAAGAACCCGGATTTCCGCTGGATCTGGGACCGCTTCCAACATGCCGCCTGGAAGCCGCTGCCTTGAGCGGCGGCCAGCATGGCCCGTTGGACCTCAGCGGAACGGTTGGGCGGAGCGAAAGCTCCGCCCTTTCCATGGGATGCCCCATCGCTGCGGCGCCCGCCGCCCGGATGACCGGGCACCGCTGAGTGATCTGAGGGTCTTCGTTCGGGCGATGAGCACCGGGCTACAGCCCGGTGCTGGCTGAGCCTGCACAAGGTCGTGCAAGAAACCGATGCTTGCCTTGCGCGCCCCTTGGAGGGAATCGCCGCTTGACCCGTCGGACGGGGCGCAACGAACACTCCCTCCATGCATCCCCTCACGTCCCGTCTCGCGTCGGCCGCTGTCGCCGGCCTCGCCTTGGGCTCGATCGCCTTCGCGGCGCCCAAGCCCAAGCTGCACACGTTCAGCAAGCAGCAGCTCACCGACCAGTTCTGGAGCGAGGGGGCGGCCTTCGGCGACTTCAACCACGACGGCAAGCAGGACGTCGCCGCCGGACCGTTCTGGTACGAGGGGCCGGCGTTCACCGTGCGCCACGAGTTCATGGCCGCGGAAAAGGTGTCCAAGAGCAAGAAGAACGGGCAGGACGTCACCTTCCCCGGCTTCAAGGGCGCGCTCGGCAACGAGAACGAATACTCGGCCAACTTCATCGCCTTCTCCCACGACTTCAACGGCGACGGCTGGGCGGACATCCTGGTCCTCGGCTTCCCGGGCGAGAACTCCTGGTGGTTCGAGAACCCGGGCAAAGGCGTCGCCGGTGTGACCCGCTGGAAACAGCACGTGGCGCTGGCGGTGACCGACAACGAATCACCGACCTTCACCGACCTCACCGGCGACGGGAAGCCGGAGATCGTCTGCTCGTCCAACGGTTCCTACGGCTATGCCTCGCCCGATCCGGCGAACCCGTCGGCACCGTTCCGCTGGCATCCGATCTCGCCGAACAACAAATACCACAAGTTCACCCACGGTTTGGGCGTGGGCGATGTCAACGGCGACGGCCGGATGGACCTCCTCGAGAAAGACGGCTGGTGGGAACAGCCGAAGTCGCTCGCGGGTGATCCGGTGTGGCAGCTGCACAAGGGGTCGTTCGGCACCGGCGGCGCGCAGATGTTCGCCCACGACGTGGACGGCGACGGGCTCAACGACGTGATCACCAGCTTGTCCGCCCACGGCTACGGCCTGTCGTGGTTCCAGCAGCAGCGCGCCGGCGCCGAGATCACGTTCAAGGAGCACACCTTCATGAACAAGGAGCCGGGCGAGAACCGCTACGGCGTCCACTTCAGCCAGTTGCACGCGATCGACCTCGTGGACATGGACGGCGACGGCCTCAAGGACATCGTCACCGGCAAGCGCTTCTGGGCCCACGGCCCGGCCGGGGATCCGGAGCCCAACGCCTCGCCGGTGATCTACTGGTTCGGGCTCCGCCGCAACGCCGACAAGACGGTGGATTGGGTGCCTCATCTCATCGACGACCTGAGCGGCACCGGTACCCAGGTCATGGCGCGCGACCACAACGGCGACGGGTTGCCCGACGTCCTGGTGGGCAACAAGCACGGCGTCTACGTCTTCACCCATCACGCGAAGACCGTGACCAAGGCCGAGTGGGAAGCCGCTCAGCCGAAGCCGCTGGCGCCGTAGCCAAGGAGGGGCGCTTTTCAAGCGCCCAGCCGGGTGGTTGATAAACCGCCCTTCCTTGGTCACGCGACCGTTCGCGCAAGTTCGCTTTCGTAGAGCGTGAACGCGTCCGAACTCAGCTTCGCCTTCGCCGGATTGCTTCGGATGTAGCGCACGCAATTCGCCAGGTGCCGCTCATCACGCACCAAGCGATCAAAGTAGTCGCGCTGCCAGAGGCTGCCCGTCTGACCGAGCAGCCGGTTGATCGCCAGCGCGCTGTGTCGCTTCCAACTGTGCAGGAGTTGCTCCAGCGTCCAGTCCTCATGCAGCACGAACAACGCATGGACATGGTTGGGCATCACCACCCACGCAAGCTGCGCATACCGCTGGACGTCGAAGAACCCCAACGCCTCCGCGACGATGCTCCGGCACTCCGGCCGCCGCAGGACACACGAGCCGTGGCCGGCGTCGAGCCAGCGCTCCATCGCGCCGGAGAAACGCTCGTGGTAGTCGCACTCCGCCTCGGCTGACCACGGTTCCGGGTGATGCTTCAACCACGCCGTGCGCTCCGCCTGCCAGTGGTCGAGCAAGGATTTTGGCACCGAGTCGCCGAGACGGAAGGTGACGAAATAGACTGCGCCGGTCTGCTGCCAATGGGGTAATCGGTTCTCCGTGTGCCGGATTTCCGCATAGGGATTGAAGAAGCGCAGTTCGCTCGGGTTCATCAAGGAGAGGCGCTTTTCAACCGTCTTGATCATGACAGGGGCGCTTGGAAAGCACCCCTCCTTGCCAGCAACCCGCGCTTCGGGGCGAAGACGAGCGCGGCGAGGAAGAACGCGGACTGGAACAGCACGATGCACGCACCGGTCGAGCCGTTGATGAAGAAGCTCACGTAGACGCCGCCGAGGCTCGACAAGATCGCCGACCCGACGGCGAGGAGCATCATCCGGGAGAAACGGTCGGTGAGCAGGTAGCCGAAGCAGCCGGGCGTCACCAACATCGCCACGACGAGGAGGATGCCCACCGCCTGGAGCGCCGCGACGATGGTGAGCGCCACGAGCGAGAGCAGCAGGTAGTTGAGCACGGTGGTGTCCAGTCCGATGCTGCGGGCGTGGGCGGGGTCGAAGCAGAACAGGAGCAGGTCCTTCCTCTTCACCAGCGTCACCGCCAACGTCACCCCGCCGATGACCACGGTCTGGATGAGCTGCGCGCGCGGGATGCCGAGGAGGCTGCCGAAAAGGATGTGGTTCAGATGCTGGTCGGTCTCGACCTTGGTGAACAACACCAACCCCAGCGCGAACATCCCGGTGAAGACCACGCCCATCACCGTGTCCTCCTTCACGCGGCTGTGGCTCTTGATGAAGCCGGTGCCCACGGCGCAGAAGAGGCCGGAGCAGAACGCGCCCACGGCCAGCGGCACGCCGATGAGGTGGGCGAGCACGATGCCCGGCAGGACGGCGTGCGAGATGGCGTCGCCCATGAGCGACCAGCCCTTGAGCACGAGGAAACACGACAGCACCGCGCAGACGGTCCCCACGAGCCCGCCCACCGCGAGCGCGATGAGCATGAAGTCGTATTGGAACGGGGCGAGCCAGCTCATGCCGGCCTCCCGAGGGCGGTGCCCAGCGCGAGCCGGCGTTTGGTGCGGTTGGCGAGCATCCCGTGTTTCGGCCCGAAGACGAGCGCGGCGAGGAACAGCAGCGTCTGCAACAGGACGATGCAACCGCCGGTCGAGCCATCGAGGAAGTAGCTCGCATAGGCTCCGGTGAACGACGTGACGACACCCATGCCCGCCGCGAGCCAGAGCATCCGGGCGAAGCGGTCGGTGAGCAGGTAGGCCGTCGCGCCGGGTGTCACCAGCATGGCCACCACGAGACACGCGCCGACGGTCTGCAGCGCGGCGACCGCCGTCGCGGCGAGCAGCGTGAGCAGCGTGAGATGCAGGAGCCTCACATCCAGCCCGATGGCGCGGGCTTGGTTCGGGTCGAAGCAGAAGAGGACGAGGTCCTTCCACTTCAGTCCGAGCACCGCGAGCGTGACGGCCGAGATGAGGACGACCTGGAGCACGTCGGGACCGGCGATGCCGAGGATGTTGCCGAAGATGATGGTCTTGAGGCTGACCGTGCTCGGGAAGAGCGAGATGAGCAGCAGCCCGGCGGCGAAGAACGTGGTGAACACGATGCCGATGACGGCGTCCTCGCGAAGGCGGGTCTTGGTCTTCACGAAGGCCATGCCGAGCGCCGCGAGCAGGCCCGCGAAGAACGCGCCCAGCGCGAACGGCGCGCCCGCGAGATAGGCCAGCGCCACGCCGGGCACGACCGCGTGCGAGAGCGCGTCGCCCATGAGCGACCAGCCCTTGAGCGTGACGAAGCACGACAGGAAGCCGCACACGCCGCCGATGAGCGCGCTGACCCACATGGCCTTCAGCATGTAGTCGTAATGGAACGGGATGGCGAGGTGCTCCATCACACGTCGTCCTCCTTCTCGGCGCGTTGCTTCACCACGTCCTCGCGGCCCGTGCGCTGGCTGTATTCTACATGGCCGTCCTTGCCGAAGACCAGCGGGCGCTCGTCGTCGGTGAGCACGGTGACGGCGCGGCCGTCGTGCTTCTGGATGGTGGATTCGTCGAAGCGGAAATGCCGCAGCACGCCGCCGAAGGCCTCCGAGAGGTTCTGCTCGGTGAACACCTCGGACGTCGGACCGGCGGCGAGCACGGTGCGGTTGATGATGACCGTGTGGTCGCAGAACTCCGGCACCGAGCCCAGGTTGTGCGTCGAGACGAGCATGATGTGGCCTGCGGCGCGGAGTTCGCGCAACAGGTCGATGATGGCTCCCTCGGTCTTCACGTCGACCCCCGTGAACGGCTCGTCGAGCAGGATGACGCGGCCCTGCTGGGCGAGCGCGCGGGCGAGGAACACGCGCTTCTTCTGGCCGCCCGAGAGCTCGCCGATCTGCCGGTCGCGGAAGTCCCACATCTGCACGCGGCGCAGGCTCTCCTCCGCGAGGCGCTTGTCCTCGGCACGGGGGATGCGGAGGAAGTTCATGTAGCCGTAACGGCCCATGAGCACGACGTCCCTCACGCTCACGGGAAACGACCAGTCCACATCCTCGGACTGCGGCACGTAGGCGACCCAGTTCCGCCGTTGGGCGACCGCGATGGTCTCGCCGCCGATGGTGACGCGACCTTTGTCGGGTCTGAGGAAACCCATGATGGTCTTGAAGAGCGTGGACTTTCCGCTGCCGTTGACGCCCACCAACGCGCAGATGGTGCCCGCGTGCAGGCGGAAGCTCGCGTCATGCACGGCCACGGTGCCGTTGTTGTAGGTCACGGTCACGTCGGCGACCGTGACATCGATAGCGCGCGAGGCGGTAGGTGCTGCGGTCATGAAGTCGTTCCTTCGGCCATGGTCCCGGCAAGCTGGTGCCGATGTTGGCCAACGTGCTGCCGGCATCTTGCCGGCAGGGGGTGCGGACGCCTGTCGTGTGGGACCCCCGAGCGTGTGGAGGGCGGGTGGCTTCTGCCAGCAGGATGCTGGCAGCACGCTCCCGAGGGTGCAGGCATCCTGGCCTGCACGCGGATGCTGTCGGCGCGCACCGCGCCGCCAGGTTCTGAAGCAGGGCCGTTCATCTCGGGAAGAAGCCCTGCACGATGGCGGCGGCGTTGTATTCCAAAAGTTTCAGGTAGGTCGGCGCGGGGCCGCCGTCCGCCGTCAACGAATCCACGTGGAGCACGCCGCCGTAGCGCGCGCCGGTCTCCTTCGCCACCTGCCGCATGGCTTTGTCGCTGATGGTGCTCTCGCTGAACACCACCGGGATCTGCCGGGTCCGGACGGTGTCCACGACCTTGCGGACCTGTTGAGGGGTGCCTTCCTCGTCGGCGTTCACCGGCCAGAGATAGAGCTCTTTCAGCCCGTAGTCGCGGACGAGGTAGGAGAACGCGCCCTCGCTGCTCACGAGCCAACGACGTCCGGCAGGGATCTCCGCGAGCTTCTGCCGGATGGGCCCGTCGATCGCCTTGAGCTTCGTGGTGTAGGCGGCGGCGTTCGCGTCGTAGGCGGCGGCGTTGACCGGGTCGAGCTTCACCAGCGCCCGGCGGATGTTCTCGACGTAGATGACGGCGTTGGCCGGCGACATCCAGCTGTGCGGGTTCGGTTTCCCGTTGTAGGGGCCTTCGGAGATGCCCAGCGGTGCGATGCCCTCGGTCAGCACCGCGCCCGGCACGGCCTTCACGTTGCCGAAGAACTTCTCGAACCACCGCTCCAGCCCGAGGCCGTTCCAGAGCACGAGGTCGGCGGACTGCGCCTTCACGATGTCGAGCGGCGTCGGCTCGTATTCGTGGATCTCCGCGCCGGGCTTGGTGATGGACTCCACGACGGCGTTGGTGCCGGCGACGTTCTGGGCCATGTCCTGGAGGACGGTGAACGTGGTGAGGATGCGCTTGGTCTTGGAGGTGTCGGCAGGCGGGCGACAGGCGGGCAACGCGATCAGCAGCGCGGCGAGGGTGATCCGCTGCCACCATGAGACCGCGGATGGGCGTGGATGGATCCTGGAAAGGTTCCCCAGGAGGGCGCCAAGACTTCTGTCGGTGGCCGACCTGTCGGCACGCTGTGGGTGGATCCCCTCCCGAGGGTCTGTCCATCCACGTCCCCCCGCGTCCCTCCGCGGCACGATTTCTGATGCTGGCTTCATCGGTGGCAGGGGTCGTCGCTCCGCATGCCTGCGGTCGTGAGGTCGTTCATCAAAAGGTGAGGCTGGAGCGCAAGCCGAGGACGACGGCGTCCGGCGTCGCGGCGGAGGATCCAGGATGCAGCACGATCAACACACCGGGCTGGAGGGACCACCAGGGGCGGAGCTGGGCGCGGTAGGCGATCTCGACGACCGTCTCGTGGTCAGACAGCACGGCGGTCCCCGCGAGGACCTGCGCGCGACGGAGCCCGCCGCTCGCCTGGGCATGCACGAAGCCGATGCCAAACGTGTCGTCGTCCCGGCCCGGGAGCAACCCGTGGTAGTTCAGCCCGCCGTCGACCACGACATCGTAGCGGCTGCGGTCGCCCGGCGAGGTCCCGGCCCTTGCGAAGACGCCCAACCCTTGCGGACTGCTCTCCAGAGCGCCGTTCTCTCGCCAGACGAGCTGTTCGCCGACGAGGTAGACGCCGTGGTTCCCGTCGTGCGGCGCGACCGTCTGTGGGTCGGCGAACTCGCCGGTATGCCACCAGATGCCGGCCTTCAACGATCCCGGATGTGCCTCCGGCGCCGCCTTGCGCTGCCAGTGCCAGTCGAGTTCCCCGAACGCCAAGAGCCCCTGGGCGCCGGTCAGCCGGAAGTGCGTGCCGTGCTGGTTCACCGACTGGTCGCCGGCCGGATCATCGTGGCTGTCGCCGTCGAAAACCGCCGTCCGCAGGGTGAAGGCCGGAGACAGGTCGACCTTGAGCCGGGCGCCGAGGACGCCGACGGGATAGGCCGGACCGTTGTTGCGCACGGCGGCGCCGATGAATGCCGGCCACCCGAAATCGCCATGGATGAACAACGTCGAGTAGGTGCTGGTCGCGATCTCGCCGTCCACGACCTGCTGCCCGACCCGGAGCGCCGCACGGTCCGCGAAAGCATGTTGCTCGATCCAGAGGTCGTAGAGCCGGACCGTTCCATGGCCCTCGATGTTCGAGAGACCGAGGTCGTCGCCGATCCGCGCTCTAAGGCTGTCGCCATGCACCCACAGCGAACTCGCGCGGAACATCGCGCCGGGCCAGATCCCGCCGGTGAGCGGTCCGAGGTCGAGGTCGATCCCGGTCTCGAGCAGGCCCCGGTAGGTCGTCCCGCCGTGGCGTCCGCCCCGGACCACCGAGAGCGTCTCGCCGATGTGGCCGGCGCTGATGTGGACGCCCCGGCCGACGAGCCGCGAGCGCGCGCCGCCCCAGTCGCCGGTCAGATGGTCGCTCTCGCGTCCGGTCTCGACGAGCGGGTCGCGGGACGATCCCGGGTCGATCTCGACCGACGGCCCGGACGCCAGGGCCGTCGCGGCCGAGGTCGCCGCGATCGCCAGCGCGGCGACGGAGCGTCTGCGTCGTCGTGCCATGGTCTTCGCTGCGGCGGTGTCTCGGGTCGGGCCCATGGGGCAGGAGACTGTCCGGCCCGAAGTATCTCGTCAAAGAGAATGTTTTTACCCTAAAACAAAACGTGGACCCGCAACCTTCGCTTGGCGGCCGCCGGCACGGATGTTACGAAAGACGGATGCCGACCACCGCCAAGCTGCGCGCCCGCGCCGCCGCGCGCCGCTCCGAGTCCACCGAGGACCATCTGGAGCGCATCCACGACCTGGTGGAGGCGAAGGGCTACGCCCGCGTGACGGATATCGCGGAGGCGCTGGGACTGACGCGGTCGACCGTGTCGAACATGGTCCGGCGGCTGGCGGCCCGCGGGTTCGTGAACTACGAGCGCTACCGGGGGTTCACCCTCACCGCGGAAGGGCGCGCGGTCGCCCGGCACATCAAGGAGCGGCACCACACGCTGACCGATCTGCTCGGGCAGCTGGGGCTGGAGGCCGACACCATCGCGGCCGAGGTCGAGGACATCGAGCACCACCTGAACCCGGCGACCTTGGCTGCCTTCGCCTCGCTCGTGGATTTCTGGCGCGCGCGGCCGGAACAGTTGCGCGAGTTCCTCAAGTTCCACCGGCGGACGCAACGCCGTTGAACAGCGGCGGAGCTGGAGCCGTCGGTATCCTGTTCCAAGGAGTGCCCAAAAGGTTTTGACCGCCCGGAGGGAGGGCCATAAACAGGGCGCGCGCGTTGGAGTTCTCCTGATGACCGATCACAAATGAATCTGCCCATCGGGCTTCTTTTCGCCGCCGACGGCGGCATGAAGCTCACCTATGTCTGGGAGAAATCCACTCCCGAGGCCAAAGTCATCATCTTTGTCCTCGCGGTCTTCTCCATCTTCGCTTGGTCGGTGATGGCCTCCAAAGCCGTGCAGATGCGCCGGGCGAAGCGGCTGAACCACTACTTCGATTCCGAGTTCCGCGGCCAGGCCACGGTCTTCGGGATCTTCGACCGCCGCCTGCCCGTCGACGGTTGCCCTCTCTTCGCGGTGTACCAGGACGGCTGCAGCGTCCTGGACGCCCGGCTGCGCCAACCGGACGGAGCCCGCAAGGCCAACGCCTCCGTCAAGACCATGGAGCATGTGAAGCGCGCGCTGGAGGGCGCCGTTTCTCGCGAGGCCCTGAAGCTGGAGTCGGGCCTCGTGCTGCTCGCCGCCGCGGTCAGCGGCGCGCCGTTCCTCGGTCTCCTCGGCACGGTGTGGGGCGTGATGGACGCCTTCGGCGGCGTGGCGATGGCCGCCCAGGCGGGAAACCGCGCCGACCTCGGGGCGATGGCGCCCGGCGTGGCCGCGGCGCTCATCACCACGGTCGCCGGCCTGCTCGTGGCCATCCCGTCGATGTTCGGATACAACTGGATGGTCCACAATCTCCGCGTGCTCACCGTCGAGCTCGACAACTTCGCGCAGAGCCTCGCCTCCCGCATGGAGACCGAGTTCCTCAAAGACGAGGAGTGATCGCATGCCTGATCCCGTTCCAGCATCGCCCCCGCACGCCGGCAGCCCAGGGCACAGCAAGGGCGTGCTCTGCGTCAAGTGCGAGCATCTCAATCCGTCCAGCCTGGACAAGTGCGAGACGTGCGATGCCCACCTTTTCGTCGTCTGCTCGCGTTGCGGCCACCGGAACAGCCGGGTGTTCTCCCGTTGCGGAGGTTGCCGGGGCAAGCTGCACCGTTCCATCCGCGAGCGGTGGAAGGGCGGTTCGGAGGTCCAGCCGGTGAACCTGCTCTACTTCGGCCTCGGCATCATCGGCATCGCCCTCATGGCGGCTTTCTTCCTGTGGCTCGCCGATATCCGGCTGCCGCGTCTTTGGTGACCCGCCCACGCCATGCGTCGTTTCTCTTCCCGCAACCAGCTGGTGACGTTGAGCGAGATCAACGTCACCCCGCTGCTCGATCTGGCGTTCGTGCTGCTGATCATCTTCATCATCACCACGCCGCTCCTCGAGCAGAGCCTCAGCCTCAAGCTGCCCAACGGCGGCGAGGCCAAACAGACCGCCAACCCAGGCGACGTCGTGACCGTCGAGTCCACGGGGACCGGCGAGTTCCGGTTCAAGGGCCGTCGCGTCCCGAGCGAACGTGATCTGGAGCCGCTGCTCGTCGCCGCCTACCGCGCCAACCCGAAGCTCGTCGTCCGCATCCGGGTGGATCGCACCGGCCCGGCGCAGGCGATCGTGACCATCCTCGACATCTGCCGACGGAACGGGATCACGCGCTTTGATTTCGCCACCGAGCCGGCGAACCGCCGCTGATCCGCCATGGGCCGGGTACAACAACGCTGTCTGCTCGCCTCCGTGGCCTTCCACGCCGCGCTGCTGGCGTTGCTCGTGTTCGCCCCGGCGTTCACGCCCGAGAGCCCGGCGTTGCCCGTCCTCACGCTCATCCCCACCGACCTGAAGCTCACCGACGGCGACAAGATCGGCGGCGGGAACCCGGACGCCCGCCCGCCCTCCGCAGGTCCGAAGGCTGCCGTCCAAGCCGAGCCGCCGAGCCTTCCTGAGCCCAAGCCGGAACCCAAACCGGAGCCGGCCAAACCTTTGCCGAAGGCCGAACCGCAACCGCCCGAACCGAAAGCCGAGCCCAAGGCTGAGCCGAAAGTCGAGCCGAAGACCCGGAAGCCGGTCCAAGTCGCCGAAGAGCCGGTCCACCCGAAGCCGCCGGTGGCTTCCCAGGACACCGATCCTGCCCTCCGGACCAAGCCGCTCAAGAAGCCGCTCAAATTGGCCAACGACATCAAGCTCGCGGACGCCTCCAAGAAGCGTGACAAGCGCGAGAAGGAGGAGCTGGAAGCCGAGCGCAAGGCCGCGAAGGCCTCCGCCGCCGCCGCCGCGGAGGCGGCCGAGACGGCGGAACGCGAGGCCGCGACGGAACGCCGCCGTGTCCGCGCCGCGCAGGTCGCCGCGCTCAACGCCGACCGCCAACGGATGGCGGATTCCATCAGCGGCGCGGCCGCGACGGTGGGCAAGAACCTTGCCGGCAGCGCCAAGGTCGAGATGCCCGGCCCGGGCGGACAAGCCTATGCGCCCTACGGTTCGTACCTCGGCGCCTTCTACAAGGAGCGCTGGCGCAAGCCGTCCTCGATCTCGGCGCGCTCGGCCTACGTGGGCGTGGAGATCGACGTCGCGCGCGACGGCCGGGTGGTCGACATGCGGATAGAGGAAAAATCGGGCCACCGCGCGCTCGACGATTCGGTACGCGACGTGATCCAACGCTACAAGCAGCTGCGGCCCCTGCCCGACGGCACCACAGACGCCAAACGCACTTTCCGCATCAAATTCACTCTCGAAGCCGATTCCAACACATGAAGCTACCTTCCCTCCTCCAGGCGATGGCGATCTGCGCCGCCGTCCTGCCCGCGTTCGCTGCGGGATTCGACGCTGAGATCAGTGGCCAGGCCGTAAAGTCCATCCCCATCGCGGTCACCGGCTACACCGGGGAAGCAGCGCAGGTCTTGAAGTTCGACCTCGAGGTCCTCGGATTCGATGTCGTGCCGGCCGCAAAGGCCCAGTTCGAACTCAAGGCCGGTGCCGGCTCCGAGGTCCAAGGCACGTTGATCGACACCGGCAACCAGCACCCGCTCTTCGCCAGGTCCTATCCCGGCGGCAGCGTCCGCTCGCAGGCGCACACGCTGTCGGACGATGTGGTGAAGGCGGTCACGGGCAACGCCGGCATCGCGCGGACCAAGATCGCCTACAAATCCGATCTCGGCGGCGCCAAGGAGGTCTACGTGAGCGACTACGACGGTGCGAACGCCTTCCGCGCCACGGAGGACCGCTCGATCACCGCCTCCCCCGCTTGGGTGCCCGGACGCTTGGCGCTCCTCTACACGAGCTACAAAGGCGGCAAACCGGACGTCTATTCCCACGACCTCACCACCGGCGCGCGCTCCCGCGTCTTCGGGTTCAACGGACTCAACACCAGCGCGACCGTCTCGCCGGACGGCACGCGGATCGCGGTGATCCTCAGCAAAGCCGGTAGCCCGGACCTCTGGGTGTCAAAAATCGACGGGACAAACCTCCGCCAGCTGACCACGACCAAGGAGTCGGAATCCTCGCCCTGCTGGTCGCCGGATTCCAAGACGATCTGCTTCGTGTCGAACCGCGACGGCAAGGCGGCGCTCTACACCATCTCCGCCGGCGGTGGCGAGATGCGCAAGCTCTCGACCGGAGGCATCCTGAACTGCACCGAGCCCGACTGGTCGCCCGACGGGAAATGGATCGCGTTCACGCGGGCGGCGGGGGAGTTCACCTTGTACGTCGTGCCCGCGGGTGGCGGCGATGCGACCGCGATCACCGCGGGCGAGGACCCGTCCTGGGCCCGGAATTCGCGCACGATCGTGTTCACCCGTGGCCGCGACCGCGCTCGTCGACTGTCGCTGCTTGACGTACCCACGCGCCGAGTCAAAGATGTCAACCGAATTTCGGGAAGTTGCTCCCAGCCCAGTTGGGCCAGATAACCGCCCCCGAACGCAAGAATCTCTATGAATTGTCTGACCAAGCTCGGTCTCATCGCGCTGCTCGCCGTCGTGGCGATCGGTTCGGGTTGCTCCAAGAAGCCCAAGAACATCACGCCGATCCCCAACGGCTACAGCGGTTCCGCCGCGCCCGGCAGCGACCTTTCCCAAGGTGGTGCGCTCCGTGGCGGCCCGGGCAACAGCGGTCGGTTCACCCAGCCCACCGATACCGCTCCGCGCGAACTGGGCATCGACCCGAGCAAAGCGGGCGGATCCAACGAGCTGCCCAGCGGCAACTTGCGCGACGGCAAGATCGAGGACCGCGAGACCTTCAAGGGCAACACGGTCTATTTCGAGTACGACAAATCGGCCATCAAGAGCTCCGAGCTCGCCAAGATCGCCGCGGTCGCCGAGCATCTTATTTCCCGTGCCGACGCTTCGTTGGCCGTCGAGGGCCATTGCGATGAGCGCGGCACCGAGGAGTACAACCGGTCGCTCAGCGAGCGCCGCGCTCTCTCCATCCGCGAGCGCTTGGTGAACTTGGGTGTTTCCGCCGACCGGGTCACCACCGAGGCTTTCGGTGAGGACAAGCCGGCCGACCTCGGCCACGACGACTCCGCTTGGTCCAAGAACCGCCGCGGTGAGTTCATCCTCTTGGTCCCGCCCAGCCTCAAGTAGGCCCGGGGTCCACGATTCTCGGAGCCCTGCCGGGTCGGCGGGGCTTTTTCGTCCCCGGGACCGGCGCGCCGAGGATCGGGCTGAATGTTTTGCCGCTTTACCGGTCGGATCCATCGCCCTAGTTTGGCGCGTCCGCTGAATCTGCCATGAATCTCCCGTTGCTCGCCATGCTCGGTCCGACCGAGATCCTGATCATCGCCGTCGTCGTGGTTGTTCTGTTCGGGGCGCGCAAGATCCCCGATCTCATGAAGGGCGTCGGCACCGGCATCAAGGAGTTCAAGAAAGCGTCCAAAGACGACCACGAGTGACCGCCATCGCATCCATACCCGCCATGCAAACCCCTCTTCTCGCTTTTATCGGACCGACCGAGATCCTCGTCATCTCGGTCGTGGTCCTGATCCTGTTCGGTGCCAAGAAGGTCCCTGAACTGATGAAGGGTGTCGGTACCGGCATCAAAGAGTTCAAAAAAGCCTCCCGCGACGTGCAGGACGAGTTGCAGCGCGCCGTGGACGAGTCGCCGGCGCCCGCTCCGGTCCCCACTCCGAAGAAGCCGACCGAGACCGTCTCGCAGTCGGGCGATGCCCACGTCTGACCGGTCGGATCTACTGGCATGGCTGACGAGCTGGAGGTGATGTCGCCTGATTCCGCCGACGCGGAAGAGGGCGGAGGACCGGTCAAGAGCTTTCTCGATCATCTCGAGGACCTCCGCTGGACGTTCATCAAGTGCGCCGCGGCGATCCTGACCGGGATCATCATCTGTCTTAGCGCCTCCAGCTTCATCACCCATCTGCTGCTCTGGCCGCTGGACCAGGCGCGCAAGATCAAGTCGACCGCCGAGCCCCAGGTCGCCATCACGCTGGGCACGAACCTGTTGGCCAAGTTCTCTGCCAAGCAGTTCGGGCTGGCCGGCCTGTCGGTCACCAACGATTCGTTCTTCCGCGTCGCGCCCGTGACCGTGGGCACGAACACCCTCCTCGCGATCGTCCCTGATCCGGACCCGTCCGAGACGGCGACATCCGGCACGTCGATGGGCCTGGCGATCTTCGGGCCGGCGGAAGCGTTCACTGTCGTGGTCCAGATCGCCATCTACGGCGGGCTCGCGCTCAGCGCTCCGTTCTTCATCTTCTTCTTGGGGCAGTTCGTCCTTCCGGCCCTGCATGTCCACGAGAAGCGGTTCCTCTACCAGGTGTCCGGGTTCGCCACGCTCCTCTTCCTGGCCGGCATCGCATTCTGCTACTTCGTGGTGATGGTCATCACGCTCAGCACGACAGTCGCGTTCTCGAACTGGCTCGGCTTCCGTTCCGACACCTGGCGGGCGTCGGAGTACATCAGCTTCATGTGCTGGTTCCTGCTCGGCATGGGCATCAGCTTCGAGCTGCCGTTGGTGTTGCTCACCTTGGTGAAGATCGGCCTGCTCGACGCGGCGAAGCTCTCCAAGTTCCGCATGTACTGGGTCGTCGCCGGTCTGGCCATCGCCGGTTTCATCACCCCGGACGGCAACCCGTTCACGATGGTGCTGATGTTCCTGCCGCTCCACCTGCTCTACGAGATCAGCGTGCTCATCGCCTGGTGGTGGGAGCGCAAAGAGCGCAAGGCCGCGGCGATCGGGTGACCTCCGTGGACAGGAGGGCACTCCCTTCGCGGAAACTCTTCCCCGGGGGCGATCCGGGAGCCCCGGATCAGCGGCCGCGATGACGGGCGATGACGATGACCGGGATACCGTACGGAACCGACCCACGCGCGATGGAGGATGTCTGGGGTGGGGTCTCCGCCGTCGCAGAGGGTCAACCCCGTGTCCCGCAGGTTCGATCCTTGGCCCTCTTCGTCGCTGCCGGGTACGGCGGCATCGGGACCGGCGAACGGATGGCTACTGGACGGAGGATCGGCTCAGGATGACTTCCGGCTTCGCGGTCGAAGCCGACGCCAAGGCGGTCCGGCCCGTGTCTTCGGCCGTGGTGCTCGTCCACACCGAGAAGCTGCCGTGCGTCGACCTCGTGGAGGTCGGTCTGCGTCACGGTTGCTTGTAACCGAGGAGCTGGCGTTGCTTGATCATCTCGGCGACCTGGGACGGGACGGAATCTTCCCAGCCCGGCAGGCCGGTCTGGATCTTCCAGAGCACGTCGCGGCTGAGGATGTCCAGGTTGGCCTCGTTGATGTCGCGTATCCCCTGGATGTAGAGGTTCTGGGAAAGGTAGCTGTAGAGATGCTGCAGATGCGGCGCCACCCGGAGGTTCCCGGCGGTGATGATCGCGCCCGACGTGGGGTCCTTGTAGGGGTAGGTATAGAGCTTGAGTGAATTGCGGAAGAGACGTCCGAACGACTCGAGGATCCCGCCATCGAGTTCTGCGTAGTATTTTTCGTCGAAGAGTTCTTTGAGCGTGGGCACGCCCATCACCACGCCGACCGGGAGCTTGGTGTAGCGGGCCATGTATCCGGCGAGCCGGAAGAACTCGCCGTAGTTGGTGATCAGCACCGGATGGCCCAGCGTGCCGAGCAGGTCGGCCCGGTCGAGGAAGTCTCGATGGTTGATCTTGCCCTCGACGTTCAGGTTCTTGAGGGTCATCTCCATCACGACCAGCACGTCCTGGCCCGCGACGTCGGGTTCTTGGACGAACTGCGCGCGGGCGTAGCGCACCATGTCCAAGGTGACCTTGGTCGGGGGCCGGAAGCTTCCGCGTTCGATGAGGACCGGCCGTTTGTAGAGCTGCTCGGCGGGTTGGACGATCTCGCCGTCCGGCGTGAACATCGCGGCGTTCGTCAGGCCCCTCTCGACGAGCTGAAGGCTGATGAGGCGGTTGTCGACCTTCTCGAACGCCGGCCCCTCGAATTGGATCACATCGACCTCGATGCGGGCGATGGAGAGGTTGTCGATGAGGCCCAGCAGCACTTCCTCGGTGTCGCTGCCCGTGTAGAGCGCGGCGTGGACGAGGTTGACCCCGAGGATGCCGAGCGCCTCCTGCTGCTGGAGGTTCTCCCGATCCCACATGCGGACGTGCATGAGGATGTCGTTCGAGGGGCCGCCAGGTTCGGTCTGGAAGCGGATGCCCATCCAGCCGTGCGTCTCCTCGCGACGGCTGTAGCTCTTGGCCGTGACCGTGTCCGCGAAGACGAAGAACTTGGTGGTCGCCCCGCGTTGGACGGCCAACCGTTCGACGATCAGCATGTACTCCCGCTCCAGCATCGAGAGCAGGCGGGCCTTGCTCACGTACCGTTCGTTGTGGCCGTAGATCGCGTCGCTCACGACCATGTCGTAGGCGGAGATGCTCTTGGCGATCGTCCCGCTCGCGCCGCCGACCCGGAAGAACCACCGGGCGACTTCTTGTCCGGCTCCGATCTCGGCGAAGACGCCGTATTTCCCCGGGTCGAGGTTGATCTGAAGAGCCTTTTGGTGGGTGTCCAAGCGGTCGCTCATAGCGAAGGCATTCGACCACGGACCGGACGCCGGAACCAGCTTGAACAGGTGACGTTCGCGAAATGGCGGCTGGTCCGGAGCCAGCATCAAAAAAAAACCCGCGACCTCGGTCGGTCAAGACCTCGGTCGCGGGACACAAAAACCCGGGCGGCAGTCAGAGGATGACCGTCCGCCCGGGGGAATATTCAGAATCAGTTCTGTAGGACTTAGTGGGATATCCGTGCAAGATGAACAACGCCGAGCACGAAACTAGTTGGGCAGAGAAAGAATAAAACAAACTTCTGCCCGAAAACTTGGGTCCTTTCGTTTCCGAAGTGGGCGTAAACTAGCGTGGCCGGCTCAGCTGTCAACACCTGCCACCAACTAATTTTTGCTATCGTCGCTGCAAAGAACGTCTTCCAACTATCGTATACGACACCGATCCGGGGAGATTGTTCAAAGCTGGACAAAGTTTTTTCGCGGAGAGCCCTGATGGGTCGCGAAACGCGTTGCGCCGCATCGCCGAGGCCCTTACGCAAAGGGCGTGAACGATTCTGTCCGTCCGTCCTCCTGGTCCGCACGTCCTTCCAGGACGGACCGTCCGATGCGCCATCATGCGCAGCCCTTGCGTCCACCCACGCCCCCCAAGCTCCCGCCTGAGGGAAGCGAGAACTGGCCCAAGCCATGGGCCCAGATGCGGACCTTCAGCTATCAACCTTCGGTCTACCCGGCGATGCTGGGGGATGTCTCGGTGGGCGCACGACCGGGCGATCTGGTCCACGTGTTCGACAAGAACGGCCGACCGTTCGGCGCAGGCCTCATCAACATCGGCGCCCGGGTCCCTCTGCGGGTCATCCACCACGGCGACCAACCGGTCGATGAATCCATCTTCACCGTGCTGCTCCACCGCGCGATCGACCTGCGGCTCGGGGCTCTCGATCTCCCGTCCAAGACCGATGCTTTCCGGGTCATCAACTCGGACGCGGACGGCTTGAGCGGCCTCATCGTGGACCGGTTCGGCGACGTCCTGAGCGTGCAGGTGCACTGCCTCGGTATGTGGCGTCGTCTGCCGGAGCTTCTGGCCCCGCTCCACGCGCGCTTGGGCACGGTGCGCACGGTGATCGAGGTGGACCCGGGCGTGGCCGGAAACGAGCGCATCCACGTCCAGGAACACCGGTCGGATCCGGTGCGGTCGGTCAAGATCCGCGAGCACGGCATCCGGTACGAGATCGATTTCGAGGCCGGGCACAAGACCGGGTTCTTCTGCGACCAGCGGGAGAACCGCCGGCGTCTGGCCCGATGGACCAAGGACAAGCGCGTGCTCGACCTGTGCTGCTACACCGGCGGGTTCGCGCTCGCGGCCAAGGTGCTCGGCGGCGCGGCCGAGGTGACCGCCGTGGACCTCGACGAGAAGGCGATCGCTTCCGCGAAGCGCAACGCGAACCTCAACCAGGCGCGTGTGGAATGGGTCCACTGCGATGCGTATCCCTACGCCCGCCAGATGCGGAAGGACGGGAAGAAGTTCGATGTGGTCGTCCTCGATCCGCCCAAACTCATCATGGGCCGCGATGAGTTGGAGCAGCAGGAAGGCATGGAGAAATACGAGGATCTCAACAGTCTCGGCATCGTCATCACCGAACCGGGCGGGCTCCTGGTGACCTGTTCATGTTCTGGGCAGCTGAGCGCCGAGGATTTCGAGCGGATGGCGATCCGGTCGGCGCACCGTGTCGGGCGCAAGCTGCAGTTCCTCGACCGCACCGGCGCGGGCGAGGACCACCCGGTGATGTCGAACTGCCCGGAGAGCCGCTACCTCAAGGTGCTTTGGGCACGGGTGTTTTGATGACCGTTCTGGCCCGAGCCGGTTTCCATCTGCCGATGCACGCCGTTCCTTCCGACCGTGAACCCGCCGGGAGCATGGGCGGCTTGTCCGCATGTCCTTGTCCCGTGACACGTCCGACCGTCCGGGCCGCCCGCGCTTTTGTCCTGATCCCGCTGGCGCTGGTCGCGATGGGTTTTGTCCCGCTGGTGGTGCCGGCGGTCGGTGGACCCGCGGCGACCACCACCATCGCCGGCTCGGGCGGACGCGGATCCGGGGGCGACGGCGGGTCCGCCACGTTGGCGAAGCTGGACAACCCGTTCGGGGTGGTCCGCGGTCCGGACGGGGCGATCTGGTTCTGCGAGTACGATGGGCAAGTTGTCCGGCGCATCGCCGCGGACGGCACGCTCTCGACGGTCGCGGGCACGGGCCGGGCGGGCTATGCTGGTGATGGCGGGCCTGCCAAGGAAGCGATGTTCGACCAACCTCACGAGGTCCGCTTTGATCGCGAGGGGAACCTTTTCGTCGCGGACATGAAGAACCACGCCGTCCGGCGCGTGGATGCCAAGACGCAGGTCATCACCACGTTCGCCGGCACCGGGAGGCCGGGCTATTCTGGGGACGGGGGGACGGCGGCCGACGCCGCGCTGCGACAGCCGCACAGCATCCAGTTCAGTCCGGACGGCGACCTGTTCATCGCCGATATCGGCAACCACGCGGTCCGTCGCGTCGACCGCCGGACCGGACGCATCTCGACATTTGCCGGCACCGGCAAACCCGGAGCGACACCCGACGGCGCAGCGATCGCGGGCACTCCGTTGAACGGCCCGCGGTCGATCGATTTCGACGTCGCTGGAGATCTCTGGCTTGCCACGCGCGAGGGGAACCAGGTGTTCCGGTTCGATAGGGTGAAGGGCATCGTCCGGCATGTCGCCGGGACCGGGGCCAAGGGTTTCGCGGGGAACGGTGGTCCGGCCAAGGACGCCACCTTCGCCGGGCCGAAAGGGATCAGCATCGGCCTGGGCGGTGACGTCTATCTGGCGGACACCGAGAACCACGCCGTCCGGAAGATCGACGTCGCCCGAGGGACGGTCGAGCTCGTCGTCGGCGCCGGCACGAAGGGCGACGGCCCGGATGGTGACCCGCTCGGTTGCCGGCTCGCCCGACCGCACGGCGTCTTCGTCGACAAGGACGGCACGCTCTTCATCGGCGACAGCGAGAACCATCGGGTCCGCTCCGTCCGTCCGAGGTGATGACGTCCAGAGGTCGCCCGGCACCAGCGACCCCGTGTCGGCATCGCGCGGTCCAGCGCGGGCGCGGAGCAGCTCTAACCGGACGGCGCGGGTCTTCTCCGCGACCCGGCTGCTCGATCCGTTGGCGGGTTCGACGACGCTCTGCGATCGCTGGAGACCCGACGCTCCGAACCTGGAGAGCGCCAGCAACCGTACCACGGCCACGGCCACGGCGATTCCTCGGGCGCGTTCGATCGGACGCACCCAGTCGGCGATGTCGTGCCTGTGGTTGGTCTGGCTCGATCCGCCGCCGCCGAGCATCCGGCCGGTGGCCTCGTCGACCACCGCGAACATGTGGGCCCCGCCTTTGGACCGTTCATCCCGGCGTTCCTGGATGAACCGCTGCGCGCCGTCGAGGTCGTCGACCGGATCCGACCACGGCATCTCTCGTCCGCTTTCTTCGGACGATCCGCGTGCGACCTCGAGCAACGCCGGGGCGACAGACGGCGAGAACGGCCGGAGGGTTGTCCGGCCGTCGGTGAGGGTCGCCTACATCGGCCCCGGCACGGCCTCGCCGGGGGCTTACTTCGCCAACTTCTCGGCGAGGAACTTCTCCAGCTTCACCGAATCGGCGGCGAAGAGGCGGATGCCCTCGCTGAGTTTCTCGGTGGCCATCTGGTCCTCGTTGTGCAGCCAGCGGAAGGACCGCTCGTCGAGCGACACCTTCTCAATCGTGTCCGCCGCTGCCAGCGCCGGGGTCAACTTCGGTGTGACGGTCCCTTCGGTGGACTGTAGCTCCTCCAAGAGCGCCGGAGCGATGGTCAACAGGTCGCAGCCGGCGAGCTCGAGGATCTCCTCTTTGTTGCGGAAGCTGGCGCCCATGACCTCGGTCGCGTGGCCGAACTTCTTGTAGTAGCTGTAGATCTTGGCGACCGAGACCACCCCGGGATCCTCGGCCGGAAGGTACGAGGCCTTTCCGGTGGACTTCTTGTGCCAGTCGAGGATGCGTCCGACAAACGGCGAGATCAGCTGCACGCCGGCCTCGGCGCAGGCGACGGCCTGGGCGAACGAGAACAGGAGCGTGAGATTGCAACGGATGCCTTCCTTCTTCAGCTCGGCGGCGGTCTGGATGCCTTCCCAGGTCGAGGCGAGCTTGATGAGCACGCGCTCTTTGGGGATGCCGGCCGCGGCGTACATGGCGATCAGTTGCCGCGCCTTGGCCAGACTGGCAGCGGTGTCGAACGACAGGCGGGCGTCGACCTCGGTCGAGACGCGGTTCGGCACGATCTTGAGGATCTCGAGGCCGAACGCGACGGCGAGCTTGTCCATCGCGAGGCCGAGCGCGGCGGATGCATCCGACGCCTCGACTTTGGCGTCGGCGACGGCCTTGTCCACGACCGAGGCATACTCCGGCATGGTCCCGGCCTTGAGCAGGAGGCTGGGATTGGTGGTGGCGTCGCGCGGTTGGTACTTCCGGATGGAGGCAAAATCACCGGTGTCGGCGACGACGATGCTGGATTGCTTGAGCTGGGAGAGGAGATCGGCCATGGCGGGTTCGGTTGGGGTTTGGTTTCGAAGATGTGCAGGTCCGATGGTGGGGGCGCCCCGGCATCGGTTCAACCGCCGATTCTGTCACGTCGGGCCGGCCGGCCGGCCTGACGTTCTCACCCGTAAACCGTTTGACTCGCCTCGGTGCCGTCTTTAGCGTCCAAAAAAATAACTCCTATGTCAGAGCCCACTTCCCCGACCCCTCCGTCGCCCGAGACGGCCGCTGAGGCACCGAAGCCCGCGGATTCCGCCCAAAAGAAGCAGACGGTGCGCATCAGCCTGCCGCCGAAGCCCGCGGGCGGCCCGTCGATCAAGATCCCTGCGCCGGTCGCTGCTCCCACCGCTTCCGCTCAGACCGCGGTGCCGGTCGCTGCACCGGTCGCGGCCGCTCCTTCTGCCGCCGCGGCTCCCGTCGCGAAGTCGGCTCCGGCTCCCGCCGCCGCTCCCGCTCCGAGCCGTCCGACGGCTCCCCCGGCCGCGCGTCCCGCCGCCGTGAGCATGCTCGACGTCGGCCTCGCGTTCGCGACGGTCCTCGTCGGCATCGCCATC
>Ga0209443_1000029_pt1 | contig 84889 bp, 91 predicted proteins | sample LauGreBMM110DCMD_2_FD_187571 | JGI IMG/M metagenome (GOLD analysis project Ga0209443, IMG submission 187571) | Freshwater lake microbial communities from Lake Michigan, USA - Su13.BD.MM110.DCMD (SPAdes) (version 2) | ecosystem: Environmental > Aquatic > Freshwater > Lake | place: Lake Michigan... | reverse complement strand
AATTCGTTTTTTCCTGAGAAAAAAAGAAAAATAATAACATAAAATTAAAAACGGTTAAAAGAATCTTTTTTAAAAATTGGGAGCGTATTAAATCGAGCGCTGGGGTAAACCTAGTACAAACTTTTCTTATACTTGAAATACGTAACCTTTCTTCCAATCTTCAGCCTAAATTAGAGTTTAAAACTCGCGGAGGTAAAAATTTAAAAATTTCTCTTTACGAAAACCTTACACTAGATGTTAAAACATTACACGAATCAAATCAAAATATGCCTGATTCGGTTCAATATTTAGTTAAAGAAAATCAGTATGTTCCAGTAAACACGATTTTAGCTCAAACGCAAATAAACGTTAATATGTTAGGGACGGTCGCATCCATTAACGTATCAAAAGGAAATACAAAAGAAGTTTTAATCTTAAAAGAAAAAGATATCAAAAAAATTCCTTATGTAAAAACTAATAACGATAAAGCTATCGTCAAACCTGGGGCATTGATTAGAAAAGGAACATTAATAACTAAAACAATCAAATCAAACTATTCAGGTCAAGTATATGCCATTGATAATTCGCATATTTCTATACGAATTGGTCGACCGTATATGATTTCTGAAGAAACTATTCTGCATATAAAATCCGGAGCATTAGTTCAACGAGGGGATGTTTTAGCGACCTTAGTTTACGACAAATTGAAAACCGTCGATATTGTTCAAGGTTTACCAAAAGTGGAGGAAATTCTTGAAGCTCGTAAAATTCGAAATGGTTGCATATTATCCCCGTCGGAAGGTCATGCGTATTTACGTAATTCAAAAATAGAAATAACAGATTTAAAAGGAAACCAAAAAATAGTTGATATTAAACAAAAAACAAAAGTAAGGTTTTCAAATGGCACTTTTGTTTGTTTGGGGGAACCTTTAACGGATGGGGCTATTAGTCCACATGAAATGCTTGATGTTTTATTTGATTCTTATATAGAACAAATAACACCAGTTGAAGCATGCAAAAAAAGTTTTAAATATTTGCAGTTATTTTTAGTAAATGAGGTTCAACGAACGTATTTATCACAAGGTGTTCAAATTTCTAACAAGCACATTGAAATTATCGTTAAACAAATGACATCGAAAGTAAGAATTGTCGATAGTGGTGATACCGCGTTGCTTCCGGGTGAAATAATTAGCTTAAACCAAGCAGAAATAGTATCAGAAGCTTCCGCTTCTGCAAATCAGATACCGCCTCTATTTTCGCCGATATTATTGGGTTTAACTAAAGCTTCTTTAAATAGTGATAGTTTTATATCCGCGGCTAGTTTCCAAGAAACAACACGTGTATTGACTGAAGCTGCTATTGAGGGTAAAAAAGATTGGCTTAATGGCCTTAAAGAAAACGTTATTATTGGGCGTTTAATTCCAGCAGGTACTGGCTTTAATAGTTACATTAATTTGAAACAAGGAAATTGGCGAAATAATGAGTCCGATTTGATATCACTAGATAACGCAGATAAAATTAAAGAAAATGTGCTTAATTTAAGGTTTAAAAACTTATATTAAACGATTAATTAAAATTCACTTAACTTCTTATTAGGTAAAACTTTTTATTGAATTTTTAATTTAGGAAAACAACTTAAAAAAGGAGAGGATGGGATTCGAACCCACGGTACATATAAAACGTACATCAGATTAGCAATCTGAAGCATTAAACCACTCAGCCACCTCTCCTAAAATTTTATAGTTTCATCTTATCGATTATAACATCTAAGTTAAAAAGTTTCTACTACGTTTTTAAACAAAGTATAATATATCAAATTGTAATAAATTCTAGCACGCCCTGTAGGACTTGAACCCACGACATCAGGTTTTGGAAACCTACGTTCTACCAACTGAACTAAGAGCGCTAAGGTTTAGCTACGATGTAGTATATTTTATATTATATAGGTTTATAAAAATAACGTCAAATGTTTCGACGAAAGGAGTCTTATGTACTTTATACTTCTATACAGTTCTATTAGAAATAAAATTTTTTATCTTTAATTAGATATATGCAATTTATTTCATTAAATCTAGTATAATAATAGCTAAGAGATTTAAAAGGAATACTTCAGAATTTTTAGTATTTAAATTTGGAAGCACAATTATAATTATATAAATATGATTAACTGGAATACAATTGTTCAACTATTATCACTTGGCTTAGTTGTTCTTTCAGGACCTGCTGTTATTTTCCTACTTTATTTTAAGAGAGGTAACTTATAATTTTATAATTAACTTAAATTAAATTTAGAACGATAAGCTCTTGATAGGTTAGTTTACAAATCAAGATCTTATCGTATTTTATTAAAAAGTAAACATTCTCATTTATATTTATACATTTAAAGTTACGTGACAATCTAATATCTAGTAATAGGTAATCCGTTCATTTTATGTTATTATACTAATTATCAAAGATAATGATATTTTCATTACATAAGAGTAATGTTTGAACGCTTTACAGAGAAAGCAATTAAAGTTATTATGCTCGCGCAAGAAGAAGCGAGACGACTTGGGCATAATTTTGTCGGAACTGAACAAATTTTACTTGGGTTAATTGGTGAAGGTACGGGTATCGGTCCGAAAGTGCTAAAATCAATGGGAGTTAATCTAAAAGATGCTCGTGTTGAAGTAGAAAAGATTATCGGACGTGGGTCTGGATTCGTTGCTGTTGAGATTCCATTTACACCCCGTGCGAAAAGAGTTCTTGAGCTATCTTTAGAAGAAGCAAGGCAGCTTGGGCATAACTACATTGGTACTGAACATCTTTTATTAGGCTTAATTAGAGAAGGTGAAGGTGTTGCTGCTCGTGTTTTAGAAAACTTAGGTGTTGACTTAACTAAAGTAAGAAGTCAAATCATCAGATCTCTTGGAGATAATACAGAAGCTGCCGCTGGAAATACTGGTACAAGAAGTAAAACACCTACTTTAGAGGAATTTGGTACAAATCTGACTCAAAAGGCTATAGAAGGAAAATTAGATCCTGTAGTTGGAAGAGCAAAAGAAATTGAACGTGTTATTCAAATTCTAGGGCGTAGAACTAAAAATAATCCAGTTTTAATTGGTGAGCCTGGTGTTGGTAAGACAGCAATTGCCGAAGGTTTAGCTCAAAGAATTGCTAATCGTGATATTCCGGATACTTTAGAAGATAAAAGAGTTGTGGCTCTAGATATCGGCTTATTAATTGCTGGAACGAAATATCGTGGTGAATTCGAAGAGCGTTTGAAAAAAATCATGGATGAAGTAAGAACAGCAAACAATATCATTTTAGTTATTGACGAAGTACATACTTTAATTGGTGCTGGTGCCGCAGAAGGTGCTATTGATGCTGCGAATATTTTAAAACCAGCTCTTTCTCGTGGTGAACTTCAATGTATAGGAGCTACTACTTTAGAAGAGTATAGAAAACACATTGAAAAAGATGCCGCTCTTGAAAGACGTTTCCAGCCTGTAATGGTTGGAGAACCTTCAGTTGATGAAACTATCGAAATTCTATATGGTTTAAGAGATCGCTATGAAAAGCATCATAAGCTTATTATCTCAGACGAAGCTCTAGTCGCAGCGGCTAAATTTGCTGATCAATACATCGCAGATCGTTTCCTTCCGGATAAAGCAATTGATTTAATTGATGAAGCGGGATCACGAGTAAGACTTTTAAATTCACAGCTTCCTGCAGCAGCAAAAGAGTTAGATCAAGAGTTAAGAGAAGTTTTAAAAACTAAAGATGAGGCAGTTCGCGCTCAAGATTTCGAAAAAGCGGGTCAACTTCGTGAACGTGAAATGGAAATTAAAGCACAAATTAACGCAATTGCCCAAAGTAAAAAAACATCCTCGGAACCAACAAATAGTACTCCTATTGTTACAGAAGAGGATATCGCACAGATTGTTGCTGCTTGGACTAGTATCCCAGTAAATAAACTGACGAAAAGTGAATCCGAAAAGCTTCTTCAAATGGAAGAAACACTACATGGTCGTATTATTGGTCAAGATGAAGCAGTTGTAGCCGTTTCAAGAGCAATAAGACGAGCACGTGTAGGTCTTAAGAACCCTAATCGACCTATTGCAAGTTTTATTTTTTCAGGGCCAACTGGTGTCGGAAAAACTGAGCTTACAAAAGCTTTAGCAGCTTATTTCTTTGGCTCAGAAGAGGCTATGGTTCGTCTGGATATGTCCGAATACATGGAAAGACATACTGTATCAAAATTGATTGGTTCCCCTCCAGGTTATGTAGGATACAACGAAGGTGGTCAACTTACTGAGGCTGTTCGTCGTCGACCATATACTGTAGTATTGTTTGACGAAGTCGAAAAAGCCCACCCGGATGTTTTTAACCTGATGCTTCAAATTTTCGAAGATGGACGATTAACAGATTCGAAAGGTAGAATGATCGACTTTAAAAATACACTTTTAATTATGACTTCGAACATTGGTTCAAAAGTTATTGAAAAAGGTGGCGGAGGTTTAGGTTTTGAATTATCTGAAGATCAGTCAAGTTCACAATATAATCGTATTAAAACTTTAGTAAATGAAGAGTTAAAGCAATACTTTAGACCAGAGTTTTTAAACCGTTTAGATGAAATTATTGTTTTCCGACAGTTAACAAAAGAAGAAGTAGGACAAATTGCAGAAATTATGCTGAAAGAAGTATTTGACCGTATTTCTATGAAAGGTATCCAGCTAGAGGTTACTGATCGTTTTAAAACACGTCTTATTGACGAAGGTTTTAACCCAGCATATGGAGCACGTCCACTTCGTCGAGCAGTAATGCGTTTATTAGAAGATAGTTTAGCTGAGGAAGTACTTTCAGAAAAAATTAAAGCTGGCGACACTGCTGTAGTTGACATTGGTGAGGATGGTAAAGTTAAAGTGTTATTAGGCGAAAGATTTGAAGTTTTACAAGAATCTTAATATATAATATTATATCTAAACCTAACTAATAAATTGTTTGAAAAAGACTTCTAATTAATTTTTTAATTAGAAGTCTTTTTTCTAAGCTACCGCTTGTAAGCGTGCTTTCGCTTTGCGTAACTCAATCGTAGCTTCAATCTTTTCTTTCTTAGTCTCTGCTTGATCAACTAATAAAGTAACTCTTTCTAACTCCTCTTGAGCGGTAGCCTTGTTAATACTACTACCTTCTTCAGCACCATTGCATAGAATAGTGACTTTATTGTTCTCAACTTCGGCGAAACCTTCCATTAGAACAATAAAAGTCCACTTACCTGCAGTTTTTAATTTCATAACACCTATATCTAGGGCTGTAAGAAGTGGAGCGTGGTCTGTGAGAATACCAAGTTGACCAGTACTACTAGGTAAAATGATTTCTTCAGCTACTGCATCCCAAACAACTTTATCTGGTGTAATTACACGAACGTTTAAACTCATAATAGATTATCCTTTTAGTTTCTGTGCTTTAGAAATTACTTCATCCATACCACCTACAAGATAGAAAGCCTGTTCTGGTAAGTCATCATACTTTCCGTCAAGAATATCATTAAATCCAGTGATACAATCCTGTAGACCTACATATTTACCAGGAGAACCTGTGAATACTTCTGCTACAAAGAAAGGCTGTGATAAGAAACGTTCTACTTTACGAGCACGAGCAACTACTAAACGATCGTCTTCAGAAAGTTCATCAAGACCTAGAATCGCAATGATATCCTGAAGTTCTTTGTAACGTTGAAGAGTCTGTTTAACACGCTGAGCTGTATTATAGTGCTCATCGCCAACAATTTCAGGTTGAAGCATTGTTGATGTAGAGTCTAAAGGATCTACAGCTGGATAAATACCCTTAGAAGCTAGACCACGAGATAATACTGTAGTTGCATCTAAGTGCGCAAATGTTGTAGCTGGGGCTGGATCGGTTAGATCGTCAGCAGGTACATAAACAGCTTGGATTGAAGTAATTGAACCTTCTTGTGTTGACGTAATTCTTTCTTGTAGAACACCCATCTCAGTCGCCAGAGTTGGTTGATAACCTACAGCTGATGGCATACGTCCAAGTAGAGCTGATACTTCAGCACCGGCTTGCACAAATCGGAAAATGTTATCAATGAAAAGAAGAACGTCTTGCTTGTTAACATCTCTGAAATATTCAGCCATTGTTAAAGCTGTTAAACCTACACGCATTCTAGCTCCAGGAGGCTCATTCATTTGTCCATAAACAAGAGCTACTTTAGATTCCTCTAGCTTCTTCTCATTAATTACACCAGATTCCTTCATTTCACAGTAAAGATCGTTACCTTCACGTGTACGCTCACCTACACCACCGAATACTGATACACCACCGTGTGCTTTCGCGATGTTGTTAATTAGTTCCATAATAAGCACTGTTTTACCTACACCAGCACCACCGAATAAACCAATTTTACCACCACGACGATATGGAGCTAGAAGGTCTACAACCTTAATACCTGTTTCAAAAATAGATGGTTTAGTTTCTAATTCTGCGAAAGAAGGAGAATTTCTGTGGATTGGTAGAGTCGATTTAGCATCACAGCTACCAAGCTCATCTACCGGCTCACCTAAAACGTTAAAGATACGTCCTAAAGTAGCTAGACCTACCGGTACACTAATAGCGAAACCAGTATCAACTACTGATGCCCCTCTTTTAAGACCATCCGTTGAAGTCATTGAAACCGCACGAACTTTGTTGCTACCTAGAAGTTGTTGAACTTCACAAGTAACGGCTGAAGCGCCAGTTCCAACAACAAGAGCGTTATACACTCTTGGTAATTCGCCACTAGGAAATTCTATGTCTAACACAGGACCAATAATTTGCGAAATAAACCCTGTTTTTGATGCAGTATCAACCATAAATTTTTGATATTATTTGATATTTAAGTTAATTGACACAATTTCGAAACCCTAATAGGAATTGTTTAAAACAAAACATATTAGGGTTTTATTTCTACAACTATATAACAGTTTGCAGAAGGAAAAAAATAATTTTTTATCTAAATCCTACAGACGCTTGCCATACGAAAGCTAATAAAAGGAAGAGTACCGGAATAACAGGCATTACGTCAACTATAGGACGAAATGCTGTATATGGTTCAGGTAGCGCCGATAATAGTAAATTTACATCCATTTAACGTTAACCTCACAAAATATAAAAAAGCTTATACTTAATTATATAACAATTTAATAAAAGAATTTGTTACAACATGTTTAGAATATGTTATAAAATGTTAGTAAGGAAATGCATTTTTAAAGAAAAAGTGAATTTTTCTACAATACGCATTTTTATTTAGTAACTAGGATATATATCACATGATTGGAATCGTTCAAGTATTTGTATTCCTTCTTATAGTAGTGTCATTCCTGATGGTAGTTGCGGTTCCTGTAATCCTAGCTACTCCAGGTGAATGGGAGAAGTCTCAAAGTATAGTTTGGAGCGGTGCTGGACTATGGTCTGCATTGGTTGTTTTAACAGGAATTTTCAACGTGGTTCCCGCATAAATCAACGCCAACTTAAAGAAGATCTAAGACTTAAAATAAGTCTTAGATCTTCTTTAAGTTGGCGTTGATCTATTTACCTATGTCTATTTTAAAAACTAGGAATTATTTCAAACTCCCCAGGTAGGATTTGAACCTACGACAAACCGGTTAACAGCCGATCGCTCTACCCCTGAGCTACTGAGGAAAAATGTGTTAAAATCATAGACTAATATTGAAGAGTATAGTTTGTCAATATCTATCTAATATTTTTAAAAAATATCTAGCTTAAAAAAGATCCCTATTTTTAAGGGAATAATTTAAAAATTTTAAAGGTTCATAAGAGATAAAATATTTTATTTCTTATGGACCCTTTATAGACTAATCTAGCTATAGTGATGACCCTAGGCCCGAGTATGACCCAAAGAAAAATAATGATAAAAGACCTAGCGCGGCAAGTCCGCCAACAGTTGCTACCATCCAAAGTGGTACTCTTCCTATATCAGACATAATAATGATAATCTCCGTAAGTTAGAATCTTAAATACTGAGATAAGTTCTCAAATTTTTACTTATATTGGTACTAGTTAAAGAAGTAGCTAGAGAAAAGTACTGCTAAAACAAAGAATAAAAGCAGACCCCAGTATAATGAAGTACGGTTTAATTCTACCGGTTGTTTATTAGGATTTGGTGCGCTCATTTAATACTCTCCTATCGTTGAATAAATTGCATTGATGTAATTGCACCAAGGAAGAAAACCGTTGGTACAGCTAATGCATGGATAGTCAACCAACGAAATGTGAAAATAGGATATGCTACTGGTTGATTTGTATTGATCATTTAAACCTCGAACGTGTTTTCTATTTTTATAATCCTTTAGTTAAATCCTCAAGCTCTTGTTTAGCACTGAATCTATCGTTAACAAGAGGAATTTGCTGACGATCTTGTGTAAAGTACTCATTAGGTCGTGGAGTACCAAAAGCGTCATAAGCTAAACCTGTGCTAACGAAAAGGAAACCTGCAACGAACAGTGCTGGGATAGTAATACTATGAATAATCCAATAACGGATACTTGTTAAAATATCTGTAAAAGGTCTTTCTCCTGTTGAACCACCTGACACGATTCTCTCTCCTATTAAATTATTGATTAATTCGTATTGCCCTTTGATATAATCAAAAGGTGAAAAGTACTAATATCAATTTAGTCAATGTGACAATAACTAAACTATTTCAATTAGAATACTTTTTCTTACTACTTATAAAAGTTACTTGAATGAAATTATATAACGTATTTGTTATTTTTTTAACAAGAAATCAAATCTTATTTTTTCAAGCTTTTCATAAATTAATGTTAAATTTGGGCATTGTTGAGTATACTTCCAATACTTATAGAAAGGCTTTAAATTATCTTATTATTGTTTTTATTATAAAAGCGGGTAGAGAGAATCGAACTCTCATCATTAGCTTGGAAGGCTAAGGTTCTACCACTAAACTATACCCGCTTATACCTAGTAATATTATAAGCTAACATTGTGCAATATTTAAGAGTTACGAGCGTTTTTAAAATTTAATAAAATAGATGTATCATATATTATTAATAAGAATCTTAATTACCGATTGCAATTAAACCGCAAACTTTATTTAATCAAGCATCAAACTTTTCTTCTCTTAAAGATATAGTATTAACAAAGTTCTTTCCAAAATAAGCATTCTCTATTACACTTTGAGAAGTTTATAGGCGATATAGCCAAGTGGTAAGGCAGTGGATTGCAAATTCTCTATCCCCAGTTCGAATCTGGGTGTCGCCTTATTATGGGGGTGTGGTGGAATGGTAGACACACCAGACTTAAAATCTGTTGGCTATACAGTCGTGAGGGTTCAAGTCCCTCCACCCCCACTAATTCTTAAAATTTTATTGAATTATCAATGAAAAATACTGAAGTGTAAAAATTGGTTAAAAAGTGAACGTATCTTTCGCCGATACTCTTTAACCAATTTTTTATGCTAACTAAACATCATATAAAAAAATATTTAGTAAGTTAGACCTAAGCTTCTAGATGTTTCACTACCTAAATAAACACGAACACTTAAAAAGTCTGTTGGACATGCAGTTTCACAACGCTTACACCCAATACAATCTTCTGCTCTTGGAGCCGACGCAATTTGACCTGCCTTGCACCCATCCCAAGGAACCATCTCTAAGACATCACAAGGACAGGCACGTACACATTGCGTACATCCAATACAAGTATCATAAACTCTTACATTATGCGACATAAACTTAATTCTTGTTTTTGTAAACTATATTATATTTTCTACATTCCATTTTTCCTTAACCTTAATTTCAATTATATAAACATTAATTCTACTTTTTTTAATTTCTTAAGAAAAAAGTAGAATTCATAATCTTAAGATTATAAATTCGAAAACAATTGCGGACGGAGAGACTCGAACTCTCATGAGGGTTGCTCGCTAGAACCTAAATCTAGTGCGTCTACCAATTTCGCCACGTCCGCTTTTAACTACATGTAATTCTAACAAATTATGTACTAAATTACAACTATCTAAAAAAAAAAACAAAATTTAAGAATAGGTTGAATAAGAAGACAACCTACCCTTAATTATGCAAATAATATTATCCAACCGTAACCCAATCTACGTCTACGTTTTCAAGGATAATTGATGAGTTATAAATTTGTAGAATGATAACAAGGAATACTAGAAATAAAGCCATAAAAATACCCATTACTGGAGTAGTTCCCCAACCTGGTGCTACTTTACCATATTCCGAATTAAGCGGTCTTAAAATTTCTCCTAATCTCGTTCTTAATGCCATAGTTTTAACTTAAAGAGATATTTAATAGTACTATTTTAGTAATGCTACTCATAATATATATTATAAACAAACTTTTGTTTTTTAGTGCAATTTGTTAAACAACTAATTTTTAGTATGGAAACAGCAACAATATTAAGCATATTTATTTCTGGCTTACTTTTAGGTATTACTGGGTATTCAGTTTATACAGCTTTTGGACCGGCAGCAAAAGAGCTACGTGACCCTTTTGAGGAGCATGAAGATTAAGAAAAGTTTATTTGTTTACAAATAAAAATTAAAAAAATCATTTACCTAGGTAAATGATTTTTTTAACGGTTTTACAAAAAGTAAAACTACTTTTTAACGATTCTTGGTGGATCTCTAAAGAAAATCGCAAAGAAAATTACGACTAACGTTCCGATCAGCAAGAAAGAGTATACAATTGCTTCCATGGATTAATCTAGAAAATATAAAGAATAAATACAAGTTTGGGATGTTATACAATACCAGTTTTCTTAGTTGTCTTATCACCAAGCTTTTGGAATGCGCCAAATTCAACTTGCTCGATAACCTCAGTACCAATACCTGCAAAAACGTCTCTGAATAGAGTACGCCCACCATGCCATAAGTGACCGAAGAAGAAAAGTAATGCAAAATTAGCATGTCCAAATGTGTACCAACCACGAGGGCTACTTCTGAATACACCATCCGATTCTAACGTAGTTCTATCAAACTCAAAAACTTCACCTAATTGAGCTTTTCTAGCATATTTCTTAACTGTTGGTGCATCTGTAAATACTTGACCATTTAGCTTACCACCGTAGAAGTTTGTGCTTACACCTACTTGCTCAATACTATATTTAGATTCTGCACGTCTGAACGGAATATCAGCACGAACAATACCATCTTTATCGACTAGGATTACCGGGAATGTTTCAAAGAATGCAGGCATTCGACGAACTGTTAATTCACGACCTTCCTTATCTTGGAAAACAGGGTGACCTAACCATGCTTCAGCAATACCATCACCTTTGTTCATTGGGCCTGCTCGGAATAGGCCACCTTTTGCAGGGTTATTTCCGATGTAATCATAGAACGCTAGCTTGTCTGGAATTCTTGACCATGCCTGACTTAATGAAAGTCCTTCACTTAAAGAAGCTTCAACACGTCTTTCAATTTCTTGTTGGAAGTATCCACTATCCCATTGGTAACGAGTAGGACCAAACAGCTCAATTGGAGTTGCTGCATTACCGTACCACATTGTACCCGATGTAATAAATGCAGCAAAAAATACTGCAGAAATACTGCTCGATAGTACTGTTTCGATATTACCCATACGAAGTGCACGGTAAAGTCTTTGAGGTGGACGAATAGTTAAGTGGAAAACACCAGCTAGTATACCTAAAATACCAGCTGCAATATGGTGTGAAGCAATCCCACCAGGGTTGAACGGGTTGAACCCTTCAGCACCCCAAGCCGGAGCAACTGCTTGCACACGACCTGTAATACCATAAGCATCTGAAACCCAAATACCAGGTCCAAAAGTACCTGTTACGTGGAAAGCACCAAAACCAAAACAAAGTAAACTTGATAAAAATAGATGAATACCAAAGATTTTTGGTAGATCTAGCGCAGGTTCACCTGTACGTGGGTCTCTGAAAAGTTCTAAATCCCAATAAACCCAATGCCAAATAGCAGCTAAGAAACACAGTCCTGAAAGAACTATGTGAGTTAGGGCAACACCTTCAAAACTCCAAATACCTGGGTTAGAGACACTCTCACCCGTAATACTCCATCCACCCCAAGAATCTGTAACTCCTAGACGTGCCATGAAAGGCATTACGAACATTCCTTGTCTCCACATAGGGTTTAAAACCGGATCAGAAGGATCAAAAACTGCAAGTTCATATAGAGCCATTGAACCTGCCCAACCAGCAACAAGTGCTGTATGCATTAAGTGTACAGCAATTAAACGACCTGGGTCATTAAGAACTACTGTATGAACACGATACCAAGGTAGTGCCATTTATCTATTTTCCTCCTGTAGAAAAATTTTTGACTTTCTTACGAAAATTTAGAAGCGTTTTATCTCTTTATAGTCAATTGAATGACTATGGAATACAAATCTAAGCTTTATCTATATTATATAGTAGAAAATAAAAAAGTGGCTGGATTTATTTAGGTGAATTTAATAATTAGAAAGGGATATACAAAAATATGAACATTGGGTACAATTTGACTAATAAAGCGGGTGTAGCTCAGGGGTAGAGCGCAACCTTGCCAAGGTTGATGTCGCGTGTTCGATTCACGTCACCCGCTTTTGCATTAAAAAGTATAACTCCAAACTTCAATCAGAGAATATATTTAATTTAAAATGGAGTCGGTCAAAATTATACGAAAGATATATTAGATTAAAAAAAGCAATCTCTGTACTTTAAAAGTTAGTATTTACCTTTATGTTTTCTTAAAATTTATCGAATTTCTTATCAAGAATTTAAATTTGTGTAATTATTTCCTTACTATGAATAAAGGTGCTTTAAAAATAATGTTTACTATTAGTAAAATTGCTGTTCAAGGTATCGGTAATTTTATAGTTTATTTTGTTAGCAAGGATTCATTAAGTTATCTGTATACTTCACATTTTATTACCCCCAGGGGAATTCGAATCCCCGTTACCTCCGTGAAAGGGAGATGTCCTAGGCCTCTAGACGATGGGGGCTAAGGGACTTACATTACCATACTATTACAAATGGTAACCTATGTCAATAGATTTTTAATTTAATTTATAGCTTTTTAAAGATGTAACAAATTTGCTATTTAATTTTTGGAGAAGCTAAAAACATTCCTAATATTTCCTCTTTAAAAACCTTTGTTATATTTGCATGGTAACGATTAGGATCCATTATTATTGACAATGTACGTTTAATCGTAACATCTTGAATTTTTGCCCAATGTAATGTATTCAATTCTAATTCTTTTGAGATTGCAGAAACAGAAACAAAAGAAGCACCTAATCCTGATTGAACTGCAGTTTTTATTGCTTCTGTTGAATTTAACTCCATTTCAATTTTAAAATATCTACTATCTATACCATTTTGTAAGAGAATATTCTCGATACCTTTTCTAATTGTAGATTGGGTATCTAAAGCAATAAATTTTAATCGGTATAAATCTTCCTTTTGAATATATTCCAGAGAAGAAAAAGGGTGAGATATAGGTAAAATCAAAGCCAATTCATCTTCGGCATATGAAGTTATTTCTAATAAATTCTTTAACTCTTTTGGGACTTCGCCACCAATAATAGCCAAGTCTATTTGCCCGTTTGCAACACCCCACGCAATTCTTCTCGTTGAGTGTACTTGTAACTCTACCTCTATTTTAGGATAGTTATGTCGAAAAATACCAATTAAACGAGGCATTAAATATGTTCCGGTTGTTTGGCTTGCACCAATAATTAATGCTCCTGATTGTAACGTTTGTAATTCTTCGAGTGCGCGGCAGGTTTCTTCACATAGAATTAAAATACGATCACAATACTTTATAAGTAAATGCCCGTTTTCTGTTAATCGAGCTTTTTTTTTATCCCTGTAAAAAACAGGAACGTCTAATTGTTTTTCTAAATTTTGAATTTGTAAGCTTACAGCAGGTTGAGATATATATAATTTTTCGGCTGCTTTTTTAAAACTACCCTCTTGAACAATTGTTTTAAGGATCTTTAGTTGATCCAGAGTAAATGGAAGATTTGACATTAAAACTTTTAAATAAGTTTCGTTAATTTGTTAATTAAAAAAAACAAAGCTCTAAAAAAGGCTTGTATATTAATTTAAGACTATATGTGTAAAAGATGTATAATAGTATTCAAATAGAATATTTTTTATATGTAAACGAGATTTTACTTTTATGGCAGATACAAGACTTGTAGTTGTACTATTTCCAGTTTTAGCAGCAGCTTCTTGGGCTCTATTTAATATTGGCCGATTAGCATTACAACAATTAAAGAGAATGTCTTAATCCTTGTAATTGTTTTCAAAGAATATATTTAATGTGTAGAGAAATCATATTATTCAAAAATAATTGTTTTCTCTACATTTTTCTTTTCAACCCTAGTCCATATTTAACGATCATTATTTGACTTCCGTATTAAATTGCCCAATAATCGCTTTACAGGATTTCTTGAAGGTATCGAGAGGTCAAGAAAATCAACTTTTTTTCCCTCTAAGCGCCATGCAGTGTTCTCAAAGGCTAATCCCGGTAGGGAAAGTTTTTCTTCTAAAACTAAAGGTTCGCCTCTGTTAGATGCAATAATAACCTCTTCACTATCAGGAATAATTCCAATTAAAGGAATGCCCAGAATATTTTGAACATCGTCGATTGACATCATATCGTCCGTTTTTACCATTTTCGGCCTTATACGATTGATTAATAAACTAATTTTTTTAATACCCTTTGCAACAAGAATACCTATAACTTTATCTGCGTCTCGAATAGAGGGTACTTCCGGCGTAACGACAACAATGGCTTCATTAGCCGGGTGAATAGATACTTGAAAACCGTCATCTATTCCTGCTGGGCTATCGATTAAAATAAAATCAAACTTGTCCTTTAAATTATCTATTAGTTCTTGTAGTTGGTCTTTCGTTATAGGTTGTTTAGCTTGATTTGATGCTAGAGGAAAAAATGTCAATTTGGGCTGGCGCTTATCTTCTATTAGTGCTTGCTCTAATCGACATGTTCCTTTTAAAACATCTAGACCCGTGTATATAATACGATTTTCCAGACCAAGTAACAAATCTAAATTACGCAAGCCAACATCAGCGTCAATAAGTAAAGTTCTGTGGTTTAAACGAGCTAAGGCCATCCCTATATTAGACGTTGTAGTTGTTTTGCCTACACCCCCTTTACCAGAAGTGATGACTATAATACGAGTCATGATCCTAAAAAATTATAATGAAAAAGTTAGCATAGAATGATTATAGCATTTTAATGTTTATTGTTCTGTTCGTAGATTATAATTACCAATGTATTTAATTAGAGAAAAGATCTTAAAGTATGCTTAAAAAGCCCTACCTGATTGAAAACGATCCTTTAATAATCGGCAATAAAAAATTTTTATCGCGATTAATGCTCGGTACGGGAAAGTATGCTACTTTCGACGAGGCTAAAGAAAGTATTCTTTGTAGCGAATGTGAGATTTTAACTGTTGCTGTTCGGAGAGCAAAAAATTCGAGTGTAGCTGGAATAAATGGTTTGTTGGAAGGTTTAGACTGGAAAAAACTTTGGTTAATGCCAAATACGGCAGGTTCGCAAACAACTGAAGAGGCTGTTAGACTTGCATTTATAGGAAGGGAAATTCTAAAAAATTTAGAATATACGGATAATAATTTTGTAAAACTCGAAGTTATACCAGACCCAAAACATCTACTCCCAGACAGTTTAGGCACATTAACTGCTGCAGAATATTTAGTTAATCACAATTTTGATGTTTTACCTTATGTAAATGCAGACCCTATTTTAGCTAAACAATTAGAAAGCGTAGGATGTGTTACCGTTATGCCTTTGGGTTCGCCTATAGGCTCGGGCCAAGGTTTAAAGAACTTATATAATATTCAAATTATAGTTGAGAATGCTATTGTTCCAATAATAGTTGATGCAGGTATTGGTTCACCAAGTCAAGCAGCCGAAGCTATGGAGATAGGTGCTGGGGGTGTTCTTGCAAATACAGCAATAGCAAAAGCCAAATTTTCTAAAGGAATGGCCTATGCAATGAGATTAGGGGTGTTAGCCGGTCGTATCGGTTACATTTCAGGAAAAATGGAGGCTGTAAGCTATGCGCAACCAAGTTCACCTGTTTTAGGTATTTCAAAATAATGAAAAACTCAAAATATAATATATAATCATATACTATAGAATAATATTTCTCACTAACAAAAAATGGCAGCAGAAATTAAGGTTAAAAAAGAGACTAATAGACCAGTATTTCCTTTTACCGCGATTATCGGGCAAGAAGAAATGAAATTAGCTCTAATTCTAAACGTTATTGATCCAAGAATCGGTGGCGTAATGATTATGGGCGATCGTGGAACAGGTAAATCGACAACTATCAGAGCTGTAGCTGATCTATTACCAGCAATCAAAGTAGTCGAAGATGATCCATTTAATTCTTCAGTCGATGATTTCGAATTAATGAGTGAAACTGTTAAAAATGCAGTTGAAAATGGTCAAACGTTGGCAACAGAATACAAAAAGGTTCCCATGGTTGATTTACCACTAGGTGCAACTGAAGATCGTCTTTGCGGAACTATTGATATTGAAAAAGCCCTTACTGAAGGTATTAAAGCTTTTGAACCAGGCCTATTAGCAAAAGCAAACAGAGGTATACTTTATGTTGATGAAGTTAACCTATTAGATGACCACCTAGTAGATGTTCTACTGGATTCAGCTGCATCCGGGTGGAACACAGTTGAACGTGAAGGTATTTCAATTAAGCATCCTGCACGTTTTGTACTAGTTGGCTCAGGTAACCCCGAGGAAGGAGAATTAAGACCGCAGTTATTGGATAGATTTGGTATGCACGCTGAGATCCGCACTGTACGTGATCCAGAAACTCGTGTTCGTGTTGTAGAAGAAAGAAGTAATTTTGACCAAAATCCTGAGGAATGCCTTGCTGCAAATGCGGAAGCTTTACAATCATTAAGACAAAAAATTGTTGATGCACAAAATCGTTTACGTAGCGTAAATTTAGACTTTGAGCTTAGAGTTAAAATTTCTCAAGTTTGTGGAAGTTTAGATGTAGATGGTTTACGTGGCGATATCGTTACTAACCGTGCAGCGAAAGCTTATGCCGCGTATAATGGAAGAGATAATGTAACTGTTGAAGATATTGAAAACGTGATTACTTTATGCCTGAGACACAGATTAAGAAAAGATCCGCTAGAACCAATTGATTCGGGAGATAAAGTACAAACTGTTTTCGAAGAAATTTTTAAATAATAAAAAAAAACAGTAATAGGCCCAGTAGGATTCGAACCTACATTAGAGACTTAGAAGGTCTCTGTCCTAATCCCTTAGACGATGAGCCCAAACTCAGCTGGGGTGAAATTGATAAGATAATGGGCTAAAAGATAGCTTAATAAGCAATCTTTTTAGTCCATATAAAATACTATTAATTGGTAACAGTGTGTACTCCAATGGGCGGTATAGGATTTGAACCTATGACCACCTGCTTGTAAGGCAGGCGCTCTACCACTGAGCTAACCGCCCCTTATAAAACAATATTAACCCCTATTAGGGTTTTTGGCAATCGCTTTTAATAATTTTTTTTGTAACTTTCTTCGTACAAATAAAAATGGTATAATAAATATAACGACCACTATAAAAAATGAGATTTTTAAACAAGCTGTTTCTATTTAAAAATCTGTTATTATATATTTTTATGCTTTTAAAATTAGGCTAATTGTTAAAGATTAAATTAAATGGCCATAATTTTTGTAACTTATTTATATAGTAAACCTTATTTGATTCATTGTAAGGATTAAATTTTAAATCCCTTTTATAAAAACCACCCCAAAATTAAAATTACGCATTCTATTTTAAATGGTATGGTCCAAATAAATATTTTAAACTCTGCAGTCTCCGATCTTATATCGCCTGTAAAAATTGATTACTCTACTTTTCGTGCAAATTCATTAACAGCACAACCTAAGACAATTGAATTTTTTGAACTTTTATACGGCTACCCGAACAATATAAAAGTTAATTGGAAAGGAATTAATAATTTTAAGAGGGGATCTCAGGCCAAATACCCTGTCCCTTTTGCTGATCACTTAAACGAGAAAGATTTTGTTGGACCTTCTAAACTAGGATATGAAAACAAGATAACTACTTCAGATTTTTATAATAAAAAAACAACAGTTATTCAGAATGCATTACAAAATGTCCCTGTGTATACGGTTTTAAATGGTCGCGGTGAAATTGTTGTTGCTAATAGTTTTATAAAAACAAAAATTAATGGAATAAAAGTATGTGCTAAAGAAAAGTTACACGACTTTTGTGGTGATTTTGACGAAGGTAGCCAAAAAGATTACCGTTTAGGTTTTTTCTTTATGAGCCGACAAGAAGCCGAAATTTATTTAAAAGAAATAGCAAAAGCTGATACAAAGGGTTTAAAAACTCTTGGTTTATCTGTTAATTGTTTGGGCCTTGATGCTGCTTACCGTATTACACGTGAACATCATCCAAGAATTGATTTTCGTTTTGTTCCAGAACTTAATGAATTAAAAAGTCTATTGACAGAACAAATAAGAAAATCTAATTTAAATGTCGATAAAAGACAACTTCAAGGGCAATCTAGACCCAAATGGGCTAATCTGGGAGTAGAAAAAACAATTGCTTTCGGAAACTGGCTATCTCCATTTTGTAACGTTTTAGAATATTCCGAATATTACAAAGGTGTGCCGATTTATATTGCCCAATTTAAAACTAAAGCAATAAAAAATGAGGAGAATTATGTTTTTTTTGATAAAAAACAAGCATCTAGTTTTTATAAAACGTCTGATTCAAAATTAATTCGTCCATCAAGAATATTCTGTTATAATTTAGAGGATTTTATTGAGAAATGGGAAAATAGTCTTAAAGAACAGTATTATCCTCCAAGGAATACTCTTGAACATTCGACAAATTCTATTTTTAATTATAAAAACGTTGAGTTTATAGCAAATAAGGAATCTAATTATGATGTAGATCAAAATTTCCGAAATTTAGAGAGTTCTCCATTAAATTTTAAAATGAAAAGTCTTAAACAATTTTTTAGTGTCAAAAGTAGAACCTTTTTAAGCTTTTTTGATATACTTATGAACTATAATTAGATAAGAGGATTTTAATTTCTAATATACTATATCTATGGGGCTGTTCAGGATTCGACATCATAAATTTGTGGCATATTCTTTGGCTTATAAAGTCAATTCCTTAGTATAAATGCAAACAACATTTTATCTTTTAATTCTCGTTTAGCTTTTGCTTAATGTAATTCGAATTATCAACAAAATTAGGTTATTTAAAATTTTTGTTGATTAATATACTTTTATTTGCGCACTTACTCTGTTGAAGGGGAAATGTAGAGAAAATTCAACAATAGATTAACTTCTGGTTAAAAAAAAATATACCAAAAAAGTTATGATGGACGTGGGTTCAAATCCCACCAGCTCCAAATCGCATCCGTAGCCAAGTGGCCGAAGGCATCGGACTCATAATCCGCTTCTCATTGAGACAACGCTGGTTCGAATCTAGCCGGATGCAATCTTAGAAAATTCGTTTTAAATTGAATTTAAAACTTTCTAACAGTTGGAAAACTAATGCTTTAATATAGGCTTAAAGGGATTCGAACCCCCGACACGCAGAATCGGAATCTGTTGCTCTGTCCACTGAGCTATAAGCCTATTTATACATCGAATTCAAAGTCTGATAAGAATACTACTTTCAGTTAAAGTTGATCAAAAATTTTCGCTCTAACAAAAATATTTCTAACCGTTTCAGTAGGTTGTGCACCTTGCTTTAAACGTTCTACTATTCTCTGAAACTTTAAATTCGTTTCATCAGTCATTGGGTTATAAAAGCCTAACTCTTCAATAGAACGACCATCTCTTTTAACTCGGCTATCCATTGCAACAATTCTATAGCATGGTTGACCTTTACGGCCATATTTTTTTAATCGAAGTTTAATCATTAAATGTTTATAAGTTAATTATATAAAAAGATTAAACAGTTAGTTTTACTCTACCTCTTTTTCGTCTAGTATTAATTACACGACGTCCTGTCTTTGATGCCATTCGGCTTCGAAAACCAGAAGTGCGAACCTTTTTAAGCCGAGTTCCATGAAGTGTCCGTTGTGTCATAAATCAATTTTTAAAAAGTAAGTGAAATTTTTTCTTACCAGCTAGACTTAGTTAGTCCTGGAATCATGCCGTCATGAGCCATTTCTCTTAACACATGACGTGATAGGCCAAAATCGCGGTAAAATCCACGGCTTCTACCTGTTGCCCAGCATCTATTTCTATGACGCGTTGGCGACGCATTCTTTGGTAAGTTTTCTAGTTTTTTGCTAAGTTCAATTTTTTCGCTGTATGATGTCGTTGTACGTAAATTTTGTTTAATTGATTCTCGCTTTTTTGAATATTTCACAATTAATCGACTGCGTTTTTCTTCGCGCTGAATCATGCTCTGTTTGGCCATTAAATATACAAACTGTTAAAATTATTAAGGAATATTAATAAAATATTCGTTTTAAAGTAAAAAAAAAATTTCTCATTTAAATTTACTCGAAGATTTAATATTAGTCAAAAAAAAACTTATTTTAAGGGTGCCTATTTTCACTTTCTGGAAAAAATATTTTTTAAATATTAAAAATTATTTATTGATCAACAAAATGAAGTTAATAAGCGAAATACGTGTTTATTGTAAGTTTTTGGCGCAACCTAGTTGAATGGTATAGAATCAGTAATTAAATAAAAGTCTTATTTTAACCATTTGAAAAGTAATAATAAAATTACCAAAATTTAAAATTTTCAGCCATGAGCCAAAAAAATGATAACTTTATTGACAAAACGTTCACTGTACTGGCGGACATTTTACTTAAGGTACTTCCCGCCTCAAAGGATGAAAAACAAGCTTTTTCTTATTACCGTTATGGAATGTCTGCGCAATCAAGTGGAGACTATGCAGAGGCTTTAGAAAATTATTATGAAGCACTAAAATTAGAGGAAGATCCCTATGATAGGAGCTATATATTGTATAATATTGGTTTAATTTACAGTAATAACGGAGATTATAAAAAGTCACTTGAATATTACGGTCAAGCATTAGATTTAAATTCTAAAATGCCACAAGCGCTAAATAATATAGCCGTAATTTACCATTATCAAGGTACAAAGGCTTCAGAAAAGAAAGAATTTGAGCTTGCTCAGAACATGTTTGATAAAGCCGCGGATTACTGGAAAAAAGCTATTCGTTTGGCTCCTAATAATTACATAGAAGCCCAAAACTGGCTTAAGATAACTGGCAAGTTTAACGAAAATGAGAATTTTTAGTGATTGAATCTCTTTGAAATATTTCCAATAATGGTACTATAATCATTTTATGAATCGAGAAGATAAGTACTTAATTTGAGTTTGTTTTTTCTTATGATGTAGCATTTTTGTTATCCATAAAACAGGCACAAGTTTACTTTTAACTAAAATTTCAATAAAGATATTATACATGACTATCGCAATCGGGCAAAAGCAAGATCGTGGCGTATTCGATCTTATCGATGACTGGCTAAAGCGTGATCGTTTCGTTTTCGTTGGCTGGTCTGGCTTACTATTATTCCCTTGTGCTTTCCTTGCAGTTGGTGGTTGGCTAACTGGTATCACTTTTGTTACTTCATGGTACACTCACGGTTTAGCAAGTTCATTCCTAGAAGGATGTAACTTCCTAACAGCAGCAGTATCTACTCCTGCTAACAGTATGGGGCACTCTCTATTACTCCTTTGGGGTCCTGAAGCTCAAGGTGACATTACTCGTTGGTTCCAAATTGGTGGTCTTTGGGCATTCATCGCTTTACACGGTTCATTCGGTGTAATTGGTTTCTGTCTAAGACAATTTGAAATTGCACGTCTTGTAGGTATTCGTCCTTACAACGCGATTGCATTCTCAGGTCCAATTGCAGTTTTCGTAACTGTATTTTTAGTTTACCCTCTTGGTCAAGCTAGTTGGTTCTTTGCACCAAGTTTTGGTGTTGCAGCAATTTTCCGTTTCCTTCTTTTCCTACAAGGTTTCCACAACTGGACTCTTAACCCATTCCACATGATGGGTGTTGCAGGTATCCTTGGTGGCGCATTACTTTGTGCTATTCACGGAGCTACAGTTGAGAACACTCTATTTGAAGATGGTGATGCAGCGAACACATTCCGTGCGTTCACTCCTACACAATCAGAGGAGACTTACTCAATGGTAACAGCTAACAGATTCTGGTCACAGATTTTCGGTGTTGCTTTCTCTAACAAGCGTTGGTTACACTTCTTCATGCTATTCGTTCCAGTTACTGGAATGTGGACAAGTTCTATTGGTATTGTCGGTCTAGCGCTAAACCTACGTTCTTACGATTTCGTATCGCAAGAGCTTAGAGCTGCTGAAGATCCAGAATTCGAAACATTCTACACTAAGAACAACCTTCTAAACGAAGGTATTCGTGCTTGGATGGCTGCCCAAGATCAACCTCATGAAAACTTTATCTTCCCTGAGGAGGTTTTACCACGTGGAAACGCCCTTTAACACTGTAATTGCAGGTCGCGATATCGAATCTACTGGATTCGCTTGGTGGTCTGGTAACGCACGTCTTATTAATGTATCTGGAAAACTACTTGGTGCTCACATTGCGCACGCAGGTCTTATGGTTTTCTGGTGTGGTGCTATGACACTTTTTGAAGTAGCTCACTATATTCCTGAGAAGCCTCTTTATGAGCAAGGATGTATTTTAATCCCTCACCTTACAACTCTTGGTTGGGGTGTTGGACCTGGTGGTGAAGTAACGGACGTTTACCCATTCTTCGTAGTGGGTGTACTACACCTTATTTCTTCTGCAGTACTTGGTTTTGGTGGTGTTTACCACTCTCTTATCGGCCCTGATACTTTAGAAGAGTCATACCCATTCTTTGGTTACGATTGGCGTGATAAGAACAAAATGACAACTATTTTAGGTATTCACCTAATCCTTCTTGGTATTGGTTGTTTCCTACTAGTAGCTAAAGCGTGTTTTGTTGGTGGCCTTTACGATACATGGGCTCCAGGTGGTGGAGACGTCCGTATCGTATCTGCTCCAACTCTTAACCCTCTTATTATTTTTGGTTACGTACTTAAATCCCCATTTGGTGGCGATGGTTGGGTAATCAGTGTTAACAACTTAGAAGACCTTGTAGGTGGACACATCTGGTTAGGTTTCCTTTGTATTGTTGGTGGTGTTTGGCACATTTTAACTAAGCCTTTTGCTTGGGTAAGACGTACTTTTGTATGGTCTGGTGAAGCATACCTATCTTACAGTCTAGCAGCTCTATCTCTGATGGGTCTAACAGCAGCTGTTTTTGTTTGGTATAATAACACAGCATACCCAAGTGAGTTCTTTGGTCCTACAGGTCCAGAAGCTTCACAGTCTCAAGCCTTTACTTTCCTAGTCCGTGACCAACGTTTAGGTGCTAACGTAGCATCAGCTCAAGGTCCTACTGGTCTAGGTAAATACCTGATGAGATCTCCTTCTGGAGAGATTATCTTTGGTGGTGAAACAATGCGTTTCTGGGATATGAGAGCACCATGGGTAGAGCCTCTTCGAGGTCCTAATGGCCTGGATTTAAACAAGATTCGTAATGATATTCAGCCATGGCAAGAGCGTCGTGCAGCAGAGTACATGACACACGCTCCATTAGGTGCGCTAAACTCGGTTGGTGGTGTAGCAACTGAAATTAACTCAGTAAACTACGTATCTCCAAGATCTTGGTTATGCTGTTCACACTTCTTCTTAGGTTTCTTCCTTTGGGTAGGTCACCTATGGCACGCAGGTCGTGCGAGAGCAGCGGCAGCAGGTTTCGAGAAAGGTATTAACCGTGAAAACGAGCCGGTACTATCAATGCGTCCTCTAGACTAATATTAGTTTAGTTTTCCATCTGATTTTAAAAGAAAACAGGTTATCTAAAATAGATAACCTGTTTTCTTCTTTTATAATATCGATGGAGAGTTTATTATCAAAGGCTCAATTGCCATTAAGTCTATTGACAAATTTATAGGCAAGATCTACGAATCTGTACTTGCTATAAGTACAGATTAGAGTTATAGGATCAGCTGGAAATATTTAATCTAGAAAGGCACAGGAACTGCTTTATTTTATTTAACGGAGAAGGTGGGATTCGAACCCACGGAAGCTTGCACTTCATCTGATTTCAAATCAGACGCAATCGACCACTCTGCCACCTCTCCTGAATTTAATAATACTAGAGTATAACTTTATTTGTCAATAGACTTAATGGCAATTGAGCCTTTGATAATAAACTCTCCAAGTAACCTTTTGAATCAGAGTTCTTGTAATTCCTAAATAATATCACCTGGGCAAGAAGGGATTCGAACCCCTGACACTGTGGTTCGTAGCCACATGCTCTAGTCCACTGAGCTACAAGCCCTTGTACATAGTTAAATATATCAAATACTCTATAAAACGTCAAACAAAATATTTTTCAACTTTCCAAACAAAATCATTTATTGTTAAATAGGATATTAACCTAAGATCTTCTTTTTATTCTAAATCAAAAGATAATTATTATACTGGGGTGGTAGGGATCGAACCTACGAATAGCGGAGTCAAAGTCCGTTGCCTTACCACTTGGCTACACCCCAATCTTACTACTATAAGTAAAAAGATAATATATTTTTTTGTATCCTGTCAAGTTAGTGTTATGTTATTTAAATTTACGTAATGCCCAGACATCCCTAATCTGAGTTGTTTATAATTCTGTTTAAGTGGTTTATCATTAATTGAATCGTACTCTAAATTACAACGATGTTTAAGCAAAATTTGCACATATCTTTGTTAAATATATATATGTGCAAATTTTATTTTTTGAACAAGAATGAAGAATTTTACATTCCTGCTTTTACTTCACGGATGGCCTTCTTTAAAACTTCTTCATTTTCAGGAGAAAGTTTCTGTGATGATTTAACATCGCTAATGAATGCAGGAACCGATGAACGTAAGTAAGATCTAAGCTTAGCGATAAAAGGCTTAACAGTCTCTACAGGGATATCGTCAAGGAAACCATTTACACCTGCGTAAATAAGAGCAACTTGCTCTTCTACAGGGATAGGAGAGTTCTGTTTCTGTTTTAGCATTTCTCTTAAACGCTTACCACGAGCAAGCTCGTTTTGCGTAGCTTGATCTAGATCAGACGCGAATTGAGAGAATGCCTCTAATTCAGCAAATTGCGCAAGTTCTAGCTTTAATTTACCAGCTACTTGCTTCATTGCTTTAATTTGTGCTGCTGATCCGACACGTGATACTGAAATACCAACGTTAATAGCAGGACGAATACCTGCGTTGAACAGATCACCTGAAAGGAAAATCTGACCATCTGTAATAGAAATTACGTTCGTAGGGATGTACGCTGATACGTCACCTGCTTGTGTTTCAATAATAGGAAGTGCAGTCATACTTCCACCACCTAAAGTATCACTTAACTTTGCAGCGCGCTCTAATAAACGTGAGTGAAGATAGAATACGTCACCAGGATAAGCTTCACGTCCAGGCGGACGTCTTAGGAGAAGTGACATTTGACGATAAGCTGAAGCTTGCTTTGTTAAATCGTCATAAATCGCTAGTGTAGCTTTACCGTTGTACATAAAGTACTCCGCAAGAGCTGCACCCGTGTAAGGTGCGATATATTGAAGAGTAGCAGGATCATCAGCATTTGCTGCAACAACAATAGTATAAGATAAAGCACCTTTTTCTTCTAATGATGTAACTACGGCAGCAACAGATGAAGCCTTTTGACCAATTGCAACGTAAACACAGATAACATCTTCAGATTTTTGGTTAATGATCGTATCGATCGCAACTGAAGTTTTACCAGTTTGACGGTCACCAATGATAAGCTCTCGCTGACCACGACCAATTGGAATCATTGCATCAATCGCAGTAATACCAGTTTGTACCGGCTCACAAACTGACTTACGTGTAATGATACCAGGAGCCATTGACTCTACAAGTCGACTTTCAGTTGAAGCGATATCACCTTTACCATCAATAGGTCTAGCTAAAGCATCAACTACACGACCTAGGAAACCTGGACCTACTGGTACTTGTGCAATTTTACCTGTTGAACGTACAGTACTTCCCTCGAGAATGTCTAACCCGTTACCCAGTAATACGGCGCCAACGTTATCATTTTCTAGGTTTAGGGCAATACCAATAGTTTTATCTTCGAACTCTAAAAGTTCTCCAGACATAACTTGTTCTAAACCGTACACACGTGCAATACCATCTCCAACTTGAAGAACAGTACCTACGTTATCGATTTTAAGTTCTTGATCGTAACTTTCAATTTGTTGACGAATAATGTTACTAATTTCGTCAGGTCTAATGTTGATCATATTTCCGTCTATTTTACCTTTTTATTAAAGAGTTTTTAGCTTCATTAAAGTAATAGCGACTAAGCGCCTAAAAGAGTACTTATTTGTTTAAGTTGGCCACGTATGCTTGTATCAATCATCTTAGAACCAATCTCAACAGTAAAACCACCAATTAATTGAGGGTCTACTTTCAGGGCAAGCTTAATTTGCTCAGCCCCAGTAATCTTTTTCAGCCTTTCAGCTAAGTTTTTTTGTTGTTGCACAGATAATTGCACTGAAGACGTTACTTTAGCTATTTCAATGGATTCTTCTTTGTAGGAAAGCTCTAAAAACTTTTGAGCAATTCCTTCAAGAAGCGCTATACGGCTACGAGTTACAAGTAATAACAAGAACTTTAAAGTCGTTGCACTAATTTGTTCACCAATAATATCTTTAACAACATTCTTTTTCGCTTCACGAGTAATTAGGGGGTTCCCTAAAAACTTTTTTAGATCACTTGAGTTTGCTAAAAATTGGGAAACGATATTCATATCGTTAGTAGTTTCTTTTAACGTACCGGTTGATTTAGCCAAATCTAAAAGGGCTTCAGCATATGGTACCGCAACTTTACTTACTACAGTTGACATATTTTAATCCCCTAATTTAGAAATGTTACTATCAATAATTTGCTGTTGCAAACTTGAAGTTAGCTTGCCTTCCAACTGTAAGGTAACGCGTTTAAGAGCCAAAGCAACTACATAATCCGCAATTTGCTTACGCACTTTTGCCTCAATTGTAACGATTTGGGACTTCGCTGATGATGTTAAACGCTCAATTTCTGCCTTTCCATCAGTTAAAATCGTACTTTTAACTTGTTTTGCTGTTGCTTCTGCGTCTGTTTTAATAGATACAATTACAATTTGCGCCTGTTCTAATTGCTTCTGACTTTCTGTAAGTCTTGCAACAGCTTCTTGTAATCGTTCCTCCGATTCCTGAATCGCTCCCAGAATTTTCTGTTGACGTTCAGAAAGGCTCGCAGATAATGCATTGCTTCCAAGATAAAAGATACCACCGACTAAAATTGTGAGGTTTACAATATTAGTTTCAAAGATATCTAGATTTAACTCGATGGAATCATGATGAGAAATTAGACCAGAAAAACTGTTTAAAGTCTGATTCAATAAATCCATTATTTATTTAGGGAATTTTTTTTACAAAGTCTAAAGAACAACTTTTCCTAATAATTTTTCCTTGATTAGGGCACTTAACTCATCAATTTGCGTTTCTAGTTTTTGTAGAGCAACTGATTTCTGTGCTTCAAGTTCCTTGTTTGTCTGTTCAACTAGTTTTGTAGCGTCTTTTCTTGCTTGATTGATTTCAAGAGCTACGATGTCTTTTGCCTCTTTTTCAGCTAAAGCAATTACAGATTGAGCACTCTTACGGGCTTCTTTTAATTGCTCCTCATAAGCTTTATACAATGCATCAGCCTTTACTAACTTTTCAGAAGCTTGGGCTAGATTATTACTTATAAATGTTTCACGCTCTTCTAAAACTTTTGCTACAGGTTTGTAGAAAATAAAAGTTAGCGCAACAGTAAGTAAAATGAATTGTAAAGCCATCAGAGGCAATGTAGCATTGAAATCGAAGAGACCACCAGCCCCTTCACTCATAGCCACCATACGCGCCAAAGGCATAGAAAATATATTCATTTTAATTTGCTATAGAATAAACTCGGTCAAAAATATAGTTATTCGGAGAAATGCATTTAAAAATAGCGCTTAGCTTTTTAGGCTAAGCGCTTAAATATATTAGCCAACGAATGGGTTAGCGAATAGTAGACAAAGTGCAACTACTAGACCGTAGATAGTTAGTGATTCCATGAATGCTAGAGATAGAAGAAGAGTACCACGAATTTTACCTTCTGCTTCTGGTTGACGAGCTAGACCTTCAACAGCTTGTGCTGCGGCAGTACCTTGACCAATACCAGGACCGATAGCGGCTAAACCGATAGCTAAACCTGCAGCGATTACTGAAGCACCTGAAATAATAGGATTCATAATTGTCTTTTAAATAAGAATAATTAATTAAAGAATTGTTGAAAATTTATTCAATCGATTCACCAATGTAGGCAGCCGATAAAGTAGCAAATACTAGAGCTTGTACTGAACTAGCAAATAGACCTAAAACCATCACTGGAAGAGGAATAAGCAGTGGCACTAGTAAACATAATACAGAAACAACAATTTCATCCGCTAGAATGTTACCGAATAAACGGAAACTAAGCGAAAGAGGCTTTGTGAAGTCTTCTAATACGTTGATGGGAAGGAAAATTGGAGTTGGGCGAATATACTTCGCGAAAAAGCCAATCCCTTTTGCCTTAAAACCTGCATAGAAATAACTTAAAGAAGTCAGTAACGATAACGCTACGGTAGTATTAATATCATTTGTTGGAGCTGCAAGCTCACCTTCTGGTAATTCAATTAGTTTCCAAGGAACTAATGCGCCTAACCAGTTAGCAACGAATATAAATAGGAAAAGAGTCCCTATATAAGGAACCCAAGGACGATACTCATATTCGCCTATTTGATCTTGAGCAATGCCTGCGACATACTCATAAACCGATTCAACGAAGTTTTGTAATCCTTTAGGAACTTGCTCAAGTTTTAAAGTACCTAGAACAGCAACAGTTAAGATTATGGCTATAACAAGCCATGTAATTAACAATACTTGCCCGTGTACAGTTAAACCAGCAATGTTCCAATATAAATGTGTGCCTACTTCGACAGCAGCTAACGAAAAAAACATAAACAGATTTATAACTCTACGTGAGTAGTGCAAATTTTTCTTATTGCTTGTTCTTTATTATACCTATTTTATTTTATAGGGTGTCATTATATGTTAAGAATTTTTGTAACCTTTTATATGTTTTAAACAAAATTCAAAATTTAAAACTATTGATCAATGAGGGTTTTTAGTAAACTTTATTTGATGTTTTTATCTAGTAGTGGAATTAATTATCATTTGTATAAAGCATTAAAAATGCCAAGTTTAGCGAATATAAAAGGAACTGTTAAATTAAAGCTACAGATTATGTATAAAATGTAGCTTTAACTTAATTTTGTAATAAAGAAATTTTATGCTGCCGATTGCTTTCCAACAATTATCGCGTCTGCTAATGTAGAGATTATTAGCTTAATAGAACGAATTGCATCATCATTTGCGGGAATTGGAATATCTACGACATTAGGATCACAATTTGTGTCTAAAATCGAAATAATAGGAATTTCTAACTTTCGACATTCTGCAATCGCTGTGCTTTCACGCTTAGGGTCAACCACAATAACCAAATCGGGAAGTTGCGTCATTTCGCGAAGTCCTCCTAGGTTTTGTTTAAGCTTATCGTGTTTTCTACGTAGAATAGCTGCCTCTTTTTTTGGTAAGTTATCTATTTCACCACTCTCCTCTTGTTTATCAAGCTCTTTCATATAAGAAACTCGAGCCTGAACAGTAGACCAATTTGTTAGCATTCCCCCAAGCCATCTATTATTTACATAGTATGCACCACATTTTTGTGCTTCCTCTGCTATAATAGCTGCTGCCTGACGTTTTGTACCTATAAACAAAAAAGTCTTTTTTTCTTGGGCTGCTTTACGAGCATAGTTATATGCGTGTGTTAAAAGTCGAGCAGTTTGAACTAAATCTATTACGTGTATCCCATTTTGTTCTGCATATATGTAAGGGAACATTTTTGGGTTCCATCGGCTAGCCTGATGTCCAAAATGAACACCCGCATCTAATAGTTCTCCTAATGTGATTACTTTTGTCATCTTATATCTTTTGCTAAGTAACTTTATTTTATACGTAAATAAGTTTTTAAATCTTTCGTGAGTAAAACTCGATAACGAAGAGTTCGTTAAGTTTTAATGCTACCCATTCACGATCAACAATGCTTAACACTTTTGCACTTAGATTTTTTTTGTCAAAATCTAAATGTTGAGGAATATTAGACAAAGCTGGTGACTCTAAAAATGTTTCAACTAATTTTTTCGAATTTGGAGTATCTTTAACGCTAATAACATCTCCAGGCTGACATTGATAACTTGCTATTGATACGCAAGAATTGTTGACCAGGATATGCTTATGTCCTATAATTTGACGTGCTGCGGCTATTGTAGGTGACATTCCTAAACGAAAAATAAGATTGTCTAATCTCATTTCAAGAAGTTGAAGAAGAATTGTACCACTTGCTCCTTTAATTTGTTTAGCTTGCTTAATATAATTGATTAATTTTTTTTCACTCAAACCGTAGTTAAAGCGAAGTTTTTGCTTTTCTTCTAAACGAATTGCATATTGCGTCAATTTTTTTGATACGCCACCATGCTGTCCAGGTCTTTTAGTTGATTTACCCTTTTTACTTGTAAATCCGGGAAGATCACCTAATCTACGGGTTACTCGAAGTTTTGCTCCAGTATAACGAGCCATAATAAACTATATCTTCATTAAATTTAAATAAAGTGATTAGAATATAATGTTACTACAATTTTAATTTAAATCCTATAACTGAATTTAAATTACCCAAAAGTGATGAAAAGTAATAATCACGAAACAAAATATCTGAAATTGGTAAAGTTTTACAATATCAATTTTTCGTAAATGAGTTTTTAAGAAAATGGGCATGCATTTTAATGGCTATAAATTTTAGAAATGCCATTTAGGGAAGAATCTAATAAATATAGAGGGCAATTAAAAATTAAAAAGAGATGGTATAATATTAGAAAAGTGGCAATATTACAACACTGAAAATCCAAAAAAAAAGGAAAAATTTAAATGGATATTTTAAGCTTAGGTTGGTCATCCCTTATGGTTATGTTTAGCTTTTCTTTAGCTTTAGTTGTTTGGGGTCGAAACGGTTTCTAAAAAAATCGCATAATTCTAGAAAAGCAAAACTAAATAATTAAATAATAGACTATAAATGGAAAAAGAAATCTTTACTATAGCTGGTATTATGTGGGCCCTAGTGCTAACAGGTTTAGGTGTCGGTTTTGGTCTACTTAAAATTCAAGGAGAATAAATTTTTCTGAAATTTAAAAGTTAACCCAAAAATTCCTATGCTAGAAAATGTTTGGTTCTTAATAGTTTTTACAATTGTAGCAGTTATTTTGTCTACAGATCCCAAAACTTCAATCGTAGGTGGTCAAAACGTTTCTTCAGCTGGACTATTTACAAGTGCAAGTGATGGCAAAAAATTCTTTCGAACGATAACTTGGGGTCTGATAGCAGCGTTTTATATCCTAACGTTATTAATTAGCTATTACGGATAAAAAAAAAACGAGATGAATAAATTCATCTCGTTTTTTTTTTATTTAATTTAAGCAAAGAAACCAATATTAGCAAGAAGTAGGTATGCTACGATAGCACCTCCAAAAGCACCAATAGTAAAACCGCTTGTAAACTTTCTCCAACCTTTTGAAGATTCTAACCCCTCTTTATTTCCGCCGTCTTGAAAAGAAGCAAGACCATAAGAAGTTAAGCCTAATGTTAAAATTAATACTAAGCCAAAGTCAGAAAGAAGACCTGCAAGAAGAGCATTTTCTGAATTACGAAGTGGTCCTAAGATATAAAAGGGTCCAATTAGAAAATAGCCATGTGCCATTCCAATTTCTAAGCCTCTTAGTAGAGGCGATAAGCCTCTTCTGTATATAGGTAAATTACCTAAGTATAGTTTTGTCGCTGTCGACGTTGTTACAACCGTAGAAAGATTTCCTACGAATGGATCGTTATTGTATGGTTTAACGAATTCGCTCATGTACCAAACTTTCTAAATAAGCTAATAAGTATATATAATCAGATTATATATTGAATTAAACAAAAAATGGCAATACTAACAAATTCAATAGAAGTAAAAAAAGGAATATTCAGTATTAATGGGGAATATTACGAGTATAAAGACCCTCTAAACGTAAAAGATCTACTTTCGTATCTTGGGTTTAACACAAAAATTATTGTCATTGATTACAACGGAAATGTTTTGCAAAGAGAATCTTGGACAAAAACTTTTATTAAATCTATGGATAAAATTGAGATATTAACTATCGCTGGAGGTGGTTAGCAATTTGGATATCCGCAAGCCAAAGCTATTATAAAATAGTTTAGGCAAAGAACTATTAGGGACATTAATTATCCCCAAACTAATACTTTTAAACTTAATCATCTTCTATATTCGGGATGACAGGATTTGAACCTGCGACACCCTGCTCCCAAGGCAGATGCGCTACCAAACTGCGCTACATCCCGTTTTGTTACAAATAATATTGTAACTTAGACATTAAATATAATCAATCGTTTAAATTTTTTATTTTTATATAAATTTTTCTTATTAAAAATTAAGCATAAGAATTATTAGTTATCTGTCTACCTTTTTAAGAACTTTAGGGATCTCGTTATTATTAAGCTTGTCTTGTTTAAAATCATTTCTCGTTAGCATAAATGATTAAGAAGATTTTAAGAAGAATAAAAACTTTTTATCTAAAAAAGATTTCTATCCATAAAACGGATAGAAATCTTTTTTATAAAATATTAACTGAACTTACCTGTCGTCGAAGCAATTACAAATGGTGCATATGTGAAAATATAACCAACTGTAAAATGAACTAAACCAACTAAACGAGCTTGCACAATTGATAATGCCACTGGCTTATCTCTCCAACGAACTAAGTTAGCAATTGGAGTACGCTCATGAGCCCAAACTAATGTTTCAATAAGTTCTTGCCAATAACCACGCCAAGAGATTAAGAACATGAAGCCTGTTGCCCAAATTAAGTGGCCAAATAAGAACATCCATGCCCAAACTGCTTGTGCGTTCATACCAAAAGGGTTATAACCATTAATTAATGGAGATGAGTTTAACCAAAGGTAATCGCGTAACCAACCCATGATATAAGTTGAAGATTCATTGAATGCTGCTGCATTACCACCCCAAATAGTCATATGTTTCCAGTGCCAATAGAATGTTACCCAACCTATAGTGTTAAGCATCCAGAACATAGCTAAGTAGAAAGCATCCCAAGCCGAGATATCACAAGTACCACCTCGTCCAGGACCATCACAAGGGAAACTGTAACCAAAATCTTTTTTATCTGGCATAAGTTTTGAACCACGAGCATCTAAAGCTCCTTTAACAAGGATTAGAGTTGTTGTGTGTAAAGCTAAAGCAATAGCATGGTGTACTAAGAAATCACCAGGACCAATAGTTAAAAACAGAGAGTTTTTACCACTGTTGATCGCTTCAATCCAGCCAGGAAGCCAAATTTTACTACTTGCTACACTTGCTGCACTCGTTGAAGATGAAAGTAAAACGTCGAAACCATATACTGCTTTACCTGAAGCAGCCTGAATAAATTGTGCGAATACAGGCTCGAATAAAATTTGCTTTTCTGGTTGACCAAACGCAACACAAACGTCATTGTGAACGTATAGTCCTAAAGTATGGAAACCTAGGAATAACGAAACCCAACTTAAGTGCGAAATAATAGCTTCTTTATGCTGAAGCATTCGAGCAAGCACGTTATCTTTGTTAACTTCCGGATCATAGTCACGAACAAAGAAAATTGCACCGTGTGCAAAAGCACCTACCATCAGGAACCCTGCAATATATTGGTGGTGAGTATAAAGAGCTGCTTGCGTTACGTAATCTTTTGCCATGAAAGCATAAGAAGGTAATGCATACATATGCTGAGCAACTAGAGAAGTAGCTACACCTAAAGAGGCTAGAGCAAGTCCTAGTTGCATATGTAAACTATCAGTAATTGTTTCAAACAGTCCACGGTGACCAGCACCTAAACGACCTCTAGGAGGAACATGCGCATCTAAAATTTCCTTCATGCTATGTCCAATACCCCAGTTAGTACGGTACATGTGACCAGCAAAAATAAATACGATTGCGATTGCTAAGTGGTGATGAGCAATATCAGTTAACCACATAGACTGAGTTTGTGGATGGAAACCACCAAGGAAGGTTAAAATTGCAGTACCTGCCCCTTCACTTGTTCCAAAGATGTGCTTCGCTGTATCAGGATTTTCTGCATAAACTCCCCAGTTACCCGAAAAGAATGGTGTTAAACCTTCTGGGTGAGGTAATGTTGATGTAAAGTTATCCCAACGGATATGCTGTCCTCTTGATTCTGGAATAGCAACGTGAATTAAGTGACCAGACCAAGCTAATGAACTAAAACCAAAAAGACCGGATAAGTGGTGATTTAGTCTTGATTCGTTGTTTTTAAACCAAGCTAAACCTGGTCTAAATTTTGGTTGTAAATGTAACCAACCTGCGAATAAAAGTGCTGTTGATAGACATAGAAGACCTAAAGCACCGAAATAAAGGTCGCTGTTAGTTCTCATACCTACTGTATACCACCAGTGATATACACCTGAAGTAGCAATGTTTACAGGGTAAGAAACCCCACCTCGAGTAAATGCCTTAATAGCCGATTGGCCAAAATGAGGATCCCAAATAGCGTGTGCTATTGGCTTCACCTTTAAAGGGTTTAAAACCCATTGTTGAAAGTTACCTTGCCAAGCAACATGAAACAGATTACCTGATGTCCATAAGAAAATGATCGCCAGGTGACCGAAATGTGATGCAAATATCTTTTGATATAAGCTTTCTTCAGTCATACCGTCATGACTTTCAAGATCGTGAGCCGTCGCTACACCATACCAAATTCTTCTGGTTGCGGGATCTTGAGCAAGTGCTTGACTAAACTTAGGAAATTTAGTAGCCATTTTTTTTATTGTCTTTTTATATTAATTTAACCTACAGATATAATTCTTGCTAAGAAAAAAGACCATGTTGTTCCAATACCACCTAAAAGGTAGTGAGCTAAACCAACAGCTCGCCCTTGCGTAATACTTAACGCACGTGGTTGAATCGCTGGAGCTAATTTAAGCTTATTGTGAGCCCAAACAACAGATTCGATAAGTTCTTGCCAATATCCACGACCACTGAATAAGAACATTAAACTAAATGCCCAAATAAAGTGTGCACCAAGGAAAATTAAACCGTAAGCAGAAATTGCTGAGCCATAAGATTGAATAACTTGCGAAGCCTGCGACCATAAGAAATCACGAAGCCAACCATTAATCGTAAGAGCACTATTGGCGAAGTTACCACCTGTAATATGGGAAATTTTACCTGCGCTAGAAATTGTACCCCAAACATCTGATTGCATTTTCCAGCTAAAGTGGAAAATTGTAACCGAAATACAGTTGTACATCCAGAATAGACCTAAGAAAACATGATCCCAAGCAGAAACTTGACAAGTACCACCTCGTCCAGGACCATCACAAGGGAATCGGAAACCTAGATTGGCCTTGTCTGGAATTAATCTTGAACTACGAGCAAATAATGTACCCTTAAGAAGAATTAAAACAGTAACGTGAATAGTAAAAGCGTGAATATGGTGAACCATAAAGTCAGCCGTACCTAATCCAATAGGCATCATCGCAATTTTCCCATTTACTGCAATTACATCTCCACCAAAAGCATAACTAGAAGTAGCTAAAGCATTTGGAGCAGTGTTGCCAGGAGCTAGCGTATGAATCGACTGGATCCACTTAGCGAAAATCGGCTGAAGTTGGATAGCCTTATCTGAGAACATATCCTGTGGTCTTCCTAACGCACGCATAGTATCGTTATGAATATAAAGACCAAAACTATGTGTACCTAAGAAGATACAAACCCAGTTTAAATGAGAAATAATAGCTTCTCTATGTCTTAAAACACGATCTAAAAGATTATTGTAAGATTGAACTGGACTGTAATCACGAACCATAAAAATAGACGCATGAGCACCAGCACCACAAACACAGAAACCACCAATCCACATATGGTGAGTAAATAGTGATAATTGAGTAGGGTAATCAACACCAATGTAAGGATACGGAGGCATTGCATACATGTGATGAGCAACAATAATACTTAGTGATCCCATCATAGCTAAGTTTATAGCTAACTGAGCATGCCAAGATGTAGTTAAAATCTCATATAAACCTTTATGACCTTCACCAGTCAGTGGACCTTTATGTGCTTCTAGGATTTCTTTCATACTATGCCCGATACCCCAGTTAGTGCGGTACATGTGGCCAGCAAAAATAAATAAAACAGCAAGCGCTAGGTGATGATGAGCTGTGTCACTTAGCCATAAGCTACCAGTAATTGGATTTAAACCACCTTTAAATGTTAGGAAATCTGAATACTCACTCCAGTTTAAAGTAAAGAAAGGAACTAATCCTTTACCAAAACTAGGGTAAAGTTGACTCATTAACTCTTGGTTGAATAAAAGCTCATGAGGCAGTGGAATTTCTTGTGGCGCTACGCCAGCATCTAAAAGCTTGTTAATAGGTAAACTGATGTGAATTTGGTGACCAGACCAAGATAAACAACCTAAGCCTAATAAACCTGCCAAATGATGGTTCATCATTGATTCAACGTTTTGAAACCATTCTAACTTTGGAGCTGCCTTGTGGTAATGGAACCAACCGGCAAAAACCATTAAAGCAGACATTAGCATGCCGCCAATAGCGGTCCAGTAAAGTTCTGTTTCATTAGTAATACCTGATGCTCTCCAAAGCTGAAAGAATCCTGATGTAATCTGAACACCAGAAAAACCGCCACCTACGTCACCGTTTAAAATTTCTTGACCAACTACTGGCCAAACAACTTGTGCACTAGGTTTAATTGTAGTTGGACTACTTAACCATGCAGAGTAGTTTGAGAAACGTGCACCATGGAAGTACATACCACTAACCCATAGAAAGATAAGTGATAATTGACCAAAATGTGCACTAAAAATTTTTCTAGAAATATCTTCTAGGGAATTTGTTTGGCTATCAAAATCATGCGCATCAGCATGTAGGTTCCAAATCCAAGTTGTTGTCTTTGGACCCTTAGCTAAAGTACGAGAAAAATGTCCTGGTTGAGCCCACTTCTCGAAAGAAGTTTCAACTGGATTTTTATCTACAATAACCCTAACTTTTTTAGCCTCTAATTCTTTAGAGCTAACTTTCATTTTTACTCTCCTTTTCTGAGACTTACAAATATGAAACCCTTAAATCGTTTTACCCTTTCGAGTTAAAACTAAAATACAAAAAACTAACAAACAGATAACTCAGTCTAGAACGATTATAAAGCCTTCTAAATATAGATTTTACTCCAATTAAACGAATTTAATAAGTTTTTAATTAAAAAATTAAAAAAAAAACATTGTCATAGACTTTATAGTTAAATAAAAAAGGTATAGGAAGATTAAAAGACCACAAAAAATTGTGGTCTTTAATAAAATGGTAACAAACAGTAAGTTCCTATTTTAGAAGAAACCTAAAGTTAAAGCTTGACTAATTGGCATAGTTGCACCGATACCTAACCAAAAGGCTGTAAAAGTACCAAAAATAAAAACTAGAGAAGCTATCGGTCTTCTGAAAGGGTTTTGGAATTTGTTAACGTTCTCAATAAAAGGAACAGTAATTAATCCAAGAGGAACAGCAGCCATCGAACCTACACCAAGTAGCTTATTCGGAATTACACGAAGTAAGTTAAATGTTGGGAAGAAGTACCATTCAGGTAAAATTTCAAGAGGCGTTGCAAATGGATCCGCAGGCTCACCAAGCGGAGTAGGCTCTAGAACGCCTAAACCAATACAACAAGCAATTGTACCAAGGATACAAACAGGGAAAATATAAAGCAGATCATTTGGCCAAGCAGGTTCACCATAGTAGTTATGACCCATACCTTTTGCTAATTTTGCTCTTAATTTTGGATCCGTTAAATCCGGCTTTTTTAAAATAGACATAGTTTTACTTCAGGAATTAGATTGTTTTTGTTGAAATTGTTACAAATTGGGAAAGCTTTCCGTTAAAGAGGGCCAGAAATACCTTGCTTACGAATCATAACGAAATGGGTAAGCATTAAAACAGCAGCAACAACAGGTAATACAAATGTGTGTGCACTATAGAATCTTGTTAATGTACCTTGCCCTACGCTTACACCACCACGTAACAACTTCACAACTAAATCACCAACAACAGGAATCGCATCTGGCACACCAGTTACAATTTTACAAGCCCAATATCCTACTTGGTCCCAAGGAAGCGAGTAACCTGTAACACCAAATGATACAGTTACTGAAGCTAAAAGAACACCAGTTACCCATGTAAGCTCTCTCGGCTTTTTGAAGCCACCTGTTAAATAAACACGGCAGACATGAAGGATCATGTTTAATACCATCATACTAGCCGACCATCTGTGTACTGAACGGATTAACCATCCAAAGTTTACCTCTGTCATTAAATATTCTACTGAAGCAAACGCTTCTGTAACCGTTGGTCGGTAGTAGAAAGTCATTGCGAAACCAGTAGCCACTTGAACAATAAAACAAGTTAATGTGATACCGCCTAAACAGTAAAAGATGTTTACGTGAGGTGGTACATACTTACTTGTAATATCGTCTGCAATTGCTTGGATTTCAAGACGCTCTTGGAACCAGTCGTATACGTTACTCATATTTTTTTAGAATCTAATTTTTAAATACACATTTAGGCAACTTCATAAATTTTAGGATTGTACAAAAAACTTGCTGAACTTGGTATGAATAATATATAACCTTTACGAATCAAATGATTAAGTGTAAAAACTAGTTGTTTAAAATTAAAAGTTTTCTAACTACTCGATATCTTTTAACTTACTTTTTAGAAACTTAGACATTGTGTTATCTTCCCAAAAGGCCCCCCTTTTAGTATTTTCACCGCTGTAACCTTTCACTATCGAGTTCGAAATGGGTCGATGTGGATCCATTACGCTATAAAACGTCTAAGTTAAAAATTGGAAACTTTATAATTTGTATTTTCAAAAAGTCAAGCCTTCGGTCTATTAGTATATCTCAGCTAAATACATTACTGCACTTACACTTGATACCTATCAAACGGCTCGTCTAGCCGTGACCTTAACCATTCTATTGATGGTAAGAGTACTCATCTTGAGGTTGGCTTCCCACTTAGATGCTTTCAGCGGTTATCACAACCGTACATGGCTACCCAGCGTCTACCGTTGGCACGATAACTGGCACACCAGAGGTACGTCTCTTTCGGTCCTCTCGTACTAAAAAGAGATCCTCTCAATACTCTAACGCCTACACCGGATATGGACCGAACTGTCTCACGACGTTCTGAACCCAGCTCACGTGCCGCTTTCATGGGCGAACAGCCCAACCCTTGGGACGTACTACCGCCCCAGGATGCGACGAGCCGACATCGAGGTGCCAAACCTCCCCGTCGATATGGACTCTTGGGGGAGATCAGCCTGTTATCCCTAGAGTAACTTTTATCCGTTGAGCGACGGCCCTTCCACTCGGAACCGTCGGATCACTAAGGCCGACTTTCGTCTTTGTTCGACTTGTAAGTCTCACAATCAAGCTTCCTTATGCCTTTACACTCTTCGACTGATTTCCAACCAGTCTGAGGAAACCTTTGCACGCCTCCGTTACCTTTTAGGAGGCGACCGCCCCAGTCAAACTGTCCACCTGAAACTGTCCCCTAACCGGATAACGGTATAGGGTTAGAATCCTAGCATTGTTAGAGTGGTATCTCACCAATGGCTCAGAATTTCCCGCAAGAAAATCTTCAACGCCTCCCACCTATCCTGCGCAAACAAAGCCCGGAGCCAATATCAAGTTACAGTAAAGCTTCATAGGGTCTTTTTGTCCAGGTGCAGGTAGTCCGCATCTTCACAGACAAGTCTATTTCGCCGAGTCTCTCTCCGAGACAGTACGCAGATCGTTACACCTTTCGTGCGGGTCGGAACTTACCCGACAAGGAATTTCGCTACCTTAGGACCGTTATAGTTACGGCCGCCGTTCACCGGGGCTTCGGTCGCGAGCTTCGTGTAAAACTAACAAGCTTCCTTAACCTTCCGGCACTGGGCAGGTGTCAGCCCCCATATATCGTCTTACGACTTTGCGGAGACCTGTGTTTTTGGTAAACAGTCGCCAGCGTCTGGTTCTTGCAACCCAATAAAGGGTACCTCTTCTCCCGAAGTTACGAGGCCATTTTGCCGAGTTCCTTAGAGAGAGTTATCTCGCGCCCCTTAGTATACTCTACTTACCCACCTGTGTCGGTTTCGGGTACAGGTATTTATTGTTTATGGTAGTTAGGGCTTTTCTTGGAAGTATGACATCAGCTGGTTCAGTGCCTTAGCACCTTCCTACTCGTATCTCAGCTCAGACTGTTTTCGCCAATCCTCAGCACCTCGAATACTTAAGCCGATAACCAAAATTCGGTCAACCTAGCCTTCTCCGTCCCCCTTTACCAACAATAAACAGTACAGGAATTTTAACCTGTTATCCATCGACTACGCTTTTCAGCCTGATCTTAGGACCTGACTCACCCTCCGCGGACGAACCTTCCGGAGGAACCCTTAGGTTTTCGGGGCATTGGATTCTCACCAATGTTTTCGCTACTCAAGCTAACATTCTCACTTCTACTTCGTCCACGCCCACTTCCGTTAACGCTTCACACTAATGTAGAACGCTCCCCTACCGATGTTTATACATCTTACAGCTTCGGCAAGTTACTTAGTCCCAGTCATTTTCGGCGCAGGACCACTCGAACAGTGAGCTATTACGCACTCTTTAAAGGATTGCTGCTTCTGGGCAAACCTCCTGATTGTCTCTGCAATCCCACCTCCTTTGCCACTTAGTAACTATTTAGGGGCCTTAGCTAGTAATCTGGGCTGTTTCCCTCTTGACATTGAAGCTTATCCCCCAATGTCTCACTGGTTAACTAAACGTCTTAGTATTCAGAGTTTGCCTTGATTTGGTACCGCTCTCGCAGCCCGCACCAAAACAGTAGCTTTACCCCTAAGAAGAAACATTAACCGCTGCGCCTCAACGCATTTCGGGGAGATCCAGCTAGCTCCTGATTCGATTGGAATTTCACCCCTAACCACAACTCATCCGCTGATTTTTCAACATCAGTCGGTTGGTACCTCCACTTAGTGTTACCTAAGCTTCACACTGGCCATGGTTAGATCATCAGGGTTCGGGTCTATAAATTATGACTAAAAGCCCTTATCAGGCTCGCTTTCACTATGGCTCCGACATTCTCTTGTCTTAACCTTGCCACAACCTACAAGTCGCCAGCTCATTCTTCAACAGGCACGACGTCGAGCGTTAAGTCGCTCTTCGACTGCTTGTAAACTTACGATTTCATGTTCTATTTCACTCCCCTCCCGGGGTTCTTTTCACCTTTCCCTCGCGGTACTGGTTCACTATCGGTTATTCAGTAATATTTAGTCTTACGAGGTGGTCCTCGTGGATTCAAAAGGGGTTTCACGTGTCCCTTCCTACTTGGGATACAACTTCAAAAATTAATGCTTTCGATTACGGGGCTTTCACCCACTATGGCACAGCATTCCAGCTGTTTCATCTAACACGTCTATTTGAATAACGTTGTCCCACAACCCTCTATAATAGAGTTTAGACTAATCCCTTTTCGCTCGCCGCTACTAAGAGAATCGCTTTTGCTTTCTTTTCCTCTAGTTACTAAGATGTTTCAATTCACTAGGTTCGCTCTTTCCTCTTTATGTATTCAAGAGGAAGTTCTATTGAAGTTTCCTTATTCGGGTATTTTCGGATCAAAACTTGCTTCCAGTTCCCCGAAACGTATCGTCGGTAGCCACGCCCTTCATCGCTTCTGAACACCAAGGTATCCGTCGTAAGCTCTTATTCGCTTGACTTTTTCTATTTCAAAAATTTCAACTTTCTCTTACTCTCTAAGATTTTTTAGTTTTGGGCCATCCAGGATTCGAACCTGGGACCTCACCCTTATCAGGGGTGCGCTCTAACCAACTGAGCTAATAGCCCAAATACAGATTAAATTTTCGTGTATACAAACTGATAATTAGCGTCATACATTTGATGACTTACAATCCCTAAAAGGAGGTGATCCAGCCGCACCTTCCAGTACGGCTACCTTGTTACGACTTCACCCCAGTCACTAGCCCTACCTTAGACGTCGTTCTCCTCGCGGTTAAACTAACGGTTTCGGGTATGACCAGCTCCCATGGTGTGACGGGCGGTGTGTACAAGGCCCGGGAACGGATTCACCGCTGTATAGCTGACCAGCGATTACTAGCGATTCCAACTTCATGCAGGCGAGTTGCAGCCTACAATCTGAACTTAGGCTAAGTTTACGAGATTAGCTGACTTTTACAAGCTCGCAACTCTTTGTCTTAACCATTGTAGCACGTGTGTAGCCCAGGACATAAGGGGCATGCTGACTTGACGTCATCCTCACCTTCCTCCGGTTTGTCACCGGCAGTCTTTCTAGAGAACCCAACGAATTGGTAACTAAAAATAAGGGTTGCGCTCGTTGCGGGACTTAACCCAACATCTCACGACACGAGCTGACGACAGCCATGCACCACCTGTATCTACATTCCCGAAGGCACTTTTCTCTTTCAAGAAAATTCGTAGTATGTCAAGCCCTGGTAAGGTTCTTCGCGTTGCATCGAATTAAACCACATGCTCCACCGCTTGTGCGGGCCCCCGTCAATTCCTTTGAGTTTCACCCTTGCGAGCGTACTCCCCAGGCGGGATACTTAACGCGTTAGCTACGATACTGTACATAATGCACAACATCTAGTATCCATCGTTTACGGCTAGGACTACAGGGGTATCTAATCCCTTTTGCTACCCTAGCTTTCGCCTCTGAGTGTCAGTAATGGTCCAGTAGAGCGCTTTCGCCACCGGTGTTCTTTCTAATATCTACGCATTTCACCGCTACACTAGAAATTCCCTCTACCCCTGCCATACTCTAGTCTACTAGTTTCCATTGCTTTTCTAGGGTTAAGCCCTAGGCTTTAACAACGGACTTAATAAACAACCTACAGGCGCTTTACGCCCAATCATTCCGGATAACGCTTGCATCCCCCGTATTACCGCGGCTGCTGGCACGGAGTTAGCCGATGCTTATTCCTCAAGTACCGTCAGAACTTCTTTCTTGAGAAAAGAGGTTTACAGACCAAAATCCTTCATCCCTCACGCGGTATTGCTCCGTCAGGCTTTCGCCCATTGCGGAAAATTCCTCACTGCTGCCTCCCGGAGGAGTCTGGGCCGTGTCTCAGTCCCAGTGTGGCTGGTCGTTCTCTCAAACCAGCTACTGATCGTGGCCTTGGTGAGCCATTACCTCACCAACAAGCTAATCAGGCGTGAGCTCATCCTTAGGCAGCTTAAGCTATTTCATCTCTCGACATATGAAGATTTAGCAACCGTTTCCAGCAGTTATTCTTCTCCTAAGGGCAGATTCTCACGTATTACTCACCCGTTCGCCACTAAAGTTAAAAACTTTCGTTCGACTTGCATGTGTTAAGCATACCGCCAGCGTTCATCCTGAGCCAGGATCAAACTCTCCATGGTATTCGTGCATTACATTCGTTAGTAATTAAACTTTTAATCTGTAAAGAATAATAGCAGTAATCAAAGTTTTATGTCAAGTATTTTAATTTTTAATTAAATTATTATATTTCTATAAATAAGCAAATCAGATCTGTCTTATAATTACATTTAAATAAGTTAGCATCTTTATTTCACCTTTGGTAATATTGGTGTGCACGTACATTAATTAATTATACTTGGCTAATGTTCACACTAAAAATTTTAGTTTACACTGTTGTAATTTTCTTTATTTCACTTTTCACTTTTGGTTTTCTTTCAAACGACCCTTCTAGAAACCCTAACAGAAAGGACTTAGAGTAATTTAAAAAATAAAGAACCTTCTCATTTTAGATGAGAAGGTTCTTTATTATGGTTTATAAGTTTTTAATAGCTTCTTTGTACTTGGATTCGAGCTGCTTCTGATATAACTGGAATACGCGGATATCTACCAAACATTATTAGTACAGACGAATAAGTAATTAAAACTAAGACACCTAAATAGAGAAAATTTGCTAATAATATTCCTATTGTGCTTTCTCGAATCATTGGTGGACAGTATATTCCTAAGACTTGACCGATACAAGAACAAATAATGTAGAGTAGAATTGCTTGAATTACGTTAAATCGAACAAATTTACTTAACGGAAGCGATCCTTTTGAACAAATAAAAAATATTCCTATCATTAATGCAAAAGATAAATAAGCATTATTTTGATAAACCGTTACTAAATTTAAAATAAAATTTCGGTAAAAGTATTGTAAAGGTAAACTTTCCGCACTTAAAAAAACTTTAGCGCCAAAATAAGAGGATATTTCCACGAACGGGAATATATAAGAGATTATTCCAAGACTTCGTTCGCATATTACTATAAGTGTTTCCTTCAGTTTCATTGAATTCAATTCAAATTTTTGTAAGTTATAGTATCAACCATTTATTTTAATCGAGTCTTTAATCTGACAGATTTACCTGTTCTATCACGAAGGTAATATAGTTTTGCACGTCTTACTTTTGCTTTAGATAATACTTGAATCTCTTTAATCCAAGGTGAATTTACTACAAATATCTTTTCAATTCCTCCACCTTGAAAAACCTTTCGTACTGTAATTGTTGCATCTACCTGAGTGAGATTTAAGTGTTTTGAGATAGTTATGCCTTCGTAAACTTGTGTACGCTCTTTTTCTTTTTTTTCACCTTCGGCAAGTTCTTTAGGTAATTCTAAATAAATGGTTACACGAACAGTATCCCCAACTTCCACTTTCGGCAATGCTGTATTCTTGTAAAATTTATCTAAATCTAAGTTTAAATTTCCGGATATTTTCATTATCTTTACTATACTTTTTTTTGCCGCACATTAATACTTATTAATATTAATTAACATAGATTTTGTTTCATGTAAATAAAGTATTAAAAGTACTTAAATGTATTTAGAAGCATTTACTACATTTCCAGATTCTGCCCATTCTTGTAAAATTTTCAATTCTTTACTCTTTGTTCTAGAAAGTGGTATTAAATTTTGAATAGATGTGAGAATATCTTCAGTCTGAAATTCTCGTTTTTCACTAAAACCTATTCTCATAGATTCAATTACAACTTGCTCAATCTCTGCTCCAGAAAAATCAGCGCTGAGCTCACTTAGCAAAGATACTTGGAAATTGTTTTTTTTATTTGGTCTAAATTTTGTTAAATGAACATTATATATCGCTTCTCGCTCTTCCTTGTTTGGCAAGCCAAGGAAAAAAACTTCATCGAAACGTCCTTTTCTTATTATTTCTGGAGGAATATATTCTATATTATTTGCTGTAGAGACAACAAAAACAGGTGACGTTTTTTCAGATAACCAAGTAATAAAAGTAGCAAGTACACGACTAGTTGTACCACTGTCTCCACTACCTTGCGATCCAGCAAAAGCCTTGTCTATTTCATCTACCCATAAAACACAAGGCGATAAGGCTTCTGCAATTTGAATCATTTTACGAACTCGCGATTCAGATTGACCAACTAAAGAAGCAAATAATCTTCCAAAATCTAAACGCAACAAGGGTAAATTCCATTCTTGTGCGATTATTTTTGCTGCTATAGATTTACCTGTCCCTTGAGCACCCACTAGTAATAGTCCTTTTGGATAAGGAAGCCCATAATCTAATGCTCCTTGCGAGAAAGCTTCGGAACGAAGTCTTATCCAATCTTTGAAATTGTCTAGACCACCTAAATCGGACAATTTTTTATCTGTAGTACAAAATTCTAGTAGTTGCGTTTGCTGTATAATTTGTCTCTTTTCCTCAAGAATTAAAATTGAGCTAGACAAATTAATTTCTCCGTATTGTGCAATTACCTTTGATAATACACGACGTATGCGCTCAAGAGATAAACCTTGGCAAGCGGTAGCAAGATTATGAATAACTTCTGAGGCAACATCCTGTTGTAATGAAGTCATTAATCTATTTAATTCTTCATATATCTCATTATAAGAAGGTAAGGGAAAATCTATTACTGTTATATGCTCTCGTAACGTATCAGGAATATTTACTTCAGACGAAACAATAATAATATTTTTGGGTTGTGTTTTTAGTGTTCTACTTAAATTTTTAAGCTTTCTTGTTACTGATAGATCCTTTAGAAAATTATCATAATCCTTTAAAACAAAAATTGAAGCTGTTTCCGCTGTTAATTTATCAATTAAATCTAATGCTTCCAATGGATTTTTTGTGGCAAATCCTACATCATTCGGATTACCTTGATAACCTTCCACAAAGTCCCATGAATAATAGGTTCGTGAGACATATTTTTTTATACAATAACGAATAATATATTCCACTCGTTCTTCTTCATACGTCGAAATGTATATTATTGGATAACGGGCTTTTAAGAGTAAAACAAAATCATTTAAAAAACTCATCTTCAGTTATATTTATGCTTTCGGTTCTTATAATTAAAGGCAGATTGTTGTTAAAGCAAATAAAAGTTTTAACCTACAGAGCCTTCCAGTTTAAGGCTTAGTAAACGATCTGCTTCTGAAGCAAATTCTAATGGTAATTCGTTAAAAACTTCTTTACAAAAACCATTGACCATTATAGATACGGCTTCTTCTGCTCCAATTCCTCTTTGTAACATATAAAACAATTGTTCTTCGGCTATTCGAGATGTTGAGGCTTCATGTTCTATTTTTGTATAACTGTTTTGAACTTCAATGTAAGGAAAAGTATTGGCACTGCAATTTTTTCCTATTAAAAGGGAATCACATTGCGAATAATTTTTTGTATTGAATGCTTTTGGTCCAATTTTTACAAGTCCACGATAACTATTTTGAGAACATCCAGCAGATATACCCTTTGAGATAATGCGACTTTTCGTATTTGGTGCTAGGTGTATCATTTTTGTACCCGTGTCTGCTTGTTGACAATTACTTGTTAATGCAACCGAATAAAATTCACCAACTGACGAGTCTGCTGCTAAAATACAGCTAGGGTATTTCCATGTAATAGAAGATCCAGTTTCAACTTGTGTCCAAGATATTCGGCTATTTTTTCCGGCACATAGTCCTCTTTTTGTTACGAAATTGTATACTCCACCTTTACCATTTACATCTCCCGCATACCAGTTTTGAACTGTTGAATATTTTATAGTCGCGTCTTCTAAAGCAACCAACTCAACAACTGCTGCATGAAGCTGATTACTGCTGAATTGAGGAGCAGTACACCCTTCTAAATAATTTACAGAACTTCTTTCTTCGGCAATGATCAAAGTTCGTTCAAATTGACCTGCTTCTTCATTATTTATACGGAAATACGTTGATAGCTCTAACGGGCACTTAACATCTTTTGGTATATAACAAAATGAACCATCACTGAATGTAGCAGAATTTAAAGCAGCGAAAAAATTATCTCCTATAGGTACAACACTACCCATAAATTTTTTTATTAAATGAGGAAATTTTTCAACTGCATCACTAATAGAACAGAAAATTACTCCTGATTTTTGAAGCTGTTTCTTAAATGTAGTCCCAATCGACACACTATCAAAAACCGCGTCTACAGCAACGTTAGCCAATAATTTTTGTTCGTTTAGAGATACACCCAACTTTTCAAAAGCTTTTAATAATTCAGGGTCTGCATCATTTAAACTTCCTAGCTTTTTTTTCGTTTTAGGTATTGAATAGTATTGAATATCTTGATAATTAATCTCAGGTATACTTAAATAGGCCCATTCCGGGTTTTTCATCTTTTGCCAAGTAAAAAATGCCTTTTCTCTAAAGTTTTTCAGAAAAATTGGTTCATTTTTTTTATTGCTTATTTGATTGACAATGTCTAGGTTTATCCCTTTTGGAAACAGTTCCGTTTCAATATCGGTTTTAAAACCATATTTATAAGGTGTTGATATAATTTCATCCAAAACAGCTTCTTCCGAGTTATAGGGGGTTTTTTCAGCCATTTTAATATTATCCTTATTTAAACTGTGTTTTATTTGCAATAGTCGATCTTTTTATTGGTATTTTCTTTATTTTTAGATCCTAAATTAGACAATATTTGCAGCGCTAGATAAAAAATCGATTAAAAAGTTTAAAAGTAGAAAGCCCAGAATAGGTGAAAGGTCTATACCAAAAATAGCTGGAATTAAGCCACGAAAAACGCGCAAATAAGGATCCGTCATTTTACCCAGAGAAGCAAAAGGTTGGGTGTAGGTATTAAAATTTGGAAACCAAGTGATGTAAATTCGAATAGTAAGTAATACAAGGTAAAACTTTAAAAACCCTGCTAAGCCACCAAAAAAAGTAAGTATTAATACACTCATTAACTGTATTTGTATAGTTTTAAATAAACTGTGATCTTATTAAATTTTAGTATAAATTAGTATGAACGAAAATAAACAACTTTAAGCTTTATACTATCACAAAAATTGATTTCCTATTGTAAACTCTTGGACTCTAAAAATCAAAAGAGCTAGTGAAGAGACTTGAACTCATAACCGACTGATTACAAATCAGTTGCTCTACCAATTGAGCTACACCAGCTGGAACATAAATTTTATTATACTAAATTTTTGGAAGTTGTAAATCCTCCTTAGAATATATTTTTATTTAATAGGCAATAAGACGCTAATAAGAGAATATAATCGGAAGTTTAAAATTATTCTTTAGGCAGCTTACAATTTACAAAGACTTCCTTTTTACCTTTTTTTCGTTCAGTACTCTTATTATTCTCGCTTTTTTAAATTAATAGACAACCAAAATTACCTTTTATATTTGTTAAACAACGTACTTGCCCTTCAGATTTATTCACATAGTGTATAATAGGAATTGTATAAGTTTCTATCCACCCATTAAAATGAAATTTTTTGTTAATTTACTAAAGTCGTCTTTCCTTATTTTAGGTATCGCATCGGCTCTAATCTTTCCCAAGGTTTCCTACGCTTACCCTGTTTTTGCGCAGCAAGCATATGAAAGCCCACGAGAAGCTACAGGACGTATTGTTTGTGCTAATTGTCACTTGGCGTCAAAACCAACTCTAGTTGAAGTTCCTCAAGCTGTATTACCTGATACAGTTTTTGAAACTGTTGTAAGTATTCCTTATGATTTAAGTTCAAAACAGGTTACTGCTGGTGGTACACGTGGACCTTTAAACGTTGGTGCTGTTGTAATTCTACCCGAAGGTTTCCAGTTAGCGCCAAAGGATAGACTTTCAGAGGAACTAAAGGCAAAGACTAAAGGTGTTTTCATATCACCGTATAGTAAAACTAAGCCAAATATTCTTGTTGTAGGCCCAATTATTGGAGATAAAAATCAAGAGATCATTTTCCCAATTCTTTCACCAGATCCCGCAACGAATAAATCCGCCAATTACTTAAATTACCCAATTTATGTAGGTGCTAACCGTGGACGTGGTCAAGTTTACCCTAGTGGTGAAAAGAGTAACAATACAGCTTTTAACTCGACAGCTGCTGGCCAAGTAACTTCTATTGTAGATGGCGAAAAAGGTAAAAAAATCGTTACAGTCTTTAAATCAGATGGCAGTTCAGCAGATTTAACTGTTCCAGCTGGTTTAGATCTTTCAGTAAAGGTTAATGATGTAGTGAAAGTTGATCAACCTCTTACTTTAGATCCTAACGTCGGTGGTTTTGGACAAATGGACACTGAAATTATTCTTCAAAACCCGAACAGAGTTAAGGGTATGATTGCTTTCTTCTTCACTGTAACTATAGCTCAAATTTTACTTGTTCTTAAGAAAAAGCAATTTGAGAAAGTACAAGCAGCTGAAATGAATTTTTAATTTTATTTAGCTTTTAAAACTGGATTTGAAAACAAATCCAGTTTTATTCTGTCATTTTTTTTACGACAAACGAGAAAAAAGACAAGACCTTCAATCTTATTAAAAACTAAAGCTTTAATCTCAATTTTTAGTTCGTCACATTTAAATGTAAATAATCAATGCGTTTGACTATGATCGTACAATCTTGTCAGAACTACTAACGAATACTAATGCAGCAGAAATAGGTATAACAACGATAATTACCGCTAAAAAAATACTGCTTAGAAATGCACTTAATGAAGGAGTCATAAACTTAAAACTTTAGATTTTTTTACTTAAATTTAGTTAACTAAATCTTAATTTTAAAAGGAATTATAGCATAATTTATATATATAACTTTAACTTTTGCAAAAAGAAAAGATATAGTTTAGCTATTTTTCCTTAGCATTTCCCAATAACAAATGGAATTAAAGCAGCAATTCTAGCTCTTTTTATTAATTTGGTTACTCGCTTTTGTTCTTTTGAGTTTAGTCCAGTAACACGTCTAGGCAATATTTTTCCTTGGTCACTTATAAAATTACTCAAAACTTTTGTATCCTTATAATTAACCGTCGTTAAATCAAAAGTAGTCTCTTCAGCCGGATTATTGTTAAATCTAGACATTTTTTATTTTATTTCTTTAAAAGTTTCGTGTTTTTTTGTTATTGGTGAATATTTTTTTAATTCGATACGATCTGTCGTGTTTCGTCTATTTTTTGTTGTGTGATAGCGGAAGACTCCCTCTGCACATCTATGTTCGAGAGTAATTCTAACTCTTGCACCTTTACTTTTAGCCACAATGATTTACTGTTTAAGATTATATTTATATAAAGATTGTACTTGAATTTTGCATAGTAATCAAGATGTTGGCACGCTATAACATACCAACATCGTATTGTTTTAAGATTTTTAATCTCTTTAAGTATTTCTTTTACTATCAAATTTTTCGTTAAAGCTATTTATTTAACAGCAATACAATACCCGAGCCACTAAAATAGAGAGCTAAAAGAGCTCCTGTTAAAAGTATTTGTGTTATCGGATCTGTTGAGGGCGTGATTATAGCCGCAAGAACAGTAGATAAAACAACTACGTACTTCCAAGCAGATAACATACTCTTACCAGATACTACGCCTAAAAGACCAAGAACAACTTGTATTACTGGTACTTGGAAGGCAAGTCCGGTTGTAAAAATTAAGACTGCTATAAAATCAAAATACTGATCGAAGGACCAAAAAGGTTCAACCACTTCGGAACCATACGAAATAAAAAATCTAAGAGCCGCTGGTACTAAAAAGAAGTAGGCAAAAAGAAGGCCTACACCAAAAAGAAGACCAGAACCCAAGGTCATAGGTAAAATAACATCTCTTTCCTTTTTGGTCATGCCGGGTAAAACATACAAGAAAATTTGATAAAGTATAAGAGGGCTACTCCACAAAATTCCACAAAATAATGCGATCTTAACCGAAGCAAAAAAGAATTCTCCCGGTGCAAATTGTAAAAATTTGATACCTAAAGCTGGAGCTTGAAATATTTTAACTATGTCTTTTATATCAGCAAAGCATAATAACGTAAATGTTAATAGTGTAAATAAACAAAAAATTGTTCTTTGACTAAATTCTTCTATATGCTCCGAAAGGGCCATTTCATCATCTGAAATACATTCGAGAAGAGTTTCTTCGTTTTGTATAAAGTCTTTGTCCATTATCTTTTAGTTTTTTGTCTCATTCTTTCATCATCTTTATCCACAATGATACACTCAGTTGTTAAAACCATACTGGCTATAGAAGCTGCGTTTTGAAGAGTTGATCTTGTAACTTTTGCAGGGTCTATAATACCAGCTTCATACATATCAACAAATTCTCCAGTTGCTGCATTGTAACCAATCTCAAAGCTTGTTTTTTTAATGCGCTCAACGATAACGGCACCGTTTTGCCCGGAATTTGATGCAATACGTTTTAATGGCGAATTAAGGGCTTTTTCAACAATTAATGCTCCAATCAGTTCATCTTCAACCAAGTTTTCTTTTGCCCATTCAAGAAGCTCCGGAGCTATATGGCTAAATGTTGCTCCACCACCAGGAACAATACCTTCTTCAACCGCTGCTTTTGTGGCATTAACAGCATCTTCAAGGCGTAATTTGCGATCTTTCATTTCAGTCTCAGTAGCAGCGCCCACTTTTATTACAGCTACTCCACCACTTAATTTTGCTAACCGTTCTTGTAATTTTTCTTTTTCATATGCGGAATCCGAAGTTTCAAGCTGACGTCTAAGTTGTTCACATCGGGCGAGTACTTGATCTTTATTTGCATCAGAAATAATAGTTGTTGATTCTTTGCCGATAATTATTTTTCTTGCTCGACCTAAATACTCTATTTCCATATTTTCTAAACTAAGCCCCGCATCAGAACTTATTACTTGTCCACCAGTTAATATGGCAAGATCATCCAATATTGCTTTTCTTCTGTCACCAAATCCAGGAGCCCGAACTGCAACAACATTTAAAATCCCTCTAAGTTTATTAATAATTAATGTTGCTAAGGCTTCTTTCTCTACGTTATCGCTTATAATCAATAAAGGTTGGTTTGTTTTTGTTATCAGCTCTAAAGTAGGAAGAAGGTCTTGTTTTACTAAACTTATTTTCTTATCGGTTAATAAAACATAAGGGTTTTCTAAAATAACCTCCATACGTTCTTGATTAGTTACAAAATAACCGGAGATATATCCACGATCAAAACCCATACCTTCAGTAATATCAAGCTCGTTTGCCGTAGATTTTCCTTCTTCAAGTGAAATTAAACCTTCACGCCCCACTTTATCTATTGCACTCGCAATCAGTTCGCCTACCTCTTTATCATTTCCAGCAGAAATTGTAGCGACTTTTGCAATATCTGAAATACTTTCAATTGGTCTAGCATATTCCGTGATTCGACGTACAACAAATTGTGTTGCTTTTTCAATACCTCGTTTTAATACAATGGGATTTGCACCCGCAGCGACGTTACGCATGCCTTCTTTTATTATTGCATAAGCTAAAACTGTTGCAGTGGTAGTTCCATCTCCCACAACGTCATTTGTTTTGGAAGCAGCTTGCCTAATTAAAGAAACCCCTGTATTTTCTAAATTGTTCTTTAGATTAATTTCTTTAGCAATTGTTACACCATCATTTACGATTTGAGGTGTTCCAAATTTTTTCCCTAGAACTACGTTGCGTCCTTTTGGCCCCAGTGTAACTGAAACAGCTTCAGCTAAAATATCCATTCCTTTTTCCAATGCTTTACGTGCATCTTCTTGATAGAGTATTGTTTTTGCTGCCATCTACTATTTTATATATTTTTATTTTATTGAAGCTAAATAAAACAAGCTACTCTTTTGGTAAAATTAAAATGGCTCTGGCTGGACTTGAACCTGCGACCTTGGGCTTATGAGTCCCCTGCTCTAACCAACTGAGCTACAGAACCTTGATTCCAATCGCTTTTATTATAAAAAAAATGTATCAGATAAAAGACCTCTTTTCAATACTTTTTTGTTTATTTATTTATTTTTATAAAATCGCTCGTCAAAAACTGTACTTTTCGGTATAATTTAAGTTACGCTCGAGGGTCAATAACTCAATGGTAGAGTACTCGGCTTTTAACCGAATAGTTCTGGGTTCGAGTCCCAGTTGACCCAATTTAGATTTATGAAAAAGTTTAACAATGTGCAACCTTGAAAAATTTAAGCTTTTTTTTTAAGTCTTTATTTTATAATATTCATTGCATAGGTAAAAAGGTTAGAATTTATCCATCTACCAAAACAACCACCTTAGTGAACTTAGCTTTTATTTTCCAGTTATCAAGTGATTAATATCTTTTGTTTATAATTAATTTCATTAAATACAAATGTTAAAAATATTTTTTCAAGACCCGATACAGCAAACTTTAAACAAATACGATCCATTATTACGTCAAATAAACAATATTGAAGATGATTTAAAATCTTTTACAGATGAGGAATTGAGAGAAAAAACTAAAGAATTAAAATTACTTTTGGCCCATGGGGAGTCAGAAGACAAAGTTAAGCCTCAAGCCTTTGCTTTAGTTAGAGAAGCAAGTAGAAGAGTATTAGGTTTACGCCATTTTAATGTACAATTGATAGGTGGGCTTGTATTAAATGAGGGAAAAATTGCTGAAATGAAAACTGGCGAAGGTAAGACTCTTGTTGCTTTATTACCTGTTTTTTTAAAAGCACTTTATGGAAAAGGAGCACACGTTGTTACAGTAAATGATTATTTAGCACGTCGTGATGCCGAATATGTTGGTCAAGTGCATAAGTTTTTAGGGCTTACAGTTGGTTTAATTCAAGAGAATATGACGCCTGAGGAACGTAAATTAAACTACAACTGTGATATCACATATGTAACAAATAATGAGTTAGGTTTTGATTATTTACGCGATAACATGGCTTTAAATGCTGAAGAAATTGTTCAAAGAACTTTTTTTTATTGTGTCGTTGATGAAGTAGATTCAATTCTTATTGATGAAGCACGTACACCTTTAATTATTTCTGGCCCAACTCAATCACCAATACAAAAGTATTCGCAGACAGCAAAATTAGCCAATATACTTAAACGCAATATTCATTATGAAGTTGACGAAAAAAATCAAAATGTTACCCTGCTTGACGAAGGAGTATCGTTTTGTGAGCAAGCATTAGAGATTATAGATTTATACAATCCGGAAGAACCTTGGGCCTCTTATATTATTAACTCCATTAAAGCAAAAGAACTTTTTAAATTGAATAAAAGTTATATTGTTAACGAAGATAATGAGATAATTATTGTTGATGAGTTTACAGGGCGAACAATGTTTGGACGTCGTTGGAGTGATGGTTTACACCAAGCTGTTGAAGCAAAAGAAAATGTAAAAATACAAGATGAAAGTCAAACATTGGCCTCTATAACGTACCAAAATTTATTCCTGTTATATGAAACCTTATCAGGAATGACCGGAACTGCAAAGACGGAGGAATTGGAATTTGAAAAAATTTACCAATTAAAGGTTGTACAAATTCCTACACATAGACCTATTAAGAGAAAGGATTTTCCAGATCTAATTTATAAAAACCAATACGTAAAATGGCAAGCAATTGCAAACGAATGCGCAGAAATGTATGCTATTGGACGTCCAGTTCTTGTCGGTACAACAACAATTGAAAAGTCAGAATTGCTTGCAGCTTTATTAAGCGAATATAATATTCCGTATCGCCTTTTGAATGCTCGTCCAGAAAACGTCGAAAAGGAATCTGAAATTGTCGCCCAAGCTGGTTGTCAGAATGCAGTTACAATTGCAACAAATATGGCTGGACGTGGGACAGATATAGTTCTTGGTGGCAATCCTGATATATTGAAACAAACAGAAGCAGGTGACGAAAAAACGACTATTCTAAACCTTGGAGGTTTACATGTTATCGGGACAGAGCGACATGAATCAAGACGTATTGATAATCAATTGCGAGGAAGGTCAGGCCGACAAGGTGATCCCGGATCTTCTCGATTTTTCCTTAGCTTAGAGGATAAATTACTACGTTTATTTGGTGGCGATAAGGTAGTCAACCTTATGCAAAACATTGGTTTTCAAGACGATACCCCAATACAATCTCCATTAATCAACCAAAGTCTAGAATCTGCACAAAAAAAGGTTGAAGCATATTATTTTGATTCGCGAAAACAACTTTTTGAATATGATGAGGCACTAAATATGCAAAGAAATGGTGTATATACAGAAAGAAAAAGAGTTTTACAACGTGAAAATTTAAGAGATTGGGTAATTGAATATGCCGAACGCAGTCTATGCGATTTAGCAATTTGCGTTAAAGAAAAAGAAAATAATAATAAAGAAATATCTTTGTTGAGTATTAAATTACAAGAATTATTAGGAGCGCCTTTTAATATTTCTTTAACGGATACCAATTTTGATTTGAAAAGAATGACTAATTTTTTACAGCAACAATTTCATATTAGCTACAATTTAAAAGAAATTGAAATGGAAGCTGTAGAAACAGGATTGCTTCGAGAATTAGAAAGATCTTTTCTTTTACAACATATAGATTATTCTTGGAAAGAGCACCTACAAAAAATTTCCTCGTTAAAGGATTGTGTAAGATGGCGTGCTTACGGGCAAAAAAACCCATTAACGGAATATAAGAAAGAAGCTTTTAAACTTTTTGTTACTATGCTTACCAAAATTCGCCACAGAGTTACATATTTTATCTTACGATCTAAAATTCTTATCGAAGAATAAAAAAGTACATAAGCAAAGCTATTAACAATATATTTGCTTATGTACTTTTTTAAAAGATTCTAAAAAATACTTTAGGGTTTTAATTTTAAATTATCCAATAATGGCTAAATAAAAATATAAACTATAGACCGAATTGGTTACCTCTTCGGTATTGTAAGTAGGCTGCTACAAATAAACCAGCAATTGTAACGGGAACAAGTCCTAAAACAAGTCCAGATAATAATACTTCAACCATATGTAAAATTTTAATATTAAATTCTGTAATCTAATTTAGATTATATAAACTATACGCTAATTTCCGAAAATAAACTGCTGTTTAGAATATCGTCTGCTTGAATTGTTACTAAATCAGACTTAGTTAAAATTCGGTCACCTGAAATAAACATCCTATTAGCATGACGCATTCTGGCAGTATCAATAGCATTAGCAATTGTTCGTGCATTAGCAAATAGCGGTAACTGCTTTCGCTTCTCAATATATTGAAATAACAATTGTTCCGCTTCAGCAGTAAGTCTGTATTGTTGTTCTTCTAGAATTAACTTTCCGATTGTAATTAATTCCGCAGCACTGTAATCTGGGAACTCAATATGATTAGCTACTCTAGAAGATAAGCCAGGGTTTGATTCGTAAAAACTTTCCATTCGATCTTTATACCCAGCAAAAATAACAACAAGATCTTCTCTTTGATTTTCCATCACTTGAAGAAGGATTTCTATTGCTTCTGAACCGTAATCACGTTCATTATCTGGCTTATAAAGATAATAAGCTTCATCAATAAACAATACGCCGCCCATTGCACGCTTTAAAACCTCTTTCGTTTTTGGTGCTGTGTGGCCAATGTATTGACCAACTAAATCATCTCTGGTAACTGTAATTAGATGTCCTTGCTTAATATAACCTAGCTTATATAAGATATCGGCCATTCTTGTTGCAACAGCAGTTTTTCCGGTTCCTGGGCTACCTGTAAAAGACATATGCAAACCAACAGAGCTAGATTTTAATCCAAGTCCTAAATTTTTTCTAAGTCTTTGCACAAGTAGAAGCGCTGCAATTTCTTTAATACGTGCTTTTACTGGAGCTAAACCCACTAAGTCTTCGTCCAGTTGGTTAATAATACCCCGGATATTCGTCTTGTTATACTCTTCTTGCAAGTTTACTGACATAAAAAGCTGTTTAGTAAATAATTTTAATGAAGTATTAAATCTTAAGGTAAAAATACTATATTTATATCCTTTAGATTTCGTGTTGGCGTCTAAATCTTTGTAGAGTTATCCTGTACTCTCTAGGTTTAATTATAAGCTTAATTTGTAGTATACCTTAAAAATTTTCTTTCCGCAGCAATTTTAAAATTGTATCAAAAAATAGCGGGAAACGGATTTGAACCATTGACCTTCGGGTTATGAGCCCGATGAGCTACCAAACTGCTCTATCCCGCGACAAGGTTGTTATTATTACTGAATGAACAATATTCTTAACATATTTTATATACCTTTGTCAATGCGTCTATTTTAAACCTTTACTTTAAGTAGTGAATAACTAGATATAATAGTTAAAATGTTTCACGCTTATAAGAAGGCTTTAGAAATTTTTTTTTAATTTTACTAAACCCTTTTTATAAGTGATCTATAAACATTAAACTTCTAAAGGACCGGGTAACTTAGTTGTTATGTGTCTTAGAATTTCTGTATCTCGCTGAATTTCCTTGTTTAAGGTTTTCACTAATTCGCCATTTCCAAGATAAAACATTTGAATATAGTTAGCTGTTTCAAAACCTTTAATAGGATAACTTAAATTTCTTTTTCCACGATTTTGTACCATTACTTGACTTCCTTTTTCTGTTAAAAAGTTTTGGTAATATTCAATTTTTTTTTCCGTAGAAGCAGATTTAACAACATACAGTATTTCGTATAGCTCTAATTCTTTTTGCATTTCAATTTTTTATTTATATTTTCGTTTAGTTAATTTGAATTCTTAAAATTGAATAATACTATACCTTAATTGGTTTAGTAAAATAATCTGTAAACAGAATTTTATTTTATAGTTTTTGTAAATTTAAAGTAATTTGTTATTTTCTACGACTAGAAATCAAATTCTATTCTAAATGTTTTGCCCATTTCATTATTTAGCCAATCTTACAAACCGTACGATAATAAAACTTTATTATAGTTAATACATTCGATATACTTTTGACTAAATTAAAACAAGATTAATAAGTGCTCCAATATTAAAGTCTTTAAATACGATTGCAGCGACCATAAAACAACGATTATAGATATTTTTCAGCATAAAGTAAACGTTCTTTTTTATTTTGTCCAAATGGTTACTTAATTAAGGGTATTTAGAAATTAAATAAATTTCTAAATACCCCAAAACTGTATTTCTTCTATTTCAAAAGTAACCCATTTATAACATTAACGGAATCTTCTTAAAACTAGACGAACTGAACCATCTTGGTTATTTTCAGATTCTGTAAAATGAAAACCTTCTTTTTCGCTTACTTGAAGAATAGAATTGTAAGCATATCGCTGGTTAATTTGATTAAGAAACTTATCGACCGAAGAAGATTGAGACCAAAACATTAGATCTGTAACCAATTCGTATTCGTTCCCATTCCATTTAAATCCAATATCGTGATTATTCTCTTGTTTTAAAATTAATTCTGCAGAATGCTTCTGACCCTTGTAACCTCTTACTTCTTGAGTCTTAGCAGTCCATTCTAAATTTAAATCTGAAAGGCTTTTTTTAAGAGTTTCTAAATTGTATAACTTTGTCTTTATTTTAGTAAAATGTGACATAAGATTATCTTCAAACTATTCGTTTAGCTGCTTATTAAGAGAATTATGAAATTTATAATCCTTATTTCAAATATATCGTAACACATAAAGTATGCATATTTAGTGTACACACTAAAAAAGTAACCCAATAAATTTTTACATACATATATAAATCTAGACTAGAGATATAAAATACTGTATTGTTTTCCTGTAATTACGCAATTATGATAAAACGTCTTTAAATAACAGTCTATATTTTAGGTAGCTTTATTAAGGCTGTAGAGCAAAACACAAAGTTTTTTACTCATAAAGACATACTACATAAAGTTTAATAAGCAACCTAACGAGCTTACTGTCACCCACTGGAGAGAACAATTGCGGCTTTTTTGGTCTATTTATTTCTATAGTCTTACCGGATATTCTCTTAGTTAAAAAAAAATTACAAAGAAATTTTTTCTTGCACAATAAAGCTTTCCGAAATGTTTTGAATTATTAACTCTCGTATTTTCTGCTACTGGACGCGAGAAAATAATCGATAATCGTTCCGCATCAAATAAGACTTTTCTAAAAGTTTTATCAACTCGAGAAAAGATTTTTAAATATATCTCTTTTGTTGGTTTGATATAGCTGATGGGTACGAGTAAAAATTTAGAAATTTCTTTTTATTCTGGATATATTCGAATTCGGCGGTTTCCTTCTTTGCCCACACTTCTTGCCTTTAATTGATAGTGAGAAACAAGTTCAGATTGAAGTTTACGTACAGATTTATGACGAGGCAAAAGATCGATGGTAAATTTTTGCGGAACGACAATCTCTTCAATAGCTAATCTTGCCTCTTCCAATGGAGTTAAAAGTTCTTTTTCTATAATCTTTTTGATTTTCTTTTTGTTTTCACCTACTTTATCAACGGAAACCGTTGAAGGTAAGGTTCTTTTAACCAATTGTCGTAAAGCTTTGGCAATTTGTATTAGGCTATTACTTTGGATAGTATGAATACTAATTTTTTTAGAATGTGAAATTTGTCTTAATTTTTTATTGCTTTTCACTAAATTAGAAAGTGCAAGAATAGCATCAGCATATTGTACTTCTTTAGTTAAAATTAGCGGTAATTGTAGCGTTTTTATTAAAGATTTAATATCCTGATTATTTATTCCATAAATGTATAAAAAGATAAAATCATTATTTTGTTCTTTCTTTTTTTGAAAATCTACCCTTTTAAGTTTTCCTTCCTCAGTCTTTGTAAATTTACTAATAAGAGAATTATTTTTTGGCCTTTTATCTAAATATGACTTTTTAAAATCTTTATCTTGGCCAATTCCTACTTCTTTTTGATTAACTATTATTTCACAATGAATAACATTATTTGCTTCTTCATTTAATTTTCGTCTTTGTAGAAGTAAATTTTTACCTTGTAGTAATAAATCAACTGAATTTTCAATATTTTCATGTATTATCCAAGTTTTAGGATCGTGTATTTCAATTGCAATCTCAAATGTTGGTGGACCCTTTCTTTCCAAAATACTTTTTGATGTTCCCCGTCTTTTAGCCTCTTCATCGCCCAACGTAACGTATTGAATACCTCCAATCAAATCAGTTATAGTTGGGTTTTTGACCAAGTTTTCTAGGGCATTTCCATGAGCGGTTCCTACTAGCTGTACTCCTCGTTCTGCAATTGTCCGTGCAGCAGCAGCCTCTAATTCAGTTCCAATCTCATCGATAATGATAATTTCCGGCATATGATTTTCTACGGCTTCAATCATAGCATGATGCTGATTTGCAGGATTCGATACTTGCATTCGTCGCGCTTTGCCTATTGAAGGGTGTGGTAAATCACCATCTCCTGCTATTTCATTAGAGGTGTCAATGATTATGACTCGTTTTTTCATCCCATCCGATAGAATACGCGCAATTTCTCTTATTGCCGTTGTCTTACCTACACCAGGTTTGCCTAAAATTAGTATCGATTTACCAGTTTCTAAAAGGTCACGTATTATACTAACTGTACCAAATACGGCTCTACCTATTCGGCAGGTCAATCCAATCACACTGCCTTGTCTATTGCGTAAAGAACTAATCCTATGTAATGTTTTCTCTATGCCGGCGCGATTATCGCCACTAAATTTCCCCAAACGCTTAATAATGAAATCTAAATCTTGCCAAATAATTGTTCTGTAAGACAGGTATTCACTTCCATTGGAAAACCTTGCTTCAGGTCTTCGGCCTATATCTAAGACAATTTCGATTAGTTGTTCTCTTTTAGGATGTTTTTCTAAAGGTACAGTTATAAATTTAGGTAAAATTCCTAATAATTGATTTAAATCGTCGGCTAAAAGCATTTATTAAATTTTTGAATATTTTTGATTCAGAATGTTTTTCCTGAATTTTAGTTAGAGCTATTATATGACATTTTTGTCTGTATTTAAGACTTTAGAGAATTGTTTTAAACGACCATGGTCCACGCCGAAGTTCAATTAAAGCATACGCATATTTAAGATTAGCGAAAAAGAATCAAGATAAATATTGTAAGAGGCTCACACATTTTCTTAGCATATTCCCTCAATACTTTACTTTCAACCAAGAGATTTTTATAACGATCCTGAAACTATGGAGATTAAAAAAAAAAGACTTAAAGACTTCGTCGACATCCAATTAAATATTTTGACCTTCTCACAACTTCTCATGTATATGTCTATTTCATTTTATTCGAGTATATGAACGCAATATCAGCTACAATTTGAATAACGAGTCTAAAACGTAAAAATTATTCAATTGTTGATTTCTAAAGTTTACCTTAAACAGATAACATTTTCGTACGCTTAAAAAAAATAAATAGTTTTAATAATTTTGTAATATAAAACTGTAACCATCCGATGAATAATTAATGTTAACAGGTTATAATCTGGGATGTTTTTAAGATCAAAAACAATTAACTTTTAAATAAAAAATAATCATGACTACAACTTTACAAAGACGCGAAAGCGCAAGCTTCTGGGAGCAATTCTGCGCATGGATTACTTCTACTGAGAACAGACTATACATCGGTTGGTTCGGTTGTCTAATGTTCCCTACTCTACTAACAGCTATCTCTGTTTACGTTATCGCTTTTATCGCGGCACCTCCAGTAGATATCGATGGTATTCGTGAGCCAGTTGCTGGTTCTCTACTATACGGAAACAACATCATCTCTGGTGCTGTAGTTCCAAGTTCAAACGCTATCGGTGTTCACTTCTACCCAATCTGGGAAGCAGCTTCAGTTGACGAATGGCTTTACAATGGTGGTCCTTACCAACTTGTAGTTTTCCACTTCTTCATTGGCGTATGTGCTTACATCGGTCGTGAGTGGGAGCTTTCTTACCGTCTAGGTATGCGTCCATGGATCTGTGTTGCTTTCTCAGCTCCAGTAGCTGCAGCAGCTGCAGTATTCGTAATCTACCCAATCGGTCAAGGTTCATTCTCAGATGGTATGCCTCTAGGTATCTCTGGTACTTTCAACTTCATGCTTGTATTCCAAGCTGAGCACAACATCCTTATGCACCCATTCCACATGCTTGGTGTTGCTGGTGTTTTCGGTGGTTCACTATTCTCAGCTATGCACGGTTCTCTAGTAACTTCTTCACTTATCCGTGAAACTACTGAGAACGAATCTGCTAACTATGGTTACAAGTTCGGTCAAGAAGAAGAGACTTACAACATCGTTGCAGCTCACGGTTACTTCGGTCGTCTAATCTTCCAATACGCTTCATTCAACAACTCACGTGCTCTTCACTTCTTCTTAGGTGCTTGGCCAGTAGTTGGTATCTGGTTAACATCTATGGGTGTAGCAACAATGGCATTCAACCTAAACGGTTTCAACTTCAACCAATCAGTTGTAGATTCACAAGGTCGTGTAATCAACACTTGGGCTGATATCCTTAACCGTTCAAACCTAGGTATGGAAGTAATGCACGAGCGTAACGCTCACAACTTCCCTCTAGATCTAGCTGCTGGTGAGTCATTACCAGTTGCTCTAGTTGCTCCTGCAGTTGCAGCGTAATTAACAATCTAGGCTTAGTAAAAACAGAGAGACAATGTCTCTCTGTTTTTTTTTGTTTTAAAAATTAACAAATATGCGGCAAACGGCATTATTTGCGCTTATACACTAATAAAGTGTTACAATAATACGTAGTATTACAATTATCTTTTATAATTTAAAGAAAAATAAGAACTATGACAGCATCTTTTCTACCGCCGATTTTGACACCGATTGTAACACTTGTTTTTCCTGGCCTTGTTTTTGCATTATTCTTTATTTTAATCGAGCAAGAAGAAGTAGCTTAAATAACGAAAGCAGGTTCAACGGAAATTCGATTTGTTTGAACCTGTTTTTTCTGACATTTTAAATCGGGAATTACAGAGGCTATAAAATATAATATTTATAATTTTTAATCTAATGGATATTCAATCTCTCTTAGACAATTTAATTTTTTTAAACCTACTAATCGTAACCATTGTCTACTGGGCCAGCTTAATCTATTCCAATTTTAAATTTTTAGCAAAGTTGGGGCTTTATGGGAATTTCTTTGCAAACTTTCTACTCTTTGCTCTACTTGGCTTACGTTGGCTTAATTTTGGCTATTTCCCCTTAAGTAACTTATATGAGTCTTTGTTATTTTTAGCTTGGGGAATTACATTTATTACCCTAATTATTGAAGACCGCTCAAGAATCTCTTTAATAGGTTCGATAAGTACGCCTATAGCACTCTTTGTTACTGGCTTTGCAAGCTTATCATTACCAGAAAGCATGCAGGCACCTTCTCCACTTGTACCAGCATTAAAATCAAATTGGTTAATGATGCACGTAACGGTTATGATGCTTAGTTATGCAAGTCTAATTGTTGGTTCTCTACTAGGCATCTTTTTCCTTGTGCTCGCAAATGGCAACAAACAAGATATTAAATTGCAAGGCAACGCTTATGGACAAGATTTTTCAAGTAAAGTATTAGATACCGCATTTTATAAAACGGAATCTGAAGGTGTTTACTCCAATTTAATAAACGACAATAATAGCATTCTTAATACAAAGCTTAGTGGACGTCTAAGTTTACTTGAAAGTGTTGATAATTTAAGTTACCGGACAATCAGCTTTGGTTTCCCTATGCTGACCATTGGTATAATCGCAGGTGCAGTTTGGGCAAATGAAGCTTGGGGTTCTTATTGGAGTTGGGATCCTAAAGAAACATGGGCCTTAATAACTTGGTTAGTTTTTGCTTCTTATTTACACGCTAGAATCACAAAATCTTGGCAAGGTGAAAAACCAGCAATAATAGCTTCCGTAGGTTTTGTTGTTGTTTGGGTTTGTTATTTAGGAGTTAACTTTTTAGGTAAAGGTTTACACACATATGGTCAAATACTTTAATTATTTGATAAAAAAGTTAATTACTAAAAAAATATTTAACTGCATATTAAATTACGACGTTATACTTAAATTTATAAATTTAAGTATAACGTCGTGGCTTTTTACTTATAGTTTAGATGTATAGTTCTCTTCCTAATCGGATTGCAAACACTGCTGCTGTTAATGCAATCATTAAGGCAATAAAAATTTGGCCATCTGTAATCATAATATTGCAACGGAAAATGTTTAATTTTAACTTATTCTATTGTAAATAAGCCATTAGTATAAAAATTTTGGCACATTTATAAGGCTTTAAAAATTGATTATAGTACTAATGTGCCAAACATATCTATAGGATTGACGCATCTTTCTTTTTATTCGCAAAAACAAATATATTTTAACAAACTTGAAAGATAGAGAGAAGTTGAAAATTAACTTCCTAATTTAAAAGCATCGACGATTAAGCCATAAATAATGCCAATTTTTAGAGAATTTATTATATTCAATAGTTTTAGACTGGGGTAATCAACTTTTGTTGTCCCTTGTAATTGTGTAGATATACCATAAAAAAATTTGCTTAAAATCTCTAAGCTAGCAACTACTAATGCAGCTCCAACAATGGCCCATTCATTAAATTCGCCTAACGTTGTGTCGATAACGCTGGATAATAAGAATCCGCCAAAGAAGGCTATTAAATTTAAGATCATCTTTAAAATTAGATATACAATTTGAGACTGAATTCTACGAAATTTGGCGATCTGATAGGTATAAAACTTGGATTAAATTAATATATTGATTCTTTTGATTAGATAAAGTTTGCCAAAAATAAGGGTGTTAGGGAAATTAGATGAGTTTAGATCTTTGTTAGACAAATTGTTTAACGATTGCTGCGATTTTTAGCTTTAAAATATAATTTTGACATATCTAAATAAAAGTTACTAAATAGCGTCAAAAAAGTTTTGTAATAAATGAAAGATTATCTGTCCAATTTATTGGACTAATCCGAAGGAAAAGCAGCATTTAAATTAAATAGTATAAACCATCCTATATAAAAAATCTGGTTCACTAGCACTGTGGGTGCGGCTTTTAGTTCCGAAAGCCCAGTTAATGCTTATTATAATTTTAGACATTAATGTTAAAAGGATTTTAGATAGTGATATAATCAACTCAAATACTAACTTATTTGGTAATATAAAAGGATTATAGTATCAGAAAAATCATAATTAGATTAAAACATAAGCTATGACAGATATATTAAACTTACAAATTCCGTCTCCTACATTTGGTGGTAGCACAGGTGGTTGGTTAAGATCCGCTGAAAGCGAAGAGAAGTATGCCATTACTTGGACAAGTAAAAAAGAGCAAATATTTGAAATGCCTACTAGTGGTGCAGCTATTATGCAAAAAGGGGAAAATTTATTATACCTTTCAAAAAAAGAGCAATGTTTAGCTTTAGGCGGCCAACTACGCAACGCATTTAAAATCAACGATTATAAAATTTACCGTATCTTCCCCAATAGCGAAGTACAGTATTTACATCCAAAGGATGGTGTATTCCCAGAAAAGTTAAATGAAGGGCGTGTAGGTGTAGGTAACATTGGGCATACAATTGGAAAAAACCCTAATCCTGTCAATGTTAAATTTACAGGTAAACTTACTTTTAATGGTTAAAAAATTATCCTTTAGAGATTATTGAATAACTTTATAACGTTTGAATAATTTTTTCTTATCTAATCTATAATTAGAGTTAACAATAAGAATTAGTAGAATTTATATTTATTGACTGCAAAAATAGAAATTTAGATTACATATGCTAAAAAACAAAGTTTTAGTAGGAAGCCTTTTAACAGCGCTTTTCTTCACGAATACTGTAACTTCCGTAAGTGCTCTAGAATTAGACGAAGATACAAGAACAGTAACTCTTGATGGAAAAGGCAATAACGTAGTGTTAACTCCTGAACAAGTTAAAAGAGGTAAGCGTTTATTCAATAATGCCTGTGCCATTTGCCACACGGGTGGTCTTACAAAGACAAATCCTAACGTAGGCTTAGATATTGAATCTCTTAGTCTAGCAACTCCAGCACGCGATAATATTACTAGTTTAGTTGCTTATTTTAAGGATCCTACTACTTACGATGGTGCTGACTCAATTTCTGAGGTACACCCAAGTATTAAGAGTGCGGATATTTTCCCTAAAATGCGTTCTCTAACTGACGAAGACTTGTTTGCTATTGCAGGCCATATTCTTTTACAGCCAAAAGTTGTAAACGAAAAGTGGGGTGGTGGTAAGATTTACTACTAAAAAATTACTTCTTTTTAGAAGTATTCAAAGCCAGGATAGACGGGTTTTTTTATTCAAATAAATTTTTTCTCTCTATCCTGGTTTTCATAACCTTTTTAAGATTTAATGAAATAAAACTACAATTAAATACATTTTCGATGCTTTCCAGAATAGACAAAAACAAGTTTTTTTTAGTGCAAGCTTTTTATGCTGTATTTGTTTTAACAAACGTGAATGAGATATATTTTCCTCCAAAAACAATTTCTGAAATTAAGACAAACGATCTCTATTTAGAATTTAAAAATAGAAAACAATTCTCTTTCGCTTCAAAATTAATTGAAACTTCTTGTGTATTGGCTACAAAACCGACTCAAATACAAATCAAAGAATATAAAAAGGAAATAAGATATTTGCAGCAATATCTTAAAAAGTTTAGCTATTATTACGGCACATTCTTTTCAACTATTAATACACAAAGGAAGGATTTAAAAATAAAAGAGTTAAATACTATAGCAATAAGAATGCTTTATGTGATTACAGGAAATTAAACTGAACTTTATAAGTGTTTATTAGTGATTTTTATAGATATACTATACTATTGAATAATTGGGCCGAGCTGGATTTGAACCAGCGTAAGCTATGCTAACGGATTTACAATCCGTCCCCATTAACCGCTCGGGCATCGGCCCTTTATTAATTAATAATTTATCAGAAATTTATTACTTAATCAAGTTAAATTTTTAATTTAGTTAAAATATCATGAAGAGAAAAACTAAATATGCAGTTACATTATATTTTATTATAAGTTCTGATACTCCATTAGCGTATCAGAACTTACTATTTACTTCTCCATTGAGAAATCCGTTTCAATGACATCATCTGAAGGATTTGAGCCGTTTTGGTTGTAAACCTTTTGTCCGATATCCATAATACCTTTTTTAATCTTTTCGTTTAAGCTTTTCATTTCATCAAAAGCTTCATTTTTAATTGCTGTATCTAGATCCGCTAATAAAGATTCGATATTTGTTTTATCATCCGCGGAAATCTTTGAATCCAATTCCTCTAATTGCTTCTTCGTCTGATAGATTAATGAATCCGACTGATTTTTTACTTCAATCTTTTGAGTTTTTTCTTTATCTGTTTCGGCATTGGCTTCTGCCTCGCTTACCATTCTTTCGACTTCATCTTTTGACAGAGTTGAAGCGCCTGTAATAGTAATAGACTGTTGTTTATTTGTTGCTTTATCCTTAGCTGTAACAGAAAGAATACCATTTGCATCAATATCAAAAGTTACTTCAATTTGAGGTACACCACGTGGTGCTGGTGCAATTCCATCTAAACGGAATGTACCTAAACTTTTATTATCCTTTGACAACTCTCGTTCACCCTGTAAAACATGGATTTCAACGTTAGGCTGATTGTCAACCGCTGTAGAGAATGTTTCTGATTTCTTTGTTGGGATAATAGTATTTCGTGGTGTTATTTTTGTTGTAATTCCACCTAGAGTTTCAACACCTAAAGATAGGGGCGTTACGTCTAACAAAAGAATATCTTTTACTTCGCCTCCAAGAACACCTGCTTGAACAGCAGCACCAACTGCTACCACTTCATCTGGATTGACTGTTTGGTTAGGCTTCTTTCCTAGTAAGCTTTCGACTAAACTCTGAATAGCTGGGATTCTTGTTGAACCGCCAACTAAAACGTTTTGATCTATAGCATCTGGCTTAAGTTCAGCATCTTTTAGTGCGTTTTGAATCGGGGCTTTACATCTATCGATTAAATCCGCGCATAGCTTCTCAAATTTAGCTCGTGTTAACTCTTTCTCTAAATGTTTTGGGCCTTCAGGAGTTACTGAAATGAATGGCAGATTTATAGAACTTTGCGTTAATGTTGACAATTCGATTTTTGCTTTTTCTGCTGCTTCAGTAAGTCTTTGAAGGGCCTGACTATCCTTTGTTAAATCGATGCCTTCAACACTCTTAAACTCGCTAACTAACCATTGCACAATCTTTTCGTCAAAGTCATCTCCACCTAAATGTGTGTCACCAGATGTTGATAGCACTTCGAAAACACCATCCCCTACTTCTAGCACGGAAACATCGAATGTTCCGCCTCCTAGATCAAAAACTAAAATTGTTTCATTATCTTTCTTATCTAAGCCATAGGATAATGATGCCGCTGTAGGCTCATTAATTATGCGAAGAACTTCTAGACCCGCAATTTTTCCAGCATCTTTAGTTGCTTGTCGTTGTGAGTCATTAAAATACGCTGGAACCGTAATAACGGCTTGTTTTACTGTTTCGCCTAAGTACTTTGTAGCATCATCAGCCAATTTTCTTAAAACTTGTGCCGAAATCTCTTCGGCTGCAAATTGTTTATTTAAAGCGGGGCAATCTAGTTTGATAATATCTTCTGTCTGGATTACGCCATATGAAACTTGTCTAAGTTCTTCCGTTACTTCACTCGTTTTACGCCCAATAAAACGTTTAACAGAATAAAATGTATTCTCTGGATTAATTACTGCTTGTCGTTTAGCAATCTGACCTACTAAAAGGTCACCTTTTTTTGTATAAGCCACAACTGATGGAGTTGTTCGTTGGCCTTCCGCATTTGTTATTACTTCTGGCTTTCCTCCTTCCATAACCGCAACTACGGAATTCGTCGTTCCGAGATCGATTCCAATAACTTTTGCCATTTTTAAATTCTTATTAGTTTTTTTTATTCTTACTTTTATCTACAATAATAATTGCATCGTCTACAATTAACTATGTGGTGTTTTCCACATATCCATATATAGGTTGTAGATTTAAAATTTTAAAGTTAAAAATTCAATTTTTGTATTCCTTAATAGGTATATATTAAAAAGACATGTACCTCGACCCATTATAATTTGTCCAGTTCCTAGACAAAGTTACACACGTTATTTTATAATCATCTTAAAGAAATCTTTATTTTAAAGATTCTCTAAATAAAAACTTTTTAAAAAGTTTTTCGCTTTGTATAAATAAGTTTCAGTTCTTTTAAATTTAATTATTTACTATGCCAGTAGGTATTTTTGGGAAAAAATTAGGGATGACTCAAATTTTTGAAGAGTCCGGAACTATTTTTCCAGTAACAATCGTAAAAACGGAACTGTGTCAAGTAAGCCAAATTAAAACTATCGAAACAGATGGTTACAATGCTATCCAAATAGCATACACAGAAGAAAAACTAAATAAACTAACAAAACCGCAACTCGGACATCTTAAAAAATCAACTGAGAAAGGCTTTAAATCTTTTGGAGAATTTCGTATTGACAATCCTCAAGATTTCAAGTTGGGTCAAAGTATTGGTTTGGACTCTTTATCCGTTGGACAAAAGCTACGAATTACCGGAAAGAGTATTGGTAAAGGCTTTGCTGGAAACCAAAAGCGTAACAATTTTGGACGTGGTCCAATGACCCATGGTTCTAAGAATCATAGAGAGCCAGGATCAGTAGGTGCTGGAAGTACACCAGGAAGAGTTTACCCAGGGAAAAAAATGGCCGGTCAACTTGGTAATCAGATGGTCACTATTAAAAATAGTGAGATTCTTTTTATTAATCCAGAAGAGAATATTCTTGTGCTAAAAGGTTCTTTACCTGGCAAAAAGAATAGTCTTTTAAAGATTCAAACAAAATTTTAAATTATTTTAACATATGGGTTTAGATCAAAAAGCATTAGTTGATTTAATTAAGTACCCAATACTTACGGAAAAAACTATACGTTTAATCGAACAAAACCAATATAGTTTTGCAGTTGATACAAAAGCAAATAAAACATCTGTAAAAACAGCTATTGAACAATTGTTTGATGTCAAAGTGGTCTCAGTAAATACGCTGATGCAACCTTCAAGACAACGTAGAGTTGGTAAATTTATTGGTACAAAATCACGTTATAAACGAGCTATTGTAAAACTTGCGCCTGAAGATTCTATTAAGCTATTTGAAGATGCATAAGGATTTTATTGATAGTAATATTTAAAGGATATTAAAAAAGAAGAAGAGAATTATATGGCAATTCGTTTGTATCGGGCTTATAGTCCAGGCACACGCACACGTTCGGTTTCTTCGTTTGATGATTTGTCAAAGAAAGCACCAGAAAAATCACTAATTTTTGGTAAAAAGCGTTGTAGCGGCCGAAATAATCGTGGAGTCATAACTCTTAGAGGTCGCGGCGGAGGCCACAAAAGAAAATATCGCATTATTGACTTTAGAAGAAAGGAAACAGCTTTTAAAGCAACGGTATTTAGTATTGAGTATGATCCTAACAGAAATGCTAGAATCGCACTTTTACATTATGAAGATGGGACAAAAAAGTACATAATAGCTCCACGAGCATTAAAAGTGGGAATGTCTATTTGTTCAGGTATGAGCGTTCCTATTGAAATTGGGAATGCAATGCCACTTGAGTTTGTTCCGTTAGGGAGTATTGTTCATAACGTTGAGCTTACTCTTGGAAAAGGTGGGCAAATTGCACGAGCTGCAGGCGCATATGCACAACTAATTGCTAAAGAAGGAGAATTTGTTACTTTAAAAATGCCTTCAAATGAGGTTCGATTAGTTAATAAAAGATGTTATGCAACATTAGGCCAAGTTGGTAACGTTGAGTTTTCTAATATACGCCTTGGTAAAGCAGGATGTAACAGATGGTTAGGCAAAAGACCTAAAGTTCGAGGAGTGGTTAAAAACCCAATTGATCACCCACACGGTGGTGGAGAAGGTCGCTCTCCAATTGGACGTAGTAAACCCGTAACACCTTGGGGTAAGCCTGCCTTAGGTGCAAAAACTCGCTTACCTAAAAAGGCTAGTAGTAAATACATTTTACGTCGAAGACGCTAACTGAACATTAATATCATGAATTAATTCTAATGGGACGTTCTTTAAAAAAGGGCCCTTTTGTGGCTTCCAGTGTATCAAAAAAAGTTGATCAGATGAATGCGTCAGGAAAAAAAGATATCATTCAGACTTGGTCACGCACATCAACAATACTTCCTAATATGATAGGTCATACTTTTGCAGTGTATAACGGGCAACAGCATGTACCAGTTTTTGTTTCTGACCAGATGGTAGGACACAAACTTGGGGAGTTTTCACCAACACGAACATTCCGTTCGCACATTAAAAAAGATAAAAAAGCAAAACGATAGCTTTTAAAATTCTAATTGTATGAATAAAAATACTTTACAAAAAAACGAAATACGCGCTGTCTCGAAATATATTAGAATGTCTCCAAGTAAAGTGCGCCGTGTTCTTCGACAAATTCAAGGTAAAACTTATCAAGAATCGCTGCTTCTTTTAGAATTTATGCCTTATACGTCATGTGAACCGATTATTAAAGTACTTCGGTCTGCAGCTGCTAATGCAAAGAATAATTTTGGATTTGACGAAAGAAAGCTTTGCGTAAAATCAGCATTTGCTGATCAGGGACCAACTATGAAACGTTTTCGCCCAAGAGCTCAAGGACGAGCTTATAGAATTTTGAAAGCTACTTCTCATATTACTATTGTCGTAACTACTTAAAGCAAAAATTAAATTAAAATAATAGGGGACGTTTGTGGGACAAAAAACACATCCAACGGGCTTTCGATTAGGTGTAAATAAAAAGCATAATTCTACATGGTTTGCTAATTATGCAGCTTACAGTAAAGTATTAGAGGAAGATTATAAAATTCGCAAGTTTTTCGATCAAGAGTTTGAAACTGTATACAATAAAGCAGGGATTTCGAAATTAGAGATTAATCGAAAAGTGAATCAATTGGAGTTATTAATCCATGCTGCTAGACCAAAAGCTATAGCAGTAGATTCTGGAGAAGATAAATCAATAACAAGTTTAAAAAACAAGCTTAAAAACCTTCTTAATGGCTCTAAGCAAATTCGTATCAAAGTTATACAAATTGCAAAGAGTGAAAATGAAAGTTCTTTAGTCGCACGGTCTATTGCGGATCAATTAGAAAAGCGTGTTGCTTTCCGAAGAGCTGTACGTCAAACCACTCAAAATTTACAAAAAAGTGGTGTGAAAGGTTATAAAATCCAAGTTTCAGGTCGCCTAAACGGTGCTGAAATTGCAAGAGCTGAATGGGTTAAAGAAGGCCGTGTGCCACTTCAGACAATAAGAGCTGACATTAGTTATTCAACTCACAGGGCCAATACAACTTATGGTGTACTTGGCATTAAAGTTTGGATTTTTAATAAAGAAATTTTGTAAAATATTACTTACTAAAAAATTTTTATGCTACTTCCTAAGAGAACGAAATATCGTAAGATGCATCGAGGAAGAATGAAAGGTGAAAGCACGGCTAACACTATTGTATTTGGCGATTTTGCTATACAAGCAAAAGAACCCGTTTGGCTAACTTCAAGACAAATTGAAGCTGCTAGACGTGTGCTCACAAAATATGTTCGTCGTACTGGAAAGGTATGGATCCGTGTATTTCCAGATCGCTCGGTTACAGAACGAGCCGCTGAATCACGAATGGGGGCAGGAAAAGGTGCTGTTTCTTATTGGGTTGCGGTTATTAAACCAGGTGCAGTACTGTTTGAAATTAATGGATTAGATAAGGAAATGTCTTATAAAGTTTTAAAGGATGCTTCTCATAAGTTACCGATTAAAACAAAAATTATAGGTCGTGACCTTCTTTCTTAATTCGAGTTGTTAAAGACACAATGAATTTAATAGTTAAATTATGGCTGTAAAAGAAAAGGTGGGGATTGTGGTCAGCGATAAGATGGATAAAACCAAAATTGTTGCTGTTAACGATCGTGTTACTCACAAACGTTACAATAAAGTAATTACACGAACAAAAAGATACGCTGTTCATGATTCTGAATTTAATACTTCTATTGGAGATAAAGTTAAAATTCGTGAAACAGCCCCGATTAGTAAAACGAAAAATTGGGTGCTAATTAGTGTCCTTGGTAAATAAACAACCTAAAGAAAAAAATGATACAACCACAGACTTGTTTAAAGGTAGCAGATAATAGTGGCGCTAAAAAATTAATGTGTATTCGAGTTCTGGGTACTAATCGCCGATATGCTCATGTAGGTGATGTTATTATAGGTGTTGTTAAAGATGCCACACCAAATTTAACGGTTAAAAGATCAGACGTTGTACGTGCTGTGGTAGTTCGAACAAAACAGCCAGTAAGACGAAAAGACGGATCACGTTTACGTTTTGATGACAATGCATCCGTAATTATTACGAAAGAGAACAATCCCAGAGGTACTCGTGTTTTTGGCCCGATTGCACGTGAATTAAAGGACAAAGGATTTGCAAAAATTGTTTCTTTAGCCCCTGAGGTTCTTTAAACATTAATTAAAAGCAAGGTAAAAACACCTAATTAAAGACTTACAATGAGAAAAGACTTAAAAGTTTTGTATAAGGAAAAAATAGTTCCTTCTATGATTAAAGACTTTGGGTACAAAAATGTTGAACAAGTGCCGAAAGTAATAAAAATATCCGTGAATAGAGGTGCTGGTGAAGCAGCTAAAAATTCAAAAGAATTAAAAACCTGTGTCGAAGAATTAGCCACTATAACTGGTCAAAAGCCAACGCAAAATACAGCAAAGAAAGCGGTTGCTGGTTTTAAAATTCGAGACGGTATGGTTGTTGGTACTTCTGTGACTCTTCGAAGTGAACGAATGTATAATTTTTTAACAAAAATTATTAATATTGTTCTTCCTCGAATTCGAGATTTTCGTGGAATAAGCCCAAAAGGTTTTGATGGACGTGGTAATTTTAGTTTTGGGTTAACAGAACAGCTTATTTTTCCTGAAATTAACTATGACGATGTTACTCAACTTCGAGGTTTCGACATTTCTATAGTAACAACAGCAAAAACCGACGAGGAAGCTTTAGCTCTTCTTAAGGGTATGGGAATGCCATTTACAAAATCTTAATAATTTTAAAATTATTTGAAATGACTACTGATACTATAGCTGACATGCTTACGCGAGTTCGTAATGCGAATCTAGCACGACACTTAATTGTGCAAGTTCCTTCAACGAACATAACACGTAATATAGCAAAAGTTTTATTGGAAGAAGAATTAATCTCTTCGGTCGAAGAATTAAAAAATGGGCTTAAAAGCTCACTATTATTATCTCTTAAGTATACAGGAAAAGAGCGCACACCAAGAATTACTACCATTCAACGTGTTAGTAAAGCTGGCCTAAGAGTTTATAGTGGGTATAAAAAAATGCCAAGAGTTTTAGGGGGATTCGGTACCGCTATCATTTCAACTTCGCGCGGTTTAATGACAGATCAGAAAGCTCGTAAAGAAGGTGTCGGTGGAGAACTTTTATGTTATATTTGGTAATTTTGAAATAATATTATGTCTCGTATTGGTAAAAAATCTATAACAATACCAAACAAGGTTAGTGTAAAACTAAACGGCCAGAAAATTTCTATAGATGGCCCAAAAGGAAGTTTAGCAAGAATCTTGCCTTCACTTGTTTGTTGTTCAGTTAACGAAAAAGATAATGAAATCCTTGTAGAAACAGTAGACGATTCTAGGCTTTCCCGTTCGTTATATGGCTTATCTCGCACTTTAGTTGCAAATATGGTTACTGGTGTTTCCACTGGTTTTGAAAAACGATTACAGCTGACCGGGGTAGGTTACCGAGCACAAATGGATGGGAAAGACTTAGTTCTAAATATGGGTTACAGTCACCCTGTAAAAATGATCACACCACCAACTTTAGCTATAAAGGTGGAAAACCCTACAAGTGTTGTTGTTTCTGGATTAGAAAAAGATTTAGTTGGGGAATTCGCAGCAAAAATAAGGTCAGTTCGACCTCCGGAACCTTATAAAGGGAAAGGAATTGCTTATGAAGGTGAGTATATACGTCGAAAAGCTGGTAAAACAGGTAAATAGTGACTTCTTTATATCTAAAAATTTATATAACTTCATAATATGGCAGCCCCTAATAAATCAAACAAATCAAATGATAGTGTTGAATGGTCAGAGCGTGTTGTTTCTATTCAACGTGTAACAAAGGTAGTAAAAGGAGGTAAAAAAATGAGTTTTCGTGCAATTGTTGTTATCGGAAACGAAAATGGTAAAGTAGGCGTAGGTGTTGGTAAAGCTGCTGAAGTTATTGTAGCAGTTCGAAAAGCGGTTACAGATGGAAAAAAGCATATTATTAACGTTCCTTTAACAAGTACTAATTCTATCCCACATTTTATAAATGGTCGTTTTGGAGCGGCAAAATTGGTTTTACGACCTTCTGCGCCTGGCTCAGGTGTAATTGCAGGTGGTTCAATTCGAACGGTATTAGAATTGGCAGGTGTTAAAAATATTCTTTCTAAACAATTAGGTTCGAACAACGCATTAAATAACGCTCGCGCGACAATTAATGGATTAAGTTCTCTGAGATCATATAAAGCTTAATAATTCTTTTTCTTTATTATTCCTTACAGTTATAGATACTACGTATAAAGAAAAATGATTCAATCAGAAACGATTACGGCCTTAAGAAAAAAAATTACTAAAATTTTGTTTCTTTTATTGTTGGTACGTTTGGGTTTATACATTCCGATACCAAATATAGATTTAGACATTTTCTCTGAAGGAGCTAATTTAAATCCGATGTTTGGTTTCGCAAGAACTTTAACTGGAAGTTCCTTTCTTGGTGTAGGTTCATTGGGCATATTACCTTATATTAATGCATCAATAATCATTCAGATATTAACACCTGTTTTTCCAAATTTAGAAAAGTTACAAAAAGAAGAAGGTGAGTTAGGGCGTCAACAGATCAATAGGTATACTAGATATTTAACTTTTGTTTGGGCAATTGTTTTAAGTACTGCTGTTGCTTTTATATTGGTTAAACCAGTAATTTTTAATTGGACCATAAAACAAGCACTCGAAATAATAGCTTCTTTAACTTTAGGCTCAATGTTGTCTATGTGGTTTTCGGAGCTTATTACAGAAGAGAATCTTGGTAATGGATCTTCAATGTTAATTTTCATTAATATTGTTGGAGGTATTCCGAATAGCTTTGGTGAATTAAGTAACGTATTTACAAATGCTACGTATTTTGAAAATTTAGCAATAATACTACAAGGTCTCGGAATTTATTCTTTGCTAGTTTTAGTCGTTATTTTCTTTCAAGATGCTTATAAACGTATCGATATCGTTTCAGCAAAACAATTGAATTTAGACTACTCTGAACAAAGTCAAGTTAAAACGAAATTAAAAAATAGTTATATTCCAATAAAATTAAACTTGGGCGGCATTATGCCTCTAGTTTTTAGTTCCACTGTTGCGACATTGCTTTATTACCCTGCTCAGCTATTATTAAATTCTGAATACGGGAAAACTTTTTCTTTTTTACCAAATTTTCTTAATTTATATTCGTTTGCTTTAAATATTGCGCTAGTTATATTCTTTAGTTGCTTTTATGCTATATTGATTTTGAAACCAGAAGATATTTCTCAAAATCTAGCAAAAATGGCCTACACTGTTCCAGGTGTTCGACAAGGAAAACAAACGACAAATTATTTGGAAAATACAGTCAATAGATTAGCTTTTATGGGTGGCTTATTTCTGGCTTTTTTAGCTTTTTCCCCATTACTTCTAAGCAATATGTTTCAATTAAGTTTGTTTAAAAATGTTACGTCGCTTTTAATACTTATTGGTGTAATAACAGACGTTACATCTCAAATTCGAGGTTACTTAATTTCCCGTAATTATGAAGGCCTTAAAAGCCCGTAGACTTTTTAAGTTAAGTAAGTTAGCATTAAATGAGGAGATTATTTAGAATTTATTAGAGAAAAAATTCTAATAATTTTATTACCCTCTTAAATTATATTGTATAAAACCTATGAAAGTAGTAAGTTCAATAGGAAGCTTAAAAAATAGATCCAAAGATTGCAAAATTGTAAAACGTCGAGGTCGTATTTATTTAATTTGTAAAACGGATCCAAGACTAAAAGTTCGACAAGGTAGAGCAAAAATGAAACGTAAATAAAAAAAAATGGCACGTATTGCAGGTATAGACCTTCCGCGCAATAAGCGGATTGATATTGGATTAACTTATGTATTTGGTATTGGACGTGTAAGTGCTAAAAAAATAGTCGCTGATACCAAAATTCTGCCAAGTACTCGTTGTGGAGATTTAACTGATGAAGAAATTACTAGTATAAGAGTAATTATTGATGAAGGATACCAAACTGAAGGAGATTTAAGACGTGTTTATTCACAGAACATCAAAAGGTTGACGGAAATTGGTTCAGCAGCAGGGCTAAAACATCGTGCCGGTTTACCTGTTCGTGGTCAACGAACGCGAACAAATGCACGTACTCGAAAAGGAAAAGCAAAAACTGTAGTGGCTAAAAACAAAGCTCGCTAAAGTTATTTTTATATTACAATATTCAATTTACAATGGTAAAACAAGTAAAGCGGTTTACTAGTAAAAAATCGAAAAAAACAATTTCCAAAGGGGTTGTTCATATAAAATCCACATTTAACAATACCATCGTAAACATAACAGATAACCAAGGTAATACTTTATTTTGGGCTTCAGCAGGTGGAAGCGGCTTTAAAGGAGCTAAAAAAGGAACTCCTTTTGCAGCTCAATCTGCAGCCGAAAAGGTAGCTACCGCGGCTTATGAACAAGGAATGAGACAAGCAGAGGTTATTGTTAGTGGTCCAGGAAGTGGACGTGAAACAGCTATTAGAGCATTACAAGGTAGTGGTTTAGAGGTTCTTGTAATAAAAGATATTACTCCTATACCTCATAATGGTTGTCGACCGCCTAAAAAACGTCGAGTATAAAAACATAACACTTAAAATGTTTCAAATACAATGTTTAGAGTCTAAGACTGAAACAACTACTAGTTTGTATTCCAAATTTTCTATTGGACCGTTAGCTAAAGGGCAAGGGATTACAATAGGTAATGCGTTACGAAGAGTGTTGCTTTCGAATCTTCAAGGCATTGCAATTACTGGAGTTAGGATTGCTGGGGTTAATCATGAATTTTCTACTGTCCAAGGTGTAAAAGAAGATATAATTGAAATTCTACTAAATTTGAAGCAAATAATATTTAAAGGAAATTCAGAGGTGGACGCAGTAGGTAGACTAATTTGTCAAGGTCCTAATATTGTTACTGCAAAAAATATTGAATTACCAGAGGGTATTACTGTTGTTGAAGAACGTCAATATATCGCAACAATAACTTCAAACATAAGTTTAGAAATGGAATTCTTACTTGAAAAAGATGAAGGGTACTCGATGAGCGAAAAAAAAGTTTCGTCAATCCCCCCTGGGTTTTTAGCAATTGATTCTGTTTTTATGCCTGTTCAGAAAGTAAACTTTTTTGTTGAAACTTCACGAAACAAAACTTCCTCAGAATTAGAAAATTTAATCCTCGAAGTATATACTAACGGCAGTATTGAACCATTAGACGCTTTAAGTAGCGCAGGCAAACTATTAGAAAAGATTTTTGGCGCATTATGTATAACAAATTCTTCGATGCAAACTTCTTTTACAGAGAAACAAATGGAAGACGAGAAGCAGCAAGAATTCGATAACATCATGATCGAAGAATTAGAATTGTCTGTGAGAGCGTATAATTGCTTAAGACGTGCTAATGTGCATACGCTAGCAGATTTGCTTAACTACTCGCAAGAAGAATTGCTTGAATTTAAGAATTTTGGCCAAAAATCCGCCGATGAAGTAATTGAAAGCTTAAAAAAGCGATTCAATAGAACATTACGTAACTAAAATATTTTACTATTAAACGATTGTTAATAGGCAAGATTTTATTGTTTGACGCCTTGAAAACATTAAATCTTTGAACATTTGATTATAAACGAAGAGTTTTAATAACTCAGAGAATTCGTTATCGATAAACTAACAGAATTAAGAACGAAACTATGTCAGATAGACAACTAGCTTATTTTGGTATTGGGCGTAGGAAGACTTCTGTTGCAAAAGTTGTTATAGTGCCAGGCGATGGTTCAATTGTTGTTAACCATAAGCCAGGAGAGCTATATATGCAGTTTAATGCAGACTATATAAAGGCAACAAGAGCTCCTTTAACAGTTTTAGGTTTAGAAAATACGTACAATATATATGTTAATGCACATGGAGGTGGATTAAAGGGTCAAGCTGACGCTATAAAATTGGGTGTCGCGCGCGCTTTATGTTATATGTCTAACGATAACAAACCATCTCTTAAAACGGAAGGTTTATTGACTCGTGATGATCGTCGTAAAGAAAGAAAGAAGTATGGTTTACGTAAAGCGAGAAAATCGCCGCAATTCTCTAAAAGATAATTTAATATATTTGTTAAAATTCAAATGCCTAAACCAGAAATTCATCCACAGTGGTACCCAAATGCAAAAGTATATTGCGATGGACAACTTGTTATGAAAGTAGGGTCAACAAAACCAACGTTAAACGTCGATATTTGGTCAGGTAACCATCCTTTCTATACAGGATCACAAAAGGTTATAGATACAGAAGGTCGCGTTGAAAGATTTATGAAAAAATACGGAATAAACGAAGCACAAAAATAAAAGATACATTTTATGCCTACTATACAACAATTAGTTAGGTTTGAACGCCTGGCGAATATAAAAAAGACAAAGTCCCCTGCGCTTAAATCTTGTCCACAGAGACGTGGTGTTTGTACACGTGTTTATACGACTACACCAAAAAAACCGAATTCTGCACTCAGAAAAGTAGCTCGTGTTCGTCTAACTTCAGGTTTTGAGGTTACTGCTTATATCCCAGGTATTGGTCACAACATACAAGAACATTCAGTGGTTTTGATACGTGGTGGGCGTGTAAAAGATTTACCTGGTTGCCGTTATCATATCGTAAGAGGAACATTGGATGCAGCTGGTGTAAAAGATCGTAAAAAGAGTCGGTCAAAATATGGTGGTAAGAAACCTAAAGCCAAATAAGGTTAATTTTGTTTAAATTTGAGATTAATTTATGTCACGAAGACGTCAAGTAAAAAGATCTTTAGTACAGCCAGATCCAATTTATAATAGCCGTTTAGTTACCCTGCTAACTGTTCGAATATTAAAATCTGGTAAGAAGACTTTAGCACAAAAAATTGTTTATAAATCCTTAGAGCTCATTTCTTCAAAAACGGAAGAGAATCCTATTTTAGTTCTAGAGAAAGCAGTAAAAAATGCAACTCCGCAAGTTGAAGTAAAGGCTCGAAGAGTTGGAGGATCCACGTATCAAGTACCTATTGAGATTAGAGCTTATCGAGGAACTAATATTTCGCTTAAATGGATAGCTGAATTTTCAAGATCACGTTCTGGAAAAACGATGTCTATGAAATTAGCAAATGAAATTTTAGATGCTGCAAAAGAAACAGGAGATTCAATAAGAAAAAGAGAACAGACGCATAAAATGGCCGAAGCTAATAAAGCTTTTGCACACTTCCGTTATTAAATAAATTTCTGTTTAGTAGTATTCCTTCGCCAAAAGTATTAATAAATAGCACTTATTAAATAAAAAAAAAACAAATTCATATGGCACGCGCAAAATTTGAAAGAACAAAGCCGCACATTAATATCGGTACAATTGGACACGTAGACCACGGAAAAACAACATTAACAGCAGCTATTTCTGCGACATTAGCTATTTATAGTGCTAGTGGTACACGTAAATCAATGGATGAAATCGATTCTGCTCCTGAAGAGAAAGCTAGAGGTATTACCATTAATACAGCACACGTTGAATACGAAACAGAAGGTCGTCATTATGCCCATGTAGATTGTCCAGGTCACGCTGACTATGTAAAAAATATGATTACTGGTGCAGCACAAATGGATGGCGGTATTCTTGTTGTATCAGCAGCAGACGGTCCAATGCCTCAAACAAGAGAGCATATCCTACTAGCAAAACAAGTAGGGGTACCTTACTTAGTTGTGTTTTTAAATAAGGCAGATCAAGTAGACGACGAAGAGCTTTTAGAACTAGTACAATTAGAAGTACGAGAGCTTCTTGAAAGCTACGAATTCCCTGGAGATGAGATTCCTTTTGTTTCTGGATCCGCTTTATTAGCTCTACAAGCTGTAGAAAGTGGTCCGAAAGAGCGTGGTGCTGATAAATGGGTTGATTATATCTATGCGTTAATGGATGCAGTGGATACTTATATACCAACACCAGAAAGAGATACAGAAAAGAATTTCTTAATGGCAGTTGAAGACGTTTTCTCGATTACCGGTCGTGGTACAGTAGCTACAGGTCGTATTGAAAGAGGCATGATAGCCGTTGGTGATTCCGTTGATCTGGTTGGCTTAAAAGATACTAAATCAACTACTGTAACCGGGATTGAGATGTTCCAAAAAACACTAGATAAAGGTATGGCTGGTGATAACGTTGGAATTCTAATTAGAGGTATCCAAAAAGAAGATATTGAAAGAGGAATGGTTCTTGCAAAACCTGGGACAATTAAACCTCACCAAAAATTTGAAGCAGAAGTTTACGTACTAAACAAAGATGAAGGGGGTAGACACACTCCATTCTTTAGTGGATATAGACCACAATTCTATGTACGAACAACTGATGTTACTGGTACAATTGTTCAGTTTACAGCCGATGATGGTACTCCAGCGGAAATGGTTATGCCTGGGGATAGAATTAAAATGACAGCTGAATTAATTAACCCTATCGCTATCGAGCAGGGAATGCGTTTTGCAATTCGTGAAGGTGGACGCACAGTAGGGGCCGGTGTTGTTTCTAAAATTTTAGTTTAAAAATAGCCTATGAATTTGCTAAAACAACAAAAACTTAGAATCGGTCTGAAAGCGTATGAATCAAATTTATTAGACGATTCATGCCGAATGATTATGGATGCAGTAAAAGCGAGTGATAGCAAGGCTGTCGGGCCTATTCCGTTACCAACGAATCGTCGTATATATTGTGTTTTAAGATCTCCACACGTAAATAAAGATGCGCGTGAACATTTTGAAATTAGAACACATAAACGCATAATTGATGTTTATTCACCATCGGAAAAAACGATGGAAAATTTAAGAAATTTAGACCTATCGGCTGGTGTTGATGTCGAAATCAAAAGTTTGTAAGTAGAATAATAACAAATGCAAACGCATCTAAAGGTAATCGATAACTTTAGATGCTTTTGCATTTATCTACGTTTGACTTTAGTTGTTCTAAAGCGATTGCCTCTAAATATTAAAGCTTCTTATTTGCAGGCAACCCCAAAACAAATTAAAAGTAATTTGCGGTTATTAAACGTTAAATTGACATAAATTTTAGCGAGACTGACGGGACTCGAACCCGCAACTTCCGCCGTGACAGAGCGGTGCTCTAACCAATTGAACTACAGTCCCAAGGCAATTTCCTTAATTTTGAGAATAAAGGAAAAACTTGCCTTTCGTCAAGTTTAAAATGCGCGATTAATTAAAGGCTAATAATTGTTTATTATAAAAACGAAATATCATTGTTTTTTTGCGACTGCTGATAATTTGTTTCTTTTAATTTTTTAAGTATTTTTCCAAAATATTCTTGGAAATATTGTTCTAATCCTAGAGTATTCTTTTGCCAAGGAATTTTATTAGTATAATTTTTTCCTGTAGATAGTTCAGTGCTTAATTCGGCAAATTGTAATCTATCCGCAATGTTCCAAGTAAATTGGAATGATCTAAAAAATCTACGTAGAAAACTTAATAAGAAAAAAGGAATGTAAGATACCTTTGCTTCTTTGCCGGATAAACGTTTACAAACTTCTATAATTTCTTCTGAGGTCCATAATTTGTCACCAATAAGTGTAAACGTCTTATTAATGCTCTCTTTTTCGCTTAACCCTTTAATAACTATAGCAGCTGCATCTTGAGTGTCTATATAAGCTACAGGAGTAGATTTGCCTAATAACCAAACAGTTTGTTTATCTAAAATAGGTACAGCAAACTGATTAATCAGACCTTGGAAAAATCCTGAGCATTGAAATACAGTATAATTAAGATTTGATTCTTTTAGTTTTTGCTCTACTCGAAGTTTTAACTCTAAAAGCGGTATACTTGAATTCTTAGACGCATTTAAAACGGAGAAAAATACGAATTGTTTGATTTTTGCCACTTTAGCTGCTTCAATAAGGGCAATTTTACCCTTCCAATCAATAGTTTCCGCAGTATAGCTATCAGTAGGTCTAACTGTAGAGGCATCAATAATTATACTTACCCCTTTTAATGCTGGAGGTATTGTAGCAGGAATTGAAAGGTCCCCGTATACTAAATCGGCGCCCCAATCTTTTAAAAAGGCACCTCTTCGTAAGTTTCTTACCAAACATTTTACTTGATAACCTTCGTCGATCGCTTGTTTTACAATTTGACGACCTAAGGTTCCAGTTCCCCCAAGAATAAGCAAATTCATTTTATTTTTAACTGTTAAATTTAAAGGTCCGTGTAAAGAACAATTTATGAAGAATATATTTAAATTGAATTAAATATTTTTATTTTCTTATTTTAGAAAACCTTCTGGATATTAGATTCTACCATAAAAAAAGAAATGTTATACCATAGGTAGCTTCTTATTAAATTATAAAAGAAATAAGGAGAGGAATGGTTAATTTTTTAAGATTCACTTTATTTTTATTGATATCGTCTCCTTAAGAGATTTAGAGGAAAAATTTGTAAAATAAATACATGTCATTCTTTTAGAATCCTCTCGTTATCAATAATAAGCATAATTTTAATTATGGTAGTTTAGCCGCCTTTTAATCTTTTATAAACTCATGCAAGAACTTGTGGCTAAGCCTTTGTCTTGCCAGGAATTTTTCAGACAATATATCCTGTGTCAGCAATAAAAAAGCAAAAGCACCCTACTACGGAGAGCACAGCATGAATGTTGACTTTTTTAAAATTAAGACATGGAAGCAAATTATTTAAAAAAAAAATTTAGTTTAAAAGCTTGACACAAAAGTTCAATTGCTGCTATTATTCTTACAGATTAAAAGTTTAATTACTAGTAAACGTAATACACGAATACCATGGAGAGTTTGATCCTGGCTCAGGATGAACGC
>Ga0209443_1000027_pt1 | contig 85731 bp, 73 predicted proteins | sample LauGreBMM110DCMD_2_FD_187571 | JGI IMG/M metagenome (GOLD analysis project Ga0209443, IMG submission 187571) | Freshwater lake microbial communities from Lake Michigan, USA - Su13.BD.MM110.DCMD (SPAdes) (version 2) | ecosystem: Environmental > Aquatic > Freshwater > Lake | place: Lake Michigan... | reverse complement strand
TAACCCGTGAATTTTGATGGATCTAAAAAGTTATAGACTACATTTCCGCTGACCAACGAAATTTTATATTCGCTGGAATAGCCTCCCATGATAATTGCAATATGCTTCATTTTTACTCTTTAATTTAATATTATTTCAAATACCCTAGCCCTGATAGAAGGGAAAATCCCACGCTTTTTTGCGTGGATTGGAATGATGGTAGGAATAGCTCCTAATAATTAACAAAAATATCATTTTTTTTCAAACGAATTACCTTTACAATTTTTATATCTTTGCAGTAAATCGAATACTATGAGTTTAAAAGAATATTTAAAGAGTAAAGTTTTTGCGGTTCAAGTTTTTGTGGCTTTGTTAATCATATTGGTAATAGGCTATTTATTAATGCATTGGTTAACATTTACTACGGATCATGGGAATGAAATTGCGGTTCCCAATTTGGCTAAAATGACCGAAGAGCAAGTGGAAGAAACGGTGGACGACTTGGATTTGGACTATGTACTTTTAGATAGTGTCGATTTTAATCCTGCCTTTCCAAAGCACACGGTGGTGGAGCAAGATCCGATGCCGGGCGCAAAAGTGAAGAAGAATAGAAAGATATATATTAAGATAAATTCATCGGGTTTTACGATGGTTAGAATTCCAAATTTAATTCAGAAAACCTATCGTCAGGCGGTTCCAACACTTAAATCATTGGGATTGGAACCGGGAGAAATTACCTACAAACCAGATTTGGCTAAAGACATGGTTTTAGAAATGCACTGCAATGGCAAGAAATTAAATCCTGGAGATAAAATCTTCAAGTCTTCAAAAATTGATTTGGTTTTAGGAGATGGAAACGAAGGATTTGTTGAACAAGCCGACAGTTTAAGTACTGAAACACCTCAGAATGAACAATAACAACAACGATATTGAAGAATTAGACGAGGAGTTATTTGAGCATTTTAGATTTGACGTTCCTAAAGGGCAATTGCTTTTACGAATTGACAAATTTTTAATGAATTTGATTCCCAATGCGACTCGAAATAAAATTCAAAATGCGGCCTCTGCTGGGGATATTTTTGTAAATGATGTTCCTGTAAAATCCAATTACCGCGTTAAACCTTTGGATGTGGTTCGGATTATGTTATCACACCCTCCGTTTGAAAACCGTGTAGATCCTGAGAATATTCCGCTAAATATTGTTTATGAAGACGGTACTTTATTACTTATCAATAAACCTGCCGATTTTGTAGTTCATCCTGGACATGGAAATTATACCGGTACTTTAGTGAATGCTTTGGCGTATCATTTTGAGAATTTGCCTATGAATTCTAGTGAGCGTCCTGGACTAGTTCATAGAATTGATAAAGATACTACTGGACTTTTAGTAATTGCAAAAACCGAAGCGGCAATGACGCATTTGGCCAAGCAATTTGAAGCCAAAACTACGGAAAGAGAATACGTTGCAATAGTTTGGGGAACTGTTAAAGAAGACGAAGGAACCATTGAAGGAAATATTGCACGACACGTAAAAGACAGAATGCAAATGGCGGTTTTTGAAGATCCTACCATTGGAAAACCAGCGGTTACGCATTACAAAGTTTTGGAGCGTTTTGGCTATGTAACCCTGGTTTCTTGTATTTTAGAAACGGGCCGTACGCATCAAATTCGAGTTCATATGAAACATATTGGTCACCCGCTTTTTAATGATGCTCGTTATGGTGGCGATTTAATTTTAAAGGGAACTACGTTTACCAAATACAAGCAGTTTATAGAAAATTGTTTTAAGATATTACCTAGACAAGCTTTGCACGCAAAAACACTCGGATTTGTTCATCCTACCACTGGTGAAATGATGCGTTTTGATACTGAATTACCACAAGATATGCAGGATTGTATTGAAAAGTGGCGAAATTACTCTAAGTCACATGAAGTGATGGAAGAGGAGCAATAGATAATTAAAAAGGGGTTCAATTGGAACCCCTTTTATTTTATTTAGAAAGTGTATCCTACTCTAATTCCCACTCTAGGAACTAAACTTGAAAAAGACCTATTGTCTACATCTTCAGTACCACGCCATTCTATTTTCCAAACGCAACCCATAGAAGGATCGATGCTTAACTTTTTTGAAACTTGCCATTTAAAACCCAATTCTGGATTGAAGAAGGAAATGTATTTATAAGTTCCAGTATAATTTTGTTCTTTAAAACGGATGTATCCAAATTCCAAGCTGTTTTGGTAGTAAAAATCATTCCAGCTTTCTTTTTTTAAATAAGTTCTAGAACCTGATGATAAAAGTATTCCCGTTCCAACATATTTTTCACCGCCAACATTTACTACTGTACTTCCATAGCCTAATTTTAAAATATTGGAACTGTTATAACCAAAAAGACTCTTTAAAAGGTGTTTCTTTTCTCCCGTTAATTCGAATGCGCTAGGTTCAGAAGCGCTAAATCCTATACTCATGGTTCTTCTTTGTTCAATAACTCTTGCTTTTTTTATTTTGCCTTGTGCAAAACCGAAACCGCTAATTAAAAGTGCTAGTACTACAATTTTTTTCATATTAAATTAAATTAGGTTTAGTCACAAATGTAATCAAATTATATAATAATAGAAAAATACTATTGTAAAGAATTAGCAATCTTATTTTGTTATTTGTATTTTTGATTTTCGATAATCTACTACTATGAAAATTGTAATTTCACCGGCCAAGTCCTTAAATTTTGAATCTGATTTACCTACACAGAATTTCTCTGAAGCTTCCTTTTTAAAAGAAGCACGACAGATAAGTAAGGTATTGAAAAAATTGAAACCTAAAGAATTATCTAAATTGATGGATATTTCAGATAAATTGGCAGAATTGAATTGGGAACGCAATCAAAGTTGGAAAACCCCATTTACCCCAGATAATTCCCGACCTGCAATTTATGCTTTTGATGGAGAAGTCTATACCGGAGTAGATGCTTACACGATTCCGATGGATAAATTGGAAGACTTGCAAAACCGTTTGTTTATCCTTTCAGGTTGGTATGGATTATTGAAACCGCTGGATTTAATTCAGGCGTACCGATTGGAAATGGGAACTTCAATTGCCATAGGTGAATCCAAAAATTTATATTCTTTTTGGAAAATTAAGATTACGAAAACCTTGAATAATTCAGTAGCAAAAGGAGATTTTTTATTGAATTTAGCTAGTAACGAATATTTCTCTGCGGTAGATACGAAATTGCTTAAAGCAAAAGTCATCACGCCAGAATTTAAAGATTATAAAGACGGAAAATTGACCATGATCAGTTTCTTTGCAAAAAAGGCGAGGGGATTAATGGTGCGATACATTATTGATACCAATGCCCAAAGTATTGAAGATATACAAGGGTTTAATTATGAAGGATATGCTTTTGATTCAAATTTATCAAGCGATTCAAAATTAGTTTTCACTAGGTAAAAATTAACCACAAAAGAAACAAAGAATATCAAAAGGCACAAAGAAAAGTAAGATGTTGAAAGTTAAAGATATTTTAATTTATTCTTTGTGCCTTTTGCTTTTTACTTTTGCTTCTTTTGTGGTGAAAAGCCAGTGTATTTAAAGTTTCAACCAATTTTTTAAAATCTGTTTTCCATTAGGAGTTAAGAGACTTTCAGGATGAAATTGCACCCCGCGAACATCTAAATTTCGGTGTCTCAACGACATAATTTGATTATTTTTATCTACAGAAGTAATCTCTAAAACGGCAGGAAAATCAACTGGATTTACTACCCAAGAATGGTATCTTCCAACTTCTAAAGTAGTTTCTAAATTATGAAATAATAGTTCTTCAGGAGCAACTATAGTTATTGTACTTGCAACTCCGTGTTGCACTTTATCTAAATTAATAAGGCTTCCGCCAAATACTTCTGCAATGGCTTGTTGTCCTAAACAAACACCCAAGATGCTTTTTGTTTTTGCATACGTTTTGATTACTTCAATTAGTAATCCAGCTTCTTTAGGAACTCCTGGGCCCGGCGAAAGTAAAATTTTATCAAATTTTTGTAATTCATCAATATCAAAATCGTCGTTTCTATAAACGGTAACCTCCGCATTTAGATCTTCTAAATAGTGCACCAGGTTATAAGTAAAACTGTCGTAATTGTCTATGATTATTATTTTTTTCATTTATTTTTTGAGCGAATTTTTGGACCAATTTGGACCTGCAATTTATGATTTTTAAAATTATTAGACATAAAAAAAAGCCCTAACATTTGCTAGAGCTTTAATTTTAAATTTATTCTTGAATTAGAATTTTAAAGCTACGGTTAACTCAAATTCATCATCAATGGCTCTGTCAGCGATAGTATCAACTAATGATTTAGAACCATATTTAATTCCAAATTTAGTTCTGTCGATTTTTAATTTTGTAGTTGCTGCATTAGCATCAGCTGTAAGCTCAAAATTAACGGAATTGGTTACTCCTTTAATAGTTAAATCTGCAGTTACAGAATAAACTCCAGCGGTTTTTTCACCAATAGATTTGAAAACTAAAGTTGCCGTTTGGAATTTTTCAGTTCCGAAGAAATCTTCTGATTTTAAGTGACCGTCTAATTTTTCTTTACCTTGACCTGCTTTTAAATCGGTAGTTGTCATAGAAGTCATGTCGACAGTAAAATTACCACCAACTACTTTTTTCCCTTTGAAAATTAAGTTTCCTTCTTTAAGATTAACGATCCCTTCATGTTGGCCAGTTACTTTTTTACCTACCCATGAAATGGTACTTTTAGTAGCATCTACTTTTTTTGTTTGTGCATTAACGTTTCCAAATGCAACTAATAATGCAAGTGCGATAGTTTTTAAATTTTTCATTTTTTTAAAATTTGATTTTAGTTAATAATTATAGTGTGATAAATAAATCCTCGTTTGATTTTCTTACTTTTTTGTAATGTTGGGTAGCGTCTTCTTCGTGACGGTAACCAATTGTAGCTATTACAGCTGCATTTAAGTTTAGTGCATCTAATCCTAAAATTTCGTTGAATTGTTTGGCATTAAATCCTTCCATCGGAGTTACATCAATTTTCAATTCAGCGGCAGCATTCAGTAAATTACCTAAAGCTAAGTAAGTTTGTTTTGCCATCCAAATTGCTTTTTGTTCAGCTGGAATTGGATTTACGGAACCTTTCATATAATCACCAAAACCTGACAAAGAATCAACTGGTATCCCTCTAGTTTCGCTGATATTTTTTATATATGAATCTACATCAGCATCTGAAACTGAAGTTTGACTTGCAAATACAACTATTTGTGAAGCATCTACAATTTGTGTTTGCCCGTAGGCTGCAGGAAGTAATTTTGCTTTTAATTCAGGGTTTTCAACAATGATCACTCTGTAAAGTTGTAATCCAAATGATGAAGTACTTAGACGTATCGCTTCTTTTAATAGGTTTAAATCTTGGGTTGAGATTTTTTTGTTGGAGTCGAATTTTTTGGTTGCGTAACGCCAGTTTTGATTTTCAATGAAAGTACTCATAAATTTTGTGTTTGATTTTTATTATTTAATTCTAATTTTTTCTAAAAGATGGTTCAATAGCTCCAATTCACTCGAATTTAAATTCGCCACAATATTAGTTTCATAATTAGATACTTTAGGATCTAATTCTTTTAAAATAGCCAATCCTTTTACTGTAATTAAGACTTCAATTTTTCTTCGATTTTCTGAACAAACTTTTCTGGTAACCAATTCTTTTAATAATAGTTTGTCAACTAATCGGGTGGTGTTGCTTGTTTTTGCAAGCATTCGCTCTTGAATTACACACATATTAGCAGGGTTTCCTTTCTGACCTCTTAAAATTCGTAATACATTATATTGTTCGTTTGACAAATCGAAGGGTTTAAGAATTTCAATCAATCGCTCATGAATATTATTTTGAGTGTAAATAATATTTAATACCGCTTTTTGAGATAATCCCATTACCACATTTGATTTGATAACTTCTTCAATTTTCATATTTGTTATTACAAAATTTGTAGGTACAAATGTATAGTTATTTTATTTATACAATAGTCATGGATTGTTATTTTTTTGTTAATTCTAATTTAGAAAAATGATTTTAATTACTTCCAATTTTATATGTGATGAATTATTAATATATTCGCTAAGACTAATTTAAAAATAAAATTAATTAATAACGATGAATTTAGATCAAGAAGATTGGAAGAACCAGCTAGATAAAGATGCTAACGCAGTAATTTTAGATGTAAGAACAGAAGACGAGTTTAATGAAGGAATGATTCCAGGGGCTTTAAATATTGATATCTATAAAGGACAAGGGTTCATTTATTCTATTGAAGAGTTAGATAAATCTAAAAATTATTACGTTTATTGCAGATCCGGCGGACGAAGTGGTCAAGCTTGTTCTATTATGAGTCAGCTGGGTTTTGAAAACGCCTACAACTTACTTGGCGGTATTATGAATTGGGAAGGAGAAGTGATTTAAATAGTATTTCCTAATTTTTTAAACTTTTTACAACACGAATTATTCTTAAAATAGTTTCCTTATTGTTTGATTTAAATTTACCGGAGTATGTTAATTTGTTTTTTTCGAATTTAATAATAAGAAATTTACTATTGAAATTTAAGAATACATTAAAAAAACGTCGATATAAATAGAATCGAAGTTAAAATTAAAATTTCAAAATAATCTGAATAATTAATTGTTATTACTACAAGTAGTATAGCAATTCCATAAATAGGATATCGTTTACTATTTCGATTTTTAATATAAATTTTACTGATTTCAGAAATCTGAATATCTTTTGTAGAACCATTGTAGTTTCTAATTTCCAATACTCCATCTTTAATAATAACTATTTTAATTAATTCAGGAAAAAGCAAAGACTTCAACTTCATATTGATAATTTTATAATTTTTTACAAAAATAAGATGTTTTTATTTAAAAATAACTAATAAAAATTACGAATTAGTTAACCTATCGGTTTATTTATTTAACGTTTTATAAAATTGGTCTAAATCATATTATATTTGATTAATAACACTAAATTTGTAATTTCCGGGATGATTTCTCTCCGTAAGAAGGAATTGAGTTTTGAAAAATTTAATATTTTACAATGTCAGTTTTAGAAAAGTTAAATGCCGAGGGATTAATCGGATTAGAAAATGAATTTGGAGCTCATAATTATCATCCGCTTCCTGTAGTTTTAAATAGAGGGGAAGGAGTTTATGTTTGGGATGTAGAAGGAAAGCGTTACTATGATTTTTTATCTGCCTATTCAGCTGTAAATCAAGGTCATTGTCATCCAAAAATCCTAGGAGCTTTAATCAATCAAGCCCAAAAATTAACCCTAACTTCTCGTGCTTTTTATAACGACCAACTGGGTTTATTTGAAGAGTTTATCACCAATTACTTTGGTTTTGACAAAGTATTACCCATCAATACTGGCGCTGAGGCTGTAGAAACGGCTTTGAAGCTTTGTAGAAAATGGGCTTATGAAGTAAAAGGCATCCAAGAACAAAAAGCCCAAATTATTGTTTGTGACGGAAACTTTCATGGAAGAACGACCACAATCATCTCTTTTTCTAATGATGAAAATGCAAGAAAGAATTTCGGTCCCTTTACCGATGGATTTATTAAAATTCCTTATAACGACATAGCAGCATTAGAAAACACCTTAAAATCTTCAGAAACAATTGCGGGATTCCTAGTGGAACCTATTCAAGGGGAAGCAGGGGTATATACTCCCTCTGACGATTATATGCTTAAAGCAAAAGAACTGTGTAATAAATACAATGTATTATTTATTTCAGATGAAATTCAAACAGGAATTGCCAGAACGGGTTCTTTACTTGCTGTTTGTGGAAATTGTACTTGTGAGAATAAATGTGAAAAACAAAGCACTTACGCCGCCCCAGATATTCTAATATTAGGAAAAGCATTGTCCGGGGGAACCTATCCAGTTTCGGCAGTTTTAGCTAATAATTCAATAATGAATGTGATTAAGCCAGGTCAACATGGATCTACTTTTGGTGGAAACCCTATTGCAGCTGCAGTGGCTATTGCAGCTCTTAAAGTGGTTAATGAGGAACATTTAATTAAGAATGCTCGTGTTTTAGGCAAGCTCTTTAGAAGTAAATTGAACGAATACATCCCTTCTTCAAACGTGGCAATATTAGTTCGCGGCCGAGGTTTGTTAAATGCAATTGTAATCAATGATACTGAAGAAAGTGATACCGCTTGGAATATATGTATGGCTTTGCGTGACAAAGGCTTGTTAGCAAAACCGACACACGGAAATATAATTCGTTTTGCGCCTCCATTAGTAATTAACGAAACTCAATTATTAGATTGTGTGGATATAATTATTAGAACCTTAAAACAATTTGATCGATAAATAAAAAAACCCTTTTTTAGAGGGTTTTTTATTGAAATAGTTATTGACTTTGTTCTTGTTGGTATTTGGCTTTAGCTTCCAAATTCTTCTGAAATTCTAATAATTTTTCTGGACCAAGGGAATACAAATAAATAAAAGCAAGCAATGTCAGCGCGCTTAATACAATTCCTACAATTCCTAAAATTCTTCCAACATTCAAATTCTTATAATTCAAATACAATTCAGGACTTTCTTTATATAGTTTTAAATCTTTGTTGGCTAAAACAACTGCTATAATCCCAAAGGTTAAACCAATAAATCCATAGCAACAACAAGTAACAATTGATAAAATTCCTAATACAAGAACTGCGGTTCCGTTGGGTAAATTTCTTTTTTCCATAGAAGTAATAATTAAGTGTTTGTTATTTTGTAAATATAGGAAATAATCATAATTATTGAAGTAATTATTGCCAATCCAATTATTATTTTTTGATAGTCTCTTTTTTTATCAATTAAATGTAAACCTATTAACCCGAACAAGAGTAGGGCAGTGTAAATTGCTGGAAATTGATAAAACGCCTTAGTGAATTCTCCATTCAATAATAAAAGCAAAGAACGCTGAGTTCCACAACCAGCACAATCGACTCCAAAAAGCGATTTATTCATGCAGGGCAACAGGTACTTTTCTATATCCAAAACCTAGTAATTTTTGAGTTGCAATTTAATAATAATTTATATTCAATATCTTAATTACGTGTTATTATTTCAAAGTTACCTACTTTTGAATTATTAAATAATACACTATGAAAAAAATCGTACTTCCAATAATGATAATTGCAATTCTAATTGCTTTTTATGAGCAAAGTTTGGATAAAAAAAACGTCTATATTCAAGTAATTTCAATTGTAATTTTTATGATTGGAATGATGAAATTAAGTGCTAAAGTTCCAAGTAAAAATCAAGAAAAAGAAGAAGATGATGTTTAGTGTAGGGGATAAGGTCGCCGTGCTTGACGACGCTATTAATGGGGTTGTTACTTCAATAAAAAATAGAGAAATTTCTATCGAAACAACGGATGGATTTACGATGACATTTTTTGTCAATGAATTAATTAAAATAAACGATACCAGTATTTTAAGTAAAAATATAGGAAGTTTTAATTCAAGTAAAATTAAAATTGAAAAAGAAGAGCCAAAACCACGAAGTTTTGTAAAAGTTAAGAAATCAAAACACGAAATTCCTGCTCCAGAATTCGATTTACATATCGAAAAATTGGTTCCAAATTTCAGAGGAATGAGTAATTATGACATTCTCACTTTGCAAACAGAAACAGCTAAAAGACACCTTGAATTTGCCATTAGAAATCGCATTCCAAAAATCGTTTTTATTCACGGTGTTGGTGAGGGTATTTTAAAAGCAGAACTTGATTTTTTGTTTGGAAGATACGATCAGATTTTCTTTCAAGAAGCCAATTATCAAAAATACGGTATAGGAGCAACCGAAGTTTTTATAAAGCAAAATGTGAAATAATTCGACTTTGGCTTATGGTGCTGTTACGTAGTTTCCATAAACATAATTTTCATAAGTAAAAGTATTCACCCCATTTGAAAAAGTAATATTTTTAAAAATTACATAATGGTTGTATCCTGTAAGAGCATTTGTAGTTGGATTTGTTATTTGTGTGGTGGTCACTTGAATAAGTCCGCTGGTTCCTGCAATTCCATCTGAAGCGAACCATTCGTCAACAACTGCTGGGGTTGCAGGTGGTAAAGTAGTGCAAAAATAAGAGGTACTTATTATTGAGTTGAACAATCTGTAAATTACCTGATTGCTGCTATTGATTACTATTGTTCTTGGCGAATTTGCAGGTGTTACAGTATTAGCAAATGTTGTTATTGGTGTTTTTAAAATTAGTGCTTCGTTGTTTTTCACCTTAAAAAATAATCCGTTATTGGTAGTGCAGGTATTAATAGCAGCGGCTGGATCAAAATTAAAAGTGTCTAAGGATATTTCCCCATCATCACAACTATTGAAAATAAAAGCAAAAGCAAGTAAAGTAATAAATTTTTTCATGAAATTATATTTGACACAAAAATATAATTTTATTTGCAGGTAGACTGCAGTTTATAGAATCAATTTTTTATAAGTCAATTTATTTAATGGAAAAGCTATTCCACATTGATTTGATTTCCTATTTTTGTATTCAAAATTGATAAGAATTTGTCAATAAAGTTAAAAACCACCTATGAATAAAGTATATTTAGATAATGCAGCCACCACTCAAATTCGTGAAGAAGTAATTCGTGTAATGGTTGAAGTAATGTCAAATGATTTTGGAAACCCTTCATCTACCCATAGTTTTGGTAGAAATGCAAAAAATATAATAGAGCTTTCTAGAAAAGCCATTGCAAAAGAACTGAATTGTAATTCTCAAGAAATCATTTTTACTTCCGGAGGAACAGAATCTAATAATATTATCCTTCGTTCTTGCGTAAAAGATTTACAAGTCAAAAGAATAATAACTTCAAAAATTGAGCACCATGCTGTTTTGTATACTATAGAAGCGTTACAAAAGGAATTTGGCATCCAAGTTGATTATGTGGCCATTAAAAAAGACGGAAGCATCGATATTTCTAATTTAGTTGAACTTATATCGCAAAATGTAAAAACATTAGTGAGTTTGATGCACGTAAACAATGAGGTTGGAGCTGTTTTAGATATTGATTTGGTAGCAAGAATTTGTCAACAAAATAATGCCTTATTTCACTCTGATACCGTTCAGTCTGTTGCGAAAACAGAATTGGATTTACAAATCACCCCAATCGATTTTATTGTCGCTGCGGCACATAAATTTCACGGTCCAAAAGGAATTGGATTCGCATTTATTAGAAAAAATTCAGGTTTACAACCTTTAATTTATGGTGGTGAACAAGAAAAAGGATTGCGTCCAGGAACGGAAGCTGTACATCAAATTGCTGGAATGTCAAAAGCGGTAGAATTAGCTTTATTCCATTTAGATGAGGAAAGAAAAGAAATCTTAGCGCTCAAAAATTACCTTATTGAACGTTTAGAAAATGAATTTCCAGATTTTAAAATCAATGGTTCTAAAGACGGATTTTACAATGTATTGAATATTATTTTACCCTTTTCAGAAGACAAATCAGCTATGATTTTATTTGGATTAGATATTAAGGGAATCGCTGTTTCTCGCGGAAGTGCCTGCCAATCAGGAAGTGCCAAACCATCACACGTTTTAGCTGAGTTTTTATCAGAGGAAGATTTGAAAAAACCAAGTTTAAGGGTATCTTTCAGTCATTATAATACCAAAAATGACATAGATTTGTTAATTGATGGGTTAAAAGGAGTTTAATTTTGGATTAAAACGGCACTTCGCTATCGTCTTCCTCATAACCGTTTAAATTACTTCCAAATGCTTCATTTGGCGTTGGTAAATTCTTCGTTTGAAAAGGATTGTCGTCATGGTTCATTTTTGAAGGCAAATCATCAAAAGTACCGCTATAGGTTTCCAAGTTTTCAAATTTACCAAGATTACCAACGAATTTCAATTTCACACTTTCTAAGCTACCATTACGGTGTTTAGCAATTATAAATTCTGCTTGCCCCTGCGTTGGCGAATTTCCTTCGTCATCCCATTCGTCTAATTTGTAATATTCTGGACGATAAATAAACGAAACAATATCGGCATCTTGCTCAATTGCACCCGATTCTCTAAGGTCGGATAAAAGGGGTCTTTTGTGTCCAGGACGTGATTCAACAGCTCGAGATAATTGTGAAAGAGCTATTACAGGAACTCCTAGTTCTTTTGCTAAAGCTTTTAAGTTTCTTGAAATGGTAGATATTTCTTGTTCTCTATTTCCAGATCCTTTTCCATTGTTCCCTCCGGCAGTCATTAATTGAAGGTAATCAACAATAATTAATTTTATTCCGTGTTGTGAAGCCAAACGTCTTGATTTTGCTCTTAAATCGAAAATAGATAGGGAAGGAGTATCATCAATAAATAGAGGCGCTTTCTCTAAGTTTTTCACCTTTATACTCAATTGTTCCCATTCGTGTTTTTCTAATTTACCAGTTCTTAATTTTTCAGAAGAAAGTCCCGTTTCCGAGGATATCAATCTGGTGATTAATTGCACAGAAGACATTTCAAGTGAAAATAGCGCAACAGGATGTCCGTAATCGATTGCTACGTTTCTAGCCATAGAAAGCACGAATGCCGTTTTTCCCATACCTGGTCTTGCGGCAATGATAATTAAATCACTTGGTTGCCAACCCGAAGTTACTTTATCTAAACTATCAAATCCGGTTGCAATTCCACTCAAACCTTCTTTTCCAGCAATTTCTTCAATTCTTTTTTTAGCTTGAATCACCAAACTTTGAGCAGTTTCTGAACTTCGTTTGATGTTTCCTTGCGTTACTTCATATAATTTTGATTCTGCTTTGTCTAATAAATCAAAAACGTCTGTAGATTCATCATAAGAATCTTCAATTATTTCTGATGATATTCTGATTAAGCTTCTTTGAATAAATTTCTGTAAAATAATTCTTGAGTGAAATTCAATGTGCGCAGATGAAGATATTTTTTGTGTGAGCTGGATCAAATAATAATCACCACCCGCCATTTCTAACTTTCCGCTTTTTTTAAGTTGTGCAGAAACGGTCAATAAATCCACAGGTTGAGAATCGGTAAACAACTGAAATATGGCCTCAAAAATATATTTATGGGCATCTTTATAGAACGCTTCTGGTTGTAAAATATCAATTACTTCGTCAACTCCTTTTTTATCAATCATCATCGCTCCCAAAACCGCTTCCTCTAATTCTAGAGTTTGTGGTGGGAGTTTTCCTTTTTCTAAATTGATAATTGGAGTTTTTTCTAGTTTTACAGGGTTGAGGTTGAGAGATTTTTCCATTTAGCGAATTTACCAAAAAAATAAAAAAATTCCTTAAGGAGTTATTAGTAATATTTGTTTATAACTAACAAATTTTTGTTTATAAGTAAAAAAAAATCCGAAACGGTAAGGCTTCGGATTTTATAATGATTTTTACTATTTTATTCTTTAAATTCGCCCATTTTACTGTATTTATCCATTCTTTTCGCTACTAATTCAGTTGTTGATAAGTCTTTTAGTTCATTATATCCCTTTAAGATATATTTTTCTACCGTTTTAAAGGTAGTTTCACGGTCATAATGAGCACCTCCAAGAGGTTCTGGGATAATATCGTCTACTAGATTTTGCTTTTTCATATCAGCAGAAGTCAGTTTTAATGCATCAGCTGCTTGTTCTTTATATTCCCAACTTTTCCAAAGAATAGACGAACAAGATTCTGGAGAAATTACAGAGTACCAGGTGTTTTCCAGCATGTATACTTTATCCCCAACACCAATTCCTAATGCACCACCTGAAGCTCCTTCACCAACAATAACGGCAATAATAGGCACTTTTAAGCGAATCATTTCTAGAATGTTTCTTGCAATTGCTTCTCCTTGTCCCCGTTCTTCCGCTTCTAAACCTGGGTATGCTCCTGGAGTATCAATTAAGGTAACTACAGGAATTCCAAATTTTTCCGCCATTTTCATTAAACGCAAAGCTTTTCTATATCCTTCAGGATTTGCCATACCGAAGTTACGGTATTGACGCGTTTTTGTATTGTAGCCTTTTTGTTGACCCACGATCATGAAAGATTGCCCACCAATTTTCCCTAATCCACCGATCATGGCTTTGTCGTCTTTAAAATTTCTATCACCAAACATTTCTAGGAAAGTGTCTCCGCACAAAGCGTTAACATGGTCCATAGTGTAAGGTCGGTTTGGATGACGTGACAATTGAACGCGTTGCCAAGCGGTTAGGTTTTTATATATTTCGCGTTTGGTAGCTTCTAATTTTTTTTCGATTTGCTTACAAGGACTGGAAACATCAACGTTTGATTCTTCACCGATGATTTCGCATTTATCTAACTGCTCTACTAATTCTTTTATTGGAAGCTCAAAATCTAAATATTCCATAGGGGATGTGCTTTTATATTTTGTTTGAAGGGCAAAGATAAAATTTAAAATCTTGAATAAAAGTAATTTTTTTTAAAATTATTGAAATCGAAGTAATAATTAATTTTAAAATAAGGAATTCCATAACATTTAAATTTCATTTATTTAATACTATGATAATATTTAGTTTACTTTAAAAATTTCAATTAATCTAAATTTGTAAATTATTTAATTATTTGTTCACTACTTGTTATTTGTTTACAAAGTTCTCCACTAGATTTATATTAATAATGCGAAAATTATTCATTGATTTAAAATATTATTTTACCGTTTGTTTACTTTTTATAGGTTTGGCACTTTTCGGAGTATTGACTTTTGGAAAACTAAACTTGCATGAGATAATTAATCAATATAATTCTCCTTTTCAGGATATTTTCTTCAAATATTTTACAAATGTTGGAGATGGATTATTTGCTGTTTTAATTTTATCAATTTTATTATTTTTAGTTAAAATTAGAACCTTTTTTATTGGTTTATCCACTTTCTTATTTTCTGGAATGGTATGTCAATTAATGAAAAAATTATTTTTTGTTAATCAATTAAGACCCTCTAAATTTTTTAGTCCAGATCAACTTCATTATGTTGAAGGAGTTATTTTACGAACTAACAATTCTTTCCCATCAGGTCATTCAACAACTGCATTTGCCATTTTTTTATTTTTGGCTTATATATTAAAAAATAAACAATATCAAATCTTTTTTGCAGTTCTTGCCTGTTTAACTGCTTATTCAAGAGTTTATTTGTCCCAACATTTTATTGCTGATGTTGTTGCAGGTGGCTTGATTGGAATTGGTTCTTTTTTGATTTCCTATTCTATTTTTATTCCAATTAGAATTAAATGGTTTGACAAAACTTTTAAATCTATATTTAAAAATAAATCAAAAAATAAAAAGGTTTCTATAGCTTAATTTATTTAAACTTTAATTTCTTACATAGAAAACAAATCCTCCTTTTTGATATAAAAATTTAATATTTTTAAGTTGAAGCACCTTTTCCTTATCATACATTTTACTCACAATATAAACTGGTTTATCAATAGTGCCATATAGTAACCATTCGTCATTTAGCGACTTTAAATTTTCAGGTTTTTGTTTATTGGTATAGTAAAATTTTGCATAACTTCTGAAGCCGTAAGTTGTTACATATTCATTTGGTTGATTATGTTTTTGAAAAAATTCAATCATACTGCCTTGAGTATGTTGCTCTATTTTTGGAACAATAAATAGCATTAACAAGTTTAATACTAATACATTTATTAAAAATAAATTGACAATATAGTTAATATTGTTTTTTAATTTTATTAATACAACAACTAAAACTACTAGGTAAAATATTCCTAATAAATATTCAAAACCTCCCCATTGTACCGGCAATAAAATATTTTGAACAGCAAATTTATCATTGATAAACGGAATTAAATAGTTTTTAAATTTTACTATCAGAGGAATAGCTGTAAAAATAATACCCACTAAAACCCCAACAAAAGTCAATAATAAAAATGATATTCTATGCAATTTTTTTTTCTCAATTATGTTTTGGTGGATTATATAGGCTGCCATAAATGATAATGGGAAATAGCATAAAGAAGAATAGTGAACTATTTTGGTTGTAGTTATTGAAAATAAGATCAAAACAACCCAAAATAATATAAAATTTAAGGTGTAAAAATCTTTTACTAAAATAGATTTAGAATCTAAAAAATTCTTCTTTAAAATATAAGGAATTACAATTAGTGAAATCGGAAAGCAACCAAAAAATAGCACTATAAAATGATAGTAAAAAGGTTCGCCATGGCCTGCTTCAGAAGTAGTGAAAAGTCTGATTTGATAGGCAATAAATTCTTTAAATAGTTCAATTCCTCCACCATTAATAATTTCAGAAATAAACCAAAACGAAGAAATAACGCCTATAATTACTCCAGCAATTATCAAATCTAAAAATTTAATTTTTATAGTTTTCCATTTATAAGTAACAAAAAACACTACCACTAATATAATTATCAAAACGGCGACCGGTCCTTTTGTTAAAACAGCTAAACCTGTTAAAAGAGAAGCTACTAAAAGATATTTTCTTTTATATTCAACTTGATATAAATAATAAAAATAAATTGACAAGAAAATGAATAAATTGAACAATGGATCAATTATTCCGGTTTTAAAATAGAAATGGGGTAAGAAACTTCCTATATAGGAAAGCCCCCAGATAAAAGCAAATTTGTTTGAAATGAACTTCTTACCAATGTAATAAAGAGATAGAATCGATACAATACCTACTAAAACATTCGGAAACCTACTTGCAAATTCATTGACACCAAAAATTTTCATCGACAAGGCTTGCAACCAAAAAAATAAAGGAGGTTTTTCCCAAAAGGGTTGATAGTTAATTTGAACATTTAAATAGTTATTGTTAACAATCATTTCTCTTGCAATTTCGGCAAAATTTACCTCGTCCCAATCAAACAAATGCACCGAACCTATAGCAAAGGGGAAGAAAATACAACTTAATAAAAAGAGTATTAAAGCATAGTTATTCTTCAATTTATTTATGTTAATAGGTCCCATTTAACTATTTTATTTTTATTTAAAAAGTATCTAATAGAAACCAAAATTACATGCAAGCCATAAATACTACTTCTTTTGAAATTGATTGAAGATGCTTCTGGAAAATATTTTGTTGGACAAGTAACTTCAGCAATTTCGAAATCCTGATTACAAATTTGAGCAATAATTTGATTGTCAAATGCAAAATCATCAGAACATTTGTCAAAATTAACTGAGTTCAGAACTTTCATGTCAAAAGACCTAAAACCAGTATGATATTCGGAGAGTTTTTGGTTCATCAATATATTTTGGAAAAGAGTCAACATTCTATTAAAAAAATACTTGTATAATGGCATTCCACCTCTTAAAGCACCTTTGCCTAAAATTCTTGAGCCAAAAACAACTGGATACAATTCATTACCAATTATGCTAACCATAGCGTCAATTAACAAAGGAGTATATTGATAATCAGGATGAAGCATTACTACAATATCTGCGTTTAATTCTTTACATTTATTGTAACATGTTTTTTGATTTCCACCATATCCTTTATTAATTTCATGACGAATTACATGTTTTATTCCTAATTTTTTTGCTAAAGCATAGGTTTCGTCGATACTATTGTCGTCAACTAAAATTACTTCGTCAACAAGATTCATTGGTATTTCTAAAAACGTTTTTTCTAACGTTTTTTCTGCATTATAAGCTGGAAGAACGACAACTACTTTTTTGTTTTTGTACATAAATTTATACTATTTATCAATTATTTTATTATGATTCACTATTATAAAAACTGAAAAGGGAAAGCATTATTATTCACTATAAAAATAACATATAAATTCATTTCTTAACTGACAAAGTAAAAAGTTAACATAGAATTCATATTGGAATTAAAAAAAGGAAATGGTCAGCTATTTTTAGTTTTATAGAAATATTTAATCACTCCGTTTAGAATTACCGTTGAGAGAATTATTAGTGCGCCGATATAAAAATTGACACTCATTTTTTCAGTTTCTTTAAATACAATTACTGCTAATATTATTCCGTAAATAGGTTCCAAATTTATGGTTAGCATTACCGTGTAAGGACTTAAAAACTTCATGACTTTCACTGAAGCAATGAAAGCGTAGGCGGTACAAAAAGTGCTTAAAATGATAAGGTAAACCCAATCCGAATTTGATATTTCAAAGAATTTTGAGTTGAAACTTCCAGAATACAATAGGAATATAGAAAAGAATAAAACGCCTCCTAAAAGTTCGTAAAAAGAAATTATTGAAGGATCGAATTCTTTGGCATACTTACCATTAATCATAGAAAATAAAGCGGATAAAAACGCCGAGCTTAACGCTAATAAAATCCCATTGATGAACTGCCCGTCGATATTAAAAATAATGTAAAGCCCCAGAAATACTATGACGCCAAATACTACTTCATACCAAATTATTTTTCTACCATAGAAAATGGGTTCTAAAAGTGAAGCGAAAAAGGCCCCTGTAGATAAACAGGCTAGCGTAACTGAAATATTGGAAAGCTTGATGGCTTTAAAAAAGGTAAACCAGTGCAAAGCAATAATTAATCCTGCAAATAGAAATCCGATAAGGGTTTTTTTAGGAACTCGTAAGGAGGTTTTATTGATGCCAATATATATGATTATAAAACCTACAGCCAAAAACATTCTGAACCAAACTAAAGGCAAGGCATCCAGCGTTATTAGTTTTCCTAAAACCGCCGTAAATCCCCAAACAAATACAATAAAATGGAGATGTAAGTAACTTTTTAGGTTATCTTTTGGCATTTCGAAGGAGGTAAATTGCGAGAATTCCAAATATAATATTGGGCAACCAAACAGCAATAAATGGAGTTATAGTCGATTTTTCAGCTAAGGCGCCAAATATTTTGTCAAAAAATACAAAGGCAAATGCAATACCAATTCCAATAGCCAAATTGATTCCCATTCCGCCTCTTCGCTTCATCGAAGAAAAGGCAAGTGCAATTATGGTGAGAATAAATGCCGAAACAGGTAAGCTGTATTTTTTATATAACACGACTAAATAAACACTAATATTGGAATTACCTCTCTTTATTTCTTTATCTATAAAGTGATTTAATTCTAATATGGACAGCGTTTCAGCAACATAAACCGTTGGAGTTAAATCTTCGAGATCAAAACTAAATACGGTATCTTTTTGCTCGGCCATTTCAATTTTGTCAGATAATTCTCCAACCGTTCTTTTGGTATAATCATAAAGAGTATAGTTTTTTTGAAGTGGATTCCATTTTATTCTGCTGGCTGTGATTTTATGTTTTAATTGATCTTTATCGAATTTCTCCATTGAAAAATTAAAAGCCATTTTCGATACTTGATTAAAACTTCCAACATAAATATATTCATCTTTACTAATTTGTCGGAATACATCAGAACTCTCTCGCATTTTTTCCTTACCACCAGGACTTAAATAGGTATATCTAAAATTATTGAATCCCTCACTTGCTTTTGGTAATACAAATATCCCCATTAAAAAGGCCAAAACCGAAACTATAGTTGCTCCAATTAAATAAGGACGCATGAATCTTGTAAAAGATATACCAGAGCTCAATATGGCAATTATCTCCGTATTATTGGCTAATTTTGAGGTAAACCAAATTATTGATAGGAATAAAAAAATTGGGAATAATAGATTTGCAAAATAAACGGTAAAGTTGCAATAATATATAGCAATAGCTGAAAATGGAATTTCATATTCTATCATTTTATCAATTTTTTCCGATACATCAATGATAATTCCAATAGGAATAAACATGATTAGCATCACAAAAAAGTTACTTAGATAGCGTTTTAATATGTATTTATCTATTATTTTCATTCCTCTTTACAATCTCTGGCTCATGTTTTTAACCATCATTTCTTTCCAAACTTTGAAATCTCCCGCTAAGATATGTTTTCTAGACTCACGAACCAACCACATGTAGAAACCAAGGTTATGAATCGTGGCAATTTGCTTTCCTAAATATTCATTGGCTGCAAAAAGATGACGTAAATAGGCTTTGGAATATTCTCTATCTACAAACGTCAATCCCATTTCATCAACAGGCGAAAAATCATCTTCCCACTTTTTATTTTTGATATTGATAGTTCCGTTTGCGGTAAATAACATTCCGTTTCTTGCATTTCTAGTAGGCATCACACAATCAAACATGTCAATTCCAAGTGCTATATTTTCCAATATATTTATTGGAGTTCCAACACCCATTAAATACCTCGGTTTATCTTGAGGTAAAATTGCCGTAACAATTTCAGTCATAGCGTACATTTCTTCAGCAGGTTCCCCCACTGAAAGCCCACCAATAGCATTTCCTTGCGCACCAGCATTGGCAATATATTCCGCCGATTGCATGCGCAAATCTTTATAGGTACTTCCCTGAACGATTGGAAAAAATGTTTGATCGTAACCATATTTCACTGGCACTTTTTCCAAATGATTGATACAACGATCCAACCAACGGTGCGTCATGTGCATGGAGCGTTGCGCGTACCTATAATCACATGGGTAAGGGGTACATTCATCAAAAGCCATAATAATATCAGCTCCAATAGTGCGCTGGATTTCCATTACATTTTCAGGGGTAAAAAAGTGATACGAACCGTCTATATGCGATTTAAATTTTACTCCTTCTTCCTTGATTTTTCTATTTGCCGAAAGAGAATATACTTGATAACCGCCAGAGTCAGTCAAAATGTTTCGATCCCAATTCATGAATTTGTGTAAACCACCCGCTTTTTCAAGAATTTCTGTTTGTGGTCGCAAATACAAATGGTAGGTATTTCCAAGAATAATATCAGGATTTATCTCATCTCTCAATTCTCGTTGGTGCACCCCTTTAACTGATGCAACCGTTCCAACAGGCATAAAAATTGGAGTTTTTATCACACCGTGGTCGGTAGTAATTGTTCCCGCGCGAGCTTGAGATTGCGGATCAGTCTTTAATAAATCAAACTTCATAATGGCTTTTTTCAGTCAGCAAATATAAGAGAATTGTATTTTACGACTGGAGAAATACGAAATAAATTAACATGAATTTCAAGTTATGTCAGTTTTTTGGGGTGCTCTCGTTTAGAACGTTCATGTGGATAACGAAATTCTATTTAAACTTGGTCGTTCTTTTCACTACAATCTCTTGCTCCACGATGTTACGCAATAGGATTTCCATTTCCCTCAATCACACAAATAATAGTAAATTTGACAATTTGATTAAAAATTTACTTTATTCGGATATTAACTGGACCTTAAATTAATTGTAATATATTTGCATGTATTTCATAATAATTCATTTCAATATGAAGCAACACTTGCGATTAAACGAATATAAAGTTTTGTTATACAGACTCTCAATAGCTTATATTTTTTATTTTTTTGCTCGAGTAGTATTTTACATTTATAATTTCCAACTCTTAAAAGTCGATTCAGTAACTGAATTTTTTACACTTTGTTATTACGGATTAGCATTTGATACCACCGCTATTTTATATGTCAATTTGCTATTCATAGTATTCTCCGTTTTTCCAGTATATAAAAACACGAATCAAGACTATCAGAAATTCTTATGTTATTTGTATTTCTCATTTAATTTAGTGGCCTACGCAACTAATTTTATTGATTTCATTTATTACAAATACACCTTTGCTAGAACCACAATTGTAGTTTTAAATGTTCTTGAACACGAAACTAATAAAGCGGGATTATTTTTAAGCTTTCTTTTCCAATATTGGCATGTATTTATTCTATTTTTATTGTTCTCTGCATTATGGATTTACTTATACAAAAAAGTGACTGTAAAACAATTTATTCCATCAAAGAAAATACCTTACATCGGTTTTTCAATTCTAGGCTTTTTATTTTTGGTATTATTAATTATAGGCGGAATTCGTGGTGGCGATTTTAAAAAGTCAACTAGACCAATCAATCTTATAGATGCAAGCCGACACGTCAAAAATATTATCCATACTGACATTGTGCTAAACACTCCGTTTGCCATTATTAGAACCCTATTTAGCAACAGCTTTGTAAATCCTGAATTTAAAGACGTTAATCAAAATGTTATTAATTCAATGGTTCAACCTGTAAAAATATATCGTAATAATCCAAATACAAAGTCTAATGTAGTGGTATTTATATTGGAAAGTTACGGTCGAGAATACATTGGAGCACTCAATAAAAACGCCAAGATTCCAAATTATAAAAGTCATGCCCCTTTTCTAGATTCCTTATCGCAACACAGTATGATCTTTACAAATGCTTACGCAAATGGGCGTCAGTCTATTCATGGAATGTCTTCTATATTAGCTGGAATTCCTTCTTTCAAAGATGCTTTTACTTCGTCATCTTATCCAAAACAAAAAATAGAATCCTTGGTTTCTACATTAAAAAGCGAAGGGTATAACACTTCATTTTTCCACGGTTCTGCCAACGGATCCATGGGCTTTTTAGGATTTGCAAATATATTAGGAGTGGATAATTATTATGGAAGAACTGAATACAATGACGATTCTCAATTTGATGGATTTTGGGGTATTTGGGACGAGCCTTTTCTGCAATTCATGAAAATTACTTTGGACAAAAAGAAGTCGCCATTTTTCGCTTCAGTATTTACAGTTTCGTCTCATGAACCTTATTTAATCCCTGAAAAATATAAAAATAAATTTCGTGAAGGTGACGTTCCTATTCATAAGTGTGCAGAATATACCGACTATTCATTGAAGCAATTTTTTAATGAAGCTAAGAAAGAAGCTTGGTTCAACAACACTATATTTGTTTTTGTAGCCGATCATTGTAACCAAATTTATTATGACGAATTCCAAAAACCAATAAATAGATATGCAATACCTATTATCATCTATAAACCGAATAGCAACTTGGTGGGCGTAAATAATGATTTGGCGCAACAAATAGATATTTATCCTACAATCTTAGATTTGATTGGGTATAAAAAATCTTTTAGAAGTTGGGGTAGAAGTCTGTTTGACACCAAAACCAGTACTCCATTTGTAATCAATTCAACAGGAACAATCTATCAATTCTCGAGAGGAAACTACATTTGTACCTTTGATGGAAATACCGCTATTGGTTTTTATGATAAAGACGATAAGGCCCTGAAAACAAATTTAATAGCTCATAGAAATGCCGAAATGAATTCCTTGGAACTCAATTGCAAGGCCTTTATCCAAGATTACATGAACCGAGTGGTAGGGCAAAAGCTTGCCAATTAAGAAATTATTGAATTGTTAATAAAATGTCCTACTTTGTTAGGATTTTTTATTTTTAGATTATTGCTGACCGAGTTATCTGATTATCTTTGCATCAGTATAACTATAAATCATACAATGAAACCCAACACCCAACAATTAAACGATTTAACAATCCAAGTTAGAAGAGACATTCTTAGAATGGTACATTCAGTAAATTCAGGTCATCCCGGGGGTTCTTTAGGTTGTGCAGAATTTATTGTTGCGTTGTACCTAAGTATCATGAACAGAAAAGATACTTTTAATATGGACGGAATTGGCGAAGATCTTTTCTTCCTTTCTAATGGTCATATTTCACCAGTTTTTTACAGTGTTTTAGCAAGAAGCGGTTATTTTCCTGTTGCTGAATTAGCTACCTTCAGAAAAATAAATTCCAGACTACAAGGACATCCAACCACTCATGATAATTTACCAGGAATAAGAATGGCTTCAGGTTCTTTAGGTCAAGGTTTATCTGTAGGAATTGGTGCCGCATTAGCTAAAAAATTGAATGGTGATAAAAACCTAATTTATACGCTACACGGTGATGGGGAATTACAAGAAGGTCAAAATTGGGAAGCAATCATGTATGCCTCTGCCTACAAAGTAGATAATTTAATTGCGACAATTGACTTGAATGGTAAACAAATAGATGGGTCTACAGATGAGGTTTTACCAATGGGAAGTATTCGTGCCAAATTTGAATCATTCGATTGGGACGTACTAGAAATTAAAGAAGGAAATAACATTGATGCTATTATTGCTGGAATGCAAGAAGCCAAATCAAGAACTGGAAATGGAAAACCGATTTGTGTTTTATTGCATACAGAAATGGGGAACGGTGTTGATTATATGATGTACAGTCACGCTTGGCACGGAAAAGCGCCAAATGACGCCCAATTAGAAACAGCATTAGCTCAAAACTCTGAAACCTTAGGAGACTACTAAATTAGATTATAGATTTTAGATTGCAGATTCTACTATGAATCTTTCAATTTTAAGATCTTTTAATCTTTCAATTTTATTAAGAAAAATGAAAAAATATACAAATACAGGAAGTAAAGATACCCGTTCTGGTTTTGGGGCAGGAATGACAGAATTAGGAGAAACCAATAATAAAGTCGTTGCGCTTTGTGCCGACTTAATAGGTTCTTTAAAATTTGATGATTTTAAGAAAAATCACCCAGAGCGTTTTTTTCAAATCGGGATTGCTGAAGCAAACATGATTGGGATTGCAGCGGGTTTAACTATTGGAGGTAAAATACCTTTTACAGGAACATTTGCTAATTTCTCAACTGGTAGAGTTTACGATCAAATTCGTCAATCGGTAGCTTATTCTGATAAAAATGTAAAAATATGTGCTTCGCATGCTGGTTTAACACTTGGAGAAGATGGGGCAACACACCAAATTTTAGAAGACATTGGTTTAATGAAAATGTTGCCTGGGATGACTGTAATTAACACTTGTGATTACAATCAAACAAAAGCAGCAACAATTGCTATTGCAGAGCATCATGGTCCCGTTTACTTGCGTTTTGGTCGTCCTGTAGTGCCTAACTTTATGCCGTCTGACGAACCATTTGTAATTGGTAAAGCAATTGTATTAAATGAAGGAACCGATGTAACTATAGTAGCAACAGGTCATTTAGTGTGGGAGGCTTTATTAGCTGCTGAAGCCCTTGAAGAAATAGGTATTTCTGCTGAGGTGATTAATATTCACACCATAAAACCATTGGATGAACAAGCGATTTTAAAATCATTAGCTAAAACAAAATGCATTGTAACTGCCGAAGAACACAATATTCTAGGCGGATTGGGAGAAAGTGTAGCAAGAGTATTGTCATCAAATTATCCTGTGCCTCAAGAGTTTGTTGCAGTTCACGATTCATTTGGCGAAAGCGGTACTCCTTCACAGTTAATGGAAAAATACAAATTGAACAATCAAGCAATTGTTGAAGCAGTAGAAAAAGTAATTGCTAGAAAATAATTAATAAACTTATAAAAGCATAAAAAAACCTTTCAATTTGAAAGGTTTTTTTATTTAGAATAAGTATTTAACTTCATTTTTTATGTAAGATAATGCAACGCTTGATGGTGATTGCTTATCCATTAAATCATTCATAATTACTTCACGAAGTTTATTTGCCGTATCCACACGATCACTCATATTAGTTCGTCGTATCATTTGGATGGTAGCATTTTTAGCAGTAACAATTACAGTCCAACATTCATCTGACATATAAATTTGTTGGGTTAAGTTGTGCTCAAACTCTTGCTCAATATTTGAAATTAACAAATTTTCGTACTCATTTTTATCTTCTGTATTGGGAGAAATTCTAATTAATAATTTTCCAGGATTGATTCTTTCTAAAAACAAAGTCATTCTTTCAAAAGCTTGTAGTTTCAATGGTAATCCGTCTTTTTGAGTGTCTTTATTCAATAAATACCTGCGTCTACCTTCTTCATTTTTAGTATGTAAGTTGAAAAAATAATAGGCAACAAAACCGGTGATCATCGCTGGTAATGTATAACTTAATAATTCGATCAATTTTGTTGTTTCCATTTTTATTATTTAATGTGATTATAGAATTAAAAAAAAACAAATTAACGAATAAACAAATAAACTTATAGCTTACATTTGATAAAATTTATAAAAAAAATGGATATTCTAGTTATTACATTATTATGTATAGCTGCATTTTTAGCTGGATTTATTGATGCAATTGTTGGTGGCGGTGGATTAATCCAAACGCCAATGGGAATGATATTATTACCCAATCTGCCGGTTTCAACAATAATTGGAACTCTAAAAGTACCTTCTTTTAGCGGAACTTTTTTTGCTGCAATTCAGTATCTAAAGAAAATTGAAATGAATTGGAAGTTGCTCTTAGTAATGATGGTTTTAGCTGTTCCATCGGCCTTTTTAGGTTCTACTTTGTTGACTTATATGAGCAATGATTTTATGAAACCTTTGCTTTTAGTAATTCTATCTTTATTACTTATTTACACCTATGTAAAGAAAAATTTTGGAATGAATTCTGATAAATCACATTCCCCAAAAAAACAACTATTTTATGCTATTTTAATTTCTTTTTTTATTGGATTTTATGATGGCTTTATAGGTCCTGGAACTGGTAGTTTTTTGGTTTTGGCATTTGTTATCATTCTTGGTTTCGATTTTCTACAAGCTTCCGCAAATGCTAAAATGGTCAATTTGGCAACTAATTTTGGCTCGATTTGTTTGTTTATCTTCAAAGGTAAAATACTATGGTTAATAGCAATTCCAATGGCTATTTGTAATGCTTTAGGAGGTTATATTGGTGCTAAATTGGCTATTAACAAAGGAAATAAATTCATTCGAATATTCTTTTTAGTTGTCGTTTTAGGTACATTAGTCCGGTTTGCTTATGATGTTTTTCAAGGAAAATAAGCATTCTATATCTAACTTAAAATTGTTAAGATATAGTTTGTTTTCATGACTAAATCCTCATTCTAAATTCCTATTTTTGTACTCCTATTCTTTAAAAATGCAAAAACACATAAGCCAACTTAACTCAGCACAACAAGAGCCAGTACTACAAAAGGACGGGCCAATGATTATTATTGCTGGTGCAGGTTCTGGAAAAACACGTGTTTTAACCATTAGAATTGCTTATCTAATGAGTTTAGGTGTAGATGCTTTTACCATTTTGGCATTAACATTCACGAACAAAGCAGCTCGTGAAATGAAAAAAAGAATCTCAGATATTGTTGGGACTAATGAAGCAAAAAATCTTTGGATGGGAACTTTCCACTCTGTTTTTGCAAGAATTCTTAGATCTGAATCTGATAAACTAGGGTATCCATCCAACTTTACAATCTATGATACCCAAGATTCGGTTCGATTAATATCTGCGGTTATTAAAGAAATGCAACTCGATAAAGACATCTATAAACCAAAACAAGTACTGGGAAGGATTTCCTCGTATAAAAATAGTTTGATAACAGTTAAGGCTTATTTCAACAATCCAGAATTGATGGAAGCCGATGCCATGTCTAAAAAACCTCGATTAGGAGATATTTATCAAAATTATGTTGATCGTTGTTTTAAATCGGGGGCCATGGATTTTGACGATTTACTATTGAAAACGAACGAATTACTTACTCGTTTTCCAGAAGTTTTAGCAAAATACCAAGACCGTTTTAGGTATATTTTGGTTGATGAGTACCAAGATACGAATCATTCTCAATACTTAATTGTTCGCGCTTTATCGGATAAATTTCAGAATATTTGTGTGGTGGGAGATGATGCGCAAAGTATTTATGCTTTCCGTGGGGCCAATATCAATAACATTTTGAATTTTCAAAAAGACTATGATGGTGTAAAAACCTATCGCTTGGAACAAAATTATCGTTCTACTAAAAATATTGTTGAAGCTGCTAATTCCATTATTGAAAAAAACAAAACTAAATTAGATAAAATCGTTTGGACAGCAAATGATTCTGGATCTAAAATTAAAGTGCATCGAAGTTTAACCGATGGGGAAGAAGGCCGATTTGTTGCCAGCACTATTTGGGATCAGAAAATGCAAAACCAAATGATGAATGGGCAATTTGCAATTTTATATCGAACCAATGCCCAATCCCGAGCCATGGAAGATGCTTTACGAAAAAGAGACATTCCCTATCGTATTTATGGCGGCTTGTCCTTCTATCAAAGGAAAGAAATTAAGGATGTTTTGTGTTATTTGCGTTTAATTATTAATCCTAAAGATGAAGAAGCATTAATTCGGGTTATTAATTATCCGGCTCGTGGAATAGGTGATACTACTGTTGAAAAGCTTACTATTGCTGCCAATCATTACAAAAGATCACTATTTGAAGTAATGCAAAATATTGATAAAATTGATTTAAAACTGAATTCTGGTGCAAAACAAAAACTGACTGATTTTGTAACGATGATCCAAAGTTTTCAAGTGATAAATGAAAATCAAGATGCGTTTTATATAGCAGATCATGTGGCTAAAAAAACAGGATTGGTTCAAGAATTGAAAAAAGATGGAACTCCTGAGGGAATTGCCAGAATTGAAAACATAGAAGAATTATTGAACGGTATAAAAGATTTTACCGAAGGTCAAAAAGAAATTGATGGCGCTAGAGGTTCTTTGGGTGAATTTATGGAAGATGTGGCTTTAGCTACCGATTTAGATAAAGATACTGGCGACGATGATCGAGTGGCTTTAATGACAATTCACTTGGCAAAAGGATTGGAATTTCCAACTGTTTTTGTAGTAGGAATGGAGGAAGATTTATTTCCTAGTGCAATGAGTATGAGTACCAGAAGTGAATTAGAAGAAGAACGCCGCTTATTTTATGTTGCATTAACTCGTGCGGAACACCAAGCTTATTTAACCTATGCGCAATCTCGTTACCGCTGGGGTAAATTGACAGATAGCGAACCATCTCGATTTATTGAAGAAATTGACGGTCAATATTTAGAATATTTAACTACTGAAGAAAATAATTACCGATACAAACCAATGATAGATTGCGATATTTTTGGTGATGTCGATAAATCAAAATTGCGTTTGGCTAAGCCAATAGGAGGAACGCCGCCTAATCAATATGGCGATGAACAACCGGCAATAGTTAGAAATTTAAAGCCAATGAATTCAAATACTCCTTCAGGTACAGCCAATTTATTTGATAACAAATTGACAATTGGAAATATTGTAATGCATGAACGCTTCGGAAAAGGAGAAGTCATCAATCTAGAAGGTATTGGCGCTGATAAAAAAGCCGAAATCAAATTTGAAGTTGGAGGAATCAAGAAGTTATTACTTCGTTTTGCAAAATTAGACGTAATTGGATAAAAGCTAATTTCTAAATCGTAAATCATTCATGTCTCAATTTATAAAAATATACGAAAACAACCCCAACGAAATCGCTATTAAAAAAGTGGTTGAGGTATTGAAAAATGGAGGTTTGGTGATTTACCCAACAGATACCGTTTATGGTTTGGGTTGTGATATTAACAATACCAAAGCCTTAGAGCGAATTGCAAAAATAAAAGGAGTGAAGTTGGAGAAAGCCAATTTTTCGTTTATATGCTCCGATTTAAGTCACATTTCCGATTACATTAAACAAATAGACACCGCCACTTTTAAAATACTAAAAAGAGCATTGCCAGGACCGTACACTTTCATTCTTTCAGGAAATAATAATTTACCGAAAGAATTTAAGAAAAAAACTACTGTTGGAATTCGAGTTCCTGACAATGCAATTGCTTTGGAAATTGTTCGTCAATTGGGAAACCCAATAGTTTCTACTTCCATCCACGATGAGGATGAAGTTTTAGAATATTCTACCGATCCAGAATTGATTTTTGAAAAATGGCAAAACCGGGTTGATTTAGTAATTGATGGAGGCTATGGAGATAATATTGGTTCAACCATTATTGATTTGTCAGGATTGGAACCAATAGTAATTCGAGAAGGAAAAGGAAGTTTAGAGGTTCTTTAAGAAAGTTCTCAGTGTTCAACCAATTAGTATTCAGTTGAATAAAAAAAAACGTCTTGATTTTATCAAGACATTGTTTTATTTCTGATCCTATTGAATACTCTTTTCAACTTTACACTGAAAACTATTTCTTCTTCATTTCTTTTTCGATCATTTCATAGAACTCATCGATTTTAGGAAGAATTACAATTCGAGTTCTTCTATTGATAGCACGATTTGTAAATGAATTATTCTCTACTAACGGAATGAATTCTCCTCGACCGGCAGCAATTAACTGTTTCGGATTTACTTTTAAATCTTTCGTTAAAACACGAACAATAGCTGTAGAACGTTTAGAGCTCAAATCCCAGTTGTCAATTAAAATAGTGTTACCGATAAATGGTACATTATCGGTGTGTCCCTCAACCATACATTCAAATGTAGGTTTATCGTTGATAATTTTAGCTACTTTAGCAAGTACTTCTTTAGCACGATCGCTAACTAGGTAACTTCCACTTTTAAAAAGTAATTTATCAGCAATTGAGATAAAAACAACCCCTTTTTCAACATTCACTTCGATGTCTGGATCTGTAACACCAACGGAACTTTTAATACTTGTAACCAATGCTAATGTAACACTATCTTTTTTCGTTAAAGCGTCTTGCATTCTAGAAATTTTGATGTCTTTTTCTTTAATTGTTTCTAGTGCTTTTTCAATATTTTGAGCCCCTTTAGTAGATAAGGTAGTCATGTTATCCATGTTTTGAATCAAATTTTCATTATTCTTTTTTAGAAATTCGATTTGATTTGCAAGGCCCTCTTTTTCAGTCAGACACATATTTAATTTAACTGTACAAGAATTTAATAAGTCTTGAATTTCTTTATTTTTTGCTTCTAGAGCAACAAACTTTTTCTTAGAAACACAAGAAGTTGATAATAAAGCAACTATTGATAATGCTAAAATGATTCTTTTCATGGAGATTTATTTTTTACAAAATTAAATAAAATAATATTATAATTGCTCTAAAAATTTTCAAAAATTATGCCGTTTTTTTATGAAATGATTATATACGATGCTTTTTGTTTCAAAATAGGCATTTACTTGAATTTCACCTCTTTTATTTAGATTTCTCTTTATTAAATGATAGTAATGAAAGTGTGCTTTTAGAACAGCAAATAAATGAGTAAATTTTCCTTGAAATAAAAATCGAATTCCAGCAATACCATCCAATAGCATTCGAATAAATAGAATTCTAAATAGTTCTTGTTTAGGTAGATTTTTGGTCAACATAAACAAAGAATTTCTAAAATTCAAAAATGTTTTTTTGGGACTTTCTTCGTTTAATGTTGCACCACCAACATGGTAAATAGTAGATAATCCATTATATTTTATAGAATATTTTTTATTTTTTGCACGCCAACACAAATCTATTTCTTCTTGGTGAGCAAAAAAATCGCCATCAAAACCATTTAATTCTTTGTAAACGGAACTTCTAATAAAAAAACAAGCGCCAGAGGCCCAAAAAATCTCACAAGTGTCATTGTATTGTCCCCAATCTTTTTCTATGGTTTCAAATATTCGGCCTCGACAATAAGGGTAACCATATTTATCAATAAATCCTCCACCGGCCCCAGCATATTCAAAGTAATTCTTGCGTTTGTAATCCAATATTTTCGGTTGAACAATTGCTGTATTTAGTTCTTTTTTGAAGGTTTCAAGTATTGGTTGCAACCAATTTTGAGTAACTTCAACATCTGAGTTGACTAAGGCAAAAATATCGGCATCAACAGTTTTTAAAGCTTCGTTATAACCTTGAGCAAACCCAAAGTTGGATTCGTTTTTTATTATTTGAACCGAAGGAAAATGATTGGTAACAAATGAAATAGAATCGTCTGAAGAGTCATTATCGGCTAGATAAATAGTTGCTTCAGGAGAATTTTGAACAACTGAAGGTAGAAACTGTTCCAACAATTTCTTTCCATTCCAATTTAAAATTACAACTGCGATTTTCATTTATTTATATTATAATTGATATTCTGGTAATTCTGTAAGAAAATCATACTTCTCCTTCTCATAATCCATTTTGCAAAAGTAATGATTAAGTCCGTTAGTCACCATTAAATAGTCTGCTTTTAAAGTCATATTGTATCTAGCAATTTGATCGAAAGTACTTTGCGTAAGTTTAACTTCTGGAGCTTTACATTCTACTAAAATTGTAATATTTCCATCGGGTTTAAATACAACAACATCATAACGTTTGGAAAGATTATTGATTTTCAATAATTTTTCAACATTGATATGTGACTTAGGATATTTTTTATCTTGCAATAAAAATTGAACTACATGTTGGCGAACCCACTCTTCAGGTGAAATAATTATAAATTTTTTCCTAATTTCATCGAAAATAGCTACTTTATTTTCACTATTTTTGAATCGGAATGAATAAGTTGGAAATTGCAATTGCTTCATACAGCAAAAGTAAGACTTTTTCAATACAGAAAAAAGAGAATAGATTTTGGTAATTTTAAATCTAAAATCATAAATCCAAAATCATAAATTCCTATGGAAGAAGTTATAAAAATTGTAAATGACATTAAAGAAGGGAAGTTAAAACCCATCTATTTTTTAATGGGTGAGGAGCCTTATTACATAGATCGACTTTCAGATTATATTGAAAAGAATGTTCTTTCAGAAGAAGAAAAGGGATTTAATCAAATGGTACTTTATGGACGGGATGTTTCTGTTGAAGATATAGTTTCAGCAGCAAAGCGGTACCCTATGATGGCTGAAAGACAAGTTATAATTGTTAAAGAAGCGCAAGATTTAGCCAAAACAATTGACAAATTTGAAAGTTATGCTTCAGATCCAATGCCTTCCACAGTTTTGGTGCTTTGTTATAAATACAAAACTCTTGATAAACGTAAAAAAGTAAATAAACTTTTTGAAAAATCAGGATTGGTTTTTGAAAGTAAGAAATTATATGAAAACCAAGTCGGCCAATGGATTAATCGAGTTTTACAAGCCAAAAAATACTCCATTGAACCGAAGGCTTCCGCAATGTTGGTAGAATTTTTAGGGACCAATTTGGAGAAGATCAATAACGAATTGGATAAACTCCAAATTATTTTACCAGTTGGAAGCACCATCTCTGCTAATGATATTGAAGAGAATATAGGTTTTAGTAAGGATTTTAATATTTTCGAATTACGAAAAGCAATCGGAGAAAAGAACCAACTTAAGTCCTACAAAATTGCTCAGAATTTTTCAGAAAACCCCAAAGACCATCCTTTAGTAATGACTACGGGAATGCTATTTAGTTTCTTTGTTCAATTACTTCAATACCATGGATTAAAAGATAAAAATCCAAAAAATGTAGCTGCAGCCTTGAAGGTAAACCCGTTCTTCCTAAAAGATTATGATGTCGCCGTAAGAAATTATCCAATGAAAAAAGTAAGTAAAATAGTTACGCTTCTGAGGGATATTGATGTGAAAAGTAAAGGTGTTGGTGCCAATTCTTTACCACAGCACGAATTATTAAAAGAAATGTTAGTTGGAATTTTTAATTAATCCACTAAAATCGTCACAATCACAATTACATTTGAAATAATAACTATTTTAACGATATTTGCCATTCAATTTTTTAAATTTCAATTATGGGAATGAATAAAAATACTGTTTTAGGTTGGGCAACATTACTAATGGTTGTAATGGGTTTGTTGTTAATAGGATTGGGATTTTTTAAATACAGTGAAATCTCAGGATGGGGATTTGTGGCTGCTGGAGTTGGTTTTTTAGCTAATGCATGGGTTTTCAATGCCTTAAAAGGTAGGATTTGATTATTTGCAACAGCAATTAATTACAAAGAATAAATAATATAATACTAAATTAGATATAATGTCAGACGATAAGAAAGTAATATTTTCAATGCAGAAATTGAGTAAAACCTTCTCAAGTAGTGATAAGCAAGTATTAAAAAACATCTATTTAAGTTTCTTTTATGGAGCTAAAATTGGTATTCTTGGACTTAACGGTTCGGGAAAATCATCATTATTAAGAATTATTGCTGGAGTGGATAAAAATTATCAAGGTGATGTGGTTTTTCAACCTGGTTATACGGTTGGCTATTTAGAGCAAGAACCAATTTTGGATGACACCAAAACAGTGATTGAAATTGTTAAAGAAGGGGTTGCGGAAACTATGGCAGTTTTAGATGAATTCAATAAAATTAATGATAGTTTTGGTTTGCCAGAAGTATATGAAGATGCTGATAAAATGCAACAATTGATGGACCGTCAAGCCGATTTACAAGACAAAATTGATGCTCTTGGGGCATGGGAAATCGATACCAAATTAGAAATTGCAATGGATGCGCTTAGAACTCCAGAAGGGGACACTCCAATTAAGAATTTATCAGGAGGAGAAAGACGTCGCGTTGCATTGTGTAGATTACTTTTAAAACAACCTGATGTTTTATTATTAGATGAGCCTACGAATCACTTGGATGCAGAAAGCGTACTTTGGTTAGAGCAACATCTAGCTCAATATTCTGGAACCGTTATTGCAGTTACTCACGACCGTTATTTCTTGGATAATGTTGCGGGTTGGATTTTAGAATTGGATAGAGGAGAAGGTATTCCTTGGAAAGGAAATTATTCTTCTTGGTTGGACCAAAAATCAACTAGAATGGCACAAGAAGAAAAAGTGGCTTCTAAACGTAGAAAAACTCTTGAACGGGAGTTGGAATGGGTTCGTCAAGGATCAAAAGGGCGACAAACGAAACAAAAAGCTCGTTTGCAGAATTACGACAAACTTTTAAATGAAGATCAAAAACAACTGGATGAGAATTTAGAAATATATATTCCAAATGGCCCTCGATTGGGTACCAATGTTATTGAAGCCAATAGTGTTGCCAAATCTTTTGGAGAGAAATTATTATATGACAACCTGAATTTTACACTTCCTCAAGCTGGAATTGTTGGTATTATTGGTCCAAATGGTGCTGGGAAATCTACTATTTTCAAAATGATAATGGGTGAAGAAAAATCAGATGCGGGAGATTTTAAAATTGGTGAAACTGTAAAAATCGCCTATGTAGATCAATCACATTCTAATATAGATCCAAATAAATCAATTTGGGAAAATTTTGCTGACGGTCAAGAATTAATAATGATGGGCGGACGCCAAGTGAATTCTCGAGCCTACTTGAGCCGATTTAATTTTGGTGGAAGCGATCAAAATAAGAAAGTATCTATGTTATCAGGAGGAGAAAGAAACCGCTTGCATTTGGCAATGACATTAAAAGAAGAAGGAAACGTATTGCTATTAGATGAGCCTACCAACGATTTGGATATAAATACGCTTCGAGCATTGGAAGAAGGACTTGAAAATTTCGCCGGATGCGCAGTTGTAATTTCTCACGACAGATGGTTTTTAGATAGAATTTGTACTCATATTTTAGCATTTGAAGGTAACTCTGAAGTTTATTATTTTGAAGGTGGTTTCTCTGAATATGAGGAAAATAAGAAAAAACGCTTAGGTGGTGATTTAACACCAAAACGATTAAAATATAGAAAATTGATTAGAAATTAAATACAAAGAGACCAATTAGGTCTCTTTTTTTAAATATATACCAGCTATTTTAACATAATTGAATTAGGTTTTATATATTCGTAATCTTATTAACTGGTTTTCTTTATGCAGAAAAAAATATTTATCCTGTTTTTACTATTCATTGTGCAATTGCATTTTGCTCAAACTGAAACTCCTCAAGTAAAAGAGATTAAAGCTATTATCGCAAAATCTGGAGAGTACCTAACTAAACTAGAGTGTGAAAAATCATTGGGATTAGCTAAAAAAGCTCTTGAAAAAGCATTGAAAATAGATGATTCTGAACAAACCGCAAGAGCCTATAATTTAATAGGATTAAATCTAGAGCAATATTCCGATTATAAAAAAGCAATTTTTTTTTATCAAAAGGGGTTAAAACATGTAGATAAAACTTCAAATAATTTCACGCAATATGCTATACATAACAACTTAGCAAATTGTTATTGTTTTAAAAAAATAGATTACAAATTAGGAATTTATCATTATGAGAAAGCATTGTATTTTGTTAATTTATTAAAAGATGATTATCAAATTATGTATGCAAATTTAAATATTACATCTGCTTATTTTGCAGTTGGAGATTACTATAATGGAATCGGTTATTTAAAAACTGCGAAAAAATTAATGATCAGTCAAGATGATTTTGAATCCAAAATCATGTACAATTCACTTCAAGGAGATTATTTTTCTTATAAAAATGATTTTATTAAATCAGAGCAATACTACAAAACGGCATTGAAATTTTGTAATGAAAATACGACTGAATTTTTAGAAAGTAATGCTGCAGAGGTATATGATGATATTTCAAGAATGTATGCAAAGAAAAAAGACTTTTCAAGCGCATTTGTATACATGGAAAAATACAGCGCTTTAAAAGATAAATTATTTGAAGATGAGCACTCACAAGTGGAACGTAAATCAGGAATTTCTTCAGTTTTAAATGAGTACAAAAGACAAATTAACGATATTGAATATGAAAAGGCCCAACAATTAGAACATATAAATAAAAATAAAAAAATAACAATTTTATTGTTTATTCTTTTAATAATAATTGTTTTACTTCTATTATCATTGTATAAAAATTATTTATTCAAACAAAAAACAAATTTTTTTCTGGTTAAAACCAATAACGAAATTAAAATAGCCAAAGAAAAAGCAGAAGAGTTACTAACATTAAAATCTCAATTTATTTCTACAATAAGCCATGAACTAAGAACCCCTTTATATGGTGTGGTTGGAATTATAGACATTATCAAAGATGAAAATCCTAAATTGGCCAAAAGTGATTACATGAAATCACTTACTTTTTCCTCTAACTACTTGTTGTCTTTGGTTAACGATGTGCTTCAGTTGAGTAAATTTGAGAGTAGAATTATTAAATTGGAAAATATTGAATTCAATATTTTTGATGAAGTTGATACTATTTTTAGTTCTTCAAATATGATTTATAATAAAAATAGCAACAAAATTACCTTTCTCATAGATCCAAATATTCCTAAATTATTAATTGGAGATAGCAGTCGATTAATTCAAATATTGATAAATTTATTAGATAATTCATTAAAATTTACAAGCGATGGCGAGGTATCATTATTAATAAATTTTATTAAAAATGACGATCATTATTCGTATTTGAAATTTGAAGTCAAAGATACCGGAATTGGTATAGCACCTGAAAATCAAAAAATAATTTTTGATGATTTCGTTCAACTAAAAAACAAAAAAATATCCTACCAAGGATCTGGAATTGGACTTTCAATTGTGCATAATTTGATAGAAATATTTGAAAGTAAAATTGAAATTGAAAGTGATTTAGGAAAAGGGTGTTCCTTTTCTTTTACTATAAAATTTAAAAATACATCTAATAAGGAACACGAATTATTTTCAAATAATACAAACCAACTTTTATTAGAACCGATTAATGTGCTATTAATTGAAGATAATAAAATCAATCAATTGGTTACCCAAAAATCATTAAATAAATTAAATTGTAATATTGAAATAGTTGAAAATGGAATGGACGCATTAGATTTACTAAAAAACACAACATTCGATTTAATACTAACGGATATTAATCTTCCTGACTTAACTGGTTTTGAATTAACCAAAAAAATAAAAGAACTCCAAATTCAAACTCCAGTATTTGCAGTAACGGCCTACTCTTATCAAGAAATTAAGCTAGAGGCAATTGATTCAGGTATAGATGAAGTTTTTGTAAAACCGTTCAAAATCGAAGAATTATCTGCAAAAATCAATGAAATTGTTCGTGGAATATAAAATTAATACCAGCGTTTTTTATTTTGTTTTGAGTTGGATGACTTTCTAGATTTATTAGCTTCACTACTTCTATTTGAATTTTTCTGAGAAGCTGCAGGTGCAGTTTCAGGGCTTCCGCTTTGCCATGGATACGGATGATCAGAAATTATTTTCACCTCTACCTTTATTAATTTCATGATATCTTTCCAATACGGGTGTTCGTCTTTGCCACAAAAAGAAATTGCAATTCCACCATTTCCGGCTCTTCCCGTTCTGCCTATTCTATGAACATAAGTTTCGGGAATATTAGGTAAATCAAAGTTGATTACAAATGGTAATTGGTCTATATCAATTCCTCTTGCTGCAATATCGGTGGCTACCAGCACCCCCACTTCTTTATTTTTGAATGCTTCCAAAACCCGTTGACGCGCATTTTGAGATTTGTCACCATGAATTGCTTCAGCGCCAATATTATTCTTTCTCAATGCTTTTACTACATTATCAGCACCATGTTTGGTTCTTGAAAAAACCAATACATCGGATAAATTTTCATTTTTAATTAAGTGATATAGTAAGTTTCTTTTTTCTGTTTTCTCAACAAAATAAATTCGTTGTTCGACATTCTCTGCAGTTGAAGAAACGGGTGAAACTGAAACAGTTGCAGGATCTTGAAGAAACATTTCTGCTAATTCACGAATTGCTATTGGCATGGTAGCCGAAAACAATAAGGTTTGTCTGTTTTTTGGAGTTAATTTTACAATTTTCTTCACATCATTTACAAATCCCATATCCAACATTTGATCTGCCTCATCAAGAACCAAAGTGTGTAAATGATCCAAATCAATAAATCCTTGTTTGTGCAAATCCAATAAACGTCCAGGAGTTGCTATTAAAACATCTATACCCTGTTTTAGACTATCAACTTGTGGATTTTGAGAAACACCACCAAATAGTGTCAATTGATTGATATTGGTATATTTTCCGTAGGCATCGAAATTTTGTCCTATTTGAACCGCTAATTCTCTGGTAGGAGTTACCACTAAAGCTCTAATTTGTTTTGCTTTTTTTGACGAACCTACTATTCGGTGTAATTGATGGATTATTGGGATGGCAAATGCTGCGGTTTTTCCTGTACCAGTTTGCGCACAACCGATGATATCTTTTCCAGATAAAACTATTGGTATTGCTTGCTCTTGAATTGGAGTTGCTTCTATGTAGCCTAATTCAAATACGGCTTTTTGGATACTTTTTGAAAGTGATAAATCTTCGAATAACATATTTTTGATATTTAGAATTCAGTTTTAATTACTTAAATTCTTAGCAAAGATAGGTTATATTAATGAAATCAAGATTTAAAGGAATAAATCAAAATAGGATGGAAAATTATTCGTTTTTTATAGGGCTTTCATAATTGGCTTTAACGAAATCGGTGACCAGGTAACCAATTAATTTTCCTATAAGATGATTGTTTTTTACTTCCCCTAATTCTGGAGCACCTTCACAAATATGTAAATAAGCAGCATTTTGATTGTTTCCGAAATAGTAAATAAATTGTCGTAATTTTTCAATTGAAAACCCACTCAATGTCATTGCGCTAGTGGCAATATTTGGAATAGCATCAAGGTCAATTTCAATTCCAAAACGATCGTCTTTTATAAAATCTAACGCTCCCATCATTTCAGGTTCAAACTTTTTCTGTTTTCTAATTTGAATTTCATCATAGGTATTGAATTTCACTCGATCGTCGATTTTCTTTAGAGAATCCAATACGCTTTTGGAAGTATAATTTTCATGCAATCCAAAAATAAAATACCGGTTTAAAAAACCTTCTTCGTAAGCATAAGAAAATCCATTTCCACTGTGTCTGCCTTCTAAAATTCTAAAATCAGAATGGGCATCAAAATTAATTGCATTCACAGGTTTTCCGAAGGCTAGGGCAGAACCCTTGATGTTTCCATAGGCATTATTGTGGCCTCCGCCAATTATTATTGGAATTTTTCCAGCTTTAATAATTTTACAAACGATATGAGAAACTTCTTTATCTATTTTATGAACCAATTGGTTTAATAGCTTTCTGTCCTCATCTGAATTATAATCCAAATGTTGACTTTCAGCCATTTCTTCACTTACATTTAGTTGACCTAATACTAATAGTTGGCTTCCTTTACAAAAACGATTGTGTTGAATATTAGCAATACCTTTTATAGCGCTTTCCCATGCAGATGCCGCACCTGTTCGGCCATAATTGGCTCTAACTCCAATGTCTTCAGGTATTCCAAATAATACATATTTTGCCTCGCAAGAATATAAGTAGGTGCTTGCGTCAATATTTTTTGGCACAGTTAGCATTTTTTCACCAAATTTCACTTCTCCAGACCTGAAATTGGTGACTTTAGCAAGGTCATTAATTGTGAAGGGAACCAATTTTTCCATACCTTATTTTGTTTGACCAAAAATAATATATTTTAATTACTTACGTTGTTAGAATATTAATTATTATTTTCGTAAAAATTTAAATTCATTATGGAAAATCAAAACAACAATTCTAGTCTTAAATCTTTAATTATTTTATTGTCTGTACTATTTGCTTTAAGCTTAGTATACATTTACAAATTGACTACTGATGTCAATTCTACAGAAACTAAATTAACGACTACTTTATCTGAAAAAGAACAAGTAATGAAAGATCTTAACGATCTTAAAACAACTTATGATGCTGCAATAGCTGAAAATACGACAATGTCAGACGAATTAATTTCTGAAAGAGATAAAGTGATTGCTCTAATGGAAAAATTGAAAAATTCAAATGGCGATGTAGCTAAATATAAAAAGCAATATTTAGCATTAGAATCAAAAATGAAAGGTCTAGTTGCTGAAAATGAAACTTTAAAGAAAGACAATACCGTATTAAAAGTTCAAAGAGACAGTACTATTGTGGTTCTTGATGAATCAAAAAAGACGAATCAAGTATTATCTGGTCAAAATGAAGATCTCTCTAAAACTATTGAAATAGGTTCTAAATTGGCAATCGTAAATTTAAAAACGGCTGCTTTCATTGTTAGAAGTTCTGGTAAAGAAATCGCAACTGATAAAGCTAGTCGTGCGGATGTTCTTAAAGTGAGTTTTACAATTGCTGAAAATGCTATTGCTAAATCTGGAGATAGAAAATATTACGTTCAAGTAATTGATAGTAAAAACAATGTAATGGGAGAGCGTCAAACAGAGCGTTTTTCTGATAAAACTTTAACTTATAGTTTTATTGCAAATGTAAAATTTGAAAATAAAACGGTTAGTTTAGTTCAAAATGTACCCGCTGAAAAATTAGTTAAAGGAACTTTTTATGTGAATGTTTTTGACAATGGTCTATTAATTTCTACTACCAATTTCACTTTAAAATAATTTATTTCATATAATTTAAAAAGGGATTTGTACTAACAAATCCCTTTTTTATTTAACCATTTTACCTTCTATAATTACCGTATCAATTAGGTTACTACCAAAAGCATAAGGTAATTCATATATAGAATTTAGGGGTTTAGTAATAATTAAATTTGCTTTTTTCCCAATGGTAATACTACCATGAGTTTTTGAAATATCCATTGCGTAGGCACCGTTTATGGTTACTGCATTAATAGCTTCTTCAGGAGACATTTTCATTTTAATACAAGCAGTTGCAATCACAAAATTCATATTTCCTGACGGACTTGATCCAGGATTAAAATCGGTAGCTAATGCCAATGGAAGTCCAGCATCAATCATTTTCCGAGCAGGTGTATAAGGTATTCCTAAAAAGTAAGAACAACTGGGTAATGCAACGGGCATTGTATCCGAATTTTTCAAAACCTCTATATCATCTTCATTCAATACTTCCAAATGATCAACTGAAAGTGCTTTTTTATTAACTGCGGCTTTCACTCCACCAATTGAATTGAATTGGTTGACATGTATTTTAGAAATAAGCCCAAATTTATTTCCAGTTTCCATAATTTGTTCTGTTTCTGAAACAGAAAAATAACCTGATTCACAAAAAATATCAATAAAATCGGCAAGTTTTTCCTTTAAAATTAGGGGAAGCATTTCATTAATTATTTTGTCAATATACCCTTTGTGATTTTCCTTATATTCTTTTGGAAATGCATGTGCGCCTAAGAATGTAGCTTTAATTGCTATTGGATAATTGGATTTTAATTTTTGAATCACCCGTAACATTTTTAATTCTCCTTCAACAGTTAATCCATAACCTGATTTAATCTCGACTGCTCCAGTACCCAAATTTATGACTTCTTCCAATCGTATTTTGGACTGATTGTAAAGTTCTTCTTCAGAAGTTTCGTTTAATTTCTTAGCTGAATTTAATATTCCACCCCCTCGGTTTGCTATTTCTTCATAGGACATGCCGTTTATTCGATCAACAAATTCATGTTCGCGATTTCCAGCATATACAATGTGAGTGTGGCTATCACACCAAGTTGGAAGTACCATTTTATCCTTTGAATCTAGGGTTGAATCCACTTTTAAAGAAGGGCAATTCTTCATTTCGCCATAATCAGCAATAAGATCATTTTCTATCAATAAATAGGCATTTTTAATAGTCGGTAGCTTCTTCATCTCTGCCCCTGAAACTTTAATAATGTCATTTTCACGAACTTGAATTAGTTCTTTTATATTGATGATTAAAATTTTCATAAAATGATTTTTAGTAAAAATACTCTGAATTTTGGAATATTTCTTAAATTTATACAAAATTAGACATAGTGAGAAAAATTAAATATAAAAAAGGTAGAAAAGTTCAACCATCAATTTTGGAATATACAGGGGTTCATAAAAACCTGGAAACACAAATGCAGTTATTTGTTTACAACGATGAAGATTTAACGGAATATCCTGATTTCAATATCACTAAATTTTCTGAAACCGTTGATTTAACTAGGATAAATTGGTTAAATATTCATGGATTAAATGACATTGAATTGATTAAGTCGATAGGTTCTTATTTAAATATTGATAATTTTATTTTAGGAGATATTTTAAATACTACCCGAAGAACTAAATTAGATGAACTTAATGAGGTGCTTTTTTTTAATGTAAAATCGTTGCTTCCAACAGAAAACTCGGATAATATTTCAGTGGAACAAGTTAGTTTTTTAATAAAAGAAGGCGTACTGGTTTCTTTTCAGGAGAAACGAAGTGATTTCTTTACTCATATTCGAAAGAGAATTAGAACTCATTCTGGAATAGTTCGAACTAAAAAATCGGATTATCTTTTATTTTTATTACTTGATGCCATAATGGAGAATTTTTATATTACCATTGAAGCTGAAGAAAACAAAGTAGAATCCCTTATCAATTTATCTAAGTCAAGTACTGATCCTTCAATATTAGTACAAGTTGAAAAACATAGAGATAATTTTAATTTTTTAAAACGTTCAATTATTCCGCTACGTGATTCTTTATATTCTATAAAAAGCATCAAAGATGACGATGTTTTTAATGCAATTGCTCATGAAAATTTTAGTTTTTTCTCTCGATTACATCAAAAAAGTTTAGAGCTTTTGGATCAAATAGATGACGATATGGTGACACTTGATAGTGCTTCTAACTTCTTTTTTTCTTCTCAAAATCATAAAATGAATGAAGTGATGAAAACACTTACAGTTGTATCGGCAATTTTTATTCCGTTAACTTTTATTGTAGGTGTTTATGGTATGAATTTTGAAAATATGCCCGAATTGAAATCTGCCTATGGTTATTTTATTGTATTGGCAGCTATGTTTACACTGGTTATAGGAATGGTATATTATTTTAAAAAACGCAATTGGTTTTAACAATTACATCCATTTTAATATTTTCCTAATCAAAGTAAGTTTTCCTTTGTAAGGGGCATATCTCAATGGTAAATCGAGCCAATTCGCCTTTTTTACTATTGCTTTTTTATGTGAAAAAGTATCAAAACTCATTTTTCCATGATAGGCACCCATTCCAGAATGGCCAACACCTCCAAAAGGCAATCTATTATTGGAAAAATGAATTACAGTATCGTTAATGCAGCCACCACCGAAAGAGAATTTCTGAATAATCTTTTCTGCAAAATTGTTTTTTGTGGTAAATACATAAAGTGATAATGGCTTTTCATATTTTGTAATAATGGCATCTAATTCTGATTCATTTTCGTAAGATAGTATAGGTAAAATTGGGCCAAATATTTCTTCTTTCATTACTGGACTAACAAATGATGTTTCGTCAATTAAGGTAGGAGCGAGGTAGCAATCTTCCGAATTGTTTTGGCCTCCAAAAAGTATTTTTTTGGGTTCTATTAGGCTCTTTAATCGATCCCAATTTCTAGTATTTACAATGCGAGTATAATCAGGTGATAATTCAGGATTATCAGAATAGGCATTTATTATTTCTTGCTTTAAATAATCAACCAATTCTAGTTTTACCTTTTTTTGAACCAATAAATAATCGGGTGCAATACAAGTTTGACCTGCATTTATAAATTTTCCCCAAACAATCCTTTTGGCTGCTAATTTAATATTGGCTGTTTCATCAATTACACAAGGGTTTTTTCCACCTAATTCTAGTGTTACAGGTGTCATGTATTCAGCGGCAGCTTTTGCAACAATTTTTCCTACGGCTACACTTCCTGTAAAAAATATATAATCCCATTTTTGAGTCAATAGATTTTGAGAAACTTCAACGCCGCCTTCTATTACTTCCACATGGTTTTTTGAAAATACTTTTGAAATAATTTCAGCAATAATACTTGAAGTATTTGGAGTTAATTCTGAAGGTTTTAAAACGACTGAATTTCCAGCCGCAACGGCAGCAATTAGAGGACATAATGCGAGTTGGAAAGGATAATTCCAAGGTGAAATAACCAATACTTTTCCATAGGGTTCACTATAAATAAAGTCGCTAGAAGGGAAATTTAATATAGATGGAAGCACTCTTTTAGGTTTTGCCCAACATTTTAGATTCTTAATAGTATTTTTTAAATCAGCTATTACATAATTTGTTTCGGTTAAAACCGCTTCAAATTCTGGTTTTTTAAAATCTTTATACAAAGCTTCAATAATTCGGTTTTCATTTTCCTCAATAGAACACAACAACCTTTTTAATGTCTCTTTTCTAAATTGAATATTTAATTTATAATCCATCTGTAGTTTTAATTTATAGTATTCCAAAGCGGAAACCTGTGTAAAAATCTGCTTGTTTAGTGTCGCTGGTAAGTGCAGTTAATATTGAGTTTGAGCCCAAGAAAAACCCACCTAATCGAAATCCTAAACCTCCAGTTGTTCCTGAAATTTCATTTTTTGATAGAGGCAAATACGCTTCAAATAAACCCAATGAAACTCTTGGAGTTATTGATATTATATTTTGTGACATAATTTGATCGTTATTATTATTGCTGTTTACCTTTTGTTGAGTAAATAGGGTAACGCTAAATTTTGATACTATTTTAATGTCAGCATATAAATTAAAAGTAGTTGGAAGTTGTACTGTAAAATCAGAATTTTGAGGGGATTTATTCAAAAAACCACTGTTTATCAATGTTGTTTCTATATCATTTATACCATCAGAATTTTGAAATTGATTCAAATTTAACGATTGAGTTCCTAGAATTGATAATGTGTAATTGTTAGAATAATTGGAAGAAGATTTAAATGTCATACTTCCAATATTTTTTAAAGAAGCACCAATTTTAACTTTGTAATTTTTATTTGATCCAAGTAATTGGTAATCAAATCCAATATCTGTTGCTACGCCTTGAAGATTTCCAAAAACGGAGTTGGTGTAATCACTAACATTAGTAAAATCATTTCCTAGATTTCCAGAATAGGCAATATTTAAATTGGCGGTTGCATTAGTAAGTACTAAATTACCTAAGTTATTTGTAATTCTACCTTGAAATTTATCCAAACCAATATTGGCATAAGCACCTGGAAAAAGTAGTTTTAATGTTACTCCGGCATTTAATTTATTCTGTTTATTTTCAAATATTTTATGAGCAGCAGAAAAACCAATTTCCCCCCAAGTTGTAGAGTTCATTCTTTGATTCGTGTTGCTTGAAATTAAAGCAATACCTGCATTTACTGAACTTAATACACCATTAGTAAGAGCAGAACCTAAATTTGGATCGACATCAATAATATTCCCTTTAATATATCCTTTTGAAGTTACTGCAAATCCCCAATTTAACAGCTTTAATGCAAATCCTGGCCCAACAATTTCAGTATCCATGTTGAAGTTAACCGGTTCATTCCCATTGAATAATAGGTTTTCTAAATTGCTCCCATTAATTATATCATTAAAACCGATTTTATTGTTGGAAGTATTTAAACTTGTAGAGAATAATTGGACTTCAAAATGATTATTCAAATTGGCCAATTCAGATGGATTTAATCCAATATTTAAAATACCAACTCTTTTAGAAGTTGTAATTCCTGAAAAATGATCTTGTGAGTAACTTGCAGAAGAGACTAGTAATGCTAATAAAAACGCTTTATACATAGGATCTAAATTTTGAATTAATAAATATTTTTAATTTATAAAGTTAAGAATTTTATTTTAGATAGCATTCCAAACGGTGTCATTTGGAGTAGGAGCAATTATTTCTATGGGCTCTTTTGAAACAGGATGTAGGAAAACTAATTTCCTTGCATGAAGATGAATTCCACCATCAGGATTGCTTCTGTCAAACCCGTATTTTAAATCGCCTTTTATTGGGGAACCAATAGCTGATAATTGCGCTCTTATTTGGTGGTGCCTTCCCGTGTGAAGGTTTATTTCTAATGCGTAATAGTTTTGTAATGAAGCTATTATCTTATAATCTAGACTTGCAATTTTACTTTCGGGAACTTCTTTAAAGTGTGCTTTCGAGGTGTTGTTTTTTTCATTTCTTTTCAAGTAATGAACTAATTTATCTTCCAAATTTTCAGGTTTGTTTTTCACAATTGCCCAATAGGTTTTTTGCGTCTCCCGATTGCTAAAAAGCGTATTCATTCTAGCTAAGGCCTTGCTAGTTCTAGCAAATATTACAATTCCAGTTGTAGGTCGATCCAATCGATGGATTACCCCTAAAAAAACTTCGCCCGGCTTGTTGTATTTGTCTTTAACATATTCCTTAACCACTTCAGAAAGTGGTTTGTCTCCTGTTTTGTCTCCCTGAACAATATCCCCCACACGCTTATTAATCACAATTATATGATTGTCTTCATGAAGGACTTGAAGGTTTTGTTTATCGGAAATTATTTTCATTTGGAATACCTAAAACTATAAATCCTAGGTTAATATTGTTCGTTTGAATTTGGAAAATCACTCGATTTTACATCTTTTACATATTGTCCAATTGCAGAAGTCATTTCTTCGTATAAATTTAAGTATCTACGTAAAAATCTAGGACTAAATTCATTGTTCATGCCTAACATGTCATGAATTACAAGTACTTGACCATCAACGTCTCCACCAGCACCAATACCAATTACTGGAATAGAAATGCTTTTAGCAACTTTAGCAGCCAGATGAGCTGGTATTTTTTCTAAAACCAATGCAAAACAACCTATTTTTTCAAGCATTTTAGCATCTTCTAATAATTTTTCAGCTTCTTCATCTTCTTTCGCACGAACAGTATAACTTCCAAATTTATAGATAGATTGAGGAGTCAATCCTAAATGACCCATCACTGGAATTCCGGCGTTTAATATTTTTTTAATCGAATCTTTTATTTCATGACCACCTTCTAATTTTACAGCGTGGCTTCCGCTTTCTTTCATTATTCTAATGGATGAACGAAGTGCTTCTTTTGGATCCGATTGATAACTTCCAAACGGTAAATCGACCACTACTAAGGCTCTGTCAATAGCACGAACTACACTTGAAGCATGGTAAATCATTTGATCTAAAGTAATTGGCAAGGTAGTTTCATGTCCCGCCATCACATTGGAAGCAGAATCTCCAACAAGGATTATGTCAATTCCTGCCGTATCCACAATTTTTGCCATGGTAAAATCGTAAGCAGTTAGCATAGAAATTTTCTCCCCATTGGATTTCATCTCTATTAGTGATTTCGTAGTAATTCTTTTGTAATCTTTTTTGGCTACTGACATTATGATTTATGGTTTAAGTAATAATTTGGGCAAAAATAATCAAATTTGTTAGATTTCAAGATTATTGTTCGATGCTTTATTTAAGATTTCTGATTTAAGATTTCAGAATATTCAAACTTATTTGTTTTTAAGATATAATTTAAATCAAATAAATAAATACTCAATTTCTGTATTAAAAGTTTTGCTTTTATCTAACAATCTGCAAAATTAACGGCAATTGCTAATCCGCCTTCTGAGGTTTCTTTGTATTTATTATTCATATCTTTAGCTGTTTGCCACATGGTGTCAATAACTTTATCTAATGGAACTTTAGCATTTTTTGGATCGGTTTCTAATGCTAATTCGGCTGCATTAATTGCTTTTATGGCTCCCATAGTATTTCTCTCAATGCACGGAATTTGAACTAATCCACCCACGGGGTCACAGGTCATTCCTAAATGATGTTCCATTGCAATTTCGGCTGCCATTAAAACTTGCTCTGGACTACCGCCCATTAATTCGCACAATGCAGCTGCTGCCATTGCAGATGAAACGCCAATTTCGGCTTGACATCCACCCATTGCTGCCGAAATAGTAGATCCTTTTTTGAAAAGACTTCCAATTTCTCCTGCAACCATTAAAAATTGTTTTATTTCTTTTTCACCAGCGTGGTGATTTTCGATCACTAAATAATACATTAAAACTGCTGGAACAACACCAGCACTTCCGTTTGTTGGTGCAGTAACAACTCGCCCTAAAGCAGCATTTACCTCATTTACCGAAAGAGCAAAACAGCTCACCCATTTTAATATTTGTCGAAATTTTACTTCTGTTTTTCGAATGGTTTCTAGCCATGTTTGAGGCGAATCGTAATTGGCTAAACCAATTAAATTTTGATGCATATCGAAAGCTCTTCTCCTAACATTTAGTCCACCTGGTAAAATCCCCTCAGAATGGCAACCAATATACATACACTCCAGCATGGTTTCCCAAATCCGAAGTAATTCACTATCTATTTTTTCTTTAGAGCGCATTGATTTTTCATTTTCAAATACGATTTCTGAAATTTTCTTGATTTCAGCAGTGCAATACTCTAAAAGTTCAGCAGCATTGGAAACTTGAAATGGAAAGGCACATTTTATTTCCAGTTTTTTCTTCGCATTAATTCTCTCTTCTTTAACTACAAATCCACCACCAATTGAATAAAATGTTGAGGAATAGGTTGAATTATTATTTAAATAGGCAGTAAATTTCAATCCATTGGCATGAAAGGGAAGAAATTCTTTATTGAAAATGATGTCTTGATTTAATATAAAAGGGATATTTATTTCATTTCCTAAAATAATCTTTTCGTTTTCAGTAATCGATTTTGTTATTTTTGAAATATTTTCGATGGGTATGTACTCAGGATCTTGACCGCTTAATCCTAACATTATTGCAAAATCGGTAGCATGTCCTTTGCCCGTTAATGATAATGAACCATATAAATCAACTTGAATACGATTTGTATTTTCAAATAAATTGTTGTCTTTTAATTCATTCAAAAATCTTTCGGCTGCTCTCCATGGACCTAAAGTGTGAGAACTTGAAGGGCCAACACCGATTTTAAGCATATCAAATACAGATATACATTCTTCCATAATTAATGGTTTATTAATGAATTACAAATATAAATAAAGTAATCATATAATAAATTTTTATAGTTTAAATTGTGAATTTAATATAATCCGACATAATTTAAATCTAAAAATTATCGAATTGTTAGTTGGTATTTTAATTTGCTGAAATATTATTTTATTAATGTTCCTGCATTTTCTTTTACAATAATCTCGAGCGGAATATAATTGGTGATTTCAATTTCTTCTTTTAATACCAATTTTTTGTAAAGATGACTAATTCCTAAATAACCCTGATCTTCCGGTTTTTGATTGATTAAAAAATCAATTTTTCCATCGTTTAGGTAAGCTAAATTATCTTTTAATAAGTCATAACCCACCACTCGGATGTCTTTCAAATTATTTTCTTGGATGAATTTTGCAACTATATAAACACGGGAGTTGGGAACAAAAATACTATTAATTCCAATGAACATCTCTTTTGTAAGCTTATTGTATTCGGAATCTTTAATACTAATTTCAGAAAATTTATAATTTGACAACTCCTTATTTTCTTCAAAAAAAGAGTAAAAACCTTTGATTCTTTGTAAATAAACAGAAGTAGTTTCTATTTCTCTAGTAATTTTCATAATCAGAATAGTATTGTCTGATTTTACTCCAAAACTAATCAGTTTACCAGCTAAATAACCACTTTGATAGGCATCTTGACCAATATAATCTAATCCTTGAATTTCAGAAATATTAGAATCGATCATTACAATTGGAATATTTTTCTTTTTAAATTCCTTTAAGAATAGTACCGATTCATCATAAAAAATAGGAGCGAAAAGCAATCCGTCGTATTCTCCTTCCAATACTTTTAAGGCCACTTTTTTAAAAGCTGCAGAATTGTATTTGTAGTTGATGTATTCCATTTTTACGCCAAATCTTTCAAACTCTTCAGCTGCTTTTTTTATTCCTAATAAAGGCCCTAGCCAATATTCTAACCCTTCATGTTGGGGTAAGAAAACGGCAATTTTAAACTTTTTATTAAATGCTAAATTACTGGCATAGATGTTTCTTTTATAGCCGTATTGTTTAACAATAGCATTAACAATGTCAATATTTTCTTGGGAAACTTGGCCTCGATTATGAAGAATTCTATCTACTGTACCAACAGATATATTTGCCAGTTCGGCTATTTTTTTTATTGTTATGATGGCGCTAAGTTTTAGTTAAACAGTTCTTAATTTGTACAAAAATATTTTTTTTATACAAATTTATAAAAAATAAAGTAATTTTTAATTTTTTTTATTTAGATTTGCATGAGCGTGTTCGTACACGAACAAATTTATTTAATTACTTCAAACAAACAACAAACTATAATAATTTAAAAGATGTCAAAAAAAGTAGTAACATTTGGTGAGATCATGTTAAGATTAGCACCACAAGGATTTTTAAGATTTTCACAAGTAGACAATTTTGATGTAGTATATGGAGGAGGAGAATCAAACGTAGCGGTTTCATTAGCTAATTTTGGAATTCCAGTTGATTTTATAACTCGTTTACCAAAAAATGATATTGGGGAATGCGCGATGATGGAAATGCGAAAAAGAGGAGTTGGAGTAGATAAAATTGTATGGGGCGGCGATCGTTTGGGGATTTATTTTCTTGAAACAGGAGCGGTTTCTAGAGGAAGTAAAGTGGTTTATGATCGAGCGCATTCTTCGATGTCAGAAATCCAACCCGGAATGATCAATTGGGAAGCAGTTTTTCAAGGAGTTGAATGGTTCCATTGGACTGGAATTACCCCAGCAATATCTCAAAGTTCAGCCGATGCTTGTTTAGAAGCAGTTAAAGCAGCGAGCAAATTAGGAGTTACTATTTCTACCGATTTAAATTATAGAGCTAAATTATGGAAATATGGTGGCGATCGTGAGGCGATTATGACCGAATTAACTTCGTATTGCGATGTAATTTTAGGAAACGAAGAAGATGCCGAAATGCACTTTGGAATCAAACCGGATGGGGCAGCAGTGCAAACCCACGGTCACGATGTTAAAGCGGAAGCTTTTTTATCTGTTTGTCAACAAATGATGAAAAAATTCCCAAGAGCTAAAAAAGTAATCACCACTTTAAGAGGATCAATTTCTGCTTCTCACAATACTTGGGCTGGAGTTTTATACGATGGAAAACAAATGCTACAAACCCGTCAATACCAAATTACCGATATCGTAGATAGAGTAGGTGGTGGTGATTCGTTTATGGGAGGATTAATCTACGGATTATTAACCTATCCTGATAACGATCAAAACGCATTGGATTTTGCTGTAGCCGCTTCTTGTTTGAAACACACGATTAAAGGAGACGCGAACTTAGTAACAATCGATGAAGTCAACAAATTAATGGGAGGCGATGCTTCTGGTAGAGTTTCAAGATAAGTAAGAAAAGACAAAACCTATGATAATAGATACCTTAGCTAACGCATCGAAATACACAAGTTTAAACCCATTATTTGCAAAAGCATTTGATTATATCAAAAAACAAGACTTGGTGAATTTACCTGTTGGCGTTTCAGAAATTGGCCAGGGCCTAAAAATGATTGTCAGTGTTGGAAATGGAAAAACCCAAGCGGTAAGCCTAGAAAAATTTGAATGTCATGATCAAAATATCGATATTCAAATTTGCGTAAGCGGTTTAGAAACCTTCGGATGGAAACCAAGAGAAAAATGCGTACAACCCAATGGAGATTACAATCCCGAAAAAGACGTTCGTTTTTTTAATGATAACCCTGATATGTATTTCCAATTAACGGACAACCAATTTGGTATTTTTTACCCTGAAGATGTTCACGCTCCAATGATTGGCGAAGGTGAAATAAGAAAAATAGTTATAAAAGTTAAAATATAAATAATGAGTAATATCCAACAAGTATCGGATGCAATCGTAGCCCAAGGAATGCTACCGCTTTATTTCAATTCCGACCAAAAGGTGACTATTGAAATACTAAGAGCCTTGTACCGAGCAGGAATTAAAGCGATAGAATATACCAGTCGTGGAGAAGCAGCCCTTAGTAATTTTACCAAAATGGTTGAAATTAGAAATGCGGAAATGCCCGATTTGTTATTAGGAATTGGAACCATAAAAAACCTACAACAAGCACAGGAATATTATGAAGTAGGAGCTGATTTTTTTATTAGCCCTGGATTTGTTCCTGAAGTAGCTTCTTTTCTAAAAAGCAAAGAAATGTTGTACAGCCCAGGTTGTATGACGCCAACAGAGATTATCGCTGCCGAGAATGCAGGGGTAAAATTCATCAAATTGTTCCCTGGAAACATGCTAGGACCTGACTTCTTAAGTGGAATTAAAGACATTTTCCCTAAATTATTATTCATGCCAACAGGTGGTGTGGATACCACGAGAGCTAATATCGAAAGATGGTTTAAAGCAGGAGTTTCGGCTGTGGGAATGGGAAGTAAATTGATCAGCAAACAATTGATGGCGGATAAAGAGTATGCCACCATCGAATCAGAAACCAAAGCAGTTTTAAATTTGATTCAATCAATAAAAAATAATTAGATGAAAACAGTAGTTATAACAGGTGCTGGTGGAGTATTATGTAGCACTTTAGCGAAAGCATTGGCAAAACAAGGTCACCAAATTGCATTATTAGATTTGAAAAAAGAAGCTGCAGATCAATTTGCAAATGAAATCAACGCAGCTGGTGGGAAAGCAATTGGCGTTGCTGCAAATGTGTTGGAAAAAGTATCATTAGAGGCGGCAAAGAAAGAAGTAAATGATAAATTAGGAAGTTGTGATATATTGATAAACGGAGCGGGCGGAAATCACCCATTGGGAACTACCTCAAATCCATTTTTATTGGAAGAAGACTTACTAAATACTACCCAAGGATTCAAAACGTTTTTTGATTTGGATGCCGAAGGAATAAAATTCGTTTTCAATTTAAATTTCATTGGAACTTTATTGCCAACACAAGTTTTTTCTAAAGACATGATAGGTAAAAAAGGATGTAGTATTTTGAATATTTCATCCATGAATGCCTTTACACCATTGACAAAAATACCTGCATACAGCGGAGCAAAAGCTGCTGTATCTAACTTTACACAATGGTTAGCGGTTCATTTTTCAAAAGTTGGAATTCGTGTGAACGCCTTAGCGCCAGGATTTTTCTTAACGGATCAAAATCGGGCACTATTAACAACTGAAAGTGGCGCATTAACACCAAGAGGAAATTCAATAATTGATCAAACACCAATGGGACGATTTGGTGAACCTGAAGATTTAGTAAGCACCACATTATATTTATGTGATGATGCAACTTCTTTTGTTACTGGAGTTGTAATTCCAATTGACGGTGGATTTAGTGCGTATAGTGGAGTTTAAAAAAGTATAAAAATTTTATTTACATAAGTTATGGAACAAACATGGAGATGGTACGGACCAAATGATCCTGTGAAATTATCAGATGCGCGTCAAGCGGGAGCAACGGGAATAGTTACTGCTTTGCATCATATTAAAAATGGGCAAGTTTGGGAAGTGGATGAAATTATGAAAAGAAAGAAAGAAGTGGAAGCGGCAGGATTAACATTTTCTGTTGTAGAAAGCATTCCCGTTCACGAGGACATCAAAAAGCAATCAGGGGATTATTTGAAATACATAGAAAACTACAATCAAAGTATCAAAAATTTAGCTGCTTGTGGAGTGAATATTGTTTGTTATAATTTCATGCCAGTTTTGGATTGGTCTAGAACCGATTTATCTTATGAAATGCCAGATGGTTCAAAAGCGTTACGTTTTGACATCAATGAATTTGCTGCTTTTGAGTTGTTTATTTTAAAAAGACCGGGAGCAGAAACTACTTACTCTGAAGCACAGCAAGCGAAAGCAAAAGCTACTTTTGAAAAATTAACGGATGCTGATAAAGTAAAATTGCAGCAAAACATAATTGCGGGTTTACCAGGTGCTGAAGAATCCTACACAGTGAAAGATTTTCTAAAAGTGCTTCAAGGTTATGACGGTATCGATGCTGCTAGATTAAAAGAAAATTTATATTATTTCTTACGAGAGATTATCCCAGTTGCAGAAAGTGTAGGCGTTTTAATGGCAATACATCCTGATGACCCTCCCTATCCTATTCTAGGGTTGCCAAGAGTAGTGAGTACTGAAGCTGATTTAATTCAATTACTAAATGCAATTGATTCTCCGTCTAACGGATTTTGCATGTGTACTGGTTCTTACGGTGTAATTGCTGATAATGATCTACCAGGAATTGTAGATCGTCATGGTGCAAAAATGAATTTTATTCACCTTAGAAGTACGCAACGTGATGAAGAAGGAAATTTCTACGAAGCCAATCATTTAGAAGGAGACGTGGATATGTATGAAGTAGTAAAATCAATTTTAAAGAAGCAAAAAGAAACAAAAAGAGTGATTCCGATGCGACCTGATCACGGGCACCAAATGTTAGATGATTTGAACAAAAAAACCAACCCTGGTTATTCTGGAATTGGTCGTTTAAGAGGTTTAGCAGAATTAAGAGGTTTAGAAATGGGAATTGAGAAAAGTTTATTTTAATTTACAATGGCTGAAAATATATTTATAACCGATGATTTTTTGTTACATAGTGAAGCGGCTAAAACACTGTATCACCATCATGCAAAAACGCAACCTATATTCGATTATCACTGTCATTTATCTCCAAAAGATATTGCTGAAGACCGACAATTTGAGAATTTAACTCAAATTTGGATTGAAGGGGATCACTATAAATATAGAGCCATGCGAGCCAATGGCATTGATGAGAAATTCATCACTGGTGACGCAAGCGATTATGAAAAATTTCTTAAATGGGCAGAAACAGTGCCTTATACTTTAAGAAACCCTTTGTATCATTGGACTCATTTAGAATTAAAAAATTATTTTGGAATTACCACTTTATTGGATGCTAATTCTGCCGAAGCAATTTTCAATGAAGCCACGGCTTTATTACAAAAACCAGAGTACAGTGTCAGAAATATTCTTCGTAAAATGAATGTAAAAGTAGTGGGAACAACTGATGATCCTACTGATGATTTACAATTTCACAAAAAAATAAAAGACGATAATTTTGAAATAAAAGTCCTCCCTTCCTTTCGTCCTGATAAAGCTACAGAAATTGAAAAAGGGCAATCCTTTGTTGATTGGATTAAAAAACTAGAGCTATCCGTAAGTTTTTCAATCACCGATTTTTCAAATTTAATTAAAGCATTAAACGATAGACACGATTTTTTCCATGAAATGGGCTGTAGAATTTCGGATCACGGACATTCTACTTTTTATGGAGAGGACTATACTGAAGAGGAAGTAGATTCTATTTTTCAAAACGCAATTAATGGCAAATCGCCTTCTGATCTAGAAATTAATAAATACAAATCGGCTGTTTTATTTGAATTGGCTTCAATGAATAAAGCCAAATCGTGGGCGCAACAATTTCATGTTGGAGCAATTAGAAATAATAATGCAAAAATGTTAAAAGAATTAGGACCCGATCAAGGTTTTGATTCTCTTGGCGATTTAATTATGGCTGAGAATATGAGTAAATTCTTTGGAAAACTTAGTAAACACGATTCATTAACCAAAACTATTGTTTATAATTTAAATCCTAGAGACAATGAAATGTTTGCCGCTATGGCAGCCAATTTTAATGATGGAAATGTAGCAGGGAAAATGCAATACGGTGCTGCTTGGTGGTTCTTAGACCAAAAAGACGGCATGGAAAAACAATTAAATGTACTTTCTAACTTCGGTTTATTAAGTCGTTTTGTTGGAATGGTTACCGATTCACGAAGTTTCCTTTCGTTTCCTAGACATGAATATTTTAGACGTATATTGTGCAATGTTCTTGGTGATGAAATTCAAAAAGGAGAATTACCCAACAATATGCAACTCATAGGAGCAATGGTGGAAAACATTTGTTATAAAAATGCGGTTACCTATTTTGAATTAGATTAACCATATTACTATTAAATAAACTAACCAAAACCAAAAAATTACCAATGAAAGAAACCAACTTACCAATCGGAAAATACAGATGGACCATTTGTGGATTGCTATTCTTTGCAACTACCGTAAATTATTTAGACCGTCAGGTATTGAGTTTATTAGCTCCAAGTTTATCTGAAGAGTTTGGCTGGTCGAATACTGATTATGCGAATATTACAGCAGTATTCCAGTTTATATACGCTATTTCCATGCTTTTTGCTGGAAGAATAATTGATAAATTAGGAACTAAAAAAGGATACATTCTTGCCATTACTGTTTGGTCTATTGGAGCCATAATGCACGCTTATTCCTTACCCGTAGGAACTGCTTTTTCTACTTTTATGGTTTGGATTGGAGTAGGTGCTGTGCCCATTTCAATTGCAGGATTTATGTTGTCTCGTGCAGTATTAGGCTTTGGAGAATCAGGGAATTTTCCTGCTGCAATTAAAGCCGTTGCGGAGTATTTCCCTAAAAAAGAACGTTCCCTTGCCACAGGTATTTTTAATTCAGGTTCTAATGTAGGAGCTATTTTAGCGCCTCTTACTGTTCCTGTTATTGCAGCATATTACGGTTGGGAATTTGCATTCATCCTTGTTGGAGCGATTGGTTTTATTTGGATTATCTTCTGGGTTTTATTGTATGAAATTCCATCAGAACAAAAGAAATTATCAAAAGCAGAATACGATTACATTCATGACGAAGAATCTCAAACGTCAGAAAAAACAACAACTCCTACTGAGGAGAAAGTGGCTTGGTTCAAATTATTTGACTACAAACAAACATGGGCTTTTGTTTTCGGAAAATTCATGACTGACGGAATTTGGTGGTTTTTCCTATTTTGGTTGCCTAAATATTTGGAAGCACAATTTGGGATGAAAGGAACGGATATCGTTTTACCATTAGCAGTTTTATACAGCATGACTATGGTAGGAAGTATCGGTGGTGGTTGGTTTCCAATGTACTTCATCAATAAAGGATACAATCCTTATGAAGGTAGAATGAAAGCAATGCTTGTTATCGCTTTATTTCCATTAGTAGTATTATTAGCACAACCATTAGGATATATTTCTTTTTGGATTCCTGTACTATTAATAGGCATTGGAGCTTCGGCACACCAAGCTTGGTCAGCCAATATCTTCACCACAGTTTCAGATATGTTTCCTAAAAAAGCAATAGGTTCAATTATTGGAATTGGAGGTATGGCCGGGGGTCTTGGAGGTGTTTTAGTATCTAAATTAGGCGGTGCTTTATTTGATTATTATGATGGTTTAGATCGTATTCAAACCGGTTATACCATCATGTTTGCAATTTGTGCGGTTGCCTATTTGGTTGCATGGTCAGTAATGAAAACATTAGTTCCAAAATACAGTCCGATTACCAATTTGTAATTTTTCTTTCACTTAAAATTTTATAAATGAAACTATTTTTTTCAAAATTCAGTAGTAAATCGTTGCTTATTGCAACACTAATTCTTAGTTTGGGTTTTAAATTTCAAAATGTTTCTGCTCAAGATATTCCTGATATTATAAGTAAAAAGGAAGTCGCTTCTTTAAATTTTTTGCCAGATTTTAGCTATGCTGGGTATCATTTTGGTACTACTAGCTTGCCAGAAATAAAGGAAAAAGTAATTTTAGCTACTGATTTTGGAGTTAAAGCAAATGATAATTTAGATGATTCTAAAGCGTTATTTAAAGCATTTAAAGCAGCTAATGAGGTAGTTGGAAGCGTAGTTCTTCAATTGCCAGCTGGTAAAATAATTTTAAGCGATATTCTATATATTGAAAGAAGCAATTTTGTATTAAGAGGTGCAGGTTCAGCTGCTCAAGGAACAGAAATTTTCTGCCCTCGCCCTATGATGTATTTGAAAGATCAAGGATCATTAGCTGAATTAAGAGAATATTTAACGTCAACAGGAAAAAGACAAGTAGAAAAAGAAAACAATATTGATTTGCCTTTCTCACAATTTGCTTGGTCTGGAGGATTTATTTGGACACAAGTACCGAATCAAAGGGTAAAATCGTATATGGAGAAATATGAAACCCCACCAACTATTCTTGCAAAAGTAATTAAAGGAAATCGTGGAGAAAAAGAGTTTTTAATTTCTGATGTTAATGGTCTTAAAGTGGGTGATGTTGTAAAACTGGATTTGTTCAATAAAGAAGGTGAAAAAGGAGAAATTATCCAAGCTTTATATGGAAATTTTAAAACTAAAATTGGTTATTCTCATTGGAAACAACCCAATTTAGCTTTAGTTAGACAGCAAGTTGAAATTGTTTCTATATCCAAAAATAAAATAACAATTAAAACGCCATTACTGCTTGATATTACACCAAATTACGAAGCACTTTTAGTTGAATGGAAGCATTTAACAGAAGTAGGAATTGAACATTTAAGAATTACTTTTCCGGATACCCCAAGAGTTGCACATCATGTAGAACAAGGTTATAACGGTATTTTTTTAACGCGTTTATTTAATAGTTGGGTTCAAGACGTTACTATTAACAATGCTGAAAGCGGAATTTTAACGGAAGAAATTGCCAATGTAACCATTAAAGACATTGTTACGGAAGGAAAAAATATTGCCCATTACACTGTTGAAATGGGAGGTGTTCACAATGTTTTAGTTGAAAATTTAAAGGTCTACAACAAAGCCGTTCACCCTCTAAGTTTCAATACTTTCGCTACTAAAAACGTCTATGAAAATTGTGAAATATTTACCGATCCTGTTCTAGATCAACATGCGGGAGCCAATCATCAAAATTTATTTGACAATATAAAAGTTCATTTTGATGCGAATGATTCCAATACTTATCCATTATTTGCAGGTGGTGGTGCCAATTATTGGAAGCCTTCCCACGGAGCATATTCCACTTTTTGGAATATCAAAGTTGAGGTGAATGGCGCTACTAATACTCCAATTGAACTTAACGGAATGGAAGATGGTCCGTTTGCTAGAATTATTGGCGTGAATGGAAACAGACCATTTTCTGTAAAATATGGTCCCGACGCATTCATTGATTTTGTTAATAAACCAATGACAAAAATTCCTTCATTGTATTATTATCAATTAAAAAAACGATTAAAATAAATTTCTTTGTTTATCAACTATATATGTGTTAATTTCACTATATATTTTTATGTTGATTGTAATAAAAAATGAAAAAAACTTTTTTTTATATCCTTTTTATTTTTCTTTCCGTACAGTGTTTTTCTCAATCTAGCCTTTATAGATTAAAAAACATTACTACAGTAAATGGGCTTTCTCAAAGCTCTGTTATTGCAATTCATCAAGATTTACAAGGTCAAATGTGGTTCGGAACTCGTGATGGTTTGAACAGATATGACGGAAGTACTATTACCGTTTTTAGAAATAATCCCAAAGACTCTTTATCCATTTGCAACAACGATATTCTTTCGATTGAAGGTGATAAATCAGGAAATTTATGGGTTGGAACGTATAATGGATTAAATTTTTACAATCCAGTTTCTAATGTTTTCAAGCATTATTTTCATGGTAATTCAACGAATTCATTGTGTAATAATACGGTATGGAATATTAAAGAAATAAATAATGAAATTTGGATTGCCACATCGGGTGGATTGTCAATTTTCAATAAATCAACTCAAAAATTTACCTCAGTTTCTCACAATTCAAAGAACTTTTCAAGTTTGCCTAATAATTTTGTTTTATCCATTTATAAAACTAAAAAAGGGGCAATTTGGGTTGGAACAGCTAAAGGGTTGTGCCAGTTAGTGAGTCGAAAAGGGGATTCTTTTGTGTTTAAACAATTCTATAGTTCCAATAATGAAAGCCTTTACGTTCAAGATATTAAAGAAGATAAATTTGGAACTATTTGTGTTGCAACAAAACAACACGGCCTTTTAAAATTAGATCTAAAATCAAATAAATTAGTTTCTTATTCATCAAATTTATCTAATTCTGATGTTAGAAGTATTGATTTCGATAAAAATGGAATTGCTTGGGTGGGAACTTATGAAGGAATATTTACCATTCAAAATAATGGAAGCGTTATAAAAGTGTATAATAATCCGGATAAAAAATTGAATTTCGGTAAAATAAAGTCTGTTTTTACTGACCAAAATGGTTCTGTTTGGATTGGTTCGTATTATAATGGTATTAGTTTTTGGGATGATTCCAATAATAATTTCACCAACATAAATCAGAATTCAGGATCTAGTGCATTGAGTTATGACGTAGTAAGTTCCTTAGCATCCGACTCGAGATCTATATATATTGGAACTGAAGGTGGTGGAATTACCGTTTTGGATAGCAAAACAGGATTTACTTCTAGAATAAATGGAGTTACTGTCAACAATGTAAAATCATTGTATTTATCCAATTCGGGGATTCTTTGGGTTGGAACTTTTACAGAAGGTATAGCGGCATACGATACCAAATCGAAGAGATTTGTCAACGAATTGATTAATCCAAATTTGAAAAGCATCCTCAAAGAATCAGGTGTTTATGTAATAAAACCAGGTCGTAAAGAAGGAATTTTATGGATAGGAACCTTCGGCAAAGGATTGATACGATATGACAGTAATTCCAAAACGTATAAAGTAATTGGAAATGATAATTATTATGACAATTTCTTATCTAATAATCGTGTAAGAACGTTGTTAATTGATAAAAAAGATAATTTGTGGATTGGAACACAAAGTGGTTTAAATGTTATCAATCTTAATGATTTTGATAATAATACCTACCAAATTAAGCATTATTTTTTCGATAATAAATTGCTTTCTGGAGATGATATTTTGTCGCTTTATCAAGACAAATCAGGTAAAATTTGGGTGGGTACTAAAGCGAAAGGCCTTTACGTTTATAATGGTTCTAATTTCAATAAAATCAATATTAAAAAAGATGATTTTGAGGTAACTTCCATTCATTCCATTTCTGAAAATGACAATGGTAATTTGTGGATGAGTTCCAATTTTGGAATTATTAAGTACAATTTAAAAACTAAAAGAAATTTTATTTATGATCAAAAGGAAGGCTTAGTAAGTAATGAATTTAATGACAATGCATTTTTAAAGCTTGGAAACAACAAATTCTATTATGGAGGACCATCGGGAATTACCTATTTTGACACCAAGAAATTACCTGTAAATAAATTTTCACCTCAAGTAATATTAACCGATTTTAAAATTGCTAATAAATCGATAAATGTTGCCAATGAAAATGATATTCTTGAAAAATCTATTACCTATACAAAATCACTAACTTTAAGTTACGACAAAGCCAATTTTACTATTAATTTTGCGGCTCCAAACTTTATAAATTCTACCAATAATCAATATTCTTATCGCTTAGTTGGTTTGGATAATGAGTGGACAATTACCTCAAGTACATTTGCAACGTTCACAATTCAAAATTCCGGAACTTATACATTTGAAGTTAAAGGAGCTAATAATGACGGTGTTTGGAATGAAATACCTACCACTTTAGAAATTGTTGTAAAACCTGCTCCATGGAAAAGTTGGTGGGCAATTTCAATTTATTTAATGTTAATTTGGGCCTCTTTATATGGTTTTGTATGGATTGTAAAATCTAAAGAAAAATTACGACAAGAATTGCTTTTAGAATATAGAGAAAGTGAAAGAAGAAAAGAAGATAATAACGCCAAACTTCAATTTTTTACCAATATTTCGCACGAGTTTAGAACCCCTTTAACTCTAATTTTAGGTCCGTTACAACAAATATTATTAAATTATAACGGAACTAACGAAATGTATAAAAAACTATTGGTTATTGAAAGTAGTTCCAACCATCTTTTGAAATTAATCAATAGATTGATGGATTTTAGAAAATATGAAACCAATCAATTTACACTAGAAGCTGCAGAAGGTAACATTGTTAAATATGTCAAAGAAATCTTTTTATCTTTTACCGAATATGCAAAAGATGGTGGATATAAATATACATTTGAATCTTCAGACGATGAAATTTTGATCTATTTTGACCGAATGAAATTGGAGCGTGTTTTCTATAATTTAATTTCAAATGCTTTCAGATATACTCCAAAAGGGGGAGAAATTATAATTAGAATAAGAAAAGAAAAAAAGGAAGTTATTATTGAAGTTGATGATAATGGTGTTGGAATAGATAAGAAGTACGTTAATAAAATTTTTGATTTATTTTTTGAAATCCCAAATAATAACGAGGTCCAAGCCAATTACAATAAAGGATCTGGAATAGGTTTATCAATCGTAAAAAATATTGTTAACCTTCACAAAGGAAGTATCAGTGTGGTTAATAAAACTTCGAATGGAGTACTATTTAAAGTGGTTATGAAATCGGGTAAAAGTCATCTTTCAGAAAATGAAATAATCAAAGACTTTAAAATTAGCGATGACGTTGCGCAATATCAAGTCCAACTAGAAAATGCTCAAAGTATTGATCAGGAAGATATTAATGACATTGAAGTAAGCGAAGATAAGTTAACGGTTTTAATTGTTGAAGATCATAAAGTGCTTCGCTCTTTCATGAAAAACCTACTTAAAAAAGAGTACAACGTTATTGTTGCTGAAAATGGTGAAATTGGACTTAAAAAAGCGTTGAAATTTATTCCCGATTTGATTGTTAGTGACGTAATTATGCCTGAAATGGTTGGAACTGAATTGTGTGCTAAAATAAAAGAGAATTTAAAAACAAGCCACATCCCAGTAATATTATTAACCTCAAGATCGTCGTTGATTTATAAAATTGAAGGATTGGAAAGTGGCGCTGATGACTACATTAGCAAACCTTTTGATTTAATGGAGTTCAAGTTGCGAATCAAAAATCTATTGGCTTCCAAACAAAGATTAAAAGCAAAATTCTCTTCTGAGGATAGTTTTACTCCAAGTGAAATTACAGTTTCTTCGCTTGATGAACAATTATTAAAGAAAGCATTTAAAGTGGTTGAAGACAATATTTCTAACGAACAATTTGATATTCCTTTCTTTTGTGCTGAATTGGGCGTGAGTAGAACCATGTTGTTTACCAAAATTAAAGCTTGGACTAACTTCACTCCAAATGAATTTATTCATGAAATAAGAATGAAAAGAGCGGTTCAATTGCTAGAACAAAACAAAATTAATATTTCTCAAATAAGCTATAAAGTAGGGTTTAACAATCCTAAATATTTTAGCAAATGCTTCCAAAAGAAATTTGGCGAAACCCCTTCCCAATATCAAAGTAAGTTTTCAAACAACACTGATACTGCCTAATATTATTGTTTTATTACCATTTTGGATTTTTGAATACCCTATTTTGTATTTTTAAAAACCAATCTCAATTTATATTTGTAGAAAAAATTAGGAATTAAATGTCCTCTAGCTAACTATGATTAATAAAATTGTAGTTTCTATAATTTGAAAATTTAAATGAAGAAATTAATAATAGTAGTTTTTATCAGTTTATTTTTATCAGTGAATCACATTTCGCTAGCTCAAAATAAATCTATTGATATAACATTAAATAGAAATATAAGTTCAAGATTTAGCTATCTCTTGGATTTCGCTGTTGACTCGCTTGCCATTCCTAGAAGCGTTAATATTTCGAATGGAGTTTTCAAAAAAGTAAAATCAAAAGATTGGACTAGCGGTTTTTTCCCGGGTACCCTTTGGCAAATATATAAGTTAACTGGTGAGGTAAAATTCAAAGAAAAAGCGGTTGTATGGAATGCTTTTATTGAAAAAGAAAAATTCAACGGAACCACTCACGATATGGGTTTCAAAGTATATAGCAGCTTTGGAAAAGGTTTGGCTTTTGAGAAAAAAGAAAAGTATAAGAAAATTATCGTTAAAAGCGCTCAAACACTTATTACCCGATTCAATTCCAAAATTGGTGCAATTAGATCTTGGGATCACAGCAGAGAACTTTTCGATTACCCCGTTATTATCGATAATATGTTGAATCTCGAATTGCTATTTGAAGCAACAAAAATTTCTGGAGATCCAACTTTTAAAAATATTGCTATCCAACATGCAAATACCACACTTAAAAATCATTTTAGAAAAGACAACAGTTGCTACCACGTAGTGGATTATGATACCATTTCAAATGGGGTTAGAAAAAAAGCAACATTTCAAGGGTTTAATGATGAATCAACTTGGGCTAGGGGACATTCTTGGGCAGTTTATGGTTTTACAATGTGTTACCGATATACCAAAAACAAGGAATATTTGAAACAAGCAGAAGCAACTGCAAAATATTATATCAACAATGTAAACATGCCAGAAGATAGAATCCCATATTGGGATTTTAAAGACCCTAGTATTCCAAATGCCGCTCGCGATGCGTCTTCAGCAGCGATTATGGCATCGGCATTAATCGAATTGTATACTTTCACCAAAGATAAATCCTATCTTGATTACTCAAATAAGGTAATAAATTCACTAAGTTCTGATAAATATCTTCTTGACAATTCTGTCAAAGTACCCTTTTTATTAGATCATAGCACTGGAAACTGGCCTAAAAAAGACGAAATTGATCAGCCAATAAATTATGCCGATTATTATTTTTTAGAAGCAATTATTAGAAAACAATCTCTTTAACTATTTATGAAATATTTTAATTTACAAAACCGACTTAACGTACTAACTTTTTTATTTTTATTTAGTTTTTTAACTATTCAATCCCAAAATTTAGAAAGATCGAAAACCAATATTAATTTAGGGTGGAATTACCTTGAAAATGATACTAAAAGTATTTCAGATGCAAAAGCTGCTTCCAATTGGGTTGCTTTAAATTTGCCCTATACCTGGAACAAAGAAGATGCAACTGATGATCAGCCAGGTTACAGACGAAGTGCTAGTTGGTTTAAAAAAAATGTTGCTATTGCAACTATCGATTCGAATAAATTATACAAATTATACTTCGAAGGGGCTAATATCACTACCACTGTTTATGTAAATGGAAAACAAGTAGGGGAACATATCGGAGGTTACATTGGTTTTACATTTGATATTACCAATTTTATACAGGAAGGTAATAATGAAGTTCTTGTTCGTGTTGATAACAGTTATAATATTGAAATTATTCCATCTCAAAAAAGTGATTTTATCATATTTGGAGGAATTACCAGAGATGTTTGGTTGCTTTCCATATCGAAAACTAACATTGATAACATTAAAATCACCACTCCTCAAGTTTCTGAAAAAACGGCTACTTTAAAGGTTGTTGCAACTACAAAAAACCTAACTAACGTTTCTGATTTTGAATATTTTGCTCAATTAACCAATCCAAAAGGAAAAGTAGTTGCTTCTAAAAAAATTAGAATTTCAGGTGAAACGACATCAATCGAATTTAATGATATTAAAAATCCTGAATTATGGGATGTCAATAAGCCAAATTTATATTATGTTTCAGTTTCTTTATTAGAAAAAGGAATTCAAAAAGACAAACTTGATGATAAAGTAGGTTTCAGATGGTTTGAATTTAAAGAAAACGGACCATTTTATCTTAATGGAAAAAGAGTTTTAATTCGTGGAACGCACCGTCATGAAGAATTGGCTGGGGTTGGAGCGGCAATGTCAAATGAGCAACATAGAAAAGAATTTGAATCAATTAAAGAAATGGGCGCTAATTTTGTTAGATTAGCCCATTACCCTCAAGATCCTGAGGTTTATAAAGCTTGTGATGAGTTAGGATTGTTAGTTTGGGACGAATTGCCATGGTGTCGTGGCGGAATTGGAAATGCAGAATGGCAAACGAATTCTAAAAATATGTTGGTTGAAATGATCAATCAAAATTACAATCATCCTTCAATAATCTTATGGTCTTTAGGAAACGAAATGGGTTGGTTACCTGATTTCCCTGATGGCGATAATATTGCAAAAATGACTTCTTTTTTGAGGGAATTGAATGACATGGCTCACAAATTAGATCCAACTCGTAAAACGGTGATTCGTAAATATGAAGAAGGTTCAAAAATTGTTGACGTTTTCTCTCCTTCAATTTGGTCGGGTTGGTATTCTGGAAGCTATAAAAGTTATAAAAAAGCAATCGACAAATACAAATTAGATTACAAACACTTTATCCATGCAGAATATGGTGGCGACAGCCAGGTAGGAAGACATTCTGAAAACCCAATTAATGGTGAAGGAGTAATAAAATCAGAAGGTTGGGAAGAAGCTATTGTTCAAACAAAAGTAGCTAATATTGCACAAATAGGGGATTGGAGTGAAAATTATATCGTTGATTTATTTGATTGGCACTTACATATTTCTGAAAACGATCCAACATTTGTAGGAAATATGCAATGGGCTTTTAAAGATTTTGCAACCCCATTACGCCCAGAAGATGATATACCTTATATGAATCAGAAAGGGTTGGTTGACAGAAATGGAAATCCTAAAGATGCCTTTTACGTATTTAAAAGTTATTGGAGTGAAAAGCCATTTGCATACATAGAATCGCACACTTGGACTGATCGTCAAGGGCCTAAAAATACTCCGAGAACAATTTGTGTTTTTAGTAACTGTCCTAAAGTGGAGTTGTTTTTAAATGGAGTTTCTCTGGGTATTAAAAACCGAGATATTACTGCTTATCCAGCATGCGGATTAACATGGGATGTAAATTTTGCTGACGGTAAAAATAATTTTGTTGCCGTAGGTATTACCAAAGAGGGTAAAAAAGTAAATGACAACCTTGATGTAAATTACAGATATGTCAAAAATGGTGCTGCTGATGGATTGAAATTATCTGCTGAGAAAATGAAGAACGGAAATTATTTAGTAACTGCAATTGCAGTTGATAAAAACAATATGCGTTGTTTAGATTATGAAGACCGTGTTTATTTTCAATGTTTGTCGGGTGGTTCAACGATGAAAAATCAAGGAACTCCAACAGGAAGTGAATCTATAAAAATGTCAAATGGAAAAGCGGCTATAGAAGTGGTTCCAAATTCAAAAGGAGAATTTATAGAAATGAATATTCTAAATCAGAATTTCAAAGGAGAATATTTAAAGTTTAAAAAATAATCGAGTTTTTTAATTCTTTCAAATGAAAAATAGCGGTATAAAAGGTCTAATATTAGTATCATGGGCTTCTCTTTTGAGTTGCTCCAATATGAAAATGGCATTTAATTTAAATGAAATTGAAAGTAGCCGTGAACTTGAAAATGCCAATCTTTATATTGCAGAAACTCCCAAAACAATTACTTCTTCATTTTGTGATAGAAGTACTGGAAACAAGCACGATTTCTATTCGGAAGGAGATTATTGGTGGCCGGATGATAAAAATCCAAATGGCCCTTATATTCGTAAAGATGGCTTGACCAACCCTGCAAATTTTATCGAACACCGCGAAGCTTTAATCCATTTCAGTCAATTGTCAGGTGCATTGGCTTCCGCTTTTGTTTTAACAAATGATAATAAATACGCTCAGAAATTCGCAGAACATTTAAAAGCTTGGTTCGTAAATGAAGAAACTAAAATGAATCCAAATTTGCTGTATGCTCAAGCTATAAAAGGGGTTGCTACTGGAAGGGGAATTGGAATTATAGATACCGTTCATTTAGTTGAAGTGACAAAAGCAATTCATGCAATTGAGTATTCAGGATCCCTTTCTGAATCTGATTTAGCAACAATAAAATTATGGTTTACCAATTATTTACATTGGATTACCACTCATGAATACGGAATTGCAGAACGCGATAATGGAAACAATCACAGTGTTTGTTGGACGATGCAAGTTGCCGCATTTGCAGATTTAATTGGTGATGAAAAAACGAAAGATTTATGTAGAAATTTTTATAAAAATACCTTGTTACCTAATCAAATGGAAAAAGACGGTAGTTTTCCATTGGAATTAAAAAGGACAAAACCGTATGGTTATTCGTTATTTAATTTAGATGCAATGACCAGTATTTGTCAGATTTTATCTACAAAAAAAGACAATCTTTTTGCCTATACTACCAGCGATAGTAAAAATATAGAACTAGGAATAAAATTCATGTTTCCTTTCATCGAAAATAAATCACTTTGGAAGTACCAACACGATGTAATGTATTGGGACGAATGGCCTGTTCGACACTCCAATTTACTTTTCGGTGGATTGGCTTTTAAAAATAAAAAATACATAGAATTATGGAAATCGCTTAACGCCAATTTTACTACGCCTGAAATTGTAAGGAATATGCCGGTTCGAAATCCTATTTTATGGGTATTAAAATAAATAGTCGTTAAACTAAATTCTATTCACAGAGTCTAAAAATTTAAATAATAATTAATAAATAATAATGAAAAAATTATTCGCAGTTTCCCTTTTAGGTTTATTATCATTTTCACCTATAATCGCTCAAGAAAAAACAAAACCAAACGTACTTTTTATCGCCGTTGACGATTTGAAGACTATTTTAGGTTGTTATGGCAATACATTAATTAAAACTCCAAATATTGATAGATTAGCGAAAATGGGAACGGTCTTTCAAAATAATTACTGTCAACAAGCAGTTTGCGGACCAACACGTGCGAGTTTACTTACGGGAATGCGTCCTGATTACACAAAAATACGTGATTTAAAAACGAAAATGCGTGACATGAATCCTAATATTTTAACGCTTCCTCAATACTTTATCAGTCAAGGATATACTACATCTGGAGTTGGAAAAATATTTCATCCAAGTTGTGTAGACAAAAAAGTAGATCCTCAATCGTGGTCGGTACCTTTCTTTTTTGCTAAAGATTCTGATTATGCTAATGGAGCTCCAGTTAAAAAACATTATCAATCACCTGAATTAAAAGCACTTCAAGCAACTGAAGATGCAGCAAATAAAGATTCTAAAGAGAAAAAGAAATCAAATAAAGAAGATGTAGATGAAGACGTAGGAAGTGCAAGAGGCCCTGCTTTTGAATGTTTAGATTTACCTGATAATGCTTATGAAGATGGAATTATTGCTTTAATTGCTGAAAAGCAAATTATGAAATTATCAAAAGAGAATAAACCTTTTTTTATGGCTGTTGGTTTTCATAAACCACACCTTCCATTTGTATCTCCAAAAAAATATTGGGATTTATACAAACGGGAAGACATGCCAGTAGCTGAATTTCAAGAACATTCTTTAAATAGTAAAATCTTTTCTTATCAATATCCTGGCGAATTGACTAATTATTCAGGAGTTAAAGAATATGCTAAGTTTGATAAAAATGAAAATAATGAATTTGGATTAGCTATTGATAAACAAAAAGAATTAATTCATGCTTATTATGCTGCAGTTTCCTATACTGATGCGCAAGTTGGGATTTTATTAAACACCCTAGAAAAATCAGGAACTTCAAATAATACCATTATAGTACTTTGGGGAGATCACGGTTGGCATTTGGGAGATCATGATATGTGGGGAAAACATACCAATTATGAGCAGGCTACAAAAGCACCGTTAATTATTGCTGCTCCAGGTTTAAAACCAGGTCAAAGTAAATCTATGACTGAATTTGTTGACGTATTTCCAACTCTTTGTGAATTATCAGGAGGAAAAATTCCGGCCAATTTAGATGGTAAAAGCTTAGTTCCTGTTATGAAAAACAATAAAGTTTCAGTAAAGGAGTACGCGATGAGTCAATATCCTAGAAAAATGCCAAAATCGGACATTAAAAAAGAAGATGGTAAAGGAAAATTAATGGGTTATTCAATGCGCACAGAACAATATCGTTACACCGTTTGGTTGAAGAATTTTACTAGCGACCAACCGTATAGTGCTAATAAAGTTTATACATTAGAACTATACGATTACACTAAAGATCCATTGGAGAAAGTAAATGTGGCCTATGAAAAAAACTATGCTTTAGTAGCTGCTGATTTGGATAAAAAAATGGTTAAATACTTTAATTCAAAAGTTTCTAAATAATAAAATATTAAGATTATGAACACAAAATTTATAAAAATACTTTCGGTTTTATGTTTGTTAGTTATTTCAAATGGAATAATCGCACAACAGAAAAAGTCGAATAAACCTAATATTTTATTTATTGCCGTTGACGATTTAAAGCCAATTTTAGGTTGTTATGGAAACACATTAATTAAAACTCCAAACATCGACAGATTAGCAAAAATTTCAACTGTTTTTAATAAAAATTATTGCCAACAAGCAATTTGCGGACCTACAAGAGCGAGTATTATGACAGGAACTCGTCCTGATGTGACTCAGGTTTGGAATTTAACTACTCAAATGCGTGATGTGAATCCAGATTTAGTAACGCTGCCACAATATTTAATTAGTCAAGGTTATGAAACCTCTGGAATTGGGAAAATTTACCATCCTTCAAGCTCAATTGGTGGTGTAGATCCAGTTTCTTGGAGTATTCCATATTTAAAATCGAAAGAATCTGATTTCCCAGCTTATTTAGGTTCTCCTGCAAATGGTCAATACCAGTTGCCTGAAACAAAAGCAAGAATGACTCCCGAAATCATTGCGGAGAGAAAAAAACAAAGTAAAGATTTAGCTGCAAACGATGAAAATCCTAAAAGTATCAAAGGGCCTTCAGTTGAATGTATAGATTTACCAGATAATGCCTATCAAGACGGTGTTAATGCTCTTATAGCAAAAGAACAAATTATACAACTTTCTAAAGGTAATAAGCCATTTTTCATGGCAGTAGGATTTTCTAAACCCCATTTACCATTTGTATCGCCAAAAAAATATTGGGATTTATACAATAGAGAAGACATGCCAATAGCCTCTTTTCAAGAACATTCTAAAAACGGACCCCTAATTGCCTATCATCAATCGGGTGAATTACGTAATTATTTAGACATTCCTGAATTTGCTACATTGCCTTCCGATTCTCTTCGAATTGGTTTAAAACTTGAAAAACAAAAAGAGTTAATTCACGGTTATTACGCAGCAGTATCTTATTTAGATGCACAAGTTGGGGTTTTATTGAATACATTAGAATCTCTAGGGACTTTAAACAATACTATAATTGTTCTTTGGGGAGATCACGGATGGCATTTAGGAGATCATGATTTGTGGCACAAACACACTAATTTTGAGGAAGCTACAAGAGCTCCATTAATCATTGCAGGACCTGGAATTAAATCTGGTAAAACGAATTCTCTGACTGAATTTATCGATGTATTTCCAACTATTTGTGATTTAGCAGGTGTGCCCATTCCAGATAAATTAGACGGTATTAGCTTAAAGCCACTGATGCTAAATAATAGTGCAAAAGTGATTGATTACTCCATCAGTCAATATCCTAGAAAATTAAAGAAATTAGAAATGATTAAAAAAGGTTATACCGATTCTAAAATGATGGGTTACAGTTTGAGAACTGATAAATACAGATATACTATTTGGATGAATAATTTTACAAGCAAACAACCTTTTAATGAATCTCAGGTTTATGCTTCTGAAATGTATGATTACGTTAAAGATCCTCTAGAAAAAGTAAACGTTGTGAACGATAAAAATTACACTGTCATTTCTGAAGAGATGAAAACTAAAATGTTAGCTTACTTTAAAAGTGAATTAGCAAAAAAATAATAGTGTTAACTTGAATAAAATGAATAAATCAAGAATATATTTTCTACTTATTTTAATTGTTTTATTACAAGGTATTTCTCTTGCTCAAACCTCAAATTTGGTTTCCATGGGATCTAACGGAAATTTAATATACACTCCTGACAGTAGGGGTAATGTAGTTCCTGATTTTAGCGCAGTTGGTTTTATGAATGGTGAGGCTCAAATACCATCAATTAGCGTGGTACTAACTGTAAATCCGGTTGCTGGCGATAATTTAGCCAACGTTCAAAACGCTATTAACCAAGTTGCTGCAATGCCTGTAGATGCTAGTGGATATCGTGGAACAATATTATTTACTGCGGGAACCTACAATATTAGTAACACCATAACTATTTCAGCAAGTGGAATTGTACTTCGTGGAGTCGGATTTAACGGATCTGGCACTAATTTTATTGGGACTAAAACAGCCCAACATACACTATTTAACTTTTTGGGAACTTCAGGAACTTCTTATATTTCTTCTATCACCACCAGAAAAGCAATTACAGATGCTTATGTTGCAATTGGTAAAAAACAAATTACAGTTGCTTCTGGTCACACATTTGCCAGAGGCGATAAAGTTTTTGTTCATAGAATTCCAAATGATGCTTGGATAAATTTATTACGTATGAATTTATTGTCCAATATTGATCCTTTGGCAGTAAATTGGACTGCAAGTGCTTATGATATGGATTCTGAAAGAAAAATAGAAAACATAAACGCCAATGTAATAACATTAGATGCCCCAATAATGGATAGTATTGATCCTGTTTATTCAACGGGTGAATTAGTGAAATTTACCGATAATAGAATATTTAACTGTGGTATCGAAAACATGAGAATTTCTTCAACTTATGCCTCTTCAACAGATGAAAATCATGGTTGGGAAGCGGTGACATTTGATAACATATACAATGCATGGGCCAAAAATTTAGAAGTTTATTATTTCGGATATTCAGCAGTACATATCAATTCTGATGCTAGTTTTATTACCGTTGATGCTTGTAAAATGTACGATCCAAAATCCATAATTGAAGGCGGTCGACGTTATTCATTTAATGTGGATGGGCAACGTTGTTTGGTTCAAAATTGCATCACTAGAAATGGACGTCACGATTATGTAAACGGAAGTAGAACTTGCGGTCCAAATGTTTTTTATAACAGTTCTTCAACGCTTCAACATAGTGACATAGGACCACACCATCGTTGGTCAACCGGAATTTTATTTGACAATTTAACGGGTAATGGCAGTATGAATGTTCAAAATAGATTGGTTATGGGAAGTGGACACGGATGGTCAGGTGGTCAAATCATGTTTTGGAATTGCAATGCCAATAGAATGGTAATTCAAGATCCTCCAGGCGACTCTATTAATTGGGCAATTGGTTGTATATCTCCCGATGTGACAGGTGTTGGAGATGCAACTACTGAACCATTAGGTATTATACAATCATTAGGAACTCGCATTATGGCAATTCCTAGTTTGTATTTAGCTCAATTAAATGACCGACTTGCTCGATTGGATAACATTCATTTTCAAAATAATAACGATGGATTTTCAATGAATTTAATTTCAAATCCTGTGAGTTCTCAGGTTATTATTAATGCAAATCAACCATTTGATAAAAATTGTACAATTTCAGTTTTAAATAGTACCGGACAAATTGTTATTAAACAAATCAATTCAATCAATTTTACTAATGATAATTTCGAACTTAGTTTTGAAGTATCTAATTTGAGTTCAGGAATTTATTTTGCCGAAATTAGCAATAATTCAATTCCTAGAACTATTAAATTTATTAAGAAATAATATTTCGATATGAAACTACTATTTAATATTAAAAATCCAACCGTTATTATTGCTAGTGTTTTATTTAACTTACTAGGTTTAGTTGCTACTAATGCTGCAACCATAAATGTAAATTCTATAAGCGCCCTTCAAAATGCTTGTAATAATTCTTCTTCTGGAGATATAATTATCCTTGCAAATGGAACCTATACTAACGTAACTTTAGATATTAATAATAGTAATATTTCAGTTCTTGCTCAAACTCCGGGAGATGTTTTTTTGAATGTATATGGTGATATAAATATTTTCGGAAATAACATCACATTTAGTGGTTTTCAATTTACTCAAGGTGATATAGGCGCAGCTTATTTAATTGAGGTATATGGTAGTAGAAATAAATTAACCCATTTGAATTTTAGTAATTATTATGCTAAAAAATACATTGAAATCAAAGCAGGTACTCAATACAATGAAATCACTTATTGCAATATGGAGAAAAAACCTGCAGATGCAGTGATTGGTTGTACCATTCAAATTTCTACTTCTGCATCTGTTATAGGTTATCATAAAATTAGTTATTGCTCGTTTCAAAATTATTTTGGTTTGGGCGGCGACAACGGCAATGAACCAGTTAGAATAGGTTTAGGCGCTGAATATCTTAATAAATCTAGAACTACTGTTGAGTTTTGTTATTTCAACAATACTGGCCTTGGAGATAGTGAGACGGTATCTATTAAAAGCCAAGAAAACGTAGTTCGTTATTGTACTTTCACCAATCAGCAAAATGCAATGCTTTGTTTCAGAAACGGTGATAATAACATAGCCTATAGCAATTTCTTTATCAATGCTGGAGGAATTAGGGTGAAAGAAGCAAATAACATTTATTGTTACAATAATTATTTTGAAAATTCAGGTGTTGGAAGTTCTGCAGAAGCAATTACTTACGTTTATGTTGCTCCTTTAGTTCCGCCAACTGCAGCTTCTCCAAGAACATTGAATCTCAGTAATATCAATTTTATACATAATACTTTTTACAATTGCGGCGATATGGATTTAGGAGGCAACGGACCAGTAAATAATACTTGGGCGAATAATATTTTCAGAAAAGCATCTGGAAACCTATTTTCAAATGCGAATAATGGAACTACTTGGTTAGGAAATATTCATCAAGGGACTGTTGGAATCACTATTCCTTCAGGTATGACCAATACGAATCCTTTTTTAGCGCTTAACGCAAATGGATATTACGGTTTAACAGCTAGTAGCCCTGTGAACAATTCAAATGCAAGTTACCCAGCAATTTTAGATATTCCAAATCTTAATGATGATCCAGGTTTGTTATTTGATATTGCTGGCCGAACAAGACCAACAACAGTGACTCTAAAAGATGTTGGTTGTGAAGAATACACTACCGGAACAGTTTCTAACCGTCCATTATCTTTAGCTGATGTAGGCCCTTCTTATTTAGTAGCTTTAGCCAATGAAAATTTCGATTTGGAAACAAGTGTAAGTTTGTATCCAAATCCAGCAAAAAATAATTTTAACATTCAATTTCCAAATAACTATGTAGAAGATAGTGAAATTACTATTGTAAATACAAACGGTCAGATGGTAAAGAAGCAAATTGTAACTCAAATTGAATTATCTAAAAGTAATAGTATTCAAATTAATGGTTTAAATAGTGGTATTTATTTTGTAAAAATTCAATCTATAAAATTTTCAAAAACAATTAAATTAATCGTTCAATAACTATTCTAATTATTAGTTTTAAAATATAAAAATAAAATGAAAATGAAAATGAAAATGAAAAACAACTTCAATAGTCTCAAAATAGCCATATTAGTATTTGCAACACTATTCGTATCGAATGCGTATTCTCAGCAAAAAACAAAACCAAATATTCTATTTATCGGCATCGATGATTTAAAACCTATTTTAGGTTGTTATGGAAATAGTCAAATAAAAACTCCCAATATTGATCGTTTGGCAAAAATGGGTACTGTTTTTATGAGTAATTATTGTCAACAAGCGGTTTGCGGTCCTACAAGAGCTAGTTTAATGACGGGTAAAAGACCAGATTATACTAAAGTTTGGGACTTAAAAACGAAAATGCGTGATATCAATCCGGATATAGTAAGTTTGCCACAACATTTAATTTCTCAAGGGTATTCGACTCAAGGAATTGGAAAAATCTACGACTCACGTTGTGTTGACAAAAAAATGGATGCCCCTTCTTGGAGTGTTCCATATTACAATTATTTTAAAACAGAAGAACGTTATTATGCTAAAGAAACTGGAATGCCAGTTTTGGGTGCCTATCAATCGCAAGCAACCAAAGAATTAGCTATAAAATATACGAATGAAGGTAAGGAAAAAGGATTGGCCGACAAAGAATTAGACGATTTTGTTTCTAAATACGTAAAACCTTCTTTAGAATGCGCTGATGTTCCAGATAATGCTTATAATGATGGTGCAAATGCATCAAGAGCTTTAGAAATTCTAGAAAAATTAAAGTCAGATCCAAAACCATTTTTCTTTGCTGTTGGGTTTTCAAAACCGCATTTGCCTTTTGTATCTCCAAAAAAATATTGGGACTTGTACAAAAGAGAGGATATGATAGTAGCTTCTTTTCAAGAAAAAGCTAAAAACAGTGTAGACGTTGCCTTTCATAATTCTGGAGAAATGCGCGGATATTCTGATATTCCAGCATTAGTTTCTTTTACGGATCAAAAAGATTTCGGATTAACATTACCAATAGAAAAACAAAAAGAATTAATTCATGGCTATTTTGCAGCGGTATCCTACACCGATGCCCAAGTTGGAAAATTATTAGATAAATTAGATGAATTAGGATTGACTCAAAATACCATAATTGTACTTTGGGGAGACCATGGGTGGCATCTTGGCGACCATAACCTTTGGTGTAAACACTCTAATTTTGAACAAGCAACTCGAACTCCAATGATTATTTCAGTTCCTGGAAACACTCCTTCAGTGACCAGTGCTCCATCAGAATTTGTTGATATATTCCCAACATTATGTGATGCAGCAGGTGTAAAAATACCTGAGACATTAGATGGAAAAAGTTTATTGCCTATAATTAACAAATCGGCTAAATCAGTTAAAGATTTTTCTATTAGTCAGTATCCTAGAAGTGGAAATGGATCTGAAACAGAGCGTCAAGGTTATGCTTCATCAAAAGTGATGGGTTATTCTTTAAGAGATAACAGATACCGTTACACCATTTGGTTGACCAACGATTTTAGAAGTAACAAGCCTTTTAGCGCTGATTTAGTTGTTGAAACCGAATTGTACGATTATGAAAAAGATCCTAACGAATCAGTAAATGTTGCTGATACTAAAGAGTATAAATCGGTTGCAAAAGATTTAAAATCAAAAATGATAAAATTCTTGGCAACTCAGGTAAAATAATAATAATTTAAATTAATTTAGTTCTTCAAATAATATAATATGAAAAATAATTTTTTGATCATTTTTCTGGGGCTAAGTTTATTTATATCTGTAAATAGTAGTGTAGCACAACAAAAATCAACGAAGAAGCCAGTTTCTAAAAAAACGACTTCTAAAAAAACGTGCTGTACTACTACAATTCCAAATAGATTAGGAATCAATACTACTTCAAAATCAACTGTTTCAAATTTATTGAAAATTACTGATAACAAAAATCACGAAGGCATGGTTTGGATTCCGAGCGGCACCTATAGTATGGGTGGAGATAATGACCAAGCGCGTCAAGATGAATTCCCAAAACACCAAGTAAAATTAAATGGTTTTTTCATGGATGTTACAGAAGTTACCAATGCGCAATTTGCCAAATTCGTTGCAGCCACTGGTTATGTTACTACAGCCGAAAAAGATATTAATTGGGATGAATTAAAAAAACAATTGCCTGCAGATACTCCAAAACCCGATGCGGAAACCTTAAAAGCAGCTTCTTTGGTTTTTGTACCAACGAGTGTTGAAGTGAGTTTGCAGGATTACAGCCAATGGTGGAATTGGTCTCACGGTGCCAATTGGAAACATCCGCAAGGAAAAGACAGTACTATTGAAGGTAAAGACAATTTGCCTGTGGTTCATATTAGTTGGGACGATGCTAATGCGTATTGTAAATGGGCAGGAAAACGATTGCCAACAGAAGCGGAATGGGAATTTGCTGCTAGAGGAGGATTGACTAAAAATGTGTATGCTTGGGGAAATGAAAAAGTCGATGAAGGTAAATTCCATTGCAACTATTTTCAAGGTAATTTTCCTTATAAAAATGAAGTTAGTGACGGATTTATCGGCTCAGCCCCAGTAAAATCATTTACAGCAAATGGGTATGGATTGTATGATATGGGAGGAAATGTTTGGGAATGGTGTGCTGACAAATATAATAATAGTTCCTATGAAGTATTTAATAAAGTTAAGTTAGCTATAAATCCAAAAGGCCCTACAAAAAGTTATGATCCTGACGAACCTTTAGTCGAAAAGAGAGTGATGAGAGGGGGATCTTTTTTATGTAATGAGTCGTATTGCAGTGGCTATCGCGTATCGGCGAGAATGAAAAGTTCTGCCGATTCTTCAATGGAACATTTAGGTTTTCGATGTGTTTCTAATTAAAAATTTTAAATGAATAGTAAACGATTTTATATTTTTTTGTTTGCTTTAACGGCAGAATTTGCTTTTGCAAATAGTGATTTGATATCAAATTTAAATATTGATAAAAGCGCTATTGCAAATAAAGATTCGATTGCTATTGACAACCCCTATTTTAAAGTAGTTCGTAACGGAGCATTATTTTCTTCTGCGAATACTCCAAATATTGGTACTAGAATAATTGCTGCTTTGGATGATATAAAATTTAAAAGTAGTCGAGGCAAAATTTATATCAAACGAGGAGAAATTGCTGTTTTTACTGAGAAGGAATTTTACGAAGTACCTAAAGGATCTTATTTCGAAATTGCATTAAAAAAAAACCATCCAGAATTAGCAAAACCAAGTGAGTGGGTGGAGCCTACAAAAAATAAAATAGTTTATGAAGACAATGAATTTCGAGTTTTTGAAGAGCGTTTAAATCCTGGTGATACTAGAGAATTACACAGTCATGCGCAACGAGTTGTGGTTCGGTTAAACGATGTTCAACTCACAGATCCTAGAGTTCATCCGAATGGGAAACCGGGAACGGGGCTGCAAGTTGCAAACACTGTAAAATATGCTGAACCAATGGTTCACGTTACTAAAAATCTGAGTAAAATACCATTGTTTAATATAGTTTTTGAATATAAAATCAAGTGGTAAAGTAATGAGGAGAATTGATAAAATAGTTTATTCTTTACTATTTTTAGTAACATTCAATAACTTTTCACAAGAAGTGATTAAGGGAAAATTAATTTATAACAATTCGTTGTCGAATGCAGAATCTGTTAAAGATTGGGTTTTAGAAGGTCCTGCTAAAATAGAATTTCAAAATAATTGGTTGAACATCTATTCTCCAAATGAAGAAGGCCACCACGTTTTTTGGTGTCCAAAAGATTTTCCTGGAAATTTTATTGCCGAGTGGGAAGCTCAAAATCAAGCCATTGACGCTGGGTTATGCATTGTTTTTTTCTGTGCAAAAGGGTTGAAAGGAGAAAGTATATTTGACTCTTCAATGCCAAAAAGAACAACAGGAATATTTACTGATTATACAAAAGGAGCGATGAACGATTATCATATTTCCTATTATGCAAATGGACGGGACAATCCAAATCGGGAAACAACTAATTTAAGAAAAAACAAGGGTTTTAATTTAGTTCAAACAGGTGAAATAGGAATTCCTGTTCAATCAACAGCGATTCATAAATTGAAATTAGTCAAAAATGAAAATAAAATCGCACTTTATATTGACGATAGAAAAGTAATTGATTGGACTGACGATGGCATAAAATACGGTAAAATCTTAGAAGAGGGTAAAATTGGTTTCCGACAAATGCAATGGACCTATTTTGCTTATAGGAATTTTAAAGTTTGGGAAATAAAACAAAATAAATAATTCACAATAATAAATACAATGAAAAATAAAATAGTACTACTATTAGGTTTATCAGGTTTAGCGGTTGTTTCTGCATTTACTTTCCAATTAACGAATGCTTCTTTTGAAAGACAAAACCAACTTGGAAATTTAAATTCTGATAATCTTAATGGCGATTTAGCTTCCTCATTTGCTGGGAAAACAGACGTCAAAAAAACGCTAATCGCATCGTATTCCAATCAAAAATTAGTGATAAAAAATGTAGTGAAAGAATCGGTTGCCAAACCAAATATTTTGTTTTTTATTGCTGATGATATGACTTCAATTGATTGTGAACCTTATGGAAATAAAGACGTTTACACTCCCAATTTAGCTAAATTAGCTAAAGAAGGTTTGACATTTGACAATATGAATAATGCCACAGCAATGTGCGGACCAACCCGTCAAAGTTTGTATACCGGATTGTTTCCAGTAAAAAATGGTAGTTATCCTAATCACGCACAAGTATATGATAATGTAATTTCTGTTGCGCAGCATTTTAAAAAATTAGGTTACCGAGTTGCCTTAATTGGTAAACAACATTATGCTCCTATGGCCAATTTCCCTTTTGAATATTTAGGGGGTAGAAATAGTGATAATGGAAAAGGACCAGATGTAGAATTGGCAGATGCAGAAAAATGGATTAATAAAGACACTTCAAAACCCTATTTATTAATTGTTGCTTCCAATCAACCGCACGGACCTTGGAATAGAGGAGACGTAAAAAAATATGATGCTAATAAAATTAATGTTGCACCCTATATGGTTGATACCAAAGAAACCCGCACTGAATTAGTTAAATATTACACCGAAATTACCTATATGGATAGTTTGGTGGGGACCTGTACTAGAATGGTTGAAAATCAAAAAACCAAAGACAATACGCTGTTTCTATTTGCTAGCGAGCATGGAAGCTCCATGCCTTTTGCAAAATGGACGTGTTATAATATGGGGTTAAAAGCGGCATTTATTGCTCGTTGGCCAAAAGTAATTAAACCCAATACTCGATCGGGTATTTTAACTCAATATATTGATGTGGTTCCTACACTTTTTGAATCTGCTGGTGGAAATCCGGAGTCTTTACGCGGAAACAAAGAAGGAACAATGAAATTGGACGGAAAGAGTTTTTTCGCTGCATTTAATGGTAAGCCAAAAGAAGTTCGTGACTATGTTTACGGAGTTCATACCACTAGAGGTATAAAAAATGGATCTGATAATTATCCAGTTCGCTCAATTCAAGATCACGATTATAAATTAATTTGGAATTTACAATTCAACGAACCCTTTTTATCCTCGGGTTCTCAACCTAAAAATAAATTATACAGTTCGTGGTTAAAGGCTACTAATGTAACTCCAAAACAAGCAGAACATGCTAAATTGTATCGCAACAGACCTGAATTTGAATTGTATAATATCAAAAAAGATGTTTACGAATTAGACAACTTAGCTGACGATGCTAAATTGGCAGCTGTAAAAATTAAGCTGATGTCTGAATTGAAAAAATGGATGCTTGATCAAGGGGATAAAGGAATTAAAACCGAAGCAGAAGCATTAAGAAGATTGAAAGGCGATACCTTGGATTGGAAAAATTCAGGTGACTAAAAATAAATATCTTTAAAAATTAATTTAAATTAACAATAATGAATATAGCTAAAAAGGCTCTTTATTTACTACTATTTTTTGGAATTTCTACGTCTTTTTTTGCTCAAGGCAAATTAGATTCTGGTGTTCCAAAAACACTCTCTATTAACGGCAAGGCCCTTTCTAACAATTATAAATTAATTTTATCAAAGGATAACGATAAAGAGGTAGCTTTAAAATCGTTACTCAAAAAAGCAGATAATTTGGTTAAAGAAGAGGTAGTTTATTCTGTTATGGATAAAAAGCAAACTCCTCCAAGTGGCGATAAACACGATTACATGAGCACAGGTCCTTATTGGTGGCCAGATCCAACTAAACCTGACGGATTACCTTATATTAAAAAAGACGGACTTCGAAATCCAACGTATTACGATATTTCCGATTCACAAGAAATTGACAAGCTTGAAGATGCTTCATTATCATTGGCTTTAGCCTATTATTTTACTAAAGACGCTAAGTATGCAAATTTCACTTCTAAACTTCTTAAAGTTTGGTTTTTAAATCCTGAAACCCGTCAAAATCCACACCTTAATTTTGCGCAAGGCATACCAGGTATTAATACCGGTCGTGGAACGGGGTTAATAGAAACGAGAGATTTATACCGAGTTTTAGACGCTGCAATATTAATTCAAAACACTCCTAACTGGTCAAAAAAGGATCATGAGGCGCTTAAAAAATGGTTTTCAGAATACTTGACTTGGATGCTGGAAAGTCCAATTGGACAAGACGAAGCAAAAGCGAAAAATAATCATGGGACTTTTTATAGTGAGCAAGTTATTGCATTTTCTTTATTTATTGATCAACCAAAAATTGCTTTAAAAGAAATTGAAATCTTCAAAAATAGAATGGAAAGTCAATTGAAATCGGATGGAAGTCAGCCTCTTGAATTGGCCAGAACGAAATCTTGGGGATATGTAAACATGAATATGTTTGGCTATTATTTAATTGCTCAATTAGCTGAAAATGTAAATGTATCTCTTTGGAACTATGAAATGAGTGAGGGTAAAAATATGAAAAATGCATTGGAATTTATTATGCCTTATTTGAAAATTGAAAAAGTTTGGGAATACGAGCAAATTCAAAAAATTGGTTATGGAGAAACCATCAAAATTTTAAAGTTTGCATCACGCAAATACAATAATCCCGAATACGAAGAAATTGCAAAAAAAATAGATTTAAAAACCTATCAATCAGAAATAAACTTACTTACTTTTTAATATAAATTAATATGAAAAACATTAAATTACTTTTTATTACACTAACACTGGCAACGACTTTTAGTTTTTATGCTCAAAAAGCCAACACTAAAAAAGGCAGTGAAAAACCCAACATTATCTTTATTCTCGCCGATGATTTAGGTATTGGAGATGTTAGTTGTTACGGTTCAGATTTAAATAAAACACCTATTATTGATCAACTTGCTAAAGACGGAATTCGTTTTACTCATGGATATACCGCTCCGTTGTGCGGTCCTTCAAGAGCAATGATTCTAACGGGTAGATATAGTTTTAGAACAGGTGCTGTAAATCAAGATATGGTAGGGGAAATTAAGCCTGAAAATGAAGTTTTAATTCCTTCTGTTTTAAAACCGGCTGGATATACCACTTCCTTGGTTGGAAAATGGAGTCAATTTTCTAAAACTCCAGGTGATTTTGGTTTTGATGATTACTTAACATTTGCTGGAAGCGGTGATTATTGGTCAACTGAAAAAAAGAAATCTGAAAACTACATTGAAAATGGAGTAAACAAGAAATTAGACCCTCAAACGTATATGCCTGACTTGATGCACGACCATTTAGTTGACTTTATAACTACCAATAAAGAAAAACCATTCTTCTTATATTATTCCATGGTTCATGTTCATGCAGTAATTCAACGAACTCCAGACAGCACTCCTGGCAGTGATTTATATGCTGATAATACTGCTTACATGGATAAGTTAGTTGGAAAATTATTAAAAACCTTAGATGATTTAAAATTGCGTAAAAACACATTAATTGTTTTTATGGGTGATAATGGAACTGCAAGTCAGTATGCTAATAGAGGTACAATTGGAGGCAAAGCGTTATCTGGTAAAAAAGGTAGTATGTTGGAGTGCGGAAGTTTAGTTCCTACAATTGCAAATTGGCCAGGTGTCATTGATGGTGGTAAAACAAGCGATTTATTAATTGATTCAACTGATTTGTTGCCAACATTTGCTGATTTAGCGGGAGCGAATTTACCTGTGAATAAAGTAATAGACGGGCATAGTTTTCTTCCTCAATTATATGGAAAGAAAGGAAATCCAAGAGAATGGATTTTTATTGAATTGGGAAATAAATGGTATGTTCGGGATGCGAAGTGGAAATTAAATCGTGAGGGCGAACTTTTTGATATGAACAATGCGCCATTTGAAGAAAAATTGGTTACTAATTATGCTGAAAATAAAGAAGCCAGTGCGGCATATTCTCGTTTGCAAGCCGCATTAATAGCATTAAGTCCTGAAAAAGGGATTTTGGACAATGCAGATGGTAGTGGGCGTCATGCTTCCAATGTGAATAAGAAAAAGGATAAAGTAGACGAATAAATAAATATTGGACAATTTTTATACCATTTACGGATTTTCGTAGATTATGAATTTGATATATTTACATTCAATAATTATTTAATTACATTTTTATCATTAACCAAAAAAAAACCTATTAATTCAATCAAATTATGAAAAAACTATTAGTATTGTTTTTATTAATTTTTACATCAATTGCATTTAGTCAGAATGATCCTAAAAAAATCACGGGAACTGTTATTGATAGTAAAGGTGATCCCATTCCAAGTGTTACAGTAACATTTGAGGATAAAAACACCACCACAGATTTAGATGGTAAGTACTCCATTGAAGTAAAAAATTCTAAATCTATTTTACGATTTTCTTACCTTGGATTTGCTCCGCAAATTGTGGTAGTAGGAAAAAACAAAGAGATCAACATTACACTAGTAGAATCTAAAAGTGAATTAGATGAAGTGGTGGTAATTGGATACGGTACTCAAAAAAGATCAAACGTAACCGGATCTATTTCCAAATATAAAAACGAGAAATTAGACGAAGTTGCTGTTTCTAGATTGGACCAAGCCCTTCAAGGAAAAATTGCCGGGGTGCAAGTTCAAAACATTTCCTCTGAAGCAGGTGCCGACGCTCAAATTTCTGTTCGTGGTATTAGCTCAATCAATGCTGGAGCAAGTCCTTTAGTCGTTGTTGACGGACAACCTATTCCGGATGGATTAGCTACATTAAATATGGCCGATGTAGCTTCTGTTGAAGTTTTAAAAGATGCCGCCTCAGCTGCAATATATGGTTCAAGAGGGGCAAGTGGGGTGATATTAATAACCACAAAAAGTGGTAAAACAGATAAAGCTAAGTATTCTTTCAAATACAGTACTGGATTTAAAAGTGCGTATGAAAAATACAATATGATGTCGACTTCTGAATATATTAATTTACTATATAGTGAAAGAGCAATAAGGCTAACCGACCCTGCAATTCAAGCAGAAGGACTAACCAATCCGAATGCTTTGAATTTACTTTACCAAGGTAGTGCAACAAAAACGAATAACTTAATTGCAGGTTACATAGTTGAAAACACAATGTTAGGGGGAAGAGGTTATGATTATCAAGGTGAAGTTTTGCGTAATGCAGAATTTAAAAATATTCAATTTGGAGCATCTGGTGGAACTAAAGCTATGAAATATTACATTTCAGCCGGATACCAAGGAGACCAAGGAATTATGCTTAAAAGTAATTTCCAAAAATTAAATTTTAGAACTAAATTTGATATCGAATTAAGTAAAAGAGTAAAGTTAAATGTTAACTTGAATCCTTCTTACACTGCTAAAGAATCACCAGCGGAAAATTTAACTAACTTCTGGCGTTATCCATCTTGGTTACCTTACCAACACAATGCTTTAACTGCTAACTTTGTTAATCAAAATCCACAATGGGCAAATATCAGACCAGGAGATTATGCACATCCTAGACATTTTATTGGTTTAACTTATAATCCAGTTTATCCTGATGGATCAATTCTTTACATGCCAGACGGAACGACTTTTACTCCTGCTGTTGGAGCACCCTCAAACTCAGCTCAAAATAATCCAATGGCTTCTTTATTGAGTCATGATATTAACGCGAAGTCGTATGGATTACAAGGAGGTACTACTTTAAACGTAAATATTTCTGATGGTTTGGATTTCAAAACTATGAATACACTATATGTAAAATACGATACTAAATTCGATTGGAGTGATAGAAATGCTGAAGGTGATGGTATAGTTAATAAAGGAATCTATTTTGATAACTCTTATGTTGACTTATTGACCGAAAATACTTTAAATTATAAAAAAGACGTTGGAGAACATTCATTTGATGTTTTAGCAGGTTATACAGCTCAAAGTACTAAAAACACAGCAACTCAAACTACCGGTTTAG
>Ga0209443_1000026_pt1 | contig 85908 bp, 124 predicted proteins | sample LauGreBMM110DCMD_2_FD_187571 | JGI IMG/M metagenome (GOLD analysis project Ga0209443, IMG submission 187571) | Freshwater lake microbial communities from Lake Michigan, USA - Su13.BD.MM110.DCMD (SPAdes) (version 2) | ecosystem: Environmental > Aquatic > Freshwater > Lake | place: Lake Michigan... | reverse complement strand
ACTTTTTAAGACTTTTTTATAAATATTTTATTATCTTATTCATTTTCGTATCATTTAGAATGTGTTGTATTACACTTTTGTGACTGACCGAAAAAAAAGAGCAACACTTATTTTACATGTTTGAGTGGAAACATATTATTTTTCAGCTTGTTATCATGTAATAAATAATGAAGTTCATCTGGTTCAAAAATTAAATAAGTAAAGGTGAGATCACCAGTAATTTTTTGAAGGATTTGATTCAGCATACGTTGTTTTAATTTTGGTAAAATAGTAGGAATCATTTTAAAAAAACTAAGAGAAGCCGTTTCTAATTGTATTTGATTTGGAATTTTTTTGATTGGATATTCGTATACGTTGGTTAAAGTTGTATACCGAGGTGCATGTGGTGGTGATACTTCTGCAATATAGTACATTTTTACATCATTACACCAATAATGATTTTCTACAATAAAATAAGGCCCTTTTTTTAAATCAGTGATTAAAATGGGTGTAAAATACATTCTTTATGTTTCTATTTTTTTACATTCAAGCGAATAATTCCTAAATTCGATTTTAAAAATTGTTGTAAATTCATGTTTTTTTCATGAAAAAAATGAAATATTCAAAAAAATTATTTTTATAAAAGTCCCTGAAAATAGACCAAGCTCTTTTTTGCTCTTTTTTTTTGTGGTCTATCATTGATAAAATATGATGTATTTCAATGACACTTTTTTGTAATAATTAAAAATTATGCTCACAAATTGTGTTTCCATTTTGGAAACACACTTTTTAAGACTTTTTTATAAATATTTTATTATCTTATTCATTTTCGTATCATTTAGAATGTGTTGTATTACACTTTTGTGACTGACCGAAAAAAAAGAGCAACACTGAAATGATTAACATAAAGTTTATTCACATAAAATGACATGCATACTAGGTTTCTTAATTAAATAATTTGGATTTGGTTCAATTTCACGATTAGGTAAGATAAGATAAAAGGAAAGATTTTTATTAGAACAAACTATTTGTTTGAAAGTAGGAACCCATTGATTTACATAATGTTCTCGTACATTCCAAGATGTATCAGTTTGATAGTAGCGTTCACCCTGCATGGTTTTTTCAATAATAAAATAGTCACCACAAGTAACTTCGTTATTTGCAATGGGTTTGATAAAAAACATTTTTACATTTTTATTTAATTGTTTCAATTTTTTTCAATGGGCATAATAGAATAATCAAACGTTTCATCACCAGTAATGTGGCGTAATATTTGATTTAACCAGTATTGTTCCCATTCATATCGAAGCCATGGAATATATTTATGAAAGGTGATCTCGTAACAACGTGTATGAAAGTACATTTTTCCAATAGAAGATGACATCACAATACCAGCCAACATAATTACATGGACGCTTTGCTTACCAAGAAATGTTCCAAAATATGTTTCATTACCTTCTCTTATAAAATATCGTCCATTTATTTTGAGGTCATCAGATGAAATTTCTTGAAGAGACATTTTGGAATAAAAGAAGGATAGTTCAATTTTAAAATTGAACTATTTCATGTAAAGTAATAAAATGTTTCCGTTAAAGTATTGCGGAGTATGGTGTTTAGTTTACACTACGAACCCTCTTATTCCTTCTAATACATTGTTAAATATTCAATATAATCGAGTGACGGTTACACCAATGCATGAATATAATTTGTTTCAATTAAAACGTACACATCAAGGAGTCATTTATGTACAAGATGATTTAAAAGCAAAAGTTATGTGGTCAAAAAAAGTGAATTATGAGATTGATTCGCCCTTTTTACCAACGTTACCTATATATGGACAAGAAATGATATGTAAACCATTATGGTTGAATTACACAATAGATGAGACAAATACGTATTGTACCTTTGTATCGGATCATGAATATGTATTCCATCGTTATGTACCCAATGAAAAAAAGGATACTATTTTGAAAATATTTATAACACAATTATTATTTGATTTATTAATAAGACATATTAAATAATTTACTTTATAAACTATATGTCTATTTGTTTGAATATGATTGTTAAAAACGAAGCGCATATTATTGAACAAACATTGGAAAATATATGTGAACATGTAGCAATATCTTATTGGGTAATTTCGGATACGGGTTCTACGGATGATACTAAAGAAATCATAAAACGTTTTTTTGACAAAAAGGGAATCAAAGGTGAATTGGTGGAACATAAATGGAAAGATTTTGGATATAATCGAACGAAGGCTTTAGAGTGTGCTTATCAAAAAACAGATTATTTATTTATTTTTGATGCAGATGATTCAATAGAAGGAACAATTGTGTTACCAAAATTGAAAGAGGATAGTTATTTATTACGTTTTGGTAAAGAGTTTTCTTATGATCGTCCTTTATTGATTAACAATCGTAAAAAATGGTTTTTTACAGGTGTATTGCATGAATATTTGGATTCAAGTGATAAGAGGACGAATGCTTTAATTCAAGGACCTTATCATTTAATATCGGGACGTACTGGTAGTCGTAGTAAAGATGCACAAAAATATGCAAAGGATGCGATAGTATTAAAACAAGCCTATGAAATAGAATCGCGTAATGATTTGAAATCACGATATTCTTTTTATTGTGGTCAAAGTTATATGGATGCTGGTATGGTAGATGAAGCGATTGAATGGTATAAAAAATGTGAAACTATGAATGGTTGGGATCAAGAACGTTATTATTCTTGTATTCAATTGGGTGAATTGTATCGTCGTAAAAATGATTTTATTCAAATGCAATTATATTGGTGTAAATCATGTCAATATGATCCGGAACGTATCGAAGGGATTGTTATGTTGATGGATCAACTCATAAAGCAAAACAATCATGCATTAGTGAATGCAATGTATCATCGTTGGAAAGATTATAAGCATGATTTGCAGAATAAATTGTTTATTCGTAATTATTGTTATGATTATGAAATGGAATATTTAAATTCGATTTGTGCTTATTTTGTAAAAGATGAAGAAACTGGATATTTTTGTAGTAAAAAGGTAATATTGCATCATAAAGATAAAAATAAAATAGAACAAATGATAAAAAATTTACCATTTTACAAAAATTATTTACATCGAGATAAAAAAATGATTCATTATTTAAAAGATAAAACAACGCCAGATTTTTTTGCACTTCTTTTAAAACCTTAAAAAAATTGTCGTTGATGTGTAATTTGTTTATAAATAATGTTTAATGAATTCACCATACTTAATAAAAAAAGACCTACCCATATGCACCATAACCAAGTACATTTTATATTTAAAATTGTAAAAACAATAAGTAAAACGGCACAAAGAATAAATCCTGTATTGACAATAAAAAGAAGTCGTTCCAAGGTATATTTTAGTTTCATACCAGTATCAAAATCTCTATGTAAGAATTGAAAAAAAATGGTACTACTTTTTCCTGTAGGTTCAAAATAGTACTCGTAATAATCCATGGCACCATAATAATAAAGAACAAAACGTATCAAATGGTGAGGTAATAAACATACTACTGGGATAGAAGACCAGCATTTAAAACTGTAAAAGGGATCAATGACAATATCTTCACGATAATTCCATGTTTTTTGTTTCCATACATGATTAATGGAATCAATAAGTGGTTTGTGTTGTGTACTTTCCAAATACATACCACGACGTGCAAAACGTAATCCAACTTCAATGATTTTGGTATCCCTGTATTGTACGTTTAAAGGTCCGGTATATCCTTGTAAATGTTTATGAACCCATGCTATAATTTCAGGAGGTGGTTTGGATTCACTAGAAATGAATTTCCATACGTCGGCAAACCCATATTGTGCGTCAGAGTAAACATAAGTTAATTGATAAACAATTTCACCATTAACTAGTACAAAATCAGTCATACCTTCTGTTGCATCAATGAATTCAGACCAAATCATATTTTTTTTGTGATAATGAGGTTCAAGATCTTTGCGTTTTTTGATTTTATAACAATCTTTACTAGAAGATGTTTTATGACCATATCTTGGTTTAATAAAAAGAGGAAAAGAGACATCTTTGTCTTTCAATTCAATCAGTTCACCTCCTTGAATATGTTGCGATTGAAGTATAAAAAGTTTATCATAAAGGTGGCGATATTCTGGATTTAATTTGTATGCTTTTCCATCAGTAGAAGGCATGGTTGGATCTAATTTATGAGGTACTGTATCATACGGATTTAAAATACGAAGCAACTTAGAATACTGTTTATCGTATTCTTTAATGTTCATACAAAAAGGTGAGAATTTAATACAGAACCACGGTTCCATACCTCCTTAAGAGGTGAAGCTTCTGCTTCGTCACCTGTGGAACTTCCAATCAGGTGAAGCTGGAAGCTTCTCAACGGATCTAAAAAAAATTGAAATGACTTTGGACTTATACATTCATAGAGCCACCCAAAAACATGTCTGCCAAAACTTTCACACGATGGACTGAGGAGGAGCGCCGTGCGCATCGCCGTGCACAAAACGCTAACTATCAGGCACGAAAGGCGGAGCGTTTAACCGACCGCCAGAAGCAGGTGAAGGAGGAGGAGCGGAAGAAGCGACAGGAGACGAAGCAGGCGATCGAGCAAGGAGCGTGGGTCACGACAGGCGTAAAAGTGCAGGTAGAAAAAAAAGAAAAAGTAGAAAAAAAGGAAACGGTCAAGGCGAAGAACGGCTTTGCTGCGCTAGATTCGGATACGGAGGAGGAAGTCGAGGCAAAGGAAGAAAAGGTCGAGACCGTCTGGGGGAAGCAGAAGATCAACTGGGCGGATTCGGACGACGAGTAAGTATTAAAATAGCCGGAGGGGCGGGGGTAATTACACCCTTTTTTTACGTTTTGATTTATTACGTCTCGATTTACTTTTTGATTTTCCTCCTTTTAGAATTTCTGGGTACATTACTTTTAATGTAGGTACACCACGAACACCAATTAATCCTCTACATAAAGGACATGGTACACCAGCACGTGTAGTATCCCAAATAGGAATGTCATTTTCTCTACCGGCATTTCTTAATTGTTGTGAACAAGCAGTTGCTAAACAATATTCATGAAAAACGTGTTTATTTTGTGTTTCTGGACAACCACATGCAAATAAACGATTATTGGAAGATGTTTTATGGTGAGCGGGTGTTGCAGGATTTTCATCGTTGAATGCAATATTGCAAATAGGACATTCTTCAGAAGGCTCTATGCCAACTGCGCTCTATGCCAACTGCACCAAGACCTGAAAAAAGATGTTTCCGTTCAGCAACTTCTTTTGGTGTAGTAGTATCGAGTGCGGGTCTTTTCCACATTTCGGTAATTGCTTCTGGTGTTCTTGGCATAGTCTATGTTATATTATTTCCAATTATTTCCAATGAAGTATGTAATCATTCCCTACTTTGGACCATGTAGCAATGATGGATGGATTGACTATTTTTTTTTCAACATCTTCTGTATGATATACATTTTTTTGATCATCTAAATAATATAAAATTCCTTGTATTTCTTCTACCCATATTTCTTTTTGTGTCGTTTTGACTTCATCATTGCGTATTAAACCATGTGGGACACCTTTACTATGTGTTCCACAACAGGTATGTCCTTCTTTACGACGGCGGGTACATTGATCATTCTTGGCACTTTTGGCAATACATCTTTCTTCCATGGGAATTGAATTTTTGAGTCGATTTCTTTTTACAAAATCAGTACGATCAAGTAAAGTAGGTTCATACACTTCTAATTGTTGAACAATATCTTCTAAAGGTATATTTTGTTTGAGTTGTTCTAAAACGTGTAGTTTGAACGCAGTCATCTTTTCATTTGCTTTCTGAATGACACGTTTCTCCATTATGCAAAAAAAGATGTTTGATGAAATCAATTTTTATGAGAATTTATGAGGATATGTTTCGCGTACGATACGTTTTAAAATGTCTACATTTAATTCTTCAAGTGCACGTCTATAATGGTCATAATAAAACCCTGGTACTACACGAATGTCTTTCATTGTAAGTGGCATATTTGGATTGTCTGTATTTTGTAGTAATGTATATTGTTCTAGTTCTTCTTCTTCTTTTTTTTCTCGTTGTCTTTTGTCAAATGCAATTTGTAGGTTATTTCGTTTTATTTTTTGTTGTTCTATTTCGTCTTTTTGTTTTTTGTTTTTTATTTCTTCTTCTTTTTCGATAATGGTATTTGCTTCGGAACGTAATTCATCTGTTAACTTTTGATAAGTAATGGAGTCATGTTTTTTAATGTAAGATAACCCAAAAGCCTTGAATAATCCTTTATATTTTTCCATAAAAAGTTCGTCTAGTTTATGCTGAATACGTTCCTCCATGTTACAAAATAATAGGAATGTAATCAATTTTATATTAAATAGAAACTATGACATGCATTTATGGATATTACAACGATAAAAAATAATATTGAAAAAATGCAAAAGAATTATCATGTTGAGATTGCTCGTATTTTAATTAAAGAATATAATGTTTCTTTTGATGAAAACAAGAATGGAATTTTTATTAATTTAAGTCATTTATCTCAAGAAGTGGTTGATAAAATGATAAAATTTATAGAGTATGTAGATTTACAAGAAAAGCAACTGGAAATAGATGAAAAGGAGAAACATGAATTGAAAGATGCATATTTTATGACCTAAAGAGATTTGTTTACATTCTAGTATGTCTATTTTTACGTGGACGGAAGAAAATGCCTCTTTTTTAAAGAATCCGACCATGGAAGAATGTAAAAAGAGAATGGGAGATGTGCCTTATTGGTCAATCCATGGACGTATATGTTACCATGATCATGAAGAGCCTCAGTATATTATTCATCATTATGTACCGTTAGAGGCAAAAGATGCAAAGGAATGGTATGATGATTATGTTCATGTGTATCCGGATAAGAAGACATTGTATGCAATGTCTCATTATTCTTTACAAGAATTAAAGGTGTTGGCACAAAAAGTAGAGGTATCAACAGAAGGTAAAAAAAAAGATATTTATGAACGTATACAAAATGTATTTAAACCTTTTTTAACTAAAACGTTGAATGAATTGTAATACATGTGGATTTTCTTGCATCAAACGTGGTGATTGGAATCGTCACATAAAAACAAAGAAACATTTACGTGAAAATGATGATTTGCGTAAAATTGTTATGGAGCAACAAGAACAGCTAAAAAAACAACAAGAACAGTTGAATCAATTGTCTACACCTATTCACATTACGATTTTTTTGGAACAATACAAAGATGCGATGAATTGGGAAGATTTTGTAGAAACGTTAGAATTATGGTCACCCAATATTGTACCATTGATTGTAGATAAATTAAAGGAAATAGGGGTATATCGTAGACCTATTCATTGTATTCAACATCAGGTGTGTATTAAACAACAAAATAAATGGGAATTTGATGAAAAAGCAAGAACAATATTGAATGATACTACCAATGGATTGAAACAAAAATATTTATTGCAATGGCAAGAAAAACATCCAGAATGGTATCAAAATGAAATAGAAACGAATGAATATACCGCCATTTGTGAAGCAGAAGATACACACAGTATTACAAAGATGATTGAATTTTAATTTAAATATAAACCCGTATCTATATAAATGATAAAGTTTGTATCTTATCATTTGAAAATGAAACCTATTTACAAAAGTGATGTATATATTGAATATAAGCTTACAAAAGAGGAATTAGTAATGTTACCCTTACTACGTCCACCTTATCAAGCCGATTTGGATGAAAAAAAAGTACAAGAAATGATTACATCCTATCAAACAAATCCAGAGTTTGGTCATTTCAAAAATACCATTATTGTTGCTGTTCGTATGAGTGGTCAAAAATGTTTATATTTGGTAGATGGACAACATCGTGTAGAAATGTGTAAACGTCATCCAATTGCTTATTCTTTTCGCGTTTTATTTTATCCGATTTGTACAGATGATGAAATGCGTCACTTGTTTCGTGAAATCAATCATGATTCTCATAAAAATCTTACGTATGTATCGTTAGGTGCAGATACTGCAAGGTTAGTGGATGATTTTATGGATCATTATAAGAATAAACCATTTACAAAGAAAAAGGGTGATTCTAGATTGTACACAGTAAAAGGATTTACGGATGCATTATCCGTTTACATTCAACGGTTTACAGATCTTCCTTCTTTGATTCAATGCATAGAACAAAAACAATTAGAATTCATTCAACGTGTAGATTTTACACATTCTTATGCCGAAGAAAAAGAATGTATTCAAACGCAGTGTATTTTACCTTTGAAAGAGTGTAATTTTATAGAATATTTATTGACCAATGTTGAACCAGATTACAAGGGCAAAGGAAAAAGCTTTAAAACAATACCATATTCTTTAAAAACAGCCGTGTGGGATCACTGGATTGGTATGGGAGAAGGTCAAACAGTATGTAGTGTTTGTAAAGTAATTACTATTTATCAAAGATTGTTTCATTGTGGACATATTGTAGCAAAAAGTAAAGGTGGATTGAATACAGTAGAAAATTTGCGTCCCATTTGTCAAAGTTGTAACTCTTCTATGGGGAATCAAAATATGGATGATTTTATTCGTTTGTGTACCACTGGAACGATAGATAAGGAGGTACCGAACCTAGAGTAACATTATTTTTATTTGCTGTTAAATTTGGTCCTTTATCAGTAATAGCTAAAATTTGTCCAGGTTGTAATGCATAATTAAAATACCGTAAATCAGATAAATTACCTGAAAACCCTCCATTGGAGGCAATGTATACATTACCATAATTTTGTTTTGGTACACTTGTTAAAATATGGCGTTTTGCTAAAGCACCATTAACATAAACATCTAATGCATTGTCGGTATCACGTATCACGATGTGTACCCATTTATTCATTGGAAAATTGGGTATTTTTATTTCTTCATTAATGACGTTAAACGTGTTCATCACCACTACCAATTCATTGGTATTGGGCGAAATGTATAATCCGGGTGCATTATTTGGTGAATTCATACCCGTATCCGTATCTAAATTTTGTTCTCCTTTATGAAAAATGTGTTTGTATTGATTGCTGTTGGATTCTACATCCGTAATGTTTAACCAAAGTGACCATGAAAATTCAATACCACTTTGATTATCTGATCTAGATAATGTAATAGCTCCTTGAACGGAAGGATCTTGTGAAATCATTAAAGGTGTATTACCAGGCACTAATCCCTTAATTAAATAGGGACTATCGGTAGAAAAAAGCAATGGTACTAATTTGATAAATGCTTGAATTAAAATAACACATGCAATAAATACTAATAAAATAAATAAAAATCGAATTAATGGATTACTTTCATCTAAATCAGGCAATTGACTAAAAATGGCACTCATATAGTAGTTATTGAATAAAATTTACGTTTCATGAATGCATAAAGGTGAATTCCATAGATCAAACGGTGTAGACGTAGAAGTAGATTTACCAGATGCAATCAAGACGTTTAATGCTTCTAACCTGCGTTGAAGAGATTGATTCGACGGAACTTTCCTAGATAATTGTTTCCATTTCCATTCAAATTGCAATGTATCTTTCCATGTAGGGAATCCAGATACATAACATACGCGTGACCATGTGTCTTTACTTGTATATTTTGCACCACCTTTTATTTCTCGATTGTGTTGTCTCAATCGACGATCAAGATTCACGGTAGCACCGATATATGTTTTTTTACCTGATTGTAATAAATAAACGTACATATTATAAAAGAGATAAACTAATATAAGTCAATACACCCATTAAAGCCGACCGAACAATAAGAGACATTTCCTTATCTTTGACGCCTAAGTCGCGTACGACATTGAATGCTGGTAAAGAAGCAAGAAGTAAGAAAAGAATTGCTCCGATTAAACTACTCACAATTTTAAGATCCATAAGATAGATTTATATTTTTTCCTAAAGTTCCTTTAAAACGTAAATGTTCTAATTGAATTTGTCCTAAAATAGAATGAATATCTTCTAATTTCATTCGAAAATAATAAGGTATTTTTAAATTTCCTTTTTCGGGTGAATGCAAATAATGCATTGCAATGACGTATTTTGTAGAAGATGTTTGACAATCATGATCTGGTTTACATAAATATACCTTTTTGTAACAACAAGCTAATTTATACAAATATTGGATAGAAGAGGGCTGTGTTGTATTGGATAGTTTAGATAAATAACACCCATTTGGTTCTTGATGATTTAAAATGTCTAATGTACAAGATTCAGTAGTGTCTAAAATAATGCTATATAATCCAGATGGTTCTTCTCCAGTAATAAGTGTTCTTCCTTCTTGAATAGAATACAATGGAATTAAATCATGTAAAGAAATGGAATAAATTTGTCCATGTTCGAACATTTTAACATATTCATTTTCTACAATAGGGTCTGTAATTTCTTCTACAATTGAATTGGACAATGTCCTTGGTAATAAAAAATGACTCATATGAATTAAGTAACAATGTATTTAAGTTTTAAGAATGTAAAGGATTGCATACATTAATTTTTCTAAATGATAAATTGGACGATAATTATTGTTAAAATATTGCAAAAAGAGAATACTTTCTTTTACCATAAACGATCGCTGTAAAGGGGTTGCTGGAATGGTTGTAATCAAATAATACACAAATGCTTCTACTCCTAAATCAAAAATAAGAATAGAATATAAATCTTCACGAAGTTCTGACATGGTACAAGTATGTAATGATGTAAGAATTTTAATAAATAATGGTTTTGTTTCTATTTCTGTTTGTGTTTTTAAATTAGAAGAGGGAATTAGTCCAGCGTTTTGATAAAGATTTGGAGAAGGACGGGGAATAGAAAGTATTTTACATTTGGATAATAACGTTTCTGGTAAAAAAGAAATGGATTCTGTTAAAAAAATATATTTTACGGATCCCTGCATGTAACTATAAAAAATTTCTAATAATTCATGATTTATTTTATGTAAATTTTTACATACAATAATACCATGTTTATCCGTATATTTATTTTGAATAATTTCTACAATATGATTATAAATATCGTCCCATAATAATTTTGAATTACATCCTAATAAATCCATGTCGACTTCATAATGAATATCACTTATTTTGATATAAAAAGGACTAGATGTGTTGATCAACAATTTTTTTTCGTGTTTTAATTGACTTGAACTGTAACGTTTTACAATATGAAGCATTTGAGTATATTTTCCGACACCGGATGGTCCATAAAGGATTAAGGGTTGTAATTGTTCCAAAGATGGGAACGTAAGTTTTTGTATGTCTGGTCGAAGTTCGTGTGTATAAGAAAGATAATCTACAAATTTATCCATAAAAGAAAGAACGAGAAACGTTTTATACGAATTTAATATAAGTTATTAGTATGAATTTATTTAGTTCTCCAAATCCAGAAGTGATGTATGTATTGGACCAATGTACATTTTCAAATTGTCCTTACATAACTGAATTAGAAGGTATGAAAACAAAATCATTGACTCCTGAAGACAGAATAAGACTTTTAAAAATACAACAAGAAATAAAAAAAATTATACAAACAAAACCATTACGTGATAATTTGAAAGGTGAAGTGACGTATTCTTTCAACAACGGGCCGAAAAAGAGGCACCAATTACAGCACTAAGTGAAAAATGTAATGGATTAAACAACATATGTTCATTGTTGAATCGTGAAGAAAGTAATGTTTCTAGTTTTTTTAAAGAGTATGATCTGAAAACATCGACTATAAAAACGATGCATAAAATTAATTCAGGTGTAAATGGATTTGTAACTGAAATAATAATTTCTGAATCAAAATTTGATAAAAGTTTAGTATTAAAATCAAACTCTGCACGTTCCAATGATAATTTATGGTATGAATATAAAGTAGGTCTTTATTTGAATTCACTTTTAGATAAATATCCATTGTTTTGTAAAACATACAATATGTATCGATATGCATCCCCTGAAGACAAAGCAATCATACAAAATTTACCAAAAAAAGATCAAATGGGTGATAAGGAAACGGCAAAAGGTGTTTTAAAGAGATTAGTACCACCTCAATCCGACACTCACTATACAACACCAGAAGAAATTTGTATTCTTATACAAAATGTTCCTAGGGCACAAACGTTGCAATCATTATTGGATCTTTTCAATGAAGTAACCGAACCAGAAATAAAAAAAGAAATGCGTCATGATATTTTGTGTATATTGTATCAGGTTTATTTTGTATTACGCGATTTAACGGATTTTGCACATAACGATTTACATAGTGAAAATGTTCTTGCGGTGGAAGCAGAAAATGAATATTATCATTTTGTTTACATACATGATGGTAAAAAAGTTGAATTTTACTGTAAATATGCAGTAAAAATAATTGATTATGGAAGGTGTTTTTTTAAGGACACCTTATCCATAAAAACCGACTTGGATAAAGTATTCGATTTAAATGCACAAAAAGACGTAGGTTTTGATTGGAAAACTGGTATTGGAATGAAACCATGTCATCAACTTGATTTTTTGTTGTTTCATATATGTGCATCGCAAGGGATTATAGAATATACAACGAAACCAAATTTTTATACCGAAACATATGTTGCTAATAAAGAGTTTTATTTTGAAAACGATGATGATTATACATGTGATTTTGCTGCATTTGCATTAAAACCTGTAAAAGATACATTAGATAGAAAATTACAAACTATTTTAAAAAAATGGGCATTAAGAAACAGTAGTCCAACGTTAAATGATATATGTAATTATTTAGAAACACAAATGTTTGTCGATCCAGAATCTCCGGGCAAAGCGGTAGTTTGTAAAATTACGGTAAATAGTGATGCAAATATGATTATTGAATGGACGAAAAGTGGTGGGCGAAAAGCGCACAAAACACGCAAATCCAAAACACAAAAGAAACGCAAAACAAAACGTTACTAATAATTTAGTTGGAACTTTAGGAAATATAAATCTATCTTATGGAAAATGGACGAATGATGGTTTTACACTCTATACTTATTGGCGTAGCTTTGTATTTTGGTATGATTTTTGGATTAAAACAGAACCCTGTTGTAGCTGAAAATAGAAGCATATTAATTTCGGCATTTATTTTAATTTATATGATTTTATTTGGACATGGGTTACCAACATCTATGAATAAAAATATTTGATTGGAAAATTGTTACCAAACTTTTTGAACATAAAAGGATATTAAATAAAATTTATAATAAACTAACATGCAATGGATCAAAAATTGGTGGTGCAACGATCAATATTATAAAATTACAAAAGAAGGGGAACAAAAAAGTATGTATGATCCTTCACCGTTTGAATATATTTTACATATGCATAAAACCCCAACAGGTATACAATATCATTTTTTGAAATCGGGTGATTCTTATCAAATTAAGAATCCTTATCATGTGTTAGGTTTATCCGTTACAATAGACGGTACTTGTTATGTACTACCTCCGTTTTCTTTTTTGATTCAAGGCAATGAATTAGGAGATACGTTTTTATTATGGTTGTGTAAACATTATTTATATAGAAACCCTGGTAAAGGTGAATGGATGATTGTAGATGATACGGTTTGTTTACATCAAGGAACTGTGATTTGTGTAAACAATGAATTGAAAAATGATATAGAATAAAAATTATACATGTATACATGCATCCCTTGTCAGAAAAATGGGTTTTATGGGCCCATTTACCACATGATAATGATTGGTCTATGAATAGTTATATTTCCATCATGACTGTAACGTATGTAGAAGAGTTAATTGCACTTATTCATACGTTACCCGAACCCTTATTATCTAGTTGTATGTTTTTTTTTATGAAAGAAAATGTAAATCCTGTATGGGAAGATCCTTCTAATAAACAAGGCGGATGTTTTTCTTATAAAATCAATCAATCGATAAGTGAATGTTGGCGTACTGCAACGTATAGTATGGTAGGAAAAACAATGACGAAAGAAAAAGGATTTCAAGAATCAATTACAGGCATTTCTATTTCGCCTAAAAAAAATTTTTGTATTTTGAAAGTGTGGATGACGTCTTGTATGTTTCAAGATGCATCTAAAATTAGCATTTTGAAACCGAATGGATGTATCTTTAAGAAACATTAAAATATTACAAATATATATGTATAGGAAAAGGAGACAAAACAGAGGTGGTATGCCAGATTTTTTAAAAAGTGCAATGGATACTGTAACAAGTGCTACAGCAAATGTTATGAATACAGTAAGAAGAAATACTAATGCTGCAGGAACTGAAGCAAGTGTTTTGGCAAATGATATAACAAATCCAGTAGCACCTGGTCCTGGTGGCGGTAAATCCAGACGTAAACGCACCAAACGCAAACGTACCAAACGATTAAGTGTCCGGCAAAGGCGCTAAGCATAATTTAATATCTCCTAACGAAGCGACTGAATATTTTACAACTAACGGTAAATCATTCTCTAGGAACATTTCAATTTGACTACACAAATTTGTACATTTTATAAAATATCCCAAATTCTTCAAACTAAAATTCCCTTGAATAATTTTCTTGGAATCTTGTTTGATAAATTCCATGCTTCCATCTGATTCTGCGCGTCGTACTTCTGCTACGGCAAATGTTCCTTTGCACCGAAAAATGAGTTCATTACCAACAGATTTAATTTCAATCTTTTCAGAGATACAAAGGAGATCGCGTACAATCTTTTGAAAATCAGACGATGGTAAATTAATGACGGAAGAAAACGAAACACTTGGAACTTCCAACTCTTCTGTATCAGGTTCAATGAGTTTTAATTTTTGTGTTTTACACTGCTTAATGTCTCCATTTTCAAAACGAAGACATAAATGTGTAACAATACCATCGTTGTAATCGGATTGTTCAATATACATGGTCAATGTATCATCATTGTCGATGGAATTAATCAATTTGAACAAATGAAACATGTTGACACCAATAATAATTTTTTCTTTTTTGCATTCGTAAAATTCAAAGTTTTCTGCTCTCAAAAAGAGATGTACTAAAATGGTATGGGATTTATCCATGTTAATGATTCGCATACCATCAGGTTGAAAAGTAATGTTGGATTCCATCAAAATATCTTTGAGAGCAGTCATTAAGGTGCGAAAGGGTGATATTTGTACGGTTTTTAATGTCAGTACATTCATTAGTATGTACATCATGGAAATCTTTAAGTTTTTGTATAAAGATAGAATATGACTTGTAAAGGAAACCAGCGTTGTTTAGAAGATCCAACCTGTTATTTAACAAAACAAACATTGAATCGTAGATCGTACTGCAGAAAACGTGTTGGAAAACGTACTTGTCGTGGTCGTCGTGTGGACGAATGCGAAAGTGATCGTTGCATGGCTACCCGAGGACCAAAACGTTTTTATTGTCGTAAACGATACACGAAACGTGTATAAACTATAACAAGTTTTGAAAAGAATTGGGTAATGCCTTGATTTCCGTTTGATAATGTTGTTCAATGGTCGTCATCATTTCTTTATCATATTTTGTAATAAAGTTAATACCGAGACCTTTTCTACCCCATCGTCCGGATCGTCCAATGCGATGCAAATACGTATGTACACATCTTGGCAAATCAAAGTTAATGACAACACTGATTTGCTGAATATCTATTCCACGTGCCATCACATTGGACGAGATCAACACACGATGTTTTCCTTGCTTAAACTCTTGATACGTTTGTTTACGTTCTACTTTATCCATGTCACTGTGAATGCAACAGACGGGATATCCGGCATCTTTCATAGCCGTGTATAAACTGCTTACACGTTTTACCGAATTACAATAAATCATGCATTGAGATACGGATATACTTTCAAAAAGGTCTTGCAACGCTTCTAGTTTTTCGTTATCATTTTCAAAGGATACATAGAATTGTGCAATACCTTCCAAGGTCAGCATTTCTGATTTGACCAAGATTTCTTCAGGATTTCTCATAATTTTGGAAGTAATTTCTTTGAGAGAATCTGGAATGGTTGCACTAAACAAAATGACTTGGTGAATAGAATGCATCGATGTAAAAATGGTTTGTAATTGAGGTTGAAACCCTTGTGATAATATTTCATCTGCTTCATCCAAAATGATAATCGAAATGTCAGAGGATAATACACGACGTGATAAAAAGTCCACTACGCGTCCAGGACATCCAATCACTACATGTGGTTGTTTACGCATATCTTGTATGTCTTGGTCTACGGACGTTCCACCAATCAACAATTGTGATCGTATTTCAGTAAAGATGGCCAATTTTTGAAATACTTCATACGTTTGAGTGGCAAGTTCTCTGGTAGGAGAGAGAATCAAAATTTGTTGTCCCTTAGTTGCATCACACAATTGTAATGCAGAAATGCAAAAAGCACCAGTTTTTCCAGTACCTGATTGTGCTTGGGCAATGACGTCACTGCCTTTTAACAAAATAGGTATTGCTTTTTCTTGTATTGGACTTGGAAATTCAAATCCATTGGCATAAATGCCACGTAATATCATTGGATCTAATCCGAAGGAATCCCATTCTTTCATACTACTGAACCTGTATACTATTTAAGTTTTAATTTAAAAGTGTTAACCCAACTAAGGGTATGTATACGTTAGCACAATTTTCAGATATTCAACGAACGTCCACATATAGTTTACCAATAAAGGTGAAACAAAAAATACATGCATTATGTAAACAATTAGGTACTGAGTTACCATTTACTATGGTGCAAGATACGTCGAATATTAAAGATTGTTTACGTGAATTGAACAAAATGACGGAAGAGAACAAAGAAGAAAAAATGAAATTAATTTGTTCTATTTTAGAAAAAAATCAAGAAGAAATACAATCATTTGCACCTTTATTTTTTCAGTCTTTATGTAAACAAGTATTTTTTTCAAAGATTTATGCGTCTTTGTTTTTATATCTTCAACAATGGACTATTTTTCAAGACGTTTTTCAAAATCAATACAAAATTTATGTGGATTCATTCCACGCCATTCACACCTGCTCACCGGATGAGTATGATGAATACTGTCGGTTGAAAAAGGAAAATGATGAAAGACGTGCTTTTAGCGTTTTCATGGTATATTGTGTACAAAATGGTTCTGTAGCAAGATCTTGTTATGATGAAACCATGAAAATATTAGTGAAATGTATAAAGGATACGTTGATGTTAGATAAAAAGGAGGTCATGAATGAATATGTGGAACATTTGTATCTTTTGGTAACTACGATGAAACAAATGCATCCTATTGTAGGAGAAATCATTAAAATGAATCCGAAGGACTATCCTGGACTAAACCATAAAATGATTTTTCGTTGTATGGATATTAAAGTGTAATTATATGGCTGCACTGACACCTCCACGTTTGCAAAAAGACATATCGTCTCTTTATTCTAACCAAAGGGATGAACTTACTTGTGCCTATCATGTATTTAGTAAATTGTTATTAAAAAATGTAGTGGAATTATTCTATCCATTGCCGATTGACTTAGTATACAATGAAAGAAACTGTAACCGTTATTTAGATACACAAGACATACAATTAGAAACATTAACACAAGAAGAATGTACAAAAAATGGATTCCTTAAAATTATATTGTTTCATTATTTTTATTCTTTGTATGATATTCATTTAAATAGAAAAGGACAACCAAAAGAAGCATTTAGTCTTGTTGATATTGATGTGGCAAATTCATACATCAATAGCGTGTATATTCCAGAACGTATAGTACACAAAAAAGAAATAACGGATATACTTCGCATTGTCAATCATGTAAAACAGGAATTAAGAATAAGTTATTACAAAATGATTGTCTATACTAAAGTTGGTATTTTGGATATAATTCGAAAAATACTTTCGTTAGGGTTTTATATTGGGCTTGCCCTGTTTGATAAACATTCTCATGAAGAACATGCACGACATGCCGTTCATATTGTTGCTATGGATGAAGATGAAATTATATTTAAAAATTCATGGGGTGATGAACATGTCTATAATATGAAAGTAGATGATTTAAAATTTAAATTAGGACCTTATCAATTTAAAATCGAATATTTTTTATTTTATTTGCCTTGTACAAGACCTCCACCTATGGAAATTGTAAATTCAATAGAAACAATGGATGTCTTTCGACCATGGGTAGATGAATACGTAAGACAATTTCCTGAGATGTCACGTGTTCCTGAAATCATAGGTACTTATGCCTGACCCTGAACTGTCAGAACCTCCGTCACTTACACGTTCTAAAACACCTATTTTTGAAATAGGAGATATTGTAACAGTAGAAGGAGAAAGTACTCCTTTAACCATTACTGAAAAAAAAAACAAGAGTGAATATTATGCAACTTATTTAGATGAATTTGGTGATGAAAGAGGAACGCGTGTCTTTAATTATCAATTGACCAAAATAGGTGGAACAAAACGTTATAGAAAACGTAAATCACATAAACGAATTCGCTAGGGATATCCAATAGTCATCCCCTTTTGTTTCCAATGGCGTATAATGTATGGGTGTATCTCTTAGTCTAGTATTAAATTTTACAATCCACCTTTTCACGCGTGCTTGTTGATTTTTCCCAATTTCTTCAAATAATTGTTTTAATGGTGGATTTACCCAATCAAAATGAACAAAAAAGATTTTGTATTCATGTCCTTTCATATCTGTTTTGATTCGTTCATCTACTTTAGATACAATGTTACATTGTAAGAAAGCATCAAATTCTTTTTTGATTCTTTCTGTGGTACAAGATACGGGAGCATATCCAATATAAAGGGATTGATAGGACATTAGTTATACTTATCCAATTGATTTTATATTCTATTAATATGAATGAAATTATAAAACGTCTTCAATTGTATCAACCTTCCAATGTAAAAAAAAATTTTCTACCAATCGGTAGATTAAATTATGAATGTCCTCCTGAAATTGATTTTTCAGAACTTACCAACTGCACAAAATATTCTTTTGGACCACACAAAGTAACTTTTTATTACAAAACAGAAAATAGTGACGAATATTTTTCTTATGTAGATCGTTTATTATGGTTGTTACAACCAAATAAACCACTAATCGCTGATATTTTATTAACGTCTGCTAAAAAATTTTATCCAAAGCATAAAGTGTTTGGTCCTTCTAACGTAAATACGGGGTATTCTTCCAACAAAATTGTAGTCTACAGAAAAGAAGAATGGTTCAAAGTGTTTATTCATGAATGTTTTCATTTTTTTCATTATGAACACGTTTTATTCGATTCTTCCCTGCCAAAACGAATTTTAGATTTATTTCCAGTGGATTCAGAAGTGAATTTGTATGAATCCTATTGTGAAGTATGGGCAAGAACGTTAAATTGTTGTATGATTTCTGTATGTAAACATATTCCATTAGAAACATTGTTGTATCACGAAAAAAAGTATTCTATACGTCATATGGTCAATGTACTAAAACATATGGGATTAACTTATAATAAAATTCAAAAACTGTGCAATTACAAAGAAGAAACAAATGTATTGTCTTATGTTGTTCTTACTGCAATTTTAATGTATCAAGATTTTATAACTCAACACCTTTCTATGATGCCATCGTTTACATTAACCAACTCAGAACCGTACGTTCATTTTATAGAACAAAATTATCGTAATCCATCTTTTTTAGATGCAGTAAGTCACGTTAGACCCCGTGTAACCACTACGATGAGTTTTTACGATATCACAAAAATGTAACTGAAGAATTATGGTGTAGGTCCATCAATGGCATGCTAATTTACGAATGAAGTTAGAAAGGAACGTACCAAGAATAAACATGATCTTTTATGAAACATTGGTGAAAAACCTGAAACAATAATATGGAACTATGTGGGGCTATAGAAGGAAGACATCCCGTTTCGTTTTATTATCAAAATCAGAAAAAAGGGAAAAGAACGGTACATCCATACGCTTTAGGTAAAACACGTGCGAATAACGACGCCATTCGCGCGCATTTAAAAAGGGGTGTTTCTTATTCAAACGATGAACCGCCATGGAGATTGTATCGTTTAGATCGTATGAAGCGTGTCCACATACATAAAAAGACCTTTCGTAAACGTCCTTATCATGGCGACAAATCATTGCGTGTATTATGTTAGCAGAACCTACAGTTCCGCACCTCGTAGGCTTGTCCCTACGACCATAATTGAGGACGAATCTTGGAGAACTTTAGGTTCAGTATCCTTTGGTCATCGCGTTATAGTATCGAGGTACATCTTTTTCTTTTATATGATTTCGATCTACCAACGCAATATTATTTGTATTAAACTTTTGGATAGGATCATTGTTTGGCGTCATGGCCATTAACGTTCCCAATTCACCTTTCCAACGATCACAAAAAAAAACTGGATCGGTTAGATGCACTAAATCTGCAATTTCTTGCAACGTCATGGTTTCTGAAACAGTGTGTTTGACAATGGTTTCATCTGGCAATTCAATCGTAAGAATCATTTCTTTTATCCATCAAAACCTCTTTAATATTTTTTCGTGTAAGGTATTATAATTCACGAACAAATAAAGTATGACCTTTTTGTACCCAATAATCATAATTACAAGAATGTATATCTTCTCCGCATAATAATACCAAGTTATTTGTATAATTTGAATGTACAATGATATCATAAAATGGCATACCCCTATGATAAGAACCATAAATAATTATATCGTAAACATGATTTTGAATATCTTCTATAATGGTGGAATCTTTTGTATCATCATGATAAGAGTCGTCTAATACATTTGAATAAGACATACCTTTTCCATATAAGTGTGTAGTCGATGTATTTGAATAATAAATATGAGGAACTTTGGGATAATCGTGACATTTTTTTCCGTATAATTCTTTAAACCCATGTAAAGTAACACAACGTAAATAATCGGGAGAAGTATCGCCAGATAAATACAATATGTTTTTAACGGGCATTAATTTACTTAAAATATAAGAAGCCATTTTTTTAGTCGTTAAGTGTGTATGCATATATTCCATAAATGCATTTTGTAATTGATCATATTCCATTACATTTATAGTTGATTCTTTCATTACTTTTTCAAATAATTGATTGCCCTTTAAGATTAACATTTTTGGAAATAAATAAAGTGTATTTGGCGGACATTGATCAATGTCTTTAAAATAAGGTATACATCCATTTGCAATAATTTCATAATGACGCATACAATCCCACCCAGCCTTTTTACAAGTAATTGCAAAAAAAGATTTTCTATATTCATTATAATAGTCTTCTTCTGTATGATAAATATATGTAGATAGATCACCTGGTATTAAAGAAGATACTATTTTTTCCTTTGTATATTTATTCTTTATTATTTTACACTCTGGTATTGAAAAAGTAATGGGATAAATGGCCATATCATACCATTAAAAAAAAATATTTAAATGTAAACTTAAAATGATTTGACAATGTTCCACTATGAATGCATTAGAAAACAAAGGAATGTTATGGGATACTTTAATTAAAAAAGATCTTTTTAAAAAGGACGTTACGATAGAAAAAACACAAATACTTTTTGAAACTCTTTTGAAAGAGGTAGACCGTTCGAATGGAACGATAGAAGAAAAAAATAAAATTTTTTTAGAAAAATGGGTAACACAAATTGAAAATGCATCTATCGTAGCTAGAAGTGAATGGTTAGAAGAACGAATGAATCAAAAAAAATACAAACATCCGCCTACAGCATCTGAATTAGCAGAAATCAAACAATTACTTTATCGTATATTGGAATTGTTAGAAAACTAAAACGTAGAAAAAAATTTACAAATAAAATAAAAAATGAATAATCCAGCCATTTCTAAAACAGCATGAAATGGAAAATTTGGAATTATTTTTAACATTTTTCCACAATTCATTTTTTCATTATAAAATAATAACATAATAAATAGACCCAATGCTAAAATAATCAACATATAATGTTGTTTATCTTTGGGGATGTATTTATAGTAATAAAGAAGAATAGAAAAAAATATCAGTATAGAAGATGAAAAATAAAAGATGAAAGATAAAAATAGAAAAGAATAAATATCTATGCACAAAAGAATGACCAATAGACTTAGAAAAAGAGGGGAAGGAGCTTTGTGCGTAAAATTATAAAAAGCAAGTAAATAACAAAGATTTACCACATAAGCTAATGAATGTATGATATTAAGTTGTATATAGTGTGGTAAATGAATTACATGAGAAAATGTATGTACACATTCAAATAAAAGTAAAGAAAAAATTAAAAAAAAAGAATATTTATTATTTACTTGACATAAAAAATAAAAAATAATAAAAATACTAACTACATTAACAATAACAGAATATGGTTGTGCAATACCATGTTTATTTGGTTTTTCACAAGTTGAAAAAGGGAAAATAAAATCTTTCATATTATAAGTCTTTTAATTTTTCCAACGAGGTTTTCTTTTTGTCCATATCATAAAAAGTGCCAGATCCTAAATTGACAAATCCAATTTGTCTGTCATTTAACGAATAAAGAATCTTCAAATCACCATCTTTTTTACTATCATAAAATTTGACAGCTTTTTCACCTTTAAATTTTATAAATCCAGCCTTTTCTGTTTGAATATTTTCTCCAATATCTTTATCACCGGTTACATCTTTGGTGGCATCTGGATAATACGAATAAACTTTGGGATCTTTTTCTGCAATTCTTAAATAATCCTTGTCGTATAAAAAGCAATCCATAGAAGCCTTTTTTATACAATCCATGATAGACGTGTTCAATGACCTTTTACGTTTTGAAATAGAAAATAAAAATTCATCCGTAGATCCAGGTGAACCTTCCACCACATCTAATTTTAATTCTTCGGATATTTTGTCAGGGAATGTCATAACATACATGTGTACTTCTACAAATTGTTCTTTTACGGGTAAATCTTTGTGACTGCAAATACGACGAGCTCTACCAATAACTTGGTCAATACGTACGGGGTTCCAATAAGGTTCCATGATGTGTACATATTGTACTTCTTTTAACGAAATACCTTCCGCACCAGCTGAAGTAATCATGAAAATTTGAATGTTTATCTTCTCTACTTGTTTTCGTAAAGTTTCAGGAACATAATCCCAATTTTTATTGAAAATATTTCGTATGAGTTCCTTTTCTTCTTGTGATTTGGTACCAATATAAGTAACATACATGGGTTTAGACACATCTGAAACGTTAATTTCCCATGTATCACGTTTCACTAATTTGAATTCCGTGTATCCTTTAGAATCCAATACTTTGGAAAAAAGAGCAATACCTTCAATCGTGAGAAACTGACTGTACACTAAATGAAGCCCTTGGGTATACTGAATGACACGTGCCATTTCAGCATATTTTGGACTGTAGGCCTGAATGTTACTTGTATAATCGGATGCATCTACTGCTTTGAAAAATTGTTCAATATCACGTGTAGAAAGTTCTTCATTTTCATCTTCTTCTTTGCCTGGACGTTTGGCGCGTACGTCCCTTGGGTACGTTGTATTACAAAGTAACCGTGAATGAATACGATATGTTCCTGGAATGTCGTCATCTTTTGGTTTTTTCACCTTTTCACGTTTTCGTTCTTCTGACCGAACAATAGAATATTCACCCAATTGTACTTCAGACATTGGGATTGTATGTAAAATGGGTTCTCTCAACACAGGCATGAGTTGTGTTAAATCTGGGAAATAAGAAGATAATCCAGAAATGCGAAACATGAGTTTCTTTTGATTCACTAATGAGGTACCTTGAATGTACTGAGCATTAAATTCTTTTTCAGAATCGGGTAACAACGTTTGTTGTTTGATGGTTACTTTTTTACCAAGAAATTCTTCTAATCGTTCTTGATAAGAAGTTACCTCAGTGTTTGTAAATATAGCTTCTTCCTCTTTTTGCACAAATCCATGGGGTAACTGTGTAAAAAACATTGTTTCACCTGTAGAATAAATCATGTCTGTATCTGGCAAAGCCTTGCGCAAGTCATTTTCTTTTACTTTGGTAACGCAGGAATACGTAGTAATGTATCCCTTCAAAATGTTGAATAAAATGGATACCTCGTGAGAATAGTTGATGACCGGTGTACCAGTCAATAATAAAATCTTGCATTGCTCTGCTTTCATTAATAAATCATACAGTTGCATGGAAGGATGGGTTGGATCATTTAATTGATTGACAATACGGGAAACAAAGTTATGGGCTTCATCAATGACAACCACTTTATTCGAAAATGGATTTCCATTGGCAGTCAATCGTTTAAAGGTAGAGGCTTGTATACCATTGTAGTGAATAAATTGATATTGCGTACGAATCATTTTGTCAATTTGTTCTTGAACAGAAGACTGATCTTCTGGAGTCATATCTTCGTAATTAGGTGCTTTGTTTTCACGAACCCATATACCACGAGATCTACCTTTCCGTAAAAAATCTTTATCCGTAAAACAACATTCTTGTAATTGTTCCAATGTAGGAGTAGTGGTCCATACCCAATGTTGTTGTATTTTGTACATAGGACTACCGCATTTCTTCAATTCTTGTACATAGTTGGTTTCCAAAGATGCAGGAGACATGATAACAATATTTTTGTAAGGTTTCAAATTTTCTGTGATTGCAATCGAAGAACATGTTTTTCCTGAACCTAACCCATGATACAACAACAGCCCACGATAAGGTGTATCTATATTCATGTACGTTTGTACCAACTTTTGATGTGGTAACAAAGTGAGTTCTTCTTGCATGGAAGCACAAGAAATATCTTTTCGAGGTACATATTCTTCTAACAATGGTTGTATTTTGTTCATAAATACCATGCGATTGTTCATGGTATAGGGTTGATTTGTGACGGGAGGTTCTATTTTGTTGCAAGTGGCCCGTGTAGTGATGATAAATTCAGGAATGGTAACCAATCCTATTTTTTTAAAGGTAAATGTATCTAGAATAACAAATGTCTTTTTAACCGGTTTAACGACTGGTGCTTCTACATGAAATGTTTTCATGAATGCATCATAATCAAAGGGAATGTCTTTCATAGACGTTTGAACAAATACACCAGGGTATGATTTTGGAATCGATTTCACCTGTAAGGCTTCCATAGTTTTAACTATCATTTTTATTTATACGATTTCGCGGTACAATTGAGCAAGACCACAAGGCACTACACTTTCTAAACACTCTCCTTGAATTTTTTTTTGTTCTCGAACATTTCTTCGAACGACATAATTCATGAAAAATAAACATAAATAAAATAAAGAAAGAATAATACTGACTTCCGTAAAAGGAGTTTTTTCTAGACACGATATATTTGAATACGTACATACGTCGAAATCAGAATGATAAATACATGGTGTTGTTACACCATTCACCACCATATACTGATCTATACAATCTGTTCCTAGACAATAATCTACTTTAGACGAAGGACATTGATAGAGTTTCATATAGTATAATTCGTACCAAAGACGATGAATACTTAGGACAGTCAATGCATAACAAAAAAAAGCAACCGTATAATTCGGTTTATTTGCCATAGCATAAATGTGGCATGGAAAACAATATGCCATCATACAAGATTCACAATCCATTGCACATAGAGACGTTTTCCAACGATGTAATGGTTCGTACATGTATATTAAACATACATTCTTTCTAAATTGGCTACAAAAGATGTATCACGATTATAATTTTCCATTTCTTCATTTAATTCGCCACATAAATAATTGTTTTGTTTCACATGTTTAAAAAGTAAATAGGTTAATTTATTCCCTCTATGATAAAATAATGTTCTTAACATGTAGGCGATTGATAAGTGATACATACCATGACTAAAGAAAGCTATCATAATAGGTTCTGTGTTGTAAAAATCATACCAAGGACCATCAAATAATTCCCAATATAATTCACCATAAGTAGCATGTTGACAAAAATAAGAACCTTTTCTCCATTGTGGATTGGTTCTTGGTTTTGCAAATTCTTGAATGTATCGTGAAAGTTCATCTGGCATCATTGTTTCTTATAAAAAGATTTAATTTTAAGCCCAATTTGTAGATGTACGAATAGCCGATGGTGTATTCATAGTACGGTCAAATCCAAGCTGATATCCATTGCTAAACCCTACATTGGATAAATATTGTTTGTATCCTCCTATTTTAGATTTTTTAGATTTTTTAGATTTTCTTTTTCGTTGCTTCATTCTGGTTTTCATACTTTATGGTTATATTTTACGTTTCTACTTTCGAATCTGGAATCTTTTCAAAAAATCCAAAAATAAACGTCATTGCTTTTACCATTCCATAGATAAAAAGAAACCCTAAAAAAAAGTAAAGACCTATATAAATCCAATTCATATTCATTGGTTTTGAAGGAACCGGTTCTTTATAAATAATATCTCCTTCTTCACCGGTAGGTTGACAATCAATATAAATTTGGCCATCCCCTGAAAAGCCGTTTTGGGTTGTTCCTTTTTCACTAAAATAACATTTTCCTGGATGAACAGAAATGTAAGAATCATGAATCAGTGTTCCTAAAGTATCTAATGTGGATTGTTGAATGGTTAATGCTTGTTTTGGAAAAACAACATATTGATATTGTGTATCAGCGCATGGTCCATAAGGTAATGTTCCTATATAAGAAAAATAACTACTTTTAGGAATAAGATAATTTAAATTAAAATCATGAATATTCAAAGTAGTCGTTTCTTTTTGTCTTGGTGCATGTTTCACTACATCATCCAATAAATTAGTACCCATCGATGCATTTGTATTTTTACTAGACATAATGGGTATACAAACCAATAATCCTCCGTTACTACCACTGTGAGTGATCACTAACTCTGCATCAGCATATTGTCCATCAAATGTATGAATGGATGGTTTAAACAACCTTATTTCTTTAGGTGCATAATGTAAAGAATTAAACATGACATCACTACTACCATCGTATACAATACGTAATTTGTCAGATTCATTGGTTACGGTACAACTACTATTTCCATAATTGTACCATAATAAGCATTTTAAAGAACAACGATCTGCTTCTCTTTTTATAATATTAATAGGAGAAGTGCAACTCATTACTTTGTTTGTTTATTTTATTTTATACATCCTTTTTTTTCTCATTAAAATTTTTCATAGCTTGTTCTAAAAAACCCTGTGGCAATTTATTCATCATATTTTCTGCTTGTTTCATCATAGGTGCTAATTCTTTGGCCATGCTAAATAAATTTGATTGACGTTCAGCTAATTGTCCTGCTTGTTGAGAAAGACCTTCTAGGGTTGCACCTTTGATACTAGTAGCGTCACCATCAATAATGTCTGTTTTAATTTCAGGCATTTTTACATCCTTTACCTTTTTTTCTTTTTCACTTTTTTCATTCTCAAGTCCTTCTATTAAAACAGACCGTGATAACGCTGCAACTAAAAGACCTACAAAGAGTATAATGCCTTTATTTTCAAAAGTATAGCTACCTATACCTGCAACCATTAAAATAGAAAGTGCTTTCCAATCTTTTACGCTAGCATAAGCAATTGCGTTTAAAAGAACAATAACTGCTAAAAAATACGTTGAATTGTCTAAAGAACCTCCGCGTTTCATATTATAATTCTTAGACTTTAATTTTGTCATAGAGTATAGAAAAGGTGGACGAATCAATTAAATAATCATGCATAAAAGAAAAATAATCAAAACTAAATAAAATGAAAAAAGCTAACTCTTCCTGAACACCAGTAAGTTGACTTATTTTTTGTAATAGTTGCGTTAATTCTGTCTTTACAGTTTCATGCAACGATTCTATTGCAGGAATTAGATCATCTACGGTTTCACAATGAAATGCTTTTAAAATTTCCTCTTGATACAACTCTAAAGAATCCTTTTCTAGATACGTACAATGAAATGATTTATTATACATAAATCATTCTACTAGAAAATCATTAAATAGTTTATGGATATGAAAAAAGAATGGATAAAAATGGCTGAAAAAACTGGAAAACAGGCTGAATTATATTTTTATATGGCAGAAAATGCACAAAATGATAAAAAAGAAGAATATTTAGAAAAACAATTAAAAGAATTAGAAAAACAATATGAATGTATAAAAAACGTATCTAGAAAGTTAATCTAAACATTTATTCATATATCGATAGATTCGTTGAACATCTAATAAAGTAATATTGGTATGTTCTAACAATTGAGAAATTTGTCCATCTGTATGTGTTGGTTTCAAAGATTGCATGTAATGAAACAAATCTTTTTTATCCATACATAACTCTGTGCACATTTTTTGAATAAAACCATTGTTATTATACTCGGTGGAATATTTAGTTAATACTTTAGTGAATCTTACGTCGGATATTTTTGTGGTAGGTTTTTCTTGATGAAATAAATAATTCATATAAAAAGTTTTCAATAAAAAGCTCATTTCATTAAATCCCCATAATTGTTTTTGAAACATAATTCGATCTAAATAATCAGCAAAACAAATTTCTTGTAACAAAGTATAATAAAGAGGTATTTTTTTCTTCATTTTTTGAATCAAATCAATGCTATTTTCATGCCATAATAAAGAAATAATAGTTCTTTCTGTATCATTGATATAGACATGTTCATTAAATGATACAGGTGTGTTTAACAAACGTTTTGTAATTTGTCTAGAATCTTCATGTGTAGGTGAATATAACATTGTACGTATATCTCCTTTAAAGTGTATGGACTCTGCTTTTACTAATTGAAATACTTTTTTTAAATCTTTAATTTCATCTGACAAATAGGCATAAGATGGTGACACTATCTTCATTAATTCATTCATTTGTGTTTTATTTGGCAATTTTAATTCAATGACAAAACAACATTTCATAAGTTCTTTCATTTTCTTATCATAGGTTGTATTTCCAATACAAATAATAGGAACATGTGTCATTTGTTCTAATTTTTGCTTCTTTGTTTTTTTGGGACGAATCAATTTAATCAATGAATTTATTCCTCCTTTGTCACCATTATTCATACATTCTATTTCATCCATCAATATGGCCAACTTTGTTTTTTTTTTACAAAAAATGCTCATGATATTGGTATCTGACATATTACTTACATTAATATTTTCTACAATATTTTTATTTCGTGTATCGCTTGCCATATACGTAATGACGTCATATTCCATTTTTTTTAAAATAGTTGTCGCAAAGGTTGTTTTGCCACATCCAGGTGGTCCATGTATATAAATACCTCTTTTTTCTGTTTCATTATGTTTGTTATATTGATATAAAAATTGTATCATATCGTTTTCTTCTTTGTTACGAGATAAATAATAATTCATTTCCATTAGAATAAATAGATAATACTCTTTCAAATAGTTAACGCAATTAAACTTAAAATTGATTTTGGCTTTTTATTCCTCTGTAAAAATGTTGTTCTCTATCGAAGGAAATATTGGATCTGGAAAATCAACCCTTATTCGTGCATTGAAACATGAATTTCAGGAAATTTCTGATATTCCGGTCATCTTTGTAGATGAACCAGTCGCGCAATGGGAAAGTATCAAAAACACTGAAGGAAAAAATATGATTGAATTATTTTATGGAAATCAATCACGGTACGCTTTTGCTTTTCAAATGATGGCGTACATTTCACGTCTTTCAATGTTACAAGATGCCATACGTACACACCCTAAGGCTATCATTATTACTGAGCGTTGTTTGTTGACGGATTTTAACATCTTTGCCAAATTATTGTACGAGAACAAATCGATGCTTCAAGAAGAATATGAGATTTATGTAACATGGTTTAATCGATTTCAGAATATTAAAATAGATGGTATGATTTATGTACGTACAGATGTAGAGGTAGCATTTGAACGGTGTCAGCACAGATCTAGAGAAGGTGAAATCATCAATGCAGAGTATTTGAAGCAATGTCATGAAAAACATGAAGAATGGATGAAAGGTGGTAATCCACTTATCATCGATAACAATGTAACTGAACAAGAAGAAGCCATATGGATGATTCATGATTATATTCAAGATGTAGTCTGGGAGCATAAAGAGGAACCAGTAACGATTCATTGGTTTATTTACCTTGTATTAATCGGTTATATTATTCATTCCTTGCTAATTTGTATATCTCGGGTTCAGTAAATTCTGCTACAAGATCTGCATGATCTGGGTCGCCCGATATAATTTCAAGTTTTTTTGAAGCCGTATTGAACCTTGCTAGCATGCGATTGTTAACACCATCTGATTCTTTTCTTTTTTCAAATAAAATGATATCTCCACCTTCTAAATTAAATCCACTTGCTAAAGGAAATTCATCTAGTTCGTCACGTCTTATTGCCCAGTTATTATACGCACGAATAAGAGTTGCATCGTCCATTGCACCACCTCTACGATTTCTCCTTGATTTTCTATAACGAGAACGTTTTGATTGTCTTCTAGTACGCCTATAATTCATACTATATCATTATAAATATTCTAAACTTTCAAAAAAACAGTCAATTTCATTTTGATTCGTACCAGAAATAGAAAGATTTGCTATCAATGATCGATTCTCTTTGGCATAAGCTAACAAGGAAGGAACACCTTTCACTTGTTTTTTTGATTGTAATGCAGAATACACATCTGCATCCATAGTGCGATCGAGTTGCAAACATACATAAGGGCATGTTTCAAGTTTTGATTGTATATAAGGTTTAATGATTTTACAAGGTGCACAGTCTGTAGAAGTAAAAAAAACAAGGACAATATCTTTTCCGAGAAGATTCAAAAATTCATCGCGCTTCATTGCTATAGTAGATAAATTGTGTTTAACTTTTATTTTTCTGAAAATAATCATATAATTTTTCACGATGTTGCGTTGATTTTTGTTTTTTTACCTTGTCTAACAAATTCACTGCATCATTAATTTCTTGTTGACTGACTTCCCCATCTTCATTGGTATCAAACAAATGAAATTCTCTATATTTTTTAGGTAAAATACAAAGTTTACTTTCTTCATTAAATAAATGTTGTGTTAATACAAAAAACACGGCTGTTAAAATAAGCGATGTATAAATGTCACGAGTACCCATCCAACAAACAGAAAAAATTAATAATTCTCTTAAAATATAATTACGAATATAAGCTTCTTGTGATTTAGATAATTTTACAGTTATATATTTGGATCCAATATTCAACATAATCATCATGATACCTGTAAAATATTTGGACGTATTTAAATAATCTATCGTTTTATGTATATGTTTTATCATAGTCTATAGATAGATAATATTCTAAAATAGCCATTCTCATATACATTCCATGCTCCATTTGTTTAAAATAAACACATCTTGGGTCTTCATCTATATCTGTAGATAATTCTTCATTTCTAGGTAAAGGATGCATGACAATCATTTTTTCTTTGGCAAGTTTCATTTTTTCAGCATTGATAAATTCAGGTGTTCCATGAAATAAAAAACGTTCTTTTTGAATCCGTGTTACATAAAGAACGTCAGTTTCAGGTAATGCGTCTTCCAAACTACATACACGTTGTTCTATACCAAAAGAAGCTACATACTCTACTACCTCTGATGTCATTGGAAACGAAGAAGCGTAAATTACTTTAATATTTTTAAAATGAACCAACAAACGTACTAGAGAATGAACTGTTCTTCCATGCGTTAAATCACCCATAAAAGTAATGGTTAAATGGTCAACTCTGCCTAATTCTGTTTGAATCGTATAAAGATCTAGAAGAGCTTGTGTGGGATGTTCTCCTGTTCCATCACCACCATTAATCAACGGTTTAGTAGACACTTTACTTGCTTCTAATACGGAACCTTTTTCTGAATGACGTAATACAATAATGTCACTATAACAACACAACGTTCGAATAGTATCTTGTAAGGATTCACCCTTTTGAATACTAGATTGGTTTATAGGAACAGAAATAAAAGAGCCACCTAAACGTAACATAGCAGATTGAAAAGAGCAAGCGGTACGTGTAGAAGGTTCGTAAAAAAGAGTAATCATAGTGCGATGTTTCAATGGTTCATTTGTTATATACTTCATTTCAGACGCACGATGTAACAAATGAAGAACGGTAGGTTTGTTTAAATCCATAATAGATACGAGATGCATAATGAACCTAAATAATTTTGTTTTTAACTTGATTTAAAATACCGTCTTGCTTTACGATAATGATGCTTAAAAGGAATAAAATAAAGCATACTACGATATATTGGTGACAATGTATAACGGTGAACTGTATCATATATATTTTCAGCATCCACATGAATGGTTAATCCTTCCTTTCTTTTAGACAAATACAATAATCCTAAAAGAAATAATAGGTAAAGCCACATACTTTATTCTTCTATTAAAAAGGGGTATATTTACTAGGTAATTGTGAATAAGGTTTTGACATTTGTCCGGTTAAGGATTCTTGAGGAGGAAGTCCCGTTTGTCGGTCCATCTCTGTAGATTGTTTTGGCCTTAATTGTTCATCAACGTGTATTCTGGACGTTTTTTTGATATGAGAGATTACACCTTCTACTGTGCATTGTTTGATAAAAATCATGGCACAAACAATGCCTAATAAAGGATTGCTGTTTGTAATATAAAGTAATAAAGCAAGTTCAAACGTTTTGACTTCAAATGAAGGACATTGATTTCTTTGTTGAACGATCAAGTATAAAATTGCTCCAAAATAAAGACTTGCCAAATATTCAAACATAGTAAAGTAAAATATTATTTCAGTAAAGTTTTGATTATTTTATATACTTATCATAATAATGTTAATGAATTGGTCCTCCCCATTTATCGAAGAAAGCAAGAAGAAAAAAATTACAAATCCAAAGCAATTAGAACAAGTCGACGACGAATTAATGGATTATGTACCTCCTAAAGAAAAAAAAAAAGAACCTGAAAATGTTTATGAAACTCCTTTATTTGAATATCAAAAACCTCCAGATTCTGCATTAATAGAGAAATTGAACTACATGATTTATTTGTTAGAAGAACAAAGAGATGAAAAAACTGGACAAATTACAGAAGAACTCATTTTATATGTATTTTTAGGAGTATTTACACTATTTGTATTGGATAGTTTTGTGAAACATGGAAAATATACGAGGTAATTATCGTTCAAGGATAAATGCATGCTGAATCGTGGCAATAATATTTTTACGTTTTGGATGGTTTACAAATGCAGTATTACCAGGTTTATCGAATACTTCATACGGTTGCACAGTCATTGAAGTATAAGAAAATTTTTTACCTTGTTTTTCTGGATTAGCATCTACAATGCCTATTACATCTTCTTTGTTTTCAATTAAGGGATAGAGTAAAATAGTATGAGTACTACATGTAGTTAAAAAGGTATTTTTAGGAACAAGTATGGGTTTAAAATAATTGATGGAAAAAATGTGTCGTGGTTCAATAATTTGTTCTACTTGTTGTGGTCCATCCAATACAAAATGGTAAAATAAACAAGGAAAAGATTCATCACTAGAATTCCATGATAAAAAATCTTTAACTTTATACTGAAATAGTCCAAACAGATAAATAATATCTTGTGAACTGTACTGAAACGTATGTTGATTTCCAACATGTAATTGTGAAGCATGTTCCATCGAAGGAATCGAAAGTACAATCGTTTTTACATTATTGCGGAGACAATTTTGTATGAATTTTTTTGGTTCATACAAATGTTCAAAAACATGAGACATGATAATACAATTATGTGTAAAATCAAACTCTTCACAATTGCCTTCGATATATTTTACATCTGGACGTTGAATGGCCTGTTCAATACTAAAATCAAATACTGTATAATCTTTGTAATAATGAATCAAATGTTTACCTAAACAAAAACTACTACTTCCAATTTCAAGAATGGGTTGAGGTGGACAATGTTTTACTAAAAATGCAAGAAAAGATAAATTGTGTTGTATCCAAAGATGACTTTGATGTAATGGTTGGAAATAATTTTTATCATATAAAACAATGGGATCGGCTAATGTCATTAATTGAACAGAAAAACAGTGGGTACAATAACCATACTCAATCGTCCACGCAGAATTAATGACATCTACACAATCATAAACTGGATGTAAAAAATATTTAAATGAACATAATGCGTTATCACATAAAACGCACTTTTTTCTAAAATATGTTTTCATACATTATGAAAGGATTATTATTGTTATATGGTGAATGTTTTCGTGATGGTCATCATAAATCTAGAATAACAGATACAGTTACTAGTTATTTACCGCAAAAGGAAGCCTCTTTATCTCATATTGCATTTTGTGATACAATGAAACAAAAAGGTGTAGATATGGACGTGTTGATACATACGTATCCTACAAAATATAAAAAAGACTTGAAATCATGGTATACTTATCCTACTATATATATTGAAAAAAAAAGGCGACGTTTTAAAACAGCAAATCATGCATTAGATAGTTATATGAATATTTTGAAAAAGGTAGACCATTCTTATAATTTTATTTTATTGTTACGATTAGATATATTATTAAAACCTGATTTTTGTACATTAGTAGATGTATCTTGGAATAAAATTTATTTTTTTTCACAAGAATCTACAATGTTTGCATGTGCATTTTATAAAGGTAACATTCCTATAGTAAATCCAGTTATCCAATTTATACCACGCAACTATTTTTTCATGTTAGATCGTGTAAATGTAAATCATGATGCATGGATTAGTTATTCAAAATTAGGTGTAAACATGGATTTTATGGTAGAAGAATACTATCGTGCAGATACGTACCAAGATTACAATCCTTATTATAAAATGGTAAATCGTCCTGAAACATATATACATTATGATAAAAGTAAAAAAATAAACCGTTCTTTATTTAATACAACTAAAAAAATAAAATGTAAAAAATCAAAAAAATTTATAAAATTTTAGTTTAAATAAGTGTTGTCTATTATTATCTATGAATCATCCTCTTGTTTTATCTACTTTTATTACACAATTAGATGAATGTTTGGAAGATATTTCCAAAGTTTATTCCTCTGATGCTAGGTTCATTCGTTGTAAGCTATATTTAGATACGTTGAAAAAGACAAATCCACGTATGATTATTACTACTTGGAAAACACAAGTAGCGGATAAATATGAGGAGCGTATTCTTGCAGGAGATATTGATTATTTTTTGAATAAAGATTATACGCAAGAATTGCCTGTTTATAGTTCAACGATTGATCAAGCCATAGAAGATTTAAGAAAAGCCATACAATCTATGAGTGAAGAGAATAAGAATAAATCGATTCAATATATTCAAAATTTGTGTAAATTGAGTAAACTATATGTATAAAGAATTTAAAACACTATTCTTTAGTATCATTATGATTCCACCCAACTTTTTTAAAATCATAGATGATTTTGTACAAGATTTGTTTGTAACATTTCCTGAGTTGAAAACAAATCCAATATTACTTGCGATTCAAGAAAAGAACGCAGAGGCCTATCAAACAGTATTTGACAACGTTTTGATTACTTTTCCACCTTGTATGATGGATTTGTTGCAAGAAAATGAGTCTTTGTTTGCAGAGAGTCATTTTTTCTTACCGGAAGTTGATTTCAAAATTCTTTGGAATGAAACAATAACGAATACTACCAAGACTACGATTTGGAAGTATTTGAAGTTGATTTTATTTTCTATATTGGGTCATATTGATGCACCTTTTCCAGAAGAGAAGATGAAGGAGGCCATGGACAATATGAAGAACATGTTTGAGGGCAAAGAAGGTCTGGAAAAAGAATTGGAAGGAATGATGGGAGGTAAAATTGGAGCTTTAGCAAAAGAAATTGCAGAGGAAACTATTGGAAAAGAGGAAGATTTCAAGACGATGATGAAGGATCCTTCTTCTTTGTTTTCATTGGCCAGCACGATTGGAGATAAAATTGAGAAAAAAATTAAATCAGGAGATTTAAAAGAAAGTGAATTGATTGAAGAAGCTGCGATGATGTTTCAAAAAATAAAAGGTATGCCTGGTATGAGTCAATTTGAATCCATGTTTCAAGGAAAAATGAACACCACGGGTATGAAGAATAAAATGGACCAGCAATTAAAAAAGGCAAAGATGAAGGAACGTCTTCAACAAAAATTGGCGAATAAAAATGAAGAACCGAAACCTAAAGAGACAAAAGACCCAGAACCAGATAAGCCTAAAAAGAAAAATAAAAATAAAAAGAATAAACATGACGTTTTGGACACATGATTATACTATTTTATTTCAAAAGGATAAATTGCAGATATGGCCAACGGATGACATGACAGGTGATGATAAATTGAATGCAATTAGTCGTTTTGTTATATTATTATCGTTGTTAGGGTTTGCACTTACACAAAATATCCAATTTTTTTGGATAGGAGTAGCAACTTTATTTATTATTGTAATGTTTCACAAAGCTCTTAGACCAGAAGCGTTTACACAAGCAGTGACTACACGGACAGAGCCTACCGAAAAAAATCCATTGATGAATGTGCTTTTACCTGAAATCAATGGAAACCCGAATCGTGGAAAAGCTTTAGCTTATACCCCAAAAACAGAGAAAAAAATTATGGAAAAAGTAAAAAAAGGATTGGATCCAAGGATATATCGAGGTACCAACAATGAATTAGATTTAGAATATTCTATGCGACAATTTTATACAAATCCAAGTACTACGGTTCCAAATAATCAAGAAGAGTTTGCCAATTTTTGTTATGGGGATATGATTTCTGCCAAAGAAGGCAATGAAATTGCTTTGGCTAGACAAAATCCACGCATCGGAGCAGTTGGTTAAGGCATGGTTAATAACTTTCGCTTTAATTTACGATAACGTACTAAATAATGATCCAATAAAGACATATCTGTGATAGTTTCATCTTTACCACCTTCTACTGGTAATACTACTACACAATCCGTAGTAGTATCATAAATATATGGTCCTAATGAAAAGGGTACCCCTAAGATACATCGAAAAATACGTTCATCTCCCCATGAATTTTTGAATAAAATTTCTTCCTTTTCTGTACCTACAATGACTACAAAATGAGCTGCATGTTGTCTTTCTGATTTAGAATCTTCAATACGTAACATAATATATAATTGTTCATTGGTTATTTTTTTAATAAGTTCAAGTGTTGGTTTAAATCGAATTGTTATCAAATGAATATTCATAATAGTAGAAAGATCTTTCATAGCGGTAAGAACATCGGTTAAATCTTGTTGTTGTAATTCATCTATACCAGGTATGGTAGACGTTTTATATAAATGAGGATAAATAACAGAGGTTTGATTACATTCTAACCATCCAGCAGGCCGTCCTTCTACTGTAACAATGTATGTTTTATATAAAAAAAATAAATGTAAGAAGAGTAATATTTTTAAATACCCATCTTTAGAACAATTTTTATTTAAATGGGGTATGTTTTTTTTTGTAGTGGTAGTATTTAAAAATTTGTTACAACGATGATACGTATATTCTTTAGTAACATACAAAGGATGTAACAATTCAAATATATTTTTAAGAATAATTTTAGAAAAAGCATGGTATCCACACACACCTTCTTCATCTTGATCTGTAGTACCGCGACTGATTTGTCTTGATAATGAGGGTAATGGTGGTAAAGCATAACGAACCGCAGTTGGATCTTTTGCACTAGCAAGTTGAATAATTTGAGGATCGGAACGAAGATCAGCGGATGCAAATTGTATTGCGTCTCCACGATTGTTTACTGCTACTAATACAAGTTCTTTATCGTCTTTCAATTCATCCGATGCAAACTGTAAATGACGACCATTTTTTTCCACACACCTTAACATAAATGCTTTGTTATTGGTTAATGCCTCTGTGGCATACTCTAACGAACCGTAAAATACTGAAAGAGATCCAAAAATAATATCTTCATCAGATCGTAAACGTTCTGAAGCAAAATACAATACAACTGCAATCAATTTTGATAATTCACGAACATAGGGTTCATCATCTTTTAACTCATCTGATGCAAATTGAAACGCATATGGATTTGAATTTACTGCCAAAGAGGTTACCTTTTTAGTATTTTTTAATCGTTTAGATGCAAATTGTAAAGCCATACCATTTTTTTCTACGGCGGATGAAACAATTTCTTCATCATCTTTCCATGGTCCAGCAAAATCTAACGCCATTCCATTTTGTTTAACAGCGGTCAAAACAACATCACGGTCTTCTTTGTGTTCTACAGTTTGTAAAGCCAATCCATTTTTTTTTACTATCTCTATATCACTTTCTTTGCTTCCACCTTTTTTTGTCTTTTTTCTTCGAATGTGTCGTTTTGTTTTCATTACTATCTGAAAATAAAATCTTTAGGATAGATATGAACTTTTTCAATTCTACAAGAATTGGTGTAGATGATTGCAGTATCTCCCAAATCGACATTCAAGATAAAGCACAGAATAATTACATGATGGAAAGCTTTTATCGATCTGATTGCATGCGAAAAGAGGTAGAGTTTGCTACTAGTCAAATCAATGTGAATTATTGCGCAGCAGGTGGTTGGGGGAATCAATGTGATATTGGTGGATGTAACATTGATCAAAATTCTAGCCTTTTACTTGGTTCTTTACAAACACATCCAAAATGTCGTATTTCCTTGTTTCAACGTCCTTTTGCAACCGTTCCTTATTTAGGAAGAGGACCATTTGATCCCATGATGGAATCAAAGTTACAACAAACGGATACCTTTTCTAATAACAAAAAAAGTGTTAATACGTTATCTGAATTAAGTTATATGCCAATGACAAATTATCCTTTGATTCCATCGATTCAAAATACGATAACGAATCCTGCTTATTTAGTAGAAGGAGTAGCATCGGATGGTTGGGTAAGAGGTGGGTCGGGTACTCGTAAACAATAATCTTTTCTTTTACTATGAAGAATCTTTTATGTATTCTTATGATGGTTGCACTTCTTTATTTGGTATGGACAAGTAAAGAAGGTTTTACATCTGGTAAAACACCAAAAGATACATATGAAAAAATAAAGGCTACCAATACGGCATTAACGGATAATTTGAATGTGACAACGTATCGCGAATCGTATGAGAATATAATTCAAGATTTACAAAAATGGTCTGATCACAGTATGTTGGATATATTAGCTCAAGGAAAAATTGGCGTAGAAAAAGATTCTGAAAGTATACGATTATTTAATGATTTAGCATTATTTAAAAAAAATCTAACTGAATTTGTGGAAGTGGTAGATAAAATGGATTAGAAAAAGGAAAGTACAATGGATCGAATACAATCAGCGTGATATAAATGTAGAATATGTTTTGCAAAATAGTGTTCTTGCTTTATTTTGCAACGTACTTTTGCAATATCAGAAACAAGAAATGGTAATCGTTTTCGTTTCGCTTTAAAAAGAATGTCTTGATTTAAATGAAGTTTGTGTAGTTTTGTATGAAATAAGATGGGTGGTTCCATAGGTTCTAATTCCTGCACAATGGTTCGAATCATTTTACTTTATGTTAAGGGTAGAATTCAATTTTTGTAGAGTTACTGTATGTATTGTCCGCCTAAATCTATTTTACCAAAAGGAACGTTAGCACCTAATTCTGGTAACGTTACGTCTGCTATGTCAAGAGCACAAATACTTCAAAATCAAGCAAAATATTGTGGTCAATCTGGTGTAGTGTATGTCACTGGACAAACCGGCCCAACCGGTCCAGCAGGTCCATGTTGTACGAAAGCATTTTATTGTAACAATGTTGAATTAACCGTAGCATCTGATATTTTGTCTCATTCGTGTAGTTCCTCTTATTCTTTTCAGTTCCCATCTACTACGTTTTATGCTGGATCTTATCCAACGGTAACTATTTGTATGGTAGCTGGATCATCGCCTACTTTTTATGGTTCACAACTTATTGCATCTATTGTAAGTATTTCAGATACGCAATTTGTGTATCATTTTTATAATTGTGGAAATGTAACTATTCCAACAAATGCAACGATTCATTTTCATGTACAGGCGATGGGGACTCTACCATGAATTTAAATTTATCCACTACTAAAGCAAACCATTCAGGTTGGCGTCTTATGAGTACACACGATACGTCCTCCAATTTCCAATATGCCGTTTTAATCCACGATCGTCCATCCATTTTGGTTTGTTCCCATACGTTATACTCTTCTTCCGTACACTGAAACGGTGCATATTCATACACAACTGTATCCGTCAAAAATTGTAAATAAATACCTTTGGGATTTCCATCTGCCGTTGTTTGAAACGTACCATCCGCACGAAATGCTTCTTCTGATTCATACTCTACAAATTTAGTTTCTAAAAAGTCACACGCATCCAAGTCGCACACTTCCATTTGTACTTGACATTGTACCCAATATTCTTCTTTGGGTATTCCCGTAATTTCACGTGTAAATGGATTCTTGATTTCCAACATGCGTCCATAGAGAGGACCTTCACTTACATTGATACCATCGGGAGAGGCTCCTAAAAAAGTATACACATCGTGTGTTACGCACCCAAACTCTTCCACTTTTGTTTGATACATCCATTGATAGTATTGAATGGATACAGGCTCATATTTAACGCCCCAATGCATGGGTCCCTCGGTGCATACATGATCATGGGTAACAATGGGTGTGTCTCTACGTTTGATTAATTCACGTTGTTTCGCTGGCGTTCCCAATGCTTTGTAAGCAACGCTTGCCGTCAATAAAGTGCGACGGTACTCGTACCATTCAGGTGTACGTTGAGCAGGCTGTGGTTTTTGACGAATCTTTTCAATTCGTTCGGCTACATTTTCCATAGGTGGACATCGATAACTCGTTCTTCCACAAGGCAATAATAAGAGAGCTTTCAATAAAATGTCATCTTCTACTGTTTCAAATTGTGCTTCTAACAAAGCACGCACTTCTTGAACCATTTCAATCGAAAAATTATCTTTGTGCATACTGTCAAGGTTATCTTGACAGTATTCACGCATTAAATCGAGTGCGGTTTCTTCCATACAAGTATATATAGATAAAATAGGTTTAAGTCTCTATTTCAAATAGAGTTAATGAAATGGGAAATCGTTGAATTTAAACAATTGATACCTGGTGAAAAATACATGATTATTCATTCTGAAAATTATAATTTTATTTTTCCATGGCATCGAAAATATTATGGTCGTTTTACGCACATGGAATATCGACAAGCTTATTTTAACATTTCATATTGTTATGATTATATTGTGGATGAACGTATTGTAGTCACCATCAATATGGCATTTAATCCAACCGTTTGTGTTCATAAAATGATTCGAACGGGACAAGCCAACATGGAACGTAGATCGTATGAAATGGTAATGCAACAACTCATACCTGGTATCATCCCATCCATCTTTTTATAACAATATAAACAGAAATTATAAAAGAATAGAATGAAGCTTCTTCTTTTGATTGCACAACTCATACCGATTTTGTCTTTGAAATTATGCTCTAATTGTAAATTTCATACGAATGGAAAATGTGCTTTATTTCCCATATTGAATGATCAAACTCATGAAACACAATATTTAGATTGGACTAGAGCTAGAAAAATTCATTATTTTTGTGGAGAAAAGGGACGATATTACGAACCTCTTGATAAAAATGAACCCTTGGAACTACCTGATGATTATGATTTTGAGACGTATATTCAGCTTCTATAACGATATGATTTATGTTTTTTAGACCGAAAACGACGCGTTTTTCCACCTAACAAAGGTAAACGATAATCTGCTATAAAAGAGAATAATTCGTCTATATTTCTACCATCATATTCACTTCCTGTGACACGTCCCTTTACAGGAAGAAGTAAATAAAGATCCGTTATTTTCCATTGTTTTCCATCATCCAATGGGATAGATTCTCCCCATGGAACTTTTATGGTTACTTTATAATCCCATGTATTTTTGATATGTATATTTTCTTCATCAAAACCAGTGAGTAATACAATATGTCTTCCAGGTTCTTTATCTGCATCGTACTCTTCTTCTGTCAATTCTTCTTCTAATCCCATTTCAATGTAGAGATTTGACCGAAGGATAGGTTCTAGAACAGCACCTTTTATTGGTTCAAATGTTACATTATCCATGGTGATATGAATGTGTTTCCAATCCATGCCACTACTTTTTGCTATAAATTCCCTTTTTACTTCACGAAATAATGGAATATCTTCCTCTAAAATATTAACTTTTCGATATGTCTTTGAGCGTCCTGGTACATAATTACCATGGAATGGCATTTCCTTTACTAATGCTAATGCTTCTGGTATAGTTCTAGAATCAGTACTTTCAGTCAAACTAAATAAATAATAAAATAACATAATTTTGATGTATCCCTTTCTGGAACATTTTTCTTCATCCATACGTCTTGACCTTCTAGGTATAAGCAAAGGCATACATGTTTCATATTTTTCTTCATCTTTTTTTGTTAATTTAAGATCTAATACTTTTTCAAATACATTTTTGATCAATAGTTTAGATAATGTATGTAACAAACAATCTGGACGATCACGTTGAAGTGAAATAGTAGGGGTGCAACTACCAACTACATCGACTTCTGTCTCTGATGTTGGTTCTTCTGCTGGTTCTAATCTATCTAAACTCGCCATTATATTATAAGAATACTTAAATAAATGTTTCGAATGTACCTTGAATGATCACAAGCAGGGATCTCCGTAAAGCTCCATTTGAAACCAGATGGATTATGAACAAAGAAAACATGAAGGTCACATCCTACAATGGAATTCCATGTGTTCTTTGGAAAAAAAAGAATAATATTCACTTGTGGAGTTATAATCATCGTCTCTTTTGCATTCGTGAACACACCATTTTTGATATGGATGGTAACTTATGTGGATGGGCAGAAGATACAAATGTGTATGGTCCTGCTTTCGGTGAACTACCAGATGTTATGATTTCTTCACCGTTTTATTCTTAGGAGCCAACGAATGAAGTGGAGAAACGGCATCTGTGCGTAACGTATATTTTTGTTGAATACAAACCAATGCTGGTATGGATTCAATGCGTTCCTCTTCCTTGTTATAAATGACATCTTTGGTACGTTGTAGACATTTACGTTCTAATTTATCACGTAACATTTGTTTTAATTGGTTCATCTTTTCATCATCTAAATTATCACGTTCTTTCATTAGAGTAGCAAAATCCATGATACGTTTCAATTTGAGCGACTTGTTCAATTTGTTCCAAGGCAAATGTTCATTTTTCTTATTATCCATTTCGACAATGTCTTCAAGTGTCAACATACTATACTACATGCGATAGTTCTAATTTGTTTTTCAAATAGTATTTAAGGAATTAAGAAAATAGTTAGATAAAATATGAAAACATCATTTGTTATTTCTCACAATACAAGAATCCAATGTTTATTAGATTCTATTCATCCTTTTTTTGGATTTGGTCTGTCTCCTGATCCTGCATTACGGTATGCAATATATTCAGATAAAATGGATGAACCTTCTGAAATTGAGGAAGATGATTCATTGCCTAAAAAAATAAGATTTCAAAATTGTGTTATTTTAAAATTAGTCATTGGTCCTGAAAAAGCAGAACTTGAAATGATATATTCAGGTGAATTAAATGATAAAGAAAAATCAAAGGTTAAAGAATCAAAACCTTATTTTATATCTCCAGTTGATTTTGCTTCATTGAAAGTAGATGGCGTAATTCATAAAGGTACTGCTATAGAATATAAACCAACTGAGATTGAAAAGGCGGGATTTATAGAATATAAAATGCCACGTAAAATTGATCCAGAAGATATTGATAAAGTACGTACTGCTTTGAAATTACCAAAATTAGATGATGAATATGTATTTTATTTGATACGACACGGACAAGCAAAACATAATGAAACAATGTTAGGTGTATCAAAAACGTTTGGTCTTTCCTTGGATACATCTATCACAGATGATGAAAGTTTAGATGGTAATCCACCACAAAGTGGAAAATATCAAGCAAAACGTGCAGGTGAATTTGTAAAGCAATTTGGTATAACAATAGATGAGTTTTTTGTATCTGATTTAATAAGAACAAAACAAACTGCAGATGCAATCCAAGAAGAATTAGGTATTAAAAAACGTTGCATTGTATTACCATGTGCGAGTGAATTAAGTCAAAAAGGCGAAGGTGGATCATGTGACCAAGCAACCAGTTATACTTCTATCAAAAAAAAAATAGCACGTGAAAATTATCCTTCTTGTACAACAATTCGTGGTATACCTCAGCCTATGTGCTCAGACGTTGATTGGAATACTGTTTATTTGCCTTTTTATGGAGGGAAAGTAAGAGGCGAAGAAGATACTGTAATGGGTTCTTTGACTGGTAGTCGTAATGATCTTACTAGACAATATTGTAGAGATACCACTATGATTTCTATGGCAGTTTATTATTACTTAAGAATAAAAGAAAGACAACTTTTAGGAGAACAGCAAGCTATAGCAAGCGAAATAGATTCATTAGAAGCGAACACAGCTTCTATTGTTGCATATATTAATCAAAACAAATCTATTCTTGTTACTGAACAACATGCGTTCGGTGGACGTACAAAAAGGAAAAAAAGAATTACCAGACGTAAAAAGCGTAGAATTACAAGACATAGACGTTAAATTACATATTTTTTTGCAGGGCTAATAATTGTTCAATCAATGAAATTTCTTTTAGCAAAGTGCATTGCAATAGTTCCATATCTTTTCGCCCAGATGATTCATGGAACATTCCCCCACGTAAACGAATAATTAAATGTAGTGTTGCATCTGGTTGAATGGGATAGTCTTTTAAATATTTATCGTCCGATAATTGTTTGCCTGAATAGACGATGCGTTGTTGATCCGGTGTGTACTTTTCTATTTTCTCAATTTGTTTTTTTAATTCCATCACTGTCATCGAGGGATGCACAGTGATGGAATGAAGAAGACCGGTCATTGTTTTTATTTGAATCGTGAATGGTTCGTGCAAAGACTTTTGTGCCGGAAAGACATCGGTAAAAGATAGAATCTCCATGTTTATGAATAATAACAATTCTTCATTTCAATTTTTATACTACCATAAAATATTTGAATAGAGTATGAAAACATCATTTATTGTATCGCATAATAACAGAATTCGATGTTTAACAGATTCCATTCATCATCATTTTGGATTTTTTCCAACTCCAGCCGGAGAAATAAGATTTCAAAACTGTGTTGTTTTAAAATTAGAAATTGGACCTACACGTGCCGGTCTTTCAATGATATATTCAGGAGAATTAAGCGATAAAGAAAAATCAAAAGTGTCCAATCGTAGACCTTATTTCGTAAATGAAAATTTTGTATCTGATAATGCAGGGTATATAAAATATCCAACTATGGAAAAAACGGATGAACCAACAATAATACAAATAAGAAATGCTTTGAAATTACCACCATTAGAAGATACCCATGTTTTTTATTTGATACGGCATGGACAAGCCCTACATAATCAAACGATAAATGTGGGAATAAAAGTTTCAAGTACGTTAGGCATGTCATTAGATACGCCTATTACAAAAGAAGGATCCCAAAGTGGACAACAGCAAGCCATAAGAACAGGAGAATTTTTAAAAAGTGTAGGAATAATCGTAAATAAAGGTGATATTATTTTTGTATCTGATTTACTTCGAACCTATGAAACTGCAAAAGCAATAACTAGTATTATAGGTGATGGAGGTCTATCACAATTTATAGTATTACCATGTGCAAATGAATTAAGTGACGCAGGAGTAAGAGGCAATTGTGATCTTGCAACATCACACAATTTTATTGGTTCAAAAATGGCACGTGAGAATTACTCTTCATGTATAGTGAAAAATGGTATATTTGAACCAAATAAATGTAATCTAAATGTGGATTGGCAAAGTATGTATTTACCTTTTTATGGTAATTTCGTAAGAGGTCAAGAAGATAATGTGACTGGTTATCTTACTTTTAGACGAAGTGCAATCAATCGTATTAAACAGCATTGTCGAAATACAACAATGATTTCAATGGCTGTTTTTTATTATTCGTTAAAAGGTGTCTTTGGGTTTGACAACAGATCAGAAGCATTAAAAAAATACATTGAAGACAATAAAAATGATAGACCTATTTCAACAAATACTTGGAGAGTTGGTGGTACAAAAAGAAAAAGAAAAAATAAAAAACGTACTATTAAAGTTTAACTCAAAAACAAAAGAAAAAGAACTTAAACTTTACACACCTATATACATCATGGAGGTTATCAAACGCGATGGAACAAAACAGCCCATCCTGTTTGATAAAATATCAGAAAGAATTCGAAAGTTGGCCCATAGGGAACCAACCCTTTCCATTGACATTCCACGATTAGCCATTCAAATCATCAACCAATTACACGATCAAATTTCTACATCAAAAATTGATGAATTAACTGCACAAGAATGTGCTTCTCAATGTGCCAATCACCCAGATTTTGGGGTTCTTGCCGGACGCATCGTTATTTCTAATTTACACAAGAATACAACTGCTTCTTTTTATGAAGTGGTTTGTGCATTGGATCAAGCAGGACGAATTAATCAAGAGTTTGCTTCGTGTGTTTATGCGTTTGCATCTTCATATCAAGCAATGATTGACTATTCACGAGACTATTTGTTTGATTATTTTGGATACAAAACGTTGGAGCGTGCCTATCTTCTCAAAGTAGATGATCGTATTGTGGAGCGTCCTCAACACATGTGGATGCGTGTAGCCATTTCACTACATGGAACAGATTTGCAAAAAGTACAAGAGGCTTATAATTTGATGTCACAGTTGTACTATACGCATGCAACACCAACCCTTTTTAATGCCGGAACAAAACATCAACAATTGAGTTCGTGTTTTCTTGTAGCCATGCAAGAGGATTCGATTGAAGGCATTTATGATACGTTGAAGGATTGTGCCTTGATTTCTAAATGGGCTGGAGGTATTGGTATCCACGTTCACAACATTCGCGCTTCCAATACACCTATTCAAGGTACAAATGGAAAAAGTAACGGGTTAGTTCCGATGCTTCGTGTCTTTAACGAAACGGCGCGTTATGTCGATCAAGGTGGTGGAAAGCGCAACGGTTCGATTGCAATCTATTTGTCGCCTGAACATCCCGATATTGAAGGATGGCTTGATTTGAAACGTAATACTGGCGATGAGAATTCCAAGGCGCGCGATTTATTTTATGGGTTATGGGTTCCTGACCTTTTTATGGAACGGGTGGAGAAACAAGAGAGTTGGTCCCTTTTTTGTCCGCACCAATGTCCTGGTCTAAACGAAGTGTATGGCGAAAAATATCGTGCCTTGTATGAACGATACGAGGCAGAAGGAAAGGCAACCAAGGTCGTTCAGGCTCGCGATTTATGGTTTCAAATTTTAAATTCACAAATGGAAACGGGAACACCTTATTTGTTGTACAAGGATGCATGCAATGAAAAATCCAATCAAAAAAATATTGGCGTGATTCAATCATCCAATTTGTGTACGGAAATTATTCAATATAGTAGTCCTGAAGAAACGGCCGTGTGCAACTTGGCAAGCATATCTCTTCCAGCTTTTGTCAAGAATGGAGAATTCGATTATGTGGAGTTGCATAGAGTCACTAAGATAGTAACGCGAAATCTAGATCGTATCATTGACATCAATGATTATCCCACCGAAAAAGCAAAGAGAAGTAATATGCGTCACCGACCTATTGGATTAGGTGTACAAGGATTAGCGGATGTATTTTTCTTGATGAAGTACCCTTTTATCAGCGATGAGGCATCCGAAGTTAACCGAAACATTTTTGAAACCTTGTACCATGCTTCTATGGAAACAAGTATGGAATTGGCGATGGAACATGGACATTACTCTACGTTTCGTGGATCACCCCTTTCAGAAGGAAAATTTCAATTTGATTTATGGGGTGTTTCACCATTAAGGTATGATTGGGAACGTTTGCGAACAAAGGTCATGGAACATGGTGTACGTAATTCTTTGTTGGTGGCACCAATGCCAACAGCATCTACTTCTCAGATACTTGGAAATACGGAATGTATCGAGCCCATTACAAGCCATTTATACACACGACGAACATTGGCAGGTGAATTTATTGTGTTGAATGATTATTTGGTTCGTGAATTGATGCAAATGGGAAAATGGAATGAATCGGTGAAGCAAAACATTATTGCAAATCAAGGTAGTGTTCAACAATTGGATATACCCGATGAAATGAAGCAGAGGTATAAGATTGTATGGGAAATGCCAATGAAAAAGATTATTGATATGGCAGTTGATCGTGGTGCATTTATTTGTCAATCACAAAGTTTAAATTTGTGGATTAAAGATCCAACGTATACCATTTTGACATCCATGCACTTTTATGGATGGAAAAAAGGATTGAAAACGGGTATTTATTATTTAAGACGAAAGGCGAAGCATGCACCAACGCCTTTTACTATACCATGTGAGTCTTGTAGTGCTTAAAATCCGGGTGTTTCTGTAAATACTTCAGTTACTTTTGGTTTCACAATTCCAAATTGAGATGTTCCATATAATCCTGCAAAACTACTTAACATCACAAGAATGCCTTCTTTGATGTTAGGGGATGGTGACTCTTTATAATGAAGGACCATTTTTAAAATAATATAAATAACGCCAATAATACCAGATATCAAAAAAGAGTTCATACTTATAGATAAAAAATAAATTATCTTCTTTTGTACTTATTACTTTTTCTCCGTCTTTTTCGTTTTGTTTTTCCACCATCAATTTCAGGATAATGTGTGTCACGACGAATCGTAGAAATAGGCAATTTTTTCATTTCTAATTTTCTCATTTCTTCTCTTAATTCTACTATTTTTTCATCTATATATTGTATCGTTTCTGTACTTTTATCTCTTCGAAATTCTACTGAAGATAATTTATCTAATTCATTTTGTAATGCAGTTAATTGTACTGCATGTTTTGCAATTAGTTTTTTTGTAATTTTTTCCACTTCTTCTTCGTTTTCATCTGTTATTTGGCTATGTTTTCTAGATAAAGCAAGTGGTGGTGGCGGTGTATCATATAAATAAGACATTGCTTGAACAATATCGGGTATACCTTTATCACCAAGGTCCTGTAAAATAGAAGATAAAGATGCATCTACATCACTTAAAAATTCGTCGGCATTTTTTCCTTGTTGTCTTATATTCAAATACAAATTAACAAACTCTCTAAACTCAGGATCTGTTTTAAATTTACTTTTAAACATATGTAATCCCTGATCTGTTCTACAAACAAATAATATGTAGACACCTTTCTTACCTTCTATAAATGTACTTAAATTCATATGTAGTTCTCTATTTTCTATTGTAATTGCCTTTTTTGGTTTTTTACTATGAATACCAAAAAATTGCTTTCGATGAGCATTTGGTTCATCCGTTGACAAATAAATATCAGGCAATATATCTCCTGGTAAATGATTTCTAAAAATTATGTTTGGATCTCCAGGTTCTCCTTGTTTTGTTATTTCACCATCTTCTATTTCTGGTTCTACACGTTTTCTTAAATAAGATTCATATCTTTTACATTCATCAGTTTTTTTCTTTGTTGTATTACCTTGTGTAAATAATTCAACCGGCGTTTCTTTGGCCAATATTTGTACACTGACTCTAGACATTTTTTCAATTAAATCTGTTAATGAAACACCTGTAGCAGTAACTGTAATAATATATGTATCATCAGGTACTTTAAATAATTTAGTACTTACATTGATTCCATGGCATTTTATAATAAAATGATTCATATATTAAGTCAAGATTTCGATTCCTAAATCAATCTCTGGTTCTTTTTTCTCTTTTACTGGTTCGTTTACTTCTATCTTTGGGTTTAAATCTTCCACATCAATCGTAACTACTTCCTCTGATATTTTCAATTTATCTTCTTCTTCCTCTAATTTTCTTTGTAAATTTCGTTGTTCTGCAATTTGTTGTAACGTATCAATATCCTTAGGTGCATCAATGACCAACGCCTCATTGTCTACCGTAATCGCATTATCTTTGTCTGAAAATTTTAATTCCTTTTTCTCTTCCTTTGGTTCCTCTTTAGGTACTTCTTTCATAAAATCAGTAGTTTCATCCAAGTAAGCACGTAGTAGTTGTTCTACGGGAATACTATCACGAATGGCATTCAAAATAGATTCTTTAATAATTTCATTCACTTTGCTTCGATTTTGTTGAAAAACCAATGGGGCAATTCCTTTTTCAAACAAGTATACATTGGCATAAAGTTCCCTTGAAATGTGAATATATACTTTGTGAATGAATCCATTTAACTTGGGAATATCAATTTCTACTTTTTTTTGTGATTTACCTGTACGAATGGAAGATAAAATCTTTAACTGTGCAATGTGAACACATGTTAATAAATCTTCTAAATAACTACAACCACTTTTTTCTATAATACGTGCCGTTTCCTTTTTAATGATATCTTCATTCCATTTTGGGATACGGGATAGAATATTTTGAAAAGTCATTAAATATTTATCCTCCTCTTCTGATTGTTTGCAAATACCTACTGCTTCTTGAAACATGGCCTGTATACCTTCATAGAGAAGAGGTTGAACCACACGTGTTAAACGTAACGCCCATTCTTGTTGTGAACTTTGAAGCGTAGGTACATGATTATCATCCATGAACATTTCAGAGAGAATATCTCTATATATTTTTATAAGAATGTTTTGATTTCATCTACACCACCTCTTTTTGTTGGTGAAATAGGCATAATAGGTAATACACCATTTTGTTCTATTTTTTAGAGTCATATATTCTTTACATAAAAAACGTAATCGTTAATTCATATTTATAAAAGTAAAGCATCATGTATAAGAGTAATTCTTCGTTACGACATTCACTGCGAATTTTATGAAAATAAAGAAGCCATCGATATTTTTCTATGGTATCCGGTGATTCATTTACCCATTTTTCTAAATCCAACGCAGAATGACCTTTTTCATATAATTCATGCGAAATTTCTTGAATATTTTCTTTAGTCAACCGCGATAATACCTGTTGAAATGAAGTCTCTTGTTTTGATTCATAGTCATCAAAAGAAAACGCTTTCAATCCAATCTCATGTAAATTGGTTGGGCTACTTATATAAATTTCAGAAAATCGTGAAAGAATAGGTCGGATTAATTTATACTTGTCGATTGTTACCATGAAAAAACGTGTATTGTAGCTGAACTGTTCAATACATCGACGAAGTGCAAATTGTGCATCTGGTGTAAGTTTTTCTGCGTTAAGTAGGACAACGGATTTGAATAAACTATGCGTATTCATTTTAGAAAAAAACTTCACTTCTTCACGAATAAATTTGATACCTTTTCCATAGGCACAATTCACGTACATAACTTGTTGTTCCAATGTATCTTTGTCAGGATATAGTTGTTTCAAAAAGTTTTGAAGGATAGTCTTTTTACCGCTACCAGAAGGACCATGGAATAACAAATTGGGTATTTGCTTGTGTTCCAAATAATAGTCTAACTTTTCCATAATATTGTAATATTCTACTGTTTAATACATATTCTTCCTTCTTTTCTTCCATAGTTTAACCAATGGTCTACTGCTTGTTCTTTTGTTGAAAGACCAGACTGTCTTAAATCTGGATAACTATTTAAATAAAATTCCCAATCAAATTGTTTCATCATTATTCTCCCCTCCTTTCTACCATATTTTATCCAATGATCAATTGCTTGTTCTTTTGTTGAAAGTCCTGCCTGTCTTAAATCTGGGTAATTATCTAAATACCAATACCAATCAAATATATTAAACTCTTTTGACGATGTAAATGCACCACATATTTCAGCTTTTGAAATAAAACTATTTGGGCCATAATATAAATATTTTGTTAAATCATTCAAATAATAAGATATATTTGAATCTAAATAAGAAATAACATACTTCCATTTTAAAGCAAAAGTGTTGGTATTATGAATCCATTTTGATAGAATATGGGGATTATGTGTAGGACACGTTATATTTGTAATATTATCTAAATCAGACAATGGGATAACTACATTGTAAGTAAATCCTGCATTTTTCAAAAATAAACATATTTTTGTTTCAATGTTATTTACAAAATCATTATAATTATTACATGTTGGAAAAGTATTATCTAAAAAAGATATAATAGTTTCAATCATATACGATTTAAACTCAAATGGTACACCTACTAAATGCCATGAAATTTCATTTGATTCCCAATGACCCCAATAATCACAAACTTTTCTCATAGTAAGAACTGTATTTGAAAAATGATCGATACCATGTATTGGAAATAATAAACTACAATTCATAAACATGATCCAATCAAAATTTAAATTATTTTGTTTTATATATTTCAAAGCTAATAATAAAATTTTATAATCTGAACCAGGACCTGTATTTTTAACAAAATGTACTTCAAATGGTAAAATAGATAAATCTATGTTCAAACTAGTTGAAGAAGTATAAAAAAAAACATCATATCCTAGATAGATTAATGTTTTCAGTCCTTTTATAACATAATCAGCCAATTGATTTGTTTCATCATAATGTACATAAATAACACAAGATCTTTCAATAAGTCTACCTTTTTTTGGAAATAATATAAGTTCTTCTGCATAAACGTAATCATAATATTTATTAATTGTAACAGGTATAAGAGTAAAATCTATATCACTTTCATTCAATACAAGTAATTCTTTTATCTGCAATTTTTTATTCAAAAATGCATTACAATAATCATATAATACTGGTTTTGATGGATATTCATAATTACCAATTCTCCAAATATTTTTTATAAATATAGTTTTGCTAAGGTTATTCATGTTAGAATCATCTTCAAATTCTCTTCTTTTGTAATCAAGTATTCTTTCATCTTTATTGTAAAACAAGGAGCAAACATTATATTTTTTTGTTAATACTTTTGTTAATTCTTCTTCGCCAGTTACAATAGCATCATATTTATTTATTTTTTTTCCTAATACATTCTTTATAAGTAAAGATATTAAATCATTTGTTATTAAAAAAAATGTAAAATGACAAGATAAAGTAAGTGGATGATCAAGATGTTTGAAATTGTTAATGTACGGTGAACATGCTATAGAATTTGTTAAAATCATTTTATTATAAAATGGATATAACCAATGTGAACTTGTATCTTCATCCATTACAGGACCAAATGTACTCGCGTTCATTAAACATAAATAATCATAATTTTTAATAGAAGATATTTTATTGATATATTGAATACCATCATACCATCCCTCATAATCAGAATAATAAATAGAATTACTATAAATAATATGTAATTTTTCTAATTTTGGAATAATTACCTCACATTCTTTATCAATCACTACAATAGTTGTTATGTCTAATTTTTTCCATTTTGTATTATCTAATCCATATTTTAAAAAAAATGATAAATTTGTTTGATTTTTTTGTTCATTTTTTCTTTGGTAATAAACATAAATAATTAAAATTTTAGATTTTGATAAATCTTCAAATATCATATATTAACTAAATATATGAATATTGGAAAATATATGGTACCCTAATTTAAAATTTCAAAATAATTTTTCTTCATTAACTATAGGAAATTTTTGTTCGATAGGTACTAATGTATTATTTAGGTGGTGAACATAGAACAGATTATATAACAACTTATCCATTTGGTTATTTACATAAAGATATTTTTAATTTAAATAGACAATATGATGAAAAGATTACAAAGGGGAATGTTATCATAGGCAATGTATGGATAGCTGATAATGTAACAATAATGTCGGGTGTTACTATAGGTGACGGTTCTGTTATAGCAAATAATTCTCATGTTGTAAAAGATGTTTTACCATAGTTGGTGGAAATCAGCAAAATTAATTAAATATCGTTTTGATCAAAACAAATTGAATATTTATTGAAAATTAAATGGTGGTATTGGGATGAAAAAATAAATAAACATATTGAGAAACTTCATGTTACAAACGTTGATAATTTTATAAATGTTTCAAATTTTGATTAATTCAATAATTCTTCTACATATCCATCTCTGTACCATGATGGAACCCTATAAACACAATTTATATTTTTATTTTTGTACAAATCATTCACTGTATACGTATTTGCTTCATGATTTATGGATAAAAATAAAGGTGAAATTTTATGAAAATCATTGATATATTTTTCACTATTCATTCTTCCCATTTCTGTCAATCCATCAAATTGAACTATTAGATCTACTTTTGTTTCAAGATATTTGTCTATTGGTAAAATAGATACGTAATGATTCGTATTTTCACCATTTAATGTTATATTTTCTTCTCCAAGTGTTTTACCCAAATAATAAGAAGATACTATAGCGGTTGATGATAAATCAATAATAATATATTTTTTAACACCTAATTTTTTAGCATAATATGCATTTCTTCCTAAACCTGCACCAATTTCAAGAATAGTAGAATTTGTAATTTTATCTTTTAATGTTTCTTTTATTCTTGATAAAAAATATAATGCATGTGCACATCTAAGTTTTATTATTCCTCGTGTGGTTACTATCCCCATTCCACTATAATATGGTCTATTTTCATAATTACCATAATTATTGTAATGATTATTTACATCAGATTCTTTTATTATTCCTGCATTTTGTAAATCTTTATTACTATTAAGATAACAAAGCCAATTGTAACCATCTTTTTCAAAAATATCAGGAAAATCTATTTTAAATCCAAAATATTCGTCTAATTTCAACAAAATCTCTTCAATATCAAAATCGATAGTATATAAATCAGGACGTTCTCCACCCTCTGGATTAAATACTCTGAATAAACCTAATGATTTACATAGGTTAAAGAGACACAATTTTATAGCTTTGTTATGTTCTTGCAATAATTCAAAATTTTGAAAACAATCATTATAATCAAACCCAAAAGTTATATTATTTTTATTAGGATTGTTTAAATTATAATATGTTTTTTCAATATTATTATTGTAACAATCCAATAATACATCAGTTAATTTAGGTTTTATCCAATGTATCCACATGCTATCTTGTGGATTATTACTATCTTCTTCTTTATCTACAGACAATTTATAAGATTTACAAATACGCTCTATCAATTCCATATTTTATAGTTGTATTATATTTACAAATACACTTTTCAATCGCGTCTTCAATTGTAGATATATTGTATTTACGAAGTTTTCCTATATCTAATTTTGCATAAGATCTGTCAGGTTCTATTTTTAAAATTTCAAAATCATGATGATTATATTTATTATATATTTCCATTATTTTTATTGGACTAATCACACCATCATTTACAAAATTGCATGTTCCTCTTTCTCCATGTTCAATCATTTCTATTAATATTGGAAATAATTCATCAATATAAGTAATAGAAAATTCTATATCATTTATTTTTTTATATTTTAATAATTTTGTCAACAAATTTTTGTCAGATGGATCATTCGAAATAGGATAATTTATTCGTAAATATAAAACATTGTAATGTTGAATCATATTTTCTAAATCAATCCTACATTTTGAATAAAAAGTAGACTTATCATTCCCTATGTCAGTTTCTTTGTAAAATAAATCATTTTTAAATATACCACCACTTCCGAATATAGTCAAATGAATTTTTTTTTCATAACAAAGTTTTGCTAACGTAAGTTGGTATAGAATATTTGTTTCTATCGTTTCTATTTTATGATCTTCACACCAAAATATATTTGGTGTACCAGTTAGTCCTGCACAATTAATAACATATTTAGGTTTATAAAATGTAAGAGCTTTATCTATTCCATAGATATCTTCAAGACGAAGATCTGATGTTATAAATACTTTTTTTTTATTATCTAGGACATTTACTATATGTTTACCTAAAAACCCTTTGTGACCAAATACAACATAGTCAATTGGTTTTAAAAAATGAGGTAAATTATCTTTTTCGGATAGAATAGGTTCAACTGGTAACTCAATATGTAATAATGGGTCTTTGTAATGAATATGTATGGTATTTTCATCTGTAAATATACCATTAAAATGATATATAATTATGGAGTCTTCTTCCAACGACAAAAATGCATGTCCAAAGTGCTTAGGAACAAGTAATTGAAAATTATCTGTGGATGAATCTAATATATTATATTTTGGAATCAAATATTCTTTTGAATGAATATCAAAATCAATAATAATATCAAGAATTTTACCTTTGACACATGTTACTAATTTATCAAATGGATTTGCGTGTAGTCCTCTAAATACATTTTTGTGATTTATACTTACAGTACATTGACAAAAATTATAATTTTGTTTAATAGGAAATAAAAGTGTTCCTCTATTGTCGTTAAACTTGTTCATTCTTTATCTAGATATAAAGAATGGAATATAAATTGTTAAATCATTGTTTGTGTTGTTTGAATGATATAGAAATTTTGTTGGATTTAAATAAACAACCTTTAGCAAATGATTTTCATGATAAAAGCAAAGAAATAAAAACATATCCATTGTGTTTGATGAAATGTAAAAAATGTTTTCATTGTCAATTATCACATATTGTAGACCCTACTATTCTTTTTAAAAATTATAAATATATTAGTGGCACAAATAATACTATTATGAATTTTTTTGAAGAAAATGCTACTTGGATTACACAAACTAAAAACATTGGTAATATTTTAGATATTGCATGCAATGATGGGTCACAATTAGATTTTTTTAAAAAAAAAGGATGGAATACATTTGGTGTTGATCCAGCAGTAAATTTAAAACCAATCTCCGAGAAAAAAGGTCATTTTATTTTATGTGATTTTTGGAATATAGAATCAGCAAAAAAATTACCAAAAATGAATGTTATTTTAGCACAAAATGTATTTGCTCATACAGAAAATGTAGATGAATTTTTACAAGCGTGTAAACTTATTATGGATAAAAATACTACTTTATTTATTCAAACTTCGCAAAAAAATATGATTAAAAATAATGAATTTGATACAACCTATCATGAACATGTATCTTTTTTTAATACTCTTTCTATGAATACGTTAGTACAAAGAAATGGTCTATGTTTAAATAACGTTACTGAAAATGAAATACATGGTACAAGTTATATTTTTGAAATAAAACTTGAATCCGATAATTTACTCAATATAGAAAATATTTTGAAAAAAGAAAAACAAGAAGGATTATTTGATTTAAAATTATATGAAGATTTTTCAATTCATAGCATTCAATCATTAGATAACTTAAAAGAAACTATAACAGAATATAAAAATAATGATTTTAAATGTATTGGTTATGGTGCTTCTGCAAAAGGACAAGTAGTTATTCTTAGTGGAAATATTGAATTAGATTATATTATTGATGAAAATCCATTAAAAATTGGGTTATACTCACCTAAATTAAACATACCTATTGTTGAAATAAATAAACTAAAAGAAGAAACTTCTGAAAAAATACTTATTTTATTATTAGCATGGAATTTTTCAACAGAAATTATAGAAAAAATAAAAAAAACAAACAAAAATGTAGTTATTATTAAAAAATATTTACCTAGTTTAGAAATAATTCACATATAATACTATGAATATTGTAGTATCTAGATTTAATGAAGATTTATCATGGACATTAGAATTTCCATTCAATCAATTCAACTATATTGTTTATAATAAAGGTATCAATGATGTATTTGAAAAAAAAAAAGTGACTGAAATTATTTCTCTACCAAATGTAGGTAGATGCGATCAAACTTATTTATATCATGTTGTTTCTAATTATAATAATTTATCTGACATTGTTCTATTTTTACCCGGTTCAATCAACATGGAACATAAAAAAAGAGTTGCGATTAAATTATTAGTGAATATTCTTAAAACAAAAACAGCTAATTTTATAGGAGGAGAAACAAAATCTATTTTTCAATTATTTCATTCTTTTTCACAACAAGAATATTGTTGCACTGATAAATCAAATCAAGAATTAAATAATGAATCTGCATTATTATTATGTCCTCAACGACCATTTGGTAATTGGTTTTTAAATCATAATTTTAATGATGTAAATCACTATTGTTATTTTGGCATTTTTTCTGTAGATAAACGTGACATTTATCAACATCCCGTTACAAGATATACACAATTATTGGAAGAATTATCTGTTCATTCTAATCCAGAAGTAGGACATTATACAGAGAGAGCATGGGCCTCTATTTTTGGACCATTTCAATATACATCGTTTGAAAAATGCATGTTACCTATTTATAATCATTTACCACAAAAAAATAAAAAACGTGTCGATCCTAGATTTACTTTTACCTATAAATAGCATTTTCATTCCATAAATCTACATATCGTTTGTTTTTTTGATATCTTAGTTGTTCTTCTCTATAATGTTGATAAAATTCCAAAATAATTATATTTTGAAAGACAATGTAAAATTTATTTATTTTGCTCTTGTATTCATGATATAGCATCATGTCTGTTTTTTCTGTTGTCGTAAAAAAAGATCCTAATAATTTTGGTCCGGTAGGCGCCAATGAACATGTTCCATAGTATTTGATTTTTACATGTTCTACAATTTGATGAATACATTGTAACAGTATCGTATTGCCTGGCATACTAACAATCAAAGCCGTATATACATTGTTTGGATCTGCATCTCTTACAAAATATTCTTTGTCTGTTAATCCAACCAATCTAAATTCATTCATTAATTTATATTTGATATCCATGTATATACCACCATGGGTGTAAAGAACACAATATCTCCACAAATCTGCCTTGTACGAACATGGTATTAATGCATCATAGGCATCCACGACTGTTTGATCAAAATGTAGTTTTATAAATGCACGGCATTCGTTTTCATCATATAAATGAATCTTAATTTCTGGATTATCACGAACAAGAATATCATAATTTTCTTTCATCAACGGCGGTAACTCTTTTGTATGCCAACAAGTATACAAATGACAAGGTATGGTAGACGTAAATGGAAATACAAATGGTTTCATAAGTGATAAATACTGTTTAATTTCACAGTGTTTATCTACTTCTTCTTTTAAAAGGGGGAGTATTTTTTGTTTTAATTGTTTTTCTGTTTCTTTTTGTTGTTGTTCTTCTCGTATTTCTTTAATGGACCTTACTTTCATATCCTAAAAAAAGATTTAATTATATGGTTTTTAAATGAATTATCTTGTAATCATACGTGGTGCAACATTCATCGTAATTAATTCATGAAATAGTAACTTGCATGCATATGGTAACTTCACTTCGCTAAATTCTGTACGATTGTCACACAATTTACACAAATGGATATGACCAGCATCATTATGAGAGGCAATCATACCGCACTTTTTACAAACGTGTACCTTGAAAGCATCTGATGCATCATACATTCTTCCTTTAGTAAACGATGAGGCGCCATGAGAAATCATACAATCACGTTCCATTTCGCCAAATCGTAGACCACCATCGCGAGACCTACCCTCGGCTGGTTGACGCGTCAACCCTACTGCTGGTCCAAGAGATCGACTGTGATGTTTATCCACCACCATGTGTTTCAACCTCTGATAGAAACAAGGACCAATGAAAATGCTAGATTCCATTTGTTCACCCGTCATCGCATTGTACATCAATTCATTGCCGGTCGACTCGTAGCCTACCTTTTTCAATTCTTCTGCAATAGTGGTTACGGGTAAATCTGTAAAAGCCGTACCATCTCCAAAGATACCCAACTCTAACAATACTTTTCCAAGCAATGTTTCTTTAAGTTGACCAATTGTCATTCGTGACGGAATTGCATGAGGATTGATGATAATGTCGGGTTTTAAACCTTCTGCAGTAAAGGGCATGTCGACGTCTGGAATAATGTTACCAACGGTACCCTTTTGTCCGTGTCTTGAACTAAACTTGTCACCAATTTCAGGTATTCGGTCTGCGCGAATACGACATTTCCATGACGTATATCCTTCTCCATTAATTCCAATGTGATTTTTATCCATAAAACATCGTTCATCGGTTCTAAAATATTTACTAGTATCTTCAAACTTGATACGTTTCGTTAAATCATTACGTGCTTCTTTAATCGGCATTACTTTACCCATAATAATGTCCATATTCTCAATTTCTGTATTGACCGGCATCACACCATCTGGTCCAATTTTAGAATAATTACTAAATTTCATCCCTTTAGTACGATGTTGATCTGGTTTACAACGCACCTCTTCATCACCAGTTTTTTTATCCTCTTCCTTTTCGGTATGGTAAGCCGTTGTTCGAAATAGTCCGCGATCAATCGCGCCTTGGTTAATCATAACACTATCTTCTTGGTTGTATCCAGTATGTGTCATGATGGCAACAATAACTGTCATACCAGAAGGCAATTCATTTAACTTCAACATATGCATGACACGGGTATCGACTAAAGGACGTCCAGGTGTATTTAAAATCCATGCCGTTTTATCCATACGTTCATGATAATTGGTGACATAGACACCAATAGCTTGCTTACCCATGGCACACTGGTAAGTATTACGTGGTGATTGGTTATGTTCTGGAAAAGGAATGCACGAAGCAAGTACACCAAAGATGGTGCTTGGGTCAATTTCGCAATGCGTATACCTATATTTATCATCTAGTTCACGCGTCATGGATATCATTGCAGCGTTTTGTTCTGCTGGATCTAGATATTCAATAACAGATTCACGCGTATGACTCAATAACAAATCATCCCATGTTATCTTCTTTTCTTTCAAAAGAGCAGATACTTCTGAATTGTAAAGTAATGTCTGATCCTTTACTTTGAACAATGGCCGAACTAAACGTCCTGGATCGTTACATATACGAATTTCGTTTGCTTTATAGTCAAATACCACAGAAGTATAAATACTGATAATGGAAGCATATTTTTTTGCTTTCATAGAAAGGTAGAGCGTTTGTGGATCTTTGGTACATCCGACCCAACATCCATTGATAAATACTTTGGTAGTTGGTTCGAGACTAATCGGTTCCAAGACACCTACATGTTTGTACAAGGAAGTACTGTCTGAACGAATTGTAATGTGTGTCATGTACGCCATATTTTTTACCAAACCAACAGATTGACCTTCTGGTGTTTCAGCGGGACACAAAAATCCCCATGTACTATTTGATAACTTACGAGGTGCAACTAGCTTACCGCTTGCTGCAACGGGTGTATTGATTCGTCTCAAGTGACTCAAACTGGATGCATAAGTAAGACGATTCAAGACTTGGGCCACACCGACTTTATTCGTATTCATTTGTTTGATTCCAAAATCACCAGTAGAAAGTGCCCTTTTCAATCCATTTTCAATAGTCGTAGATCGAATCAATTTATACACATTCGTGTGATTGATCATACCTTTGTAATCTTCACGAGATTTCCAAGAACCGGTATTCATTTCACGAATGATTTGTTTTTGCATATCTTTCACTACTTTATTGAAATAATTACGGTAAAGATCATTCAGTAAACTACCAGTTAATCCAATACGTTTGTTCAAATATGAATCACGGTCATCGCATGGAATACGTCCAAGTGAACATTGAATCAACTTGTTGGCCATGTATCCGAGCATATATATTTTTTGCTCCTTCGTTTTACAATGAGAGAATAAATCTCCGGATAATACATCGGTGGTCAAATCTTTTTTTCCACTTTTGTCAAAAGTATTATACATAACTTGAGCAGAAATGTATTGAATAGCATCTTCTTCCGTCAAACAGGTAGAGGATTCCAACAAAGTTGGGTATAACGTTTCTAAGAATTCTGGATCCATTTGATTCATCGTAATAAATTGACAAATTTGTTTATCGCTTAGAATACCTAGCGCACGAAAGAGGATACCAATGGGAATGTATTTACGAACACGTGGAAGATTCACTTGAATAACGTCACCATTGGATGATTTCAAAAGGTATACATTGATTTGTTTGGGAGAAATACGTTTGGTGTCAGGTGTACATTTCATTTCGGCTTGAAATAAGTGTTTATGTGAGTTACTAGCAGGAAAGCAATAAATTTTATTTTCAGCCGTTCTTTCTTGACCAAGAACAGTCTTTTCAGAACCATTAATGATGAAATATCCACCCGGATCGTACCTGCATTCTCCCGTAGAATGATGATCTAGATGAGAATAATGCGTCAATACGCAAGCAGATGATTTTAACATGATCGGAATTTTTCCAATATGAATTTGTTTAATTACATGGTTGAAACATTGTGTATCTTCGAGCATGGGTCCGCTTCGCACAAAGTATTGAATGTTCAAATCAATGGTAGTTGAAGAAGCATAAGTAAAATTGCGTAGACGGGCTTCTTGCGGAAACATGACTTTTGTAGATCCATTGTTTTCATTGATTTGAGGCAAATTCATTTGAAAATTAGTGAATCGAATCCATACTTCTAATTTATACTTTTTCGATTTTGGGTCAAAATATTGATCCGAATGAACGACGACGGGGTTAAACTGTTCAATGGTTTGTTGAATCTGTTGCGTGACGAACTCATTGTAGGATTCAACTTGATGTTGGACAAGACGTTCCAGATGCGCATCTTCAAAATAGGAACGAATTGCATCCCAGGGATCCATTTGTAAAGGCATAACACAACTAGAATAATCAATTTTATCTTTAATAGGTTTATAAAATATGTATCTATTATGGCAACCAGAAGACAAAACAGAAATAGAAAAAGTCGTAAACATAGAAGGCGAGGTGGTGATCCTATTACGCAAGGAATTAGATTCCTTGCACCAAAAATGGCACATGAATACATAGGTCCATCTACATCTTCATTAGCAAAACAGATTTTTCCAATGATTGAGGCTTACAAAGGCCCTATTAGACAAGGCTATAAAATTGTAGGACAAATCAACCCGGCTAGACAAAAAGAATTTGTAAAACTTCTGGAGGATAATCCAAATGTAAACAAAGAAAACCTAATTCGTGACTTAATTCATAAAGAAGGAATGGATAAATCTATGGAGGAGGATATGCGGGTTAGTATAAATGCAATACTTCCAGATAGTGACAGATGGCCAGGACGTTAAATAAAATAGTAAGTATTAGTATGGCAACCAGGAGAAATAGACAAAATAGACAAAATCGACAAAATAGACGAAAAAGTCGTAGAAAGAATCGTGGTGGTGGATTATTTGATATGTTTCCAAATCACCGGCAGATGAAATTATAGCATTGTACAATAGTGATATAATTTCAGAAAAAACGAAAGACGATGAAATAAAAAGAATTCTTGCAAAAGAAGGAGTAAATTTAAATGATGTGAAACGCGATTTAAGGGTTAAAGGCGCTGACTGTAAATTAAACCTAAAAGTAGATGAATTAAAACCACCGTCAAAATTAGAACCATTACCTTCTCATTTAGATTATGATAGGCCTATTCAAGAATCAAAACCATATATTCCATCTTATGGATACCCCAGTACAATAGAAAAAAAATTGAAACCAACTCTGTTACTTTGTATCACCACCATGAAAATCGCTATTCACTACGACTCTAAATGCACTGGCTCCAAGGAACTTCGCATGGATAACATCAAGAATGTATTTCAATACATTCGTGATCGTCCACGAACCGTAATTGGAGACTACGCGTTCGCTTACGATTCTGCAGGTAAATCTAAAGAACCCATTTTTGACGGCTACCTTGCAGGCATTTCCCTTTTACCGGACGAAACGTTCAACAAATCGTTTCACTATGTACCTACCCAATATGACGACGCACCTCGTCCTTCTAAAATGGAATCGGGACTACACACTACTTTGCTAGAAGGTTCATTGGCGCGCAACCAATTACCCATTGATTACGGCAAATCGTCACACGTCTTTCTACTTGGTCCTATGACACAGCATGCAGTGGATTATGTCAACACGGTTCAAGGCAACGTTATCTTTCACGTGCAAGGTGACGTAGGTACCACCAGTTATCCTGATGCCATGACGATGCACAAAAATCTATTTCCAGCACCATTTAACCAGTGGACTGGTGAAGAATGTTCGCGTCTCATTCGTAGCAAAATGAATGCATCTTTTAGTGTAAAATGTAAGCCGGATATTGTTCAGGAAGATGTAGAGGTCCTGAACAACGTTGGACCTATGGAACCTCTTACTGTAAAAATACCATCGATCTACGTCCAACTAAGAAACTATATGGTCAAGGCATGCCTTTGTGGTGAAGTAATGACATCGCCTTTTCAACCGATTTATATTGATAGGATTTTCCAAGACATGATTGATAAGGACAATTCTGTATCTTGCTGGATGCTCTTGAAACACACTTTGACGATGCCAATCCTATCCTTGATTGGACGTCGTGTATATCAGGCAGAACCTGCAACGTTCAAAGACTACACGTTTACCTTTCAAGAAGGAAAAAATGGAGATGTACATTTCCCGGCGGTTGCTGTATCTTCGCAAGTATTTGATGAAAAAGAAACCATGATCAATCATCATCGAATGACAAATAAGTTTCATGATCTCTTGAAAGGACTTGAATTTGGATACGGCGTCATATCGGAAAAGGATATTGTCGATGGTCTAGGAGATGAATCGGAATCGGAGAGAGCACCATTCTATGAACCATTTATCGTAAACGTGTAAATTGATATAAATTGTGTTTTATCTTCTCTATTTAACTTTTTTTATTAGTTTATGAGTTCCAAAGAAATAAAAATTAGTCCAGAATTATTTGATCGTAAAAAAAACAAAACGTTAAAAAAACCTACCGGAAAACAATTGAAACGCGAATTGTTACAAAGGCTTTCTCAAGGAAGTGATTTAATACAAGAACTAGATGCATTAACAAAAGAACCAGATCCTGACGTAAAAGAGACAGAAACAGAAACAGAAGTAAAAGAACTAAAAGAAATAAAAAACGAAAAAGAACCAACATTTGGATGTTTAAAAAATGGAACAAAACCAACATTTCGTCAATTACAAATGCCAAAAACAGTTAAACAGTATAGTTCCTTTGGTAAAAAGAACGATACCGTTCGTGTATTAATCAAAGATAAAAGTACGTATGATGGTATTCATAGAGATGTAGAAAAACTAAAAAAACATAGCATGAATAAAATACGAAACTTTTTACGCACTAAGCGTTTATATAAAGTTGGTTCTACTGCACCAGATGATGTACTACGTGAAATTTATGTAAACGTAACACTTACAGGTGAAGTAGAAAATAAAGGATCAGATACAATGATTCATAATTATTTACACGATACGATTGCGGTATAAATATCTTCCGGCTAAAAGAGGCATACTCACTGGATAGGCAAACCCAATAAAAGTACCAATGGATAAAACACCCATAAAATTCAACACTTTATCATGCTGAGAAACAATATTTTTATAATCCATTAATTCATTCAAAGCACAGATACTACTTGAAAACAGAGAGGGCACCATAACAAAAGGAAGCCCCGTCATATAATGATGAAAATATCGCATAAGATAATTCAAACCATATCTTTAATCTAATTATAAAATATGAAAACTAGAAAACGCATATTAAAACAGGATATTTTATTTGTTACTGCTTTTAAAAATATAAAACGTGATCAATGGAAGGTCAATTCTAGAACAATTGAAACGTATATAAAAAATTTCATCCTATTAACAAAATTACCGTATATATTAGTTGTTTATATAGAACCTGATATTAAAAAACAAATGCCTTCTTTACCGAATGTTATTATAAGAGATATTAGTGAAGTAAGCACTTTTTTTGATACTTTTTTAGAAAAAGATAAACAAATTATGAAAAGTAAGGCATATCAATCTAAAATTCCTGAAAATAGAAAAATGCATCCAGAACATTTATATTCAGAATACAATTTTATTAATCATAGTAAAATTAATTTTGTTTCTCATACCAAAAAAATGTATCCTCAGTACGCTTTTTATTCATGGGTTGATTTTGGATTTTCTGGTCATTTAAAAAATATTCCTTGTCCAATTGACGTCACTAGTTTACCTAAAAAAGTTATTTATCAAACTATGAATGCGCCCATTGATATTTCAGAAGAAGATATGTTAGCTAAAGATATTGTGTATTTTGCCGGTTCTGCATTTATTGTACATCATTCTTTAGTTGGAAAATTTGAACAAAAATGGAAAAAAAAAATAATAGAATGGCAAAAACGTGGTATCACGGATGATGATCAAAATCTTGTATTACAACTCTATCTAGATGACCCTTCCATGTTTCATACAGTATATCATAAAGACTGGAGAATGCTTTATTCTTTGCTTACACCTTCTAAAAAATTATGCAGATAAAATTTTAACTAAGTATTATATGGAAAATTCTATGGCTGTTTACTGGATTAATTTAGATCGATCCAAAGAGCGTAAAAAAAACATGGAGCAAATATTAAAAGATCCTTCATTTGATGGAATGGAAAAATATCGTATAGAAGCCTATGATGGTTTAGATCCTGAAACGGAAACAATAATGAGAACAATGATTCCAATAACAAATCCCAAAGTTACTATAAAAGAATATGCATGTTTTTTATCGCACCTAAAATCTATTCTCACCTTTTCAAACAGTAATCATGAATATGCACTCATTTTGGAAGATGATGCTTCTTTAGACTATAAACCTTACTGGACAAATACTTTTATGGAGTGTATACATGATGCACCGCTTGATTGGGAAATACTACAACTTTGTTTTTTTGGAGATACTTTACCTGAAGAATTGTATTCATCCAAACATTATTATTCTTGTACTGCTTATATTATTCACAAAACGGCTGCAATAAAATTAATGAAAATGTATCAATCTAATTTTTTTACATTAGATGATAGTTTAAAACCAACCTCAGATGTTTATTTATATAAAACATTAAAAACTTATGTATACCGATATCCATTTTTTACATATGAAAATATAGATACTACTATTTTCCAAGAGAATGAATTGATTCATCGTGGAGAACACAAACAAAATATAAAACGTTTGCTCTATTCTTTATTAAAATAAGAATCAATTTTGATACCAGTGTTACGTTCATGCCTTGTCAATTTAATATAAGGTAATTTTACTTTTCTTGTTTTCAATATATTCATAATACATTTTGGTGTTTTTTTTTTTAATTTTTTACGTTCACAAAAATCTCTTATATAAAACATATTATCACGTGAATTCATCATATACATTTTTGGCAGAGGATTATGTTGTATCACATATTGTAAACAAAAATAGACCGTAAAATAATCAATTAATTCTTTTTTTTTTATGAAAAGGTCTAAGTTTGTATCTTTTAAAATGCGTTCTCTATAAGATTTAAATCCTTCCTTTATTGCCTTATTGTATTCGTCTAACCATTTTGTTACAAGTATACCTCCTTTTTTAGATGCAAAACACCAATTTTCAATCTTTTCATAAATACCATTCATTTTTTTCCCATTATAAAATCCTACAAAATCGTGTGTTTTTGTTTTTTCCCATAATTTATCCATTTCTTTTTCACTATTGATAATAATGGACGCATCACACCATACACCACCATAAGTAGATATTAGGTACAAACGTATCCAATCTGCTTTATGTTGAGGAATAAGAGTATCAAATGTAGGTGGAAATGTAGAAATATAATTATGAATCGTTGTATTATTTAAATAATTTATTTTCCAAGAAGGAAGATTTGTTTTATTATGTTTTTCTATCTGTTGAATGAGTTTCGGTTTATCGTGATCCCAATACATCCAAATTATTTTCATACTATACCTTTTTATTTTTTGGAACATATCCTTTTTTCCAATAATGTGTTAATAAAACAGTTTCTCCATCGTGTGTCTCTGATATAGACGGTATTTTCCATCTTTCTGGATATAATATGGTTTGTGCATTTTTATGAGCATGATAAATAGTATATAAATGTTTTACAACAATACTGTAGTCTTTCAATTCTTCTGGTTTAATTGAATATAAATCTTTTAATGCTTTATAAATGATTGGATGTTTTGCGATACAACCAATAAATCCTTGAAAAATTGCTTTTTTACCAATTGGTGTAGTGTCTACTGAAAAAAACTCGTAGTTTCGTGTTATTTTATCAAGATCAACTTCTATCATGGCATCAGAGTCAATAAATACACCACCTTTTACATATAAAAAGTAATATCGAAATAAATCAGCTTTGTGTTCTCCTTTTTCAAACGAATGAAATACTTCTGTTATTTTTGGAAATTCTTTTAAAGGATGATCTTTAAAAAATTGTAAAATATCCTTATCTACAAAATGTATATATTTCCATCCAATAGATCTTTCTTTTAATTGATCAACTACATAAGTAAGAGGAGGGTCTTTCGATGTTTGAATCAAAATAGAAGGAATCTTATGCTGATACAGACGTTTTTCCAAATATCTTTTTGTTTTTCGAATAAGTTTCACTTTTTTTGAACGCACCATAAAATAGTTTTTTATTTTATATAAGTATGCGTACGAAACATAGAAGAGTAAGGCGTAAAACACGTAAAGGAGGATCCAAGTATTATTATGCTTACAATGAGAAACCAATGCTTTTTACCAATGTATCGAATAAACAACAAGGCGGGGACGCTAGAAGTACACTTTTTCCTAGTTTTTTTACAAACATTGCAAGAGATACTGGATATCAACTTCACAAGGCATATAATGCCGGAATGGGTAAATATGAACCAGTCAACCCTAGTCCTTTATCTCAAAATTTAATCAGACGTTAAAATATGAAGTGGTTCGACAAGTTGTGTACGCCTGCTAAATTTTATTTTATTTTATCTGGAATATCCTATAGTTTGATTCTTTTACAAAATATAGGAAAACATTCAAAATTTCATTTAGGAAGTTATTCATGCAATCATTCTAATCCCGGATTATTTTTAATTGGTCAAGCCCTTTACATTTTATTATGGACATGGTTATTGAATTACATTTGCAAATGGAATAAAAATATTAGCTGGTTTATTGTTTTATTTCCTTTTATGTTATTTTTTGTATTATTAGGGTTGGTTTTATTTCAAGGGTTAGAAGGGTTTCATGGTGCAGGTGATTTACCAAGTTTTACTCTCTAATTACCTTATAAGACCATCGTGTTTCACTTTTTGTTCCATTTTCCATATCATTTTTTAACCAACAATTACCTCTTCCATCACCTTGATAATTAGTTACAATTCCTTGACATACTTTTTTTTTAATACATTTTTTTTTACATTCATTTAATCCAATGGATGTAAACTGTTGTAGATCATTACCTCCATAATCTTTTGGTTCATATTTAGCCCATAAAGGACGAAACCCTTCTATTCTGAATTGATAGAGTAAAGCAAATGATAAAATGGAAAACCAATAAAATGGCTTATATTTGGATAAAGGAGTATGTTTTACTTCATTATCTAATTTCCATCCTATGATTAAACCAAGAAACCAAAAAAAAAAGATCCAAAACATATACTATCAATATAGTTTAACTAGGATAATTTTCCATAGAATATAATTCATCCAATGTAACTGGGTAATACATTTGATCTAATGCCAATACGGATATGTCTCTTATAGCTTTCAAGGAAACATATTCATCACCAGATACATGTTTCATAGATAAATAAGGTGATACAGAAAAGGTAGAATTTGGTGTATGCACTAAAATTTGGTCACGTTGTCTCACTTTCCACCTTCGTTGATTACATACAGAAAAAATGCGACTTAAGGGATCCATGTTACTTTCCAATTTCTTTTTATTTTCAATTTTTTTTAACAACCATTCGCAACATTGGTGACACCATCCCATGTAAGACCACATTGTTTTGCCCATGTTTGCTTTTGACAAAGACCAGCATTTCCACTAAATTTTTCATTAAAATTAATTTCTTCAGGAATAGAAGTACAAGTAGAAGATACTTTTCCTAATTGATGGGTGTTATAACATTTAATCGGACAATTGGTTCCATCCGCATTTGTTTTAGGTGTAGCAAAGTCGCTACAACAACCAAATTCTGTGCCCGAACAACCGCCAACTTTACAGTTGCTACCATTATCATCTGTTTTAGCAGTTATTTTATCAGGACAACATCCAAATTCACTTTTTAAACATGCTCCAAGAGATTCTTTTGAGGTAGACCAATAATCTGGACAACTATCTGCTTGAATGGGATCTTTGGTTTTATTTAAAATAGTAGAAATAAGAATCATCAAGGCAAAAACAACAATAAGTGCAACAATTAAAACAGATTCTTTAAAACTCATACATTTAAAAAATATTTTTCTACTATATGAAATCAAATGGTAGAATTGATTTATTACATGCACCAAATCCTATTTCCCTATATGATAAACCGGTCTATACATCTTCCTATAATGATGCCATGACTGGAAATTGGGCCGACACTCCTTTGTCTAAAGCTTTTTTTTCTCAACAAAATCAACAAATTCTCCAAAATGGAATACGTGCTGGTGTGTATGAACTTTCTAATAATAAATTTATTATTTCTCAACAATCAAATCCAAATTTAAAAATGATTATGAGAGGTATTTTTTTAGAGCATTCACAAAATAGACCTTCCCATATTCGTGAACAAATTGAAGAATTAAATCGTCATGTCTTAAAGTATTGTATTCCTAAAGTATATGGAGAAGCCCAAGGATATTTAAAGTATTTACAAGATGCTAGCACTTTGGTTGTTCCTTTATCAAATCCAGTCCATACCTCTTTAGACAAAACACTAGAATTAAAATCCTTTTTTTAAAGATATACAGTATGCAATGTCAAGATCCAGAGATATTTTATTCACAAAAAAATAAATTACATCAAGCTTATGTAACTCAATTGAATAAAACCATCAAAGAGTATCCTTCTTACAAAATGGAGACAGAGAATAAATATCAAGAACAATTATCTCTGTTAAACGGAATGACTAAGAAAATAAAAGAGCTTCGATCTTTAGTTCGAGAAAAAACAAGTACAGCAGATAATCTTATTCAAGAAGGGGATGTAGAAATACGAAAATTAAAAAAAGTAGAGCGCAATTTATCTAACTATACAACGTATGAAGATTTAGACATTACGTCTCAACAATTGTTAGCAGACGCCATACAAGAATATACACAAGAAAAAACTGTATTTTATATCAAAGCAATCGTTGTTCTTTTTTTATTTTATTTATTGTATCAACGTATTAAACGTCGTTCATGGATAGAAACAATTGCCACTGTTGGTGGTGCAATCGTATTATTTTTAATCGTTTCTTTGTATAGGCACTTTACATCCAAGGGATAATAGTTTCTCTTGAATCTCCGGATCTTTTAACAAATATTCTTCTGCGCGCAAGTAAATGTATTTGTTTATGGCGTTTTTTTGCCGTTTGAAAATAAACCCTTTGTCGAAAACATATTCTTTGATATATATCATTTCATGCGTATTGATGTCAAAGTATTCCATAGACCAATCCATAAAATATTCTTCCAAGTAGTCCTCCCATCGGTCAAACCATATAGGATCTAAAGTACCAATGATACGGTTAATGATTTTGAAATCCAGCTCCAACATTTTGAAATAAAAGAAACTAAAGGGAGTTTTCAATTTTTTCTAATAGTATAGTATGACCAGACGCAACCGTTCTAACCGAAAAAGCTCACGTTCGCGCAGAACTCGTCGTAATCGTAGCAGAGGAGGGTGAGGATTAAAGACCTAAAGGAAAAATGAAGATTCCTTGAATAATCGTTAACGATTGAATGACCGGAATCTTCGTTTATTTTCTTTAGAATGAAACATTTTTATAAAGTATGTCTATTTTGTATACTGCCATTCTTACAATTTTAGGAATGATTGTATGCCACCATTTATATTATTATTTACAAAGTACATACACTGTTCCTAAAATAGAAAAAATTTATACTATTCCAGAAGAACATAAACATACAACTTCACCTATAGTATGAGTTTTCCATCTCTATTACATTCTATTGAAAAAATATGTCATCAATTACCTAGTTCTGGTATTTATGTTGCACAACCTTACGGTAAACTATGCTATGCATGGTTTACCGACGTATGCACACTCATTGATCGTTCTACTAAAAAACAATGGACCGTTCCTGTAGTGTATGATGCTTGTTTATCTGGCACTATTGTAAGTGGAACTTTTATTCATGATAGACAATGTTTTGTTATCGATAATGTTTATCATTATAAACAAGATGTGTTACAATGTTCTTATACTGAAAAAATAAAAATTATGAAAAAAATGTTAGCCATGCATATTCGACCATCTTTCTTTTTTTTGCCAGAATTTTCTACAAAAGCTACCTACAAAATACATAGTATTAAAATTATTCAAGAAGATATTACTTATCATTATAGTCCAAAAACACAGACGTTTCAAATCAAATCTACCCCCAAAAGTGATATTTATGAAGTGTATAAAGATAAAAAGTTACAGTCGATTGCATGCATAGATACCTATTCATGTAGTGTAGAGATGAACAAACTATTTCATCCTACAGATATATTTGTAGAAAAAACATTGACTATGGAATGTAAATGGAATGATATATTTAAAAAATGGACACCTATTGTATGAATTAATTCATTTGTTACGATAAAAAAAGGACTAATTATTATATGTGGTTAAAACTTTTAGTACTTTTTGCCGTTCTTGTATTTTTGTATATTAATGTTCGTCCACATTTATCTTTTATCATCACAATGATTGAATTTATTCGAACCATAATCAATTTATCTCTTACTACTACAAAAAACGTAGCCGAAACCGTTGTAGATAAAACAGCGATTGGTTCCAAATTAGTGGTGAATAAAATAACAAAACCTATTCCGGAAGAAAGTAGGCCATCCAAAGGGTATTGTTATGTAGGCGAATGGAAAGGTGTACGCAGTTGTGTTAAAGTAGACAACACTCCGTGTTCCACCAAAGTGTACTCTACTATGGCACAATGTGTAAGTCCTACATTACGGTAAAGGAAGACGGTATCAACTCTTTTTTCAACGTATCAATTTTACGATAACATTTATTAATAGTCACTTCACTTGTATCGCTAATCAGCTGTATTTCTTTTTTTGTAATACTTAATTGAAATTCTTGTGAAATAAAGTAAATAATTCCAGCTGCAATAGAATAGGGAGTATTTTCAGGAATAAGGTTTCTTTTTTGTATTTGAATGGCAATAAATTGTGCTAATTTTGTATACTTAGTAGGAACAGATAATTTACTACAATACCGTTCAATGAAAGAGTGTGGATCTGTAGTGGCATATTTTGTTTGTTCTTCTTGAGGAATAGATTTCTCTAAGAAATTAATAATAGTCATTGCATTTTTACATCCTCGTGTTGCACTGGTTGAATCTAATTGAAAAATTCGCGCAATTTCTTTCGGTGTTCGCGGATAATTGTGAATGCGACAGGCAATATAAATGGAAGCAGCAATAATGCCGTCACGATTTAATCCACGAAATGATTGTTGATCTGTTATTTTCTTATAGTATTGACATGCCACTTCTACGATCATTTTAGGAATTCCTGCATTGTTTGAAATTAAGGTAATGTGTTGAAATTCATCGTAAAGTGATTTTTCTTTATAAGGCATGGACCCCCAATCTATATATCGTCCAATTTTTTTCATTTCATAAGAAGAATTACCGTTACACAAAATTTTACATCCAAAAGAAGACTCTTGAAGAAGAGGATTAATGGGCATACCACACCGAACTGGATTTGAAGTGAAAGAATCTTCACCATAAAATCGCCATTCGGCAGACATATCAATCACTTGAATGCACATGGCACCACAAGCACGATTCGTACAGGTATAAAATCCATCTTCTGTCATTTGTACATCACTATGACATTCTTTGCATCCTACATAAGACGTTTCTGGAATTTCCTTTTCAAAGTTTTTCCATATTTCTTCCATTTTTTACTATTAAGATATGTTTATTTCAATTTTATGTTATTGTAATACATGGAGATTCGCCTCTTTTTAAACGATGATTATGTAAATGCATTTCATAAAGAAATTATACCTCATGTAGGAGAACATGCTAAAACATATGCTGAATTAGCACACTGCATTGCTATCATTGATGAAATGATAGAAACACCTTATTTTGAATTATGTTTACAAAGATTTCAATCCATTGATCCTGGTAATAGAGTTCCAAGTGACATGTTATATGAAGAGCTTTCCGGTTTTTTTGAATTGGATACTGAATTATCACCCTATGCGTCTCATTTAAAATATTTACACGACATGATTGAAAAGGAAAAACGTTCCTTGATAAGAACGTTACGTAAATCATTGCATTGTCCAAATGCATCGTTATTAAAAAATAAAATAAAGAATTTTCACAAAAAAAAAGATAAATTATGTAAAGATACCTTACATCAATTAGAATTTATAGTAGAGAGACAACGATTCGATAATATTAAGACTTTACTACCTTCTTGCGTCCCTTAACCGGAACCTCCGGAACGTCTGGTGCCTCATTTGTCATCTCAACTGGCTCACCTGGATCTGACAATGCACGTGCAAGTGGAGGCGGAGGAGGTGGCGCATACTCCTTCTCTGGATCTTCATCTGAATCAATCATTTCACTTGGTAGATCTCGTTCCTTTTCTACCTTTGCCTCTGCAACGTTGATGGAAATGTGACAAACGCCTGGCAACAGCTGATTTTTTGGCTTGACAATCATCTGATACGGCTTCCATGTGACACCAAACTTACCGCCGGCGAACCAGATACCACCGCACTGAAGCATTACCTTTACCTCTGAACCCTTGGGTACTACATCCAAAATACTGCGTCCCTCCATTGGAAAGATGAGCTCACGATTTACATTATAAATTTCGCACTTGAACTGACCATCCCAAAAGGGAATCTTGACACGAAGAGATGGGGACTTGCTGTGATCCGGCTCCCCAGTAGTCTTGTCCTTGGGGTATTTCAGAAGCGGTGTCCAGAAGGCATCGACTACCTCGGCAGACTGTACTTTTCCAAACCATGCCTTGGAATTGATACAAGCCTGCTCCTTAATGTAGTTGTTCATCTTCTTCATATTCTCTAGGAAAGCAGATGTATCTTCGCTAAGGTACTCGGCGGAAGGGAATTGAAGACTCATATCGTAACTCTTTTTGTCAGAACCATCAAATTGATTTTCATTAATTCCCCAGGTCAACATCATTGGTGTTTCCACCTTGAGACCGTTACGAGCCAACTTATTGAAGATAGGAATGTTTTTTCCACCGGAAGCATTCACCTTGGGAGTACCAAGGTTAATGGAAGTAGAAAGGTCATCAGTAGCACCGTTAAGAAAGAGAGACATCGATACAGATGTAAGAAAAATCTTGAAATCAATTTTTTTCATAATGATTACTATTTTACTCCATTGTTTATAAGAAGGAATAAAATTGAAATATAACTTAAGTGGTTTAATGTAAACAATGGATTTTCCTCTTGCATGTGGACGTGGTGACTTGATCTTTGTATTGAATGCATTAAATAAAGATTCATCCATTGTTCATCATGCTAGATTAGCAGGATGGACACCCATATTCTATGCAGTCAATAGTAATCAAATTAGTGTGGTCAACGAACTGTTACAATGTGGTGCGGATCCACATGTCAAAGATACAACTGGGACAAGCGCGTATGCTATTGCTATTCAAAAAGGATACAAAGTCATTCAATGTCTTATTGAGAATAACGACGTATCGCCATCGTAGCAACATAGGCACCATTATTTGATCCTCCAAAACTGGTGTCATTGTAGTTATATTGTTTAGCTTTGAGTCTCTTGAAACGTACATAATCCGAAGAATCATACACGTAATGCTGATTGCCAGATGCACCATCACCTTTTTTTACACTATCTACTAATCCTAAATTGTATCTGTACTGTCCAATTCCAACCGATCCCTTGATTTGATTATGACCACCACCTTCTTTTTGGCGAAGAAGTAAATCACCTGCATTGAAAGATACACGAAAAGGTGTTTGGGCCCATGTTTTAGAAAATACTCCGGCACCTTTAAAATTAGAACTTGTTGGAAAAACCCTACGAATCATGGCACGTTCTAAAGGTATTTGACTAGCTTGTCCCAAAGGTGCAATAGATGAATTTCCCTGTTGTGTTGTATTCGTAATTTTTGGTGAAAAACTGCTCATACTTTGATACTACATTTTATTTCATATTTTTATAATCTTTCCAATTAATTACTTTTGGTTTTACTGGTTCAGGAGAAGCATATTGCTCATCGCGTTTTTTTGTTTCCGCCAATTTACTATCAATATAAATTTCCTTGAGTAGTGTACCTACACGAACGCTTCCCTCCGTTTGATCACATTTTCCATCCTCAATATCTTTCAATACATCCAAGAGTTTAAATAAAATAGTAGAATCCATATCTTCCTTCCATAACAAATTGTATAATTCCATGTATTCATAAAAAAGAAAGTGACAATCAGCCAATACAAGTGGTTCTAACGTTTGTTTGTCTAAACCTGGATTTTCCTTTTTAATACGAAGAAACGTAATGATATTCTCTCTTAATTTTCCACTATGTTTGGATTCACGTATTTGGTCCGTCTTGTCTACAAATTGATTTTGGTCCATCATTTTGGATAATTGATATCGATCACTTTGACTTAACATACTTTTTCTTTTCTTTTTTTTTTCTTTCTTTAACGTAATGACGCGAGAATTTGCTTACCAAACAACTGGTCTTACTACGAAAGATCAAATTGCGTACAGAAATAACATGACACAAAAACAAAATGATTTAGCAAAAAGTGGTGGAGGGCCTAGCGTTCCCCAATTTAGAGAATCTGGACCTTCTCCGGGTCCTGGTGCAAATGATAACATAAAACAATTGGCAGGAAAACAAATGCAAATGGATGCGAATAGTAAATACAATAGTTGTGTAGGAAAAAATGCTGGTGCCTGTGGTGGATCAAGACGTAGACCTAGACGTACACGAAAATCACAAAAACAACTGAAGAACAAGAAGAAGTATTATAAAATATAAATATCGATTATATGATTCTGGTTGAATAAGAAAAAAGGACATTACGCTTGTAATCACTATAATCGATATCATACAATATAAAATAGTTAAGGCAACACGATTTACAAAATCCATTTACATTGTTGTACTATTTTTTACATAAAGATTCACTTATTTTTTCAGATCGTGTATTCAAAATAAATTCTGTCGTTTTTTTTGCCTCTCCTTCATTTTTATAATAATGAAATAAGCTAGTCATTAATTGTTTTTTACTTAAGGATTGTTTTGTTTTTTTTACTTGTCTTACTAGTTTTCCTTCTTGATTCAAATCAAATTCATCAAGATCATGCTCCTTCATAACTGCAAGAAGTTTAGAAGACATTTCTTTTTTGAGTTGGTTAATTTGTCTCAATCTTTTTTTAAGTTGTTCTGCTTCTTCATCTACTTTTACCCATTCCCTTATTTGTTGTCGTACTACTTGTTTATCCATATTATCCATGGATGAAAAATATTTATATTCTTTTAGTATATGGGAAAGTCAAGAATCATGGTGGCTGGTGGAGCTGGATCAACAATGTACAAAAGCAATGTAAATCTTCCTACAGGCGGTGGTTTGAAAAAACAAGGTATTACGTCAAGAGTTGGATTAAATCATTGGGAAAATCGTGAAATTCAAACCCAATCAAATGGTATAGGAAGATTTAAATTAGTTTTTATGAATCAATTAGGTGGTGTAGAACCTGGTCGTAGTATGTTTAGCGGACGATGGAATAGAGCAGATGGTGTGCATAAACATTAAATATCTAACGATTATAGTATGAAGTACCTTTTATTAGGGTGTATCCTTGTGGTACTTGCAGTGTTTTATTTAAATTCCGATACGTTTCAATTGAAATGTATCGTCTCCAATAAAGATGGTAATAAATATTGTGTGAGAGATTCTCAACATTTACAAAAAAGCGTTGAACTTTTAGCAGAAGCGACACAACGAATGAAACAAATCGTACGTCATTTAAAAGAAAAATTTCCAAAAGATGAACGAGTACAGCTTCTTGTTAAAAACTTTAATCCACATCGTATTGTAGAAACACTGCCTACCAGTGAGTATACGGCCTATAGTGAAGACAAAGGACAAAAACTTGCTTTTTGTTTACGTAAATATAAAAATGATATGAAATTAATTGATCTCAATACTCTTACTTTTGTAGCTTTGCATGAATTAACACATTTAATGACTGTTTCTATTGGTCATAAAAAAGATTTTTGGGATAATTTTAAATTCATGTTACAACAAGCCAATGAAATTGGTATTTATCAACCGGTAGATTACTCACAAAAACCGTCAGAATATTGTGGCATGACTATCGATAATAACCCTTTTTATTAATTCTTCGATCGCATTTTTTAATTTAATACTACAAAAACGTGGATGAAACAAGTTTTTATACTTTAATGTCTTTATTTCACAAAAAGAGACTAAATGAGATTTTAGATCTTCTGTATAAGTAAATATATTTGTTAATGGCTTATAAGTCCAATTATACGGCCATGTTAAACCGCCAGCATCCGCCCATACGGAACATGAACCTAATTTATTCTCTAATTCTACAATGATACAATAAAATATTCCTTTTTTTTTTGCACCAATCACTACAACATGTCCTGGTTTCGCACGTTCCATCCATTTACTTCCGCACCCAACACAATAATGTATATGACCAAGATGTAAATCATTATATGCATCACCGGCGCTATATTCATCTTTGTAAACAATGCAATTCATTTTACAAATAATTCAAATGTATTCAATTTTATCTTAAAACTTACTTATGAACATTAGCTAATGATCCCCTTTATTTATAAATATAGACCACAAAGTATAGAAGACTTTGAACTGGATTCCAAGTCTTCCTTAGTTTATCATACCAATGTGATATTATTAGGACCAGAACGATCTGGTAAAACTACACTTGCTTCTTTATTAGTTCAATCTATTGACACAGATCAAGTGTTATACATTAATGTTTTGAAAGAACAGGGAATACAATATTATCGCAATGAAGTGAAAACATTTTGCCAATCCACGTCTACGAATAAAAAAATTATTGTGGATGGTTTAGACGAAATGAATGAACAAACACAACAAATTTTTTTAAATTATATAGATACATACACCACAATACAATTTATTTTAACAGGTACAAATTCACAAAAAATAATGGAAAGCATTTATTCTACTTGTATGGTAATACGATTGAAACCAGTAAGTGATGCGTATTTATCTGCTTTGATTGATAAAATAACTACAGAAGAATCCATTCTCATAGAAAAAGAGGCAAAACAATATTTAGTTTCTTTAACGTGTCCCTCTGTAAGAACGTTATTGAATTATTTAGAAAAATACAAAATTATGGATACTCCCATTACAATAAATCATCTTCAAAAAACACATACAGATATTCCTTTTGCCTTATTAAATGATTTTTTTCAACATGTCCAAAATGGAAACAAAAAAGAAGCTCAATGTATTCTTGTTATGTATCAAGATGGATATTCTGTCATGGATATATTAGATGCTTGTTATGAATATATTAAACTGTCCTCTTTCACAGATGTATGCAAATATAATTACATAAAAATTATTTGTAAATACATTGCCATTTTTAATATGATTCATGAACATCCGTTAGAATTATTTTTCTTTTTGGAAGACTGTATTAACATTTCCAATGATTCTCACAATTTACACAAGTAACAAACGTAGTCATGGGTTCATCCGCTGAACGCGTTTGTAATTGATAATACATACATTTATTACCTTTACACTTAAAACAAGTAAAATCAGTGGTGTTTGCCGCCAAAGTATTCGAAAACATGTGCTCTTCTCGTTTTACTTGACGATCGATCATATCTTTCCATTTGGTTAGTTTTAATTCGTGAATTGGTTTAAATGCGACTAAATGAGGTTGATCCATTGTTTGAATTAACTCTGGTGTCAAATTATACAATAATGATTTCATTTTGGATAAATACAGTTCGCAAAACAATGGATTCGACCATTGTTTTACTATTTTTTTTTCCGTTGCTTGTTGGATACTATAATTGTAAATACCAATTTCAATATTTTCACTTAAAACGGAATTATCAGTAATAGTAGTCAAAGCCCCGCGAAACTTTTGACGAAGCTGTGAGTGATCTACAATTGTTTGCATTATAAAAGAATAATGTTTATTTTAAAATCAATTTTAGTTTGAATTATATGGGTAAATTATAAGGCTCTTCTTCCAATTCATTATCTGAAACCACGAAACCATCTTTTAAATATCCGTTACTATATTCACCTTCTGGCATCTCTTCTTCCTCTTCCTCTGTACCTTCTATATCTTCAAATTGCATGACGGATTCATAAAAATCATTCCACATTTCAATCGTAAGATCGCCAGATGGATTGACAAGCAGACAACTTCCAAAATACAATATGGAATCAACTGGTGGGGGAAACTCATATTTATTTTCATGACCCGCCTTTCCACGTTTTTTCCCATACAATTGAATATCATGAGTCAATGTCTTCCAACTATGTTGAAGACTTCCATAGGACTTGTAACCGGACGGTTTTGATTCCATTGTCATTTCACCATTAGTATGAACAACTATGACACTCATTACAGTAATAATAAATATCTATTTATATTCTTATTACAAAAGTTTAAACATTAGGTACATATTTAAAAAAACGTTCTTCAAATTCTTTGGTTCCACGTTTTAATTCAGAATGCAAACGATTGTTTTCTTCACGCATATCTACCAACGTTTGTTGTTTTCCGTAACATTGGAGAACAAATCGTTTCAAAACACCCTTTTGAGCAAGCCTATTTTCTTGTTGTACTTTGAAAAGGACACTAGATAAACATAACAATCGATTTTCATCAAAATATTCTCGATCTGCATACATAAATGCCAAATAATAACTTAGAAGTGTATCTATGGTTCCAATTTTCAATTCTTTTCCTCCATCTTGAATGACATTATAACTGTGACAAGCCGTTGGTTCATAGACAAATGCAATATATTCATCATCTACAGAAATAGAGTAATGCATAGAGACTAATTCGCCAATGGCAGGATGTTCTTTGCTAGTAACGTCATAGCCAGCCTTTTTTAGTACTTGGATGACATGTTTTACTGTTTCTTTCGGTTTTATGGATAATACATCAAAATCTGGTATATTTTTGAGTTTAGGTACTTTGGTATGTACTGTATAAAGAGCATTGGCATATCCACCAATAAATACAACCTCTTCTTCTACAAAAACTTGTTTGGTCAATGTAAAGAGTTCTGGTTCGTTACGTCTGGATGAAAAATGGCGTTGCAATTCACATTTTTTATGTACCAATGGGTAATTTTTATTTAACAAATTAAGACGTTTTAGAATTTTTTCCCACCGTGAAACATCACCCATCGGTCTAGATAATTCTAAAAACATCGATTGACGTAAAAAATTAGCTGGAGCATACATAATTTTTTCTTTCACTATTGAAGATTTCTTAATTGAATTATAAAGTTCTGGATGCAAATAAGTAATATCTGCAACACCCATATGATTGACAAAAACCTTATACGTTCCATGATGAACACCAGATTTTGCTTCTACGTCTTCAAACCCTTTTTTTGCGTAAAGATCTGCTAATAACTTTGCTAATTTAAATGCATCGGGGCTAAAAAAGTCATAATCGGGTAGTTCATAATCGTAATTATAGAATTGATCTTCTTTGGGTAAAATATTATTGACCGCAGTACCACCGTAAACAATACATTTATGTTTGGAAATGAATTCTTCTACAATTTTGATAATTTTCTTTGTTTCGGGAGAACGTAGCAATTCTCTTCCTTGCATTTTTTCAGATTTATCAACAGAAGCCCTTAAAATAGTTAATTCACATTCTTCAAAGGATATATTCTTGCACATACTATATGAAAAGAAAAACACGAAAAGAAAAAAATCGTGTCAACTGTTTACGTTTACAAACACTTTCCAATATACAAATGAAAAAAAGGTGGACTAAAAATCATTGTAGAAAAACAAGTAACCGTCTTATTTGTAAAATATCAGGTCCGGTTATGTACCCATGTGATGATGACAAAAAGTTATCGTATTACAACTTTGCGAGATGGCCGATACGTAGTTTTCGATCGTCTCGATCGTCTTGATTTACGTCTACGTTTACCCCCAACTATTGTACGTAAATGAAAAAAGTTCAAATACATCGATAATGAATGTAAAGAGTCAAAAAAGGAATGATTGAATCGTGCCGATACATGATCATTGGTTGGATGAAAGTCTTCTGTGACAACTTCTTTGACCGTTTTATCCAATAACAACAATGTGAGTGGTACATAATGTTTTCTTTTTTTATCATTTTCAAAATACCAAGGATCTACATAAACATGTCCATTTGTTTGTACAGCTGTAAAGTAAACGTGTATATTTTTTAAATCTTTTACTTCTTTACTAAATAAAATATCTGTTTCCAATGCAGGAAATGGTGCAAGTGCAATGACTGTACATCTTTCTTTGAAAAAACGAAGATGATCTGTTGCCATTAATTCTGCACATTTTAATGCAAGAGATCCACCTTGTGAATGTCCGCATAAAACTACTAAAAAATCTTTTTCTGTTTTTAAAATAGTATCAATAAGTTGCGGTAAATTAAAATCCTCAAAATTATGAATATAAGATCCAGAATTAAATAAAACGTATATACGTTTTGTAGTCATAGAGATAATTAATTTATAAGATCTACCACTATCATGTATAATAAAATCATACGGTTCAAATGTAAATTTACCTTGTATTCTATTACCCATTTCTTTGGACAATTCACGAAATGGTTTTATTCTTGCAGGAGACACACATTTTTCTTTGTATTGTTTACATTGTGTGTCTATTTCACATTGATAAAGGGGTCGGATACTACAAGAATCATCTTCTTGTGGTATTAAATATTCATCTGTTTTTGCTTTCGCCGTAAGTGTACTGATGGCTAAAAATTCAGATAATGGATCTCTATGACGAATAAACGCGGGAGGATTTGTTTGAAATGGACTAAGCATTTCCATTACCGATTCATGATCATTTGCTACAAGTCCTAAATGTTCCATATTTATTTACAATAAAAAAGTGGATTATTTCCATCATCATTTAAAACTATATAATCTAACGATTTCAATAATTCAAGGATTCGTTCTTTATTGTATCCAAAATATTTATCGGAAAGTCCATTTGTTTCAATATTTAACAAAGGTTTATTTTCTAATAATAAATTATATCCTCCTTCTAAAACAAATAACTCTGATCCTTCTGTATCTATTTTAATAAAATCAACTGGTTTATCAAAATCAAGATCATCTAATTTTACAGTAGAAATAGTTCCTTCCTCTTTACACTCTTTTATATAATAACATCCTGAATTGTCACCATGTTTAACGATATTACATTCTGTAGTTTTATTATACACACCTTTGTTATAGACTTTAATATTTTCATTATTATTTAATTTTATGTTCTTTTGAAATAAATTATAGGATACAAGATTGGGTTCAAATGCGTAGACCTCCTTAAATAATCTAGAATAAGGTAGTGATGTTGTTCCAATATGTCCACCAATATCAATGCATATATTATTACGATCAGGATAATCCTTTACATATTTTTTTACTATTTCTAATTCTCGTGGATATGGTTCAGACCAACCATTATTTATAGACAATTGAAATGCATGATCTTCAACTAAATATGTAAATCCATCCCATGTTGCTTCCATAATATATATAATTAAAAATTTTCGTAAATGAGTTCTAATTCTAATGTAAAACTAAAATCCATTTGATTGAGATCAATCACGTATCCAAATTTATCTAATAGTTTGACATGAATTTTTTTCAAATTAATGGGACCATTGTAAAGTCTTGTTTTACATAAGGGATTCGTATCGTGAATAATGAGGGCTAATTTTTCATCATTCATTGGCACTTTTGCTAAAATCGATTTATCAAGAAAAGATTTATCTAATCCAACAATGTTTGTAATGTTTGTATTATATTGGTAATCTTCTACACTTAAATAAAGATAACGATCACCAATGGCATCAAATAAGCCTTCTGAAATAGCTCTCGTGGTATCTACATAAGAAGGTTGACGAAATCCTAAAATCCATCCACAACCGCCTTCAAAATATAAAGAAAATGGACATTCGGATTCAAAAATGGTATGAAATTGTTCATCAATATAAAAATGAATTTGTAATAAAGTGTGAAAATACGTTTTATTCAAATAGTCTTCCAAACTATCATTGGTATAATTTCCATCTGGAATGACAATTTTGATACATTCATCCATTGTTTTCAAAGTAAATGAATTATTTTGTTGTTTACAAGAAAATAAACAACGGGTATTGGGAAGTTCAATGGAAGCAAGTCTCATGGAAGCAACATGTTTGATTTCGGTAGGTAAAATATAATCAAAATCTGTAGACAAAGAAGACATTTGACGAAAACAACTATTTAGATGTATATTTTGTGTTTGTATCATGCGTTTGATTGAATTTAATTTTCCATGTGCAATCGGATTGGCATAAGATTGAATGACAACTTCAGGTGCATTCGGTTTTATTTTTTCAATTAAATCATCTACATCAAAATGTTGAAAAGAAGGAATAGTAATAATTTTTTTCAACATATCATTGATGCATACGTCATTGGTTTGTAATTCAGAAAGGTGAATCATTTCATGAATACATTCGACTGCTTTACCAGCTTTATAAAAAAATTCATAAATGTCAGGACTACATGTTTTTTTGACTAAGGCACATTTTTTTTCAATCAGTAAAGATTGTGGTTTGTATCCCTTTAATTGAAAAAGAGTTACAAAGTCTTGATAATCATAATTGTCCACTTGTAAATCAAATGACATAATTTGATACATTATTTTCATTTCTATAATCAAACGAATGTTACATTGAAATTTGAAGTTGACAATTTTAAATCAGGCTTCCTCGTGATTCAACTGGCGTCTCTTCAGGAACAACTGGTGTCTCTTCAGGAACAACTGGTGTCTCTTCAAGAACAACTTGGGACTCTTCAGGAACAACTGGTGTATCTTCAGGAACAATTGGGGACTCTTCAGGAACAATTTCAGGTGTCTCTTCAGGAACAACTGGTGTCTCTTCAGGAACAACTGGTGACTCTTCAGGAACAACTGGTGTCTCTTCAGGAACAACTGGTGTCTCTTCAGGAACAACTTCAGGTGTCTCTTCAGGAACAACTGGTGTCTCTTCAGGAACAACTGGTGTCTCTTCAGGAACAACTGGTGACTCTTCAGGAACTGGTGTCTCTTCAGGAACAACTTCGCGTGTCTCTTCAGGAACAATTTCAGGTGTCTCTTCAGGAACAACTGGTGTCTCTTCAGGAACAACTGGTGACTCTTCAGGAACAATTTCAGGTGTCTCTTCAGGAACAACTGGTGTCTCTTCAGGAACAACTGGTGACTCTTCAGGAACAACTGGTGTCTCTTCAGGAACAACTGGTGTCTCTTCAGGAACAACTTCGCGTGTCTCTTCAGGAACAATTTCAGGTGTCTCTTCAGGAACAACTGGTGACTCTTCAGGAACAACTGGTGACTCTTCAGGAACAACTGGTGACTCTTCAGGAACAACTGGTGACTCTTCAGGAACAACTGGTGACTCTTCAGGAACTGGTGACTCTTCAGGAACTGGTGTCTCTTCAGGAACAACTGGTGTCTCTTCAGGA